>Ga0256406_1003590_pt1 | contig 19045 bp, 13 predicted proteins | sample RumenRJG_03DNA_FD_185986 | JGI IMG/M metagenome (GOLD analysis project Ga0256406, IMG submission 185986) | Bovine rumen microbial communities from Lethbridge, Alberta, Canada - RJG_03 | ecosystem: Host-associated > Mammals > Digestive system > Stomach > Rumen | place: Canada: Alberta | collected...
TCAAAATACAAGAAGGTGAGAACCAAAGATGGTGGGAAATGGGGCACGGCAACCATGCTTAAATATATAGAAGAGTTAGTGGCTATGCTTGGTGTATAGTGTCTCAAATGGAGATTTCTTTAATATAAGATTGTTATTTCCGTCGTTTGCGGACGGCCACAAATTGTTATTTCCGTTGTTTGCGGACGACCCCTAACCCTGCCTAGCCGCGCCCTGCAAGCGGTTGGTTCGTCACTGAAGTGATTTACTTCTTCTTCGGTTGTTGCATCCGCTTGCAGGGTGCGGCCCTTGTGGCCGTCCGCCGTAAATTCGATTTTCCCTTGTGTCTGTCTGTTATATAAGATTATTATTTCCGTTGTTTGCGGACGGCCACAAATTATTATTTCCGTTGTTTGCGGACGACCCCTAACCCTGCCTAGCCGCGCCCTGCAAGCGGTTGGTTCGTCGCTGAAGTTGGTTGCTTCCCTTCTTCGGTTGTAACATCCGCTTGCAGGGTGCGGCCCTTGTGGCCGTCCGCCATAAATTCGATTTTCCCTTGTGTCTGTCTGTTATATAAGATTATTATTTCCGTTGTTTGCGGACGGCCACAAGGGCCGCGCCCTGCAAGCGGTTGGTTCGTCACTGAAGTGATTTACTTCTTCTTCGGTTGTTGCATCCGCTTGCAGGGTGCGGCTAGGTAGGGTTAGGGGCCGTCCGCCATAAATTCGAAATTTTCTTGTGTTCGTCCGTCATATTAGATTGTTATTTCCGTTGTTTGCGGACGGCCCCTAACCCTGCCTAGCCGCACCCTGCAAGCGGTTGATTCGTCGCCGAAGTAGGCTCTTGGCACGGGTTGGATAGCTGTTTTTTATTTGCAGACCACGATGGCGTATGGTCCCACGTTCTTCACGTCTTTCCCCGGCAGGTCGTTCAACTCACTTTGCGGAACGAGGAGCAGGAAAGGTTTGCCGCAGTTGGTGTCTTTTGTCGCCTTGCCGTTGACGATTCTTACCGGGCGGTTGAGGAGCGCGTCCATGTTCTCCGCATGTTCTATGCTCTCGGCATAGACATCCGTGATCCCCGTCTTTTGTATTATCTCATTCGTCTTCCGGCACAGCTTGCCATAGCCGATGTCGCTGCCCACCTTCGGCAGAGACCATGCCGCGACGAAGACCGCCAGACCTATGCCTCCTGCTATACGGCGGACGATGACGATGATATGTTCCTTTTCTTTTCCATATAGGTGATAAAGGGCGTTGCCGCCGGCGAGGGTCAGCACGGTGGCGGCGGCATAGATAAGTCCGTTGTTGAGGTATTCAACTTTCGGGAATGTAGCGGCGGCCCATACCAGTGTGGGCAACGACAGCATAATCATTGCCGATGGAATGGCCAGCGACAGACGTATCCAATGGTTGTCGTGGAAGCGTGTCAGGAACATTGCCGCTCCATAGATAAGGAATGGCACCGCCGGAAGCATGTATATCTGCATCTTCTGGTCCACACACGACAGGACGACAAAGATTGTTACGCCGGCGGTGAGAAAGAAAGTCTGTATGGCACTCTTGACGAATTTCGGATGCAGGGCCACCATGACGATGCCCAGGACAAGCAGTGTCCATGGCGCGAGGATATACCAGATGGTCAGGCAATAGTAGTAGAACGGACGGCCGTGGCGCAGCGACTCGAAGGTGCGGTTCACCGTCTGGTTGACGATGAAATCGTGGAGATAGCTGGCTCCGCCCTCCAGGTACATGCCCAAGAACCACAGAGCGGTGAGGATGATGAGCACGCTCCATGTGCGCCAGCCCCAGTATCGGAAGAACTTGCGGCCGTTGCCCGACGCTATGAGGTAGACGACGGTGACGGCGAACGGGAGGATGAAGCCCAGCGGTCCTTTGGTGAACATCGCCAGGAAGATGTACAGTGGGAAGGTGAAGCAGCAATGGCGCACACCCGGCTCACAGCTGTGTATCATCCAGAACTCCCTTAGTGCCAGGACGATGAACAGCGTCATGAGCATGTCCATGCGGATTGTCATGGCCGAGACGAAGAAGATGCCGCTGGTGATAAGCATCAGTCGTGCGATGGAGCGTCCCTCAGAGTCGAGGTCATGGACGGTCCACTTGTCGATGACGCGCGCTATGACAATGGCGGGAACGAGAGAGAAGAGTCCCAGCAGCCACATCCTATGTGCGCCTGTCAGCCATCGGCAGAGCATCACTATCCACAGGTAGAGTGGGGGCTTGTCGGTGAAGGGCACGCCGTGGTCGGTGAAGGCGAAGAAGGTACCGTTGCGCAGTGCCTCGTCGGCGATACTCAGATAGCGAAGCTCGTTCGAGGGCGTGAAATCGCGCAGCAACAGCACTGGGATGAGTGCTGCGCAAAGTCCCAGGTAAAGCAAGTGTCGTTCTCTACTCTCTCTCATATTCTGTTATTTCAAGTTCTAAATTCGTGCTTTTTTACAGCAGTGCCTCTATCTCCTTGCTGAGGTCCTTGACCTGCGAGGCGTTTTTCACGATGTTGTTGCCCCGGTCGATGATAAAGTAGTAAGGGACGCCCGGCGCTGCGGAGAGGTATGCCTGACTGCTGCCGTTCTGGTCGTAGACGTTTATCCATGGCAGAGCACTCACCTGCTGGTTCCAGAACGACTTGTTGTCGTCGAGGCCTACCATATAGATTTCAAATCCACGGCCGTGGAACTTGTTGTATATGTCCCTGAGCTGCATGATAGCACTCTGCGAGCCGTCGGCGGCAAAGGCGTTGAAGTAGAGCAGTACGACCTGTCCCTTTAGGTCGGTGAGGTGATGGAGTTGGTTGTTGCGGTCGTAGAGCGGCAGGTCGATGATACCCGTCTCACCGACGTTGAGGTTCTTGGCCTCGGCGGCTGTCTGCTGCTGTTGTGCCCGGTTGTTGGCTACGATACGTTCGTTGCGCATGCCGCGGAGGGTGATGTTATGTAGGTTCTTGCCACGTTCGGAGTTAGGGTAGAAGGTGTCCCAGCTGGTGGCCACGGCTCCGAACACTCTGTTGTCCTCATGATTGCCGGCAGGGTCGAAGATCATCACCGGCTGGTTGTTGACGACGATATATTGGAAGAGAGCGAAGTAAGCGTAAGCCTTCATAGGTTCCTTAAAGATGTAGTTGCGCTCCACGGTCTTCTTGTAGTCTTCCACCATCTTGTTGATGACGGAGTCGGAGGCACCGCTGGAGTAAGCGGCCTGACAGCGTGCCTGGAGGTCCATCTGCATCAGTGCGAGCTCACGAATCTTACTGTTCTCGTAAGAGTTCTTTACCTCGTAGTTGGAGGCCATGCCCGGGTATTTAGCCGTTACGTCCACGGTCTCGGTAGAGTCTATGGCGATGTTTATAATCTGTCCGGCGATGCGGAGACGATAGAACTCCGGATTGTCGGCTTTGTCGCCGGAGAAGCTGAATTTGCCGTTTTCATCGAGTTTTACCGAGTCTAAGACGGAGAAACCGTCGAGACCGTTGTGTTCAAAATAGAGGATACTGTCTTTGGCTCCCGATACTGTTCCGTCGACATGGAACTTACCCTTTCCGCATGAGGCGAGGGCCAGGATGGCAAGCAGAAGAATGCTGCATGAAAGCAGGTTGCTGATCTTTCTCATTGTTATTGTTTTGATTATTTTAGGTACAAAATTACATATTTATAGTGAGAAACAAAAATAATTTCATAATTTTGCAGCATTATGTTAGAGAAGAAGGTCTATGTGTTACGGAAAGCTGTTCTGGCTTTCCTCTTGTCAGCTATCACTGTGGTAGGCTGGGCTCAAGGAGAGCCGGTAAAATTCAGTGTGTCATATAAGCAGGTTTCTGCCAAGGAGGTCGATGTGGTGTTCTCTGGAAGCATCGACAACGGATGGCATGTCTACTCCTCTAATCTGCCTAGTGGCGGTCCTACGGCGGCCACAGTCAACGTGGAGGCCATTACGGGTGCGAAGCCTGTGGGCCGGTTGCGTGCCGTGGGCAAGGAGGTGAGTGTTGACGATCCCGTCTTCGGTATGCGTGTCAACTATTTTGAGCATCATGTGCAGTTCGTGCAGAGGTTCGCTATCACCGCGGCGCAGTACCATATTCGTGGGTATCTGGAGTATGGAGCGTGCAATGACCATATGTGCATGCCTCCGCAGTCGGTGGACTTTGAGACAAAACATGGAAATTCCGCGGCTGCCACGGCTCCGGCACAGGCCGCGCAGACTGAAGACGCGGACAAAGCAGCCGGTGCCGCGGATGACGCGTCGGCCGTCAGCGCTGAAGGTGTTCTTGGTGGCGACTCCCTTGGCAATGCTGCCGAAGCTGTCCCCGACTCGGTGGCAGCCTCTACGGCGCCTGTCGACTCCAGCACTGCGGCGAGCCTCTTTGCCTATACCCCTCCTTTGAATGGGAATGGTGAGGGTACCGGGGCTGAGTCGGCATCGCATTCCTCTCTGTGGTACATCTTTCTCATGGGACTCTTAGGTGGTCTTGTGGCACTGTTCACCCCTTGCGTATGGCCGATAATACCGATGACGGTAAGCTTTTTCCTGCACAGAAGCAACAACAGGGGACGTGGTATCCGTGATGCCATCACCTATGGCGTGTCCATCATTGTTATATATATGTTGTTGGCATTCCTTGTTACGGCCCTCTTTGGCCCTCAGCGGCTCAACGATATGGCGACAAACGCTCCGTTCAATATCTTCTTCTTCCTGTTGCTGGTGGTCTTCGCGCTGAGCTTCTTCGGAATGTTTGAGCTCCGTCTGCCGTCAAAATGGGGAAATAATATCGATACCAAGGCGTCGAAGACAACCGGCCTGCTCTCCATCTTCCTCATGGCATTCACACTCTCGCTCGTCAGCTTCTCGTGTACCGCCCCGGTGGTAGGACTGCTTCTCGTGGAGGCTGCGACAAGCAACAACTGGGTAGCACCTACGGTGGGCATGTTCGGCTTCGCCCTTGCCTTGGCACTGCCGTTCACCCTTTTCGCGATGTTCCCCAGCTGGATGAAGAAAGCGCCGAAGTCGGGACAATGGATGAACACGGTGAAGGTGGTCCTGGGTTTCATAGAACTGGCATTCTCGCTGAAGTTCCTTAGCGTTGCCGACCTCGCTTACGGCTGGGGCATCCTCGACCGTGAGACATTCCTCTCGCTATGGATAGCTATCTTCCTGCTGCTGGGCCTCTACCTCCTTGGCATCTACCACTTCCGCAGCGATGGTCCGAGTCCGAAAGCTCAGCCCGTGGTCTGCATGATGCTGGGCTTGGTGTCGATAGCGTTTGCTATATATATGGTTCCGGGGTTGTGGGGAGCGCCTTGTAAGGCTGTTTCTGCCTTCGCTCCTCCTATGTACACTCAGGACTTCAACCTCAACAAGCAGCAGGATGTGCGTGCGAAGTTCAATGACTATGAGAAGGGTATGGCCTACGCCAAGGCTGTCCATAAGCCCGTTTTGCTCGATTTCACCGGTTTCGGATGCGTCAACTGCCGGAAGATGGAAGCGTCTGTGTGGACAGATCCGGAGGTGCAGAAGCGTCTTACTGACGATTATGTGCTTATCTCCCTCTATGTCGATGACAAGACACCGCTCGATGAAACCGTAGAAATTACCGATTCCATCGGGAAAAAACATAAGCTCCGCACCGTCGGCGACAAATGGAGCTACCTGGAGCAGGCTAAGTTCGGGTATCTGGCGCAGCCGTTCTATGTGGCCATAGACAATGACGGCCGCCCTCTCGGTGGCTCGTTCACATATAAAGAGGATGTCAAGGCGTATCTCGACTTTCTGGACCATGGCATAAAGGCGTACCAGAGTAAATGATACAAGTTTCAGAAGAGAGGGTGCTAATTCCCTTTCATCCTCTGTTCGGAACCTTATATCCGTTTGCAGGGTGCGGCCCTTGTGGCCGTCCGCAGTCTTCATCAGCTTCCGAAACTTGAATGCTTCTGTGGAGGAGCCGCGTGATAATGGGCTCTCATTTCATTTGTAACATGAATGTAACGTCGCTGTAACAACAAAGTAAAAGAAATGTTGTTATTTTGCATCCGATAATAAAAAAGACTTAAGATTATGGAAGAAGAAAAGAAGACAAGAATACTTGTTGTTGACGACGAGGAGGACCTCTGCGAAATCCTTAAGTTCAACTTGGAGGCTGAGGGCTATGAGATAGACACCGCCTATTCCGGGGAAGAGGCCTTGGAGAAGGATGTCGCCAGCTTCCAGTTGCTTCTGCTTGACGTTATGATGGGTGGGATGAGCGGTTTTGCCGTGGCAAGGAAGTTGAAGGAGAACGACGCTACAAAGCATATCCCTATCATTTTCCTTACTGCCAAGGGTACGGAGAACGATAAAATTACCGGTTTTAATCTCGGTGCCGACGATTATATCTCCAAGCCCTTCTCCATCCGTGAGGTGCTCCTTCGCATCCGTGCCGTTCTGCGCCGCGCCTATGCTCCTGCCGCCGAGCAGGCCGTTGAGGTGTCGCATACGCTGGAGTATAAGGGGCTGGTGGTCGATTTGGACAAAAAGACCGTTTCCATCGAAGGAAAAGACGTTCCGTTCACCAAGACGGAGTATGGTATTCTCTGTACGCTTCTCGAACATAAAGGCCGCGTCTACTCCCGGCATGACCTAATAAGGAATATATGGCCTACCGACGTGCTGGTCTCCGACCGGACGGTGGACGTGAACATCACACGTGTCCGCAAAAAGCTTGGTCCTTATGCCGACAATCTGACGACACGCCTTGGCTTCGGATATTATTTTGACGCATAGATGAACAATAAGAAACTTTCCATCGGTACACGGCTGTATCTCTCGGTGCTGGCCTTGTTCCTCGTCTTCGCCGTGGCGTTTATACTCTTCCAGCAGTACCGCGAGAAACAATATAAGATTGACACCCTGGAACTGCGGCTTCAGGATTTCAACAACCAGGCTCATGATGCCCTCCAATATGGCAGTAAGGATGCCGGCAAGGCGGCGCTGATGTCGGCTTTCCTGAGAAATCACATCATTAGTGGTATCCGCGTTACCGTCATTGACGACAAAGGATGGGTGGTCTTCGACAACATCCGGAAGAACTACCGTACCATGAGCAACCACCTTCGCCGGCCCGAGGTCGCGGAGGCTATGAGCCGCGGCATGGGCTCTACGGTAGAACGCAACAGCACTACCCTTGGTCAGGACTATTTCTACAGTGCCACCTATTACCCGAAAGATAGGTACATTATCCGCTCGGCCCTTCCTTATAATGTAGACTTGGCGAAGAACTTGCAGACGGACCAGCATTACATCTGGTTCGCCGTCGCCGTGCTGCTCCTGCTTACCCTTGTCCTCTATAGGTTCACCCACAGACTGGGCCGGAACATCACGAAGCTGAACCGCTTCGCTGCCCGCGCTGACCATGGAGGGGACATAGAAGCCGATGAATTGGGCGGTTTTTCCGATGACGAGCTTGGCGACACGGCAGCGAGAATAGTGAAACTCTACCTTAAACTGCAGCGCACACAACAGGAGCAGAACGTCCTGAAGCGGCAGCTGACACAGAATGTGGCCCATGAGTTGAAGACGCCTGTGGCGAGTATTCAGGGTTATCTGGAGACAATCCTCGGACATCCTGACATGGACGGCGCCACACGTGACCAGTTTCTTGACCGTTGCTATGCGCAGAGCAAGCGTCTCGTGGCACTCCTCGGTGATATGTCGACGCTGAACAGAATGGACGACGGCGCGGATATGATGGTCTTCGAGGATGTCGATGTGTCGGAGCTCATACATACCATTGAGAAAGAATGTCAGTTCGCCTTGGAGCAAAAAGACATGAAAATGCACTGTACCATACCGGATGATATCATCGTCCACGGCAACAGAGGACTTCTCTACAGTATCTTCCGTAACCTTACCGACAATGCTATAGCCTATGCCGGAAAGGGTACACAGATAACGCTCTATGCCAACAGGGAGCCGTCGGCATGGAAGTTCACCTTCAGCGACAATGGCGTCGGTGTTCCACCGGAGCATCTGCCACGACTCTTCGAGAGGTTCTACCGTGTTGACAAAGGACGCAGCAGGAAGATGGGCGGCACCGGTCTCGGCCTTGCCATCGTAAAGAATGCCGTCAGGGTGCATGGCGGAAATATCTCGGTATGCAATAATCCTAAAGGTGGTCTGAGGTTCGACTTTACGCTAAAGGCCACTTCCTGACTCCGGTCTTCCCGGAGACAAAAAGTGGCCTTTTCATCGAGTTTAGAAGTATTTTTTGGGACTTAGAACGAACGTAGCCAAGCCTTGAAGTCCATCCTGTATTCGTCATAGAGACACCCACCTTACAAAGCCATGTAGGAGGCGACGCGTCTCGCGTCGCGATTGTTTCTTGCAAGGTTATATGGTTTTGTGACGCGGGACGCGTCACCTCCTACACGCTCATCTCTTGGCGGTAATAATAATATGAACCAATATTCTTGAAGCAATACTCACACAGAGACACGGAGACACAGAGTATCAGAGACGGGCACCTTATTATATATAGAGTTCACAGAGACGGCTTCGCCGTAAAGAGTTCACGAAACGTGCACATCGCAGAAGTCATCGTATTCTCTTTAAGGCGAAGCCTTCTCTGTGCTCTGAGTCACGAGTGAGTCTCTGTGGCTCTGTGTCTCTGTGTGAGCCTTACAAAAACACCTCGTGAGAATCGCATTTTCTAGAATTCCCTTTTAGAGGTACAGAGTGCTTTTCAAGCTTTTTGGACACCCATATTAAAGTACACTAATATTGATTATCAATGCGTTACAAACCTATCTCCAAAGAGTGACGAAGACAGGAAAAGTATTTTTAGGCTTAGAACGAACGTAGCCAAGCCTTGAAGTCCATCATCATCTCATCGTGATACTTGAAGCTGATATTGCTTCCCCAGCCATGTCCGCCTGAAGGATAGACGTGCAGTGAGGCGTGGACATCATTGCGATAGAGCTCCATATAGTAGTTGACACCGTTTGCCGGGGGCACCGTAGCATCGTCGTCGCTGAGAGCGATGAACGCTCTTGGCGTCGTACGGGTAACGTGCATGTCGGAGGAGTACTTCTTCTGGTACTTCTTGCTGTCGTTGTCGCCGAGGAAGTTGTGGAAGCTGCCCTCATGACCGTAGCCCTCCATCATCGTTATCACGGGATAGAAGAGTATCTGGAAGTTGGCTTTCGCGTCGCCGGTGCTCTGCGTGGCGATGGTGGAAGCGAGATGTCCGCCGGCGGAGAAGCCCATGATGCCGACATCGTTGAGCGACACATGCCAGCCGCGGGCGTTCATCCTGACAAGGCGCATGGCCTGCTCGGCGTCGCTGACAGGCACGTCGGGATTGCCGTGGGGCATGCGGTACTTCAGGACGATGGCGGCGATGCCGTTGCTCTGGAAGAATTCTGCCCAGTCGTAGCCTTCCTTCTTCATGGCGAGATGCTCATAGCCACCACCGGGACATATCACGACGGCGCGTCCTGTGGCTGCGCTCTCCTTTGGAAGGTAGACGCGTACCTTGGCAGTGTCCTTGGGGTCGCCGTTGTCGTACGTCGGGCGGCCGTTGTAAAGAGTAACATCGAAAACTTCCTGGGCCATGCCAGCCATGGAGAAGGCCAGCAGCCCAAGGGTAAGGAGTATTTTGTTGCGTTTCATAATCTTTTGATTTGGCTCAAAATTTTCTTTATTTTGTGCAAAGATAATAAAAAAGGACAATCGTTTTTCCCTATTTATAGAAATTTAGTACATTTGCATTCATAACCAATATATTCTCCTATGAATAAACGTATTTTAATATTTGCGGCCGTTGTAGCCGCTTTCGGCCTTAAGGCTCAGGCAAAGGTGCGGCTGCCACACCTGTTGTCTGACGGAATGGTGATACAGCAGAATGCCGATGCTCATCTCTGGGGATGGGCCACACCGAAGAAGACGGTTACGGTGACGACCAGCTGGTCGACGGAAAAGGTGCAGACGACGGCAGGTAAGGACGGACGTTTCATCCTCTCGGTGAAGACGCCGGCAGCCAGCTACACTCCTCTGACCATAACATTCGATGACGGCGACGGAGCTACGACCATCAAGGACGTCCTTGCCGGTGATGTGTGGGTCTGCGCGGGCCAGAGTAATATGGAGATGCCCGTCAAAGGCTTTGGCAACTGCCCTGTGAAGGACTTTAATAATGTCGTGGCTGACGCTGTCAATAATAAAGGTCTGCGCTGGTGTAAGATACCAAGCGTGGAGAGTATGCGTCCGCTGGATGATGCCAACTGCCGGTGGCGCCCTTCCGACATGCAGAATGTATCGGAGGAGTCGGCGACGGGCTATTTCTTCGGACGTATGTTGTCGCGGAGCCTTCAGATACCAGTCGGACTCATTGAGGCCAATAAAGGCGGAACGCGCGTGGAGAGCTGGCTGAATGCTGCCAGCCTGAAGAAATATACCGACGAGAAACTCGACTCCCAGTCGATAGTCAAGAACGGGAAGTACGATTATCTGCACACACTGACATGGGGTAACGGTACCTTCTCGCCAATCCTGAACACAACTATTAAGGGTATTATATATTATCAGGGCTGCAGTAACGTCGGCTATCATACTTCCGACTACGCCTTCCGCCTCAGTAAGCTCGTGGAACAGTGGCGGTCGAGTTTCGGTGATGTGCCGTTCTACTTCGTGCAGATAGCTCCTTACGACTATGGACCCGGCGTTGAGGGCGCGAAGCTCCGTGAGCAGCAGGCCAAGGCGATGACATTGATACCCAACAGTGATATGGTCTGCACCAATGACCTGGTCTATCCGTATGAGAAAGGACAGATACATCCGCAGCAGAAACGTCAGGTGGGCGAGCGTCTTGCCTTTGTGGCCCTCAACCACTGCTATGGCTTTACGAACCTCTATAGCGACAGTCCTTCGTTTGATAAGATGGAAATCAGCGGCGATACATGCTTCATCCGGCTGAAAAACACCTACGGTGGCATCTCCAGATACGATGGAATCGAAGGCTTTGAGGTCGCCGGAGCCGATAAGGTGTTTCATCCTGCTGAGGCTAAACACTACTGGCGTGAGGCCAACGACCCGCACAACGAGTGGATACAGGTCATCTCGAAGGAAGTGAAAGCCCCGGTGGCTGTGCGCTACTGCTTTAAGAACTTCCAGATTGGCAACCTCGGCAATATGGGCCAGCTGCCGCTGATACCGTTCAGAACGGACAATTGGTAATCCGTCAGTAAAAAGTGAAGTGGTGATCTTTTATAATTGCCATTTCACTTTTTTCTATTTTCGGAAGAAAAAATATTTTAACGTGTATAAGATTTCCTTGGAAAATGGGCTGCGGAAATCCTTGGGGACGGGTTGCTGAATAAAATGTACTATCCGTTTCCGAATTTATTATTAATATGACAAAGTGTAATAATCATAGCGATAACAAGTTTCCTTCGTCCCACGGTGAGGACGGAAATGCTAATGCTCTGTCCTTTTTCCGGTTCTGTCCGCATTGCGGCAGTGCCAACTTCATCGACAATGACTTTAAAAGCAAACGGTGTCGGGACTGTGGCTTCGTATACTATCTCAACGCCAGTGCCGCCACGGCAGCGTTTATCCTCGATGACCGTGGCCGTCTTCTGGCTGAGCATCGTAAGCTTGAGCCGTCGAAAGGTAAACTCGACCTTCCCGGCGGTTTCGTTGATATGGGTGAGGCTGTCGAAGACGGCATGAGGAGAGAGGTACTGGAGGAGACCGGACTGGTGGTGAAGGATGTCAGGTTTCTCTTCAGCTATCCGAACAAATACTTGTATTCCGGTTTCACGGTGCCCACCGCCGATATGTTCTTCCTCTGCAGTGTCGACGGAAAAGCGTCGCGGCTGCATGCCGGCGACGATGCCGCCGATGTCGTCTGGCTCGATATAGACCGCGTCGATCCCGACGACTTCGCCTTCGACAGCACGTGTCGTGCCGTGAGAAAATTCCTGCGCGACTACCCCGAAAACTTAAAAAAGTAAAAAAGTTGCTTATATAATAAGGTGTAAGCAAAAGTTTTTCTTACTTTTGCGCCCTTGAACATTAAGGCCTACATCTTTGGATAAAGCCAAGTATTTACTTACAAGTAACATTATGCAAGATAATTTAGTTATTGTAGAGAGCCCCGCGAAGGCCAAGACTATACAGAAATTTCTGGGGAAAGACTATAAGGTGATGTCGAGCTATGGTCATATCAGGGACCTGAAAAAGAAAGAACTCAGCATAGATACCACGACACTTGAGCCGCATTACGTCATTCCTGAGGAGAAGCGTAAGGTGGTCAGCGAACTGAAGAAGAATGCCAAGGAAGCCAAGAAGGTGTGGCTCGCATCCGATGAAGACCGTGAGGGAGAGGCTATCAGCTGGCATCTTTGTGAGGTCCTTGGCCTCGATGAGGAGAAGACCAGCCGTATCGTGTTCCATGAAATCACCAAGCCTGCCATCCTGGAGGCTATCAAGCACCCGCGTCATCTGGACATGAACCTCGTCAACGCACAGCAGGCACGCCGTGTCCTCGACCGTCTGGTGGGCTTCCGCATCTCTCCTGTGCTGTGGCGCAAGGTGAAGCCGGCACTGTCGGCGGGCCGTGTGCAGAGTGTTGCCGTCCGCCTGATCGTGGAGCGCGAGCGTGAGATACAGAAGTTCAATACAGAGCCTTACTACAGGATTAACGCCGTGTTCGGTCTTACCAATGCCGACGGTTCGCAGAGTGAGGTAAAGGCAGAGCTGAACCATAGGTTTAAGACCCATGATGAGGCTGTGGCCTTCCTGGATATGTGCAAGGAGGCGCAGTTTAAGGTCTCCGACATCGCCAAGAAACCGCTGAAGCGCTCTCCGGCACCACCATTCACCACGTCGACCTTACAGCAGGAGGCTGCCCGCAAACTTGGTTATACCGTCAGCCAGACGATGATGATAGCGCAGCATCTCTATGAGAACGGACATATCACATATATGCGTACCGACAGCGTGAACCTCTCTTCGCTGGCCATCAACACCAGTAAGGAGGAGATAACGAAGCTCTATGGCGAGGAGTACAGCAAACCACGTAAGTATGTCACCCACAGCAAGGGCGCGCAGGAAGCCCACGAGGCTATCCGTCCTACATTTATGAGCGACACTTCCATCGAGGGTACCGTTCAGGAGAAACGCCTTTACGAACTAATCTGGAAGCGCACGGCAGCCTCACAGATGGCTGACGCTATGATAGAGAAGACCACCGCGACGATAGAAATCATTCCGGCCGGCGACGGCCAGACCCTTCTGAAGAAAGGAACGGGCAGTGCTTTGACCTTCGTTGCCAATGGTGAGGTTGTGGCCTTCGACGGTTTCCTGAAGGTCTACCGTGAGTCTACCGACGACGAGGAGAACGGACAGCAGGAGCAGTCGCGCACCCTGCCAGCGATGACCATCGGCGACGAACTCACACGGCGTGAGATAACCTCCACGGAACGTTTCTCCATGCCGCCAAGCCGTTACACCGAGGCCAGCCTGGTGCATAAGCTTGAGGAACTCGGTATCGGCCGTCCGTCTACCTATGCTCCGACAATATCGACAATACAGCAGCGTCAGTATGTGGAGAAAGGCGACAGGAAAGGCGAGGAACGCCAGTTCACCGTCGACACCCTTAAAGGCAAGGTGGTGACAAGCCGCACGAAGAAGGAGATGGCCGGCTCTGACCGTGGAAAACTTATCCCTACCGACATAGGCATCGTAGTGAACGACTTCCTGATGCAGAACTTCCCGGAGATTATGGACTATAACTTCACGGCGAAGGTGGAGAAGGACTTCGATAAGATTGCCGAAGGCAAGGAGGAGTGGAATGCTGATATGAAGGACTTCTACAAGAGATTTGAGCCAGAGGTGGAGAAGGTGATGAACGCACGCTCGGAGCATAAGGCCGGCGAGCGTCTCCTCGGCAAGGACCCGAAGAGCGGCAATCCGGTCTATGTCAAGATAGGCCGCTTCGGACCGGTCGTCCAGATTGGCGACGCCGACGACAAGAACAAGCCACGCTTCTCTCAGCTCCCCGCCGACAAGACCATGGAGACCATCACCCTTGACGAAGCCTTGGAGCTGTTCAAGCTCCCGCGTACCGTAGGACAGTTCGAGGGCACCGATGTTGTCATTGGCTCAGGCCGCTTCGGACCGTATGTCATGCACGACAAGAAGTTCGTCAGCATACCTAAAGACGCCGACCCGATGACCATCACCCTTGAAGAGGCAGTGAAACTGATAGAGAAGAAACGTGAGGACGACAAGAAACGTCATCTCAAGCAGTTCGACGAGGACCCGAAACTGGAGGTGATGAACGGCCGCTACGGCCCGTATATCGCCTACGAGGGTCGCAACTACCGTCTGACGAAGGCGCAGCGCGACCGTGCCGCCGAACTTACTTACGATGAGTGTATGGAGGTCATCAAGAACGCTCCGGAACCGAAGGCAAAAAGAAAGTAACGACAATGGAAGGAAATCCAACACGTATCATCCTCTTAGGCTATATGGGAGCCGGGAAGACCACCGTCGGCAAGGCCTTGTCCAAGGACCTTGGAATGATGTTCTATGACCTCGACTGGTATATCGAGAACCGTATGCACATGACAGTCAAGGAAATCTTTGACGAGCGGGGAGAGGAAGGCTTCAGAAAGATAGAAAGCAACATGCTCCATGAGGTCGCCGAGTTTGAGGATGTCATCATATCATGTGGCGGAGGGACACCTTGCTTCTTCGACAATATGGACTATATGAACCGGCAGGGTGAGACGATATACCTTAAGGCTACCCCCGACGTGCTCTACAAGCACCTGAAGATGGGCAGGACGGTGCGTCCGCTGCTGCTCAACAAAACCCCTGACGAGGTCAGGGAGTTCGTCGGGAAGCAGCTCGCCGAACGTGAGACATACTACAACAAGGCAAAGCATGTCCTCGATGTGAACCTCATGGACAACTTCGAGAAGATAAAGATTACCGTCGCTGAGGTGAAACGCCTGCTGGATATAAAGTAAATCCGCTGGCAACAGCCTTTCTTTTTTAAATGATAAATTATCTCTGTAATAAAGAAACTTTCATAAGAACAGTTTAGATGAAGAAATGGACCATAGAGGACTCTGAGGAGTTGTATAATATAAAAGGATGGGGAACATCCTATTTCGGCATCAACAGCAAAGGTCATGTGTATGTCACACCATGCAAGGATAACATACAGATAGACCTCTGCGACATCATGGATGAGCTGGCCCTGCGCGACGTCAGACCACCAGTGTTGCTGCGTTTCCCCGACATCCTGGACAATCGCATCGAGAAGATTTCCCAGTGCTACGACAAGGCGCGTGTGGAGTATGACTTCAAGGGTGAGAACTATATTATCTACCCTATAAAAGTCAATCAGATGCAACCCGTCGTCGATGAGATAATATCCCACGGAGCAAAGTACAACCTCGGTCTGGAGGCCGGCTCGAAGCCGGAGCTTCATGCCGTCCTTGCCGTGCAGACGAAGAGCAACTCGCTCATTATCTGTAACGGATACAAGGACGAGAGCTACATAGAACTGGCCCTGTTGGCACAGAAGCTTGGCAAAAGGGTCTTCATCGTCGTGGAGAAACTCAACGAGATAGATATCATCGCGCGTGCCGCCAAGCGCCTGAAAGTGTCGCCGAACATTGGTATAAGGATAAAACTGGCGTCGTCGGGCTCCGGCAAATGGGCCGAGAGCGGCGGCGACGCGTCGAAGTTCGGACTCACTCCTTCCGAGCTCCTCGATGCCCTCAAGCGGCTCGATGCCGCTGGACTCCATGACAGCGTGCGCCTGATACATTTCCACATAGGAAGTCAGATAACGAAGATACGCCGCATTCAGAATGCCCTTACAGAGGCCGGACAGTACTATGCCAACCTCCGGAAGATGGGATATAACATCGAATTCATCGACTGTGGCGGCGGACTGGGTGTCGACTATGACGGCACACGGTCGTCGAACAACGAGAGCTCCGTCAACTATTCCATCCAGGAGTATATCAACGACTGCGTATATGAGTTCGTCGACATAGCCAACAAGAACAATATCCCACATCCGAATATCATCACCGAGAGCGGACGAAGCCTTGCCGCGCATCATTCCGTGCTCGTCCTCGACGTCCTCGGCGCTGCCTCGCTGCCGGAGATGCCGGAGGAGTTTGAGGCTAAGCCATCAGACCACCAGCTCGTCAAGGACCTATATGAGATATGGGATAACCTGAACCCGAAGTCGATGCTTGAGGACTGGCATGACGCTGAGCAGATACGCGAGAACTGTCTTGATATGTTCGCTCACGGAATGGTGGACCTCAAGACACGCGCGGAGATAGAGGCGATGTACTGGAGCGTCTGCCACGAGATAAACGCGATAGCAAAGACTATGAAGCATGTGCCTGATGAGCTTCGCGGACTCGACAAGCTCTTGGCCGATAAGTACTTCTGCAACTTCTCCATCTTCCAGTCGCTGCCCGACTGCTGGGGCATAGACCAGCTCTTCCCGATAATGCCTATCGAAAGGCTCAACGAGAAGCCGACACGCAACTGCACACTTCAGGATATCACCTGCGACTCCGACGGAAAGATTACAAACTTCACCACCGCTGGCTCTCTGTCGAACGTGCTGCCTGTCCATGCTCTGAAAGCCGGTCAGCCGTACTATCTCGGCGTGTTCCTCGTGGGTGCGTACCAGGAGATACTCGGCGATATGCACAACCTCTTCGGCGATACTACCGCCGCGCATATCAGCGTTAAGAACGGCACGTACCACATCGACCAGATAATAGACGGTGAGACGGTAGAGGAAGTGCTGGAGTATGTGCAGTATAATCCTAAGAAGCTCGTCCGTCAGCTCGAACAGTGGGTGACGAAGAGCGTGCGCCAGGGAAAGATTTCCTTGGAGGAGGGAAAGGAGTTCCTCTCCACCTATCGCTCAGGACTGTATGGCTATACGTACCTGGAATGATACTATAAACAGATAACTAATGTTCCTGAAGCCGGTCGTCAGCTTCCGGGAACATGAACAGATAACATCGAAACAATGAGCAACGAAGAAAAAGATTTCTTGGATAAAGAGGCCGCTGCAGGAGATGGCCTTAAGGAATGTGGCGGTAAGGAACCGCTCACCGTGGTTAAGGTCGGTGGTGCCATCGTGGAGGATGAGGCTAAGCTGAATGCGCTCCTCGACAACTTCTCGGCTATCGAAGGCAAGAAGGTTCTCGTCCATGGCGGTGGACGCCGCGCTACGAAGATTGCTTCTGCCCTGGGCATAGAAAGCCATATGGTCAACGGACGCCGCATCACCGACAGCGATATGCTGGAGGTGGTGACAATGGTCTATGGCGGACTCGTCAACAAAAACCTCGTGGCGCGCCTTCAGGCTCATGGAGTCAACGCCATTGGCTTGACCGGTGCCGACATGGATGTTATCCGCAGTCATAAAAGGCCTGTTAAGGATGGCATCGACTATGGTTTCGTAGGTGATGTGGACCGTGTGGACGGTTCTGGGCTACGCACGCTCATCGACAACGGCATAACGCCGGTCATGGCTCCGCTGACACATGACGGCAAGGGTACGGTGCTGAACACCAATGCCGATACCATTGCCTCGGAGACGGCAAAGGCCCTCGCGGAGTTCTATGATGTTACGCTCATCTATTCGTTTGAGAAGAAAGGCGTGCTGAGCAATCCTGATGATGACGAGAGTGTCATCGCGGCCATCAACCGTGAGGCTTTCGAGCGTTACGTTGCCGACGGGACCATTGCAGGTGGAATGATACCAAAGCTGGAGAATGCTCTCTCTGCCGTCGACGCTGGCGTGTCGCGGGTCATCATCACCCTGGCCACCGCCATCGACGGAAAACATGGGACGGTGATAAGTAAATAAGGATAAGACAGAACGGGGACGACAAATGAAGGAAATCAGCTTCCGTAACGACGTGCTGCCGATGAAGAACGAGCTCTTCCGGCTGGCCTTACGCATCACCCTTGACAGGGCTGAGGCCGAGGACGTCGTGCAGGATACGCTGATAAAGGTCTGGGATAAACGCGACTCCTGGACGAACATAGACAACATAGAGGCTTTCGCCATGACCGTCTGTCGTAACCTTGCCCTCGACCGTACGAGAAGCGGGGCTAACAACAACGTAAGCCTCGATATGGAGGGGGCGCAGGAACCAATGACGCAGACGACCCCTTACGACAGAATGGTGCAGCAGGACAATCTGAGGATGGTCGGACAGATTGTCGACTCCCTTCCGGAGAAACAGCGCAGCTGCATACAGCTCCGTGATTTCGAGGGAAAGGCTTATAAGGAAATAGCCGCGGTGCTGGACATCACCGAGGAACAAGTTAAGGTGAATATCTTCCGTGCCCGTCAAACCATCAAGCAGCAGTTCCTTAAAATGAACTCCTTTCATGCGGAGAAATAGGGGAAAGGGTAGTAGCTGCTCAGTACTTTCCCAAATCTCAGTACAGACAAGAAGCGACACGGAGCCTCGGGGAGATTGTACTGGCATCCAATTCATCTTGTTTAGAACCAGCCTTACTGTGGCTGTAAGTCTGAACTTTTATTACAAAATCATGTCGTGAAAATCGACCAATCTAGCTGTTAAAATCGTTTAAAATGTCAACTAAATGGCAGCGATTTTAGGGGTGATTTGTAAGTGTAGTACACTTTTTTGTAAAAGCATATGTTTTACCTCGTAAATGTACTACACTTACAACGCAAGTAAGCCTTACTTTTAGGGCTAAAATGGCCATTTTTCGACCCTTCAAAAATGGTCTTTTTAGTAACGTGTTGATATTCAGCATTATACAAAACAGCCATTTTTGGCGTATTCGACACCGAGATGGCACCTCGTTCAGAATAATCGAAATATGCAGGGGCTAAATTGTCAGTTTGTTTTACATCACTAGTGTCCACTTAAATCCTTTAACATTCGCTTAAACTGCCCTTAGGTCAGACATTTACAAGCATATACTTTACGTGTACTTTTCAATTTTGTACCTTTGCATGGCTATAGTCAAAAGTTACA
>Ga0256406_1003591_pt1 | contig 19045 bp, 19 predicted proteins | sample RumenRJG_03DNA_FD_185986 | JGI IMG/M metagenome (GOLD analysis project Ga0256406, IMG submission 185986) | Bovine rumen microbial communities from Lethbridge, Alberta, Canada - RJG_03 | ecosystem: Host-associated > Mammals > Digestive system > Stomach > Rumen | place: Canada: Alberta | collected...
CATCGGTCTGGTGTCAATCTGAATTGCCAGCTTTCCTTCTGCGATGATTTCTTTATCCATAGTGCCCTCATGCATCTTGAGGTGCCCATCTGGCACCTCAAGATTTGCCATTAACAGTGCACATACGATTTGCTGCAAGATCTCCATTCACCACCTCATATTCCTCGCCCGGCTTCAACTTCATCTGCCGGTTCAGGAACTTCTCAATGTCAAACAGGTTCTTCTTGTTGCAGTCCCCGGTCAGGTAATAGTTCGGATGCTTCGTCAGATCATACTTGGATGACAGGAATGGCCGGACACCTCTGAGCTGCAAAATGCACTTGGATCCATCCAGCACTGCGAGTTCATCAACGGACAGAAGATCATGTCCCAGTTTCTGATAGTTCAGGCTGTGAGACAGTTCCCGTCCTCGGCTCTCTCAGGTGTTGTAGGTATCGATCGTTTCCTTGCCGAGCGCCTGATTCAATTCCTTCAGTGTTGTTGGTTCCGTGCCGCCAAGGAAGATCCTCGAATCCATGTTGCCGATGATCGTATCTGCGTTGTCCTTGTAGATCGCCTTGAGCTGCGACTGCGCCTGCAGCACCAGACAGGCAGAGATCTCACGGCTGCGGATCGTTGCAACCAGCTTTTCCAGATTCGGGATCTGACCGATGTTGGCAGCCTCATCAATGAGACACCGCACATGCACCGGCAGGCGTCCTCCGTAGACATCATCCGCCTTCTCACACAGGAGGTTGAACATCTGCGTGTAGATCATGGCGATCAGGAAGCTAAATGTGGCATCGGTATCCGACATGATCAGAAAGAGCGCCGTCTTCCGGTCTCCCAGCGTATCCAGCTCCAGTTCATCATACATGGTGATATCCCGGACTTCCTGAATATCAAATGGAGCAAGTCTTGCGCCGCAGCTGACAAGTATACTTTTCAGGGTCTTGCCCAAGACTGATTGTCAATAGTTTTTTAATAGCTCATTCCGGGAAGTTGCCGTTCAAGGCATCCTTCAGAAGTAGACGCTTTACTTTGTCCTTTGCAGTCTCTTTGCTCTCAGAATGAAAGTGGATCATCACGGTATACTCCGCGCCGTCGATATTGCGCTTGATATAGGGGATCTGTTCTTCCTGAACCATGTCTTTATCCTTCGTTTCGTTCATAGATTGTCCTTTCCTCAAATAGAAGAGGAGACACCTAAACGGCATCTCCCCATGTGCTTCGTGACGATAATGACGATAATGACGATTATTTATACCCCGGCCCCTGTCTTGGAAATATCGTCATTTACCGTCATACCGTCATCATTGTCATCATCCAGACCAGTCAGGTCCACCAGCGTGATCGTCCGCTTATCTCCGGACCGCTTGTTCGTGTACTCGATATTGAACTCGTTGTACAGAACGGAAGTATCAACATTCAGTCTGCGGGTCAGGACGTTCGGCTTCAGGTCAAGATCCGGCAGGCAGGCGAGAAGTTCCGTAGCCGTCCCGGTCCAACACCCCTGTTCGCGGATATATCCCACGATCTTCAGCGTCACCGGATCGATCTTCTTCTTGTGAAGCTCCTTCTCGGCCTTGGTCAGTTCCCAGACGCACCGATCCCGGTCAAATTCAAGCGTAAGCTCCTGATCTTCCTGATCTCTGCCGACCACCTGCATCTTGGCCTCGTTATCCGTACGCTTTTTCTTCTGAAGAATGAAAGCGCCGTCCGCAGCTCCGAGCAGTCCGTTCGTGCCGGAGATCATATCGAAGCTGTCACTGGCGTCCATCTTCCTTGTGTGATGGACCACCAGAATCGCCACGTTATGGGTATCACTGAACCGCTTCAGGGCAGTGATGTTCTGATAATCCACCGCGTAGCTGTAGCTGTCGTTCCCGATCTCGCGCACCTTCTGAAGCGTGTCCACGATGATCAACCGCGTGTCCGGATGAAGCGCCACGAACCCTTCAAGCTGATCGTTCAGTCCTTCAGCCAGGGTCTTGGACTGTGTGGCGAAGTGCAGGCCTTCTACGGCATCCATCCCGAACATCTGGCTGAGCCTGCTCTGCAGTCGGGAGTAATCATCTTCCAGAGCCAGATAAAGGACCGTTCCCTTCCTGACCGGGTATTCCCAGAGCGGCAGGCCCATCGCCACATGATAGCCCAGCTGTGCCATGAAGAACGACTTCCCAATCTTCGGACTTCCGGCGAAGATATATGTTCCGCAAAGAAGTAGTCCTTCGATCACAGGGGTCCTCGGGGCGAATGTCATATCATAAAGATCTGCCATCGAAACGGTCTTGAGACTTGGCTTTCGGATGAGCGGGTTCTTCACGATCTCCCTCGCCACCTTCAGGACCGCTTCCTGTTCTTCCGGCGGTAAGTTTGAAAATTCGTCTTTCAAGGTTTAAAACCTCCTCTCCATGAGTCTTTACAAATTCGGCTCGGTCATGAATCGTTCCGGCAAGGAAGACCTCGTCCAGAACGTATTCGATATAATCCAACTTGTGGCAAGCCTCCACAAATCGGTCATCCCACTCTTCATCCGGAGACTTCGGGGCATATTCTTCCTTCCATCGCCGGAGCAGGTGAGCGTAATCACAGTACACTCTGTAACAGCGGTCCTCGGCCTGCTTGTACTCTTGAGCGGGAGAGAGAACCGGCATCACCGGACGATCCCTCGGCCGATAGCCAAGATCCTCATATCTGATCCCGAACGTATCCGCGATCTTCACCGCAGCGTCCTTCTTTGAAAGCCCGAAGAGACGTGCAGTGAGATCGATCGCGTCCCCATCTGCCTGACAGCCGAAACAGTGAAACCTCTGATCGACCTTCATGCTCGGATGCCTGTCATTATGAAACGGACAGCAGGCCATGCCGGATCGGTTCACCCTGATGCCAAAAGCTTCGGCGGCCTGTCTTGCCGTGACCGCATCCCTCACAGCTTCAAACACATTCACGTCTGCACCTTTCTGAAAGGCGTCCCAACTTTGATACACCTTTCGACAAAAAAAGCGCCTGTCTTCATCGGTACAACTGATAAAAACAGACGCTCGTCATCGATCCATATTCTGTTGTTTTCGCTTCGGCGGCGTACCTCGTTCGGCCCGCCTTCTGGCGTTCATCTCGTCCGCTCGTTTCTGGCTTCTCGCAAGCTTGTCGCGGATCGACTCTTTGATCGGTTCCTTGATCTCGGCCTTCTTCTTCGGGGAGCGGAAGATGGAGGCCAGCCTATCCGAGATATGCTGTGTCATCCCTTTGAACCGATTCATGATATTTGAAAAAACTGCCTCGATGGTCCGGGCCGTATCCGGTGTAAAAGTATAACTGCGGAAGAGAGATTCCCGCGTATCCGCTATGATCTCAAAGTCTTCATTCCTGACTTCTTCCCGGATCGTGTCCGTCACCGCTTCGACAGCTTTCTCATAAGCCACATCCGCCACTTCTTCAACAAATGCTTCCGTGTCGGAGATCCGGATCGTGATCTCTTCCAGTTCCGCTTCTTTCGTTTCGATCTGCTGGTCCTGAACCGCGATCTTTTCCTTTTGCTTCATGAGGATATAATCCTGTTTGTCGAGATAGGCCCGGCCGCCGTACTCCGGTTCTTCGTCAAGGTGAAGGCCGTGCCTTTTGCAGATATCGAAGAGCATCGCGCGGCAGGCCGCATCAAAAGTTTTCTTTCTGTTATTCAGCTTGCTTGGCTTCTGGGCCGGATCCGGCAGATCAAAGCCCAGAGCTTCGAGAGCTTTTTCCTGTTGCGGCGCGATCTCGCCATAACGGTTTTCACAATCGAAGACGTGACGTTCATGGATGTGCGGAGTTGATTCATCCAAATGCAAAGACCAGTCCAAGATGTGGATGTGTTCACCGAATCGTCTTTCAAATTCTTCAAAGAACTCCATCGCGATCTTTGCCAGAACCGCAGGTTCAACGCTTTGCTCCATTGTCCCGATCTGGAGAAGAGATTCTTCCGGGCAGGTCTTCTTGTCTTTCCAGAGGTCATCGGTTGATCGGTCGCGGTTGGAATGTCCGGTCTTCCTGTTGCGTTCGTGCTGTCCTTCACAGAAATCATCGTAGCGTTCCGAATAGAAAGCCCTCTCGATCTGTTCAAAGGAATACACGACCTTGTCTTCCTGTTCCTGATCCTTCGGAAAGTGAAATCCCTGATAGCAATCCCAGTACACGTTCTGCTTTGCGCGCTCCTGATCGATATGCTCACTGTTTGCGATATCGAATCTGCGGTCATTGTGCTTCGGATTGTAAGTTCCGTTTTTGCCGGATCGGCCATTGTGTCTTGTCAGCTTCATAGGCATCAGTCCTTTCTTCATTTTTTGATAAACATGCTTTTCCCCTGCCTCGCGAAAACAGGAAAAATCGTTCAGCGTGTCGGCAGGTAATACCCAGTACTAAGTGACGGTTCCCATCACTTAACTGGGCGGGGCCTTGCCCTCGACCCGCGCCGGACGTTTCACCCCGGCACCCCGATAAGAGACTGCCGCCTCTTAACTCCGCCAAAGGGAACCGCGTTCCCCTTGACCCCTTGCTCCGGCAGACCTGACACTCGCCGTTGGCCCGGCGGCTCGTTTCAGTTCTTCCGGTTTTTGCGGAACCGTTCACCGGACGTTTCCACAAAAATAGCCGCTGACATTTTCGCTGCCATCCGCAAAAGAGCGGTGGAGCGAAACCATCAACGGCTTCCTCATCTGACTCAGCCAGGGCGGCGGCCTTGGCTTTCGTCATATTCGGTTTTCACAGGATCGTCGCGCGGCCGATCCTATGTATCAGGCATAGCAAAAGCCCTCAACTCTTTACGGTTGAGGATCTTTAGTTTGCTTATTGCATCTAATCTACGATCAATTGTTTGCAGGCACTTTTGTGAATCCTTGAAGGCCTCTTGACTCCACGTATCTATAGACAATGCTATGAATGTCAATGACACACCCAAAAATTTAGTAAATCCTTACGATATAGGTAAAATATTGGGGATACTTAAGAAATATGGTTGAGAATAATGTCGTAAAGCGGATCTATATTTTGTCTGTAAAAATCTCCGTCACAGTTTTTCAATCCGCGAAACTCTTCTTCTCTGTAATCCTCGGAGAATAAATAATAGAATGTTCTGTCCGTGTTTACATAGCATGGCGTTAAACTATACGCCTTAAACACCCTCTCTTTGGCAAACTGATCCGCAGTGATATCAACTATTACTCCGTCTTCTGTCTCGAGCCACGTATGCGGAAATCTATTATCCCATTTATCGTAGTCATATTCTCCGTGGACACTTTTCGTGTGAATGCCGTTTTTCAACAGATATTCCGCAAGAAGATCACTCGCTATATCACAGCATCCTCTCGGAAAGAAAGGCATTGTCGATTTTGTGGTTCTTGGAGATATATCGCCACTATCAATGGCTCTCTCTATTCCTTCTCGAAAATCCAGTGCAAGTCTTCGAATTTCAGTAATATTTGTAACGCTCACCATCTTCAGCCTTCCTTTTCATCGCGATTCACATTACTCTGCCATGTAACAAAATGGCCACCGTGATTAGGCAGCCATTAAACCACTACTTATTTGAACCTGGAATCGGAGGAGGGGTAATCGCGACAAGGCGCAAAACCTCACTGACATTTTCAGCCAGTTCCCACTGAGCCATTCCCGGCTTCCAGATATATGTTTCTTTCATGATTTTCTTTTCCGCAATCAACCGTGATAATTCTGTCAGCGAATACGGTCCCGATTGCGCTCCGTCAATAACAACAAAATAAATATTTTCTGTGCTTGTCGGCATCGCTTTTCCAACTCCCGGAACCTGCATTTGATTAAGCGACTGATTCATAGAAGATGCCATTTGATTGGCGATCGCCATACTCATGCCGAACTCAACCAATTTGTCCATTGAATAGAAATCTGTACTCACTTCGCACCTCCTATTCTTGTGTCGGAATCGGAGGAACAGACGGCCCGAACAGTGGTTGTAGCTCCTGCACTGTTTCGGCCTTTACCCAACCTTCCATACCCTGTTTCCATACAAGGCTCTCTTTTGTTAACGTACCTGCATTAGCCATCTGTGAAAGAGTACCCATATCAAAGGGACCTGCCGCTTGACCATTTTGAACAACGTGATAAGCAACGTTCGGAATCGGCGGAGGTGTCATTCCCTGTGGGGGCTGCTGCATACCGGGCTGCTGACCGTTCATTCCCTGCATCATTCCATTCATCATGCCGGCCATATTATGACCGATTGCACCGCCCATTGCCATTCCTGTCATCATTGCTGCCGGATTCATACCGCCGCCGGACATCTCCGTTGCGCCACTCGCACCCATTTGACCAAGAGCCTCCGCTCCTGCAATACCAACGGCCGCCTGCTGTTCAAGCTGATATGCGGCAAAGTTAGACATCTGCGTCTGTTTACGCTGAGCGTACTGCGCTTCTTCTCTCTGGATACGCATCGTTTCTTCCATGTTTTCGGCATTGATTCTCTGCATATCCTGCATGTTCTTGATATTAACTTCTGTCTGTGCCTGTGCGGTCGCGGCGGCAAGATCCTGTGTGACGGCTTTGAGCTGTTGATAGCCCTCGCTAGTCTTGTCAATCTCAATGGCATTTATATCAACGGCTGCGATGTTAACACCAAAATCACGCTCAAACCGTTCTCTGACATTTGCCTCAACAGCTTCATTTATTGGAGCAATGGCACGCTCGATCTGAACGACTGGGATATTCTTTTCAGCTGGAATGTTTGCAACAATCCCTTTCACATATCTGGCCATTGCATCTCTGACCTGAGTCTGGAAAGCATTCAGATCAAAACTAGCAAGTCTGTGGAGCTTGATGAATTCCTGATAATCAGCAATATTAAATGTGATTTTTCCACGCACTGCTGTAGGAACACCAAAGTCCAGATACCTTGGATCATAAAGATCGAAATATGGAACAGCAAAAGGTATCTGAATCACTCTGGCCAGATTTATAAAGTACACCTCTGCCTGGAAAGGAGTCCCTCCCTGATATGCAAGACCGATAATGTTTGCTAAAACCGGAAGGTTTTCCGTTTCTATAGTTTGATCGTACGGACCTTCAATAAAGTCCTGCATTATGCCGTTCTTCTGATTATAGACAAAAACCGCAACCTCTCCATCCTTAACTCGGAGAGAAGACCCCCAACGGATTGCATTTTCCCGGTTATTGTTACCTGCCTGCGATCCTGCTGGATGCCATTTCCAGATTAGGTATGACGGCTCATCACAACGTATTTCGTCCATAAATCCACCGGCTTTTGGTTTTCCAAAAAGTGCCATCTTGCTTTTCTCCTTCCTATCAATTTTGTACTGGTCTGACGGTAAGGTTGATTTCCTCAAAGTTTTGACTACGAATCAGATTATCATACTCTTCCCCGCGACTATTCGTTTCATACTCGATTGTTAACTCGGTGTTTGGTTCAATATCCTGACCCACCACATAGTAATTCTTTAGATCATTCAAATCAGTGGGATCAACATATACTCCGTTTTCAGATGTAAATACTAGGCGCATCTCAGCTCGTCCATATTTATCAATTCGACTAGATCCATCAACGCGGCCAAATGATGCTGCATTTCGTCCAACATAGTCATGGACATGATAAATATGACGGTCTAAAGTCGGTTGAATCAACACAGATTCCGGCTTATATCCTTCTTCTCCAATAGGAGCGGCATATAGTATCAATTCATCACAGCTCTGGTAATCTACCAAATTGCTGTATGGCTCTCCCTGACTGTTCCGTAAATGGACAATAGTGATATCCGTGCCGGCCGCTATATTTTGAGCGACTACCGTATACTGCTTCTTTTCGTCACCTTCTACAGGGATATATTTTCCATCTTCTGTGACAATAACAATAGAAACCTCTCCTTTGCCATATTCTTCTATAAGATGATCATCTTCAACTTTTCCCACAGAAGCGAGATTTTTTCCAACATAGTTTCTAATCTGATAAGTATAAACGCCTTTAGACTCATCTGTTTGAGCATTCTCTGTGATGGTAGGACTTTCAGCTTTATGAGAATAACTTGAGGAACGTCCTCCACGAGAAATGATGAATCCAGCAAAGAGTGCTACAATCAGTACAGCAATAATAACTCGGCCGAGCAAGGATTTTTTGACCTTTTTTTCGCTTGCTAAAATATCTGTGTAGGCATCATTAGCAATCTTATCTCCTTTGAACATCATCTCTGCCTTTTCAAACAGCTGTGACGCCTTGTTCTTCCAGATTTTTATCCAACGCGCTGTATTGCGATCAATTTTCCCAGATGCCAATGCTGACATCTGTCCTTTTATATAAAGCAATCCTTCAAGAATGCTTTCTCTGTCATTTGGAAATGCAAAATTATTAATCAGATTTGCTTTTTTCTTCTCCTCCGATGTCAAAGATGACATTCCACCAATACCAAGAAGGGGGAGTAATAGATAAATCACTAATGGGATGCAAAGGGTATAGATATTTAGAATAACCCATCCGATTTTTTTCCTTTTCCCCATGACTTCCATCCCTTTTTTGGTTCAGCTGGACTATTCGCAATTGCTGTATCGCATTGGTTTATCTGATTAGTAAAATCTTTAAATGCCGATGAAACTCTGGCTGAATTGATTTCATGACCACATCCAGGGCAAATTGCAGTGAAACTAGGTATTTCAGTTCCACATGCAGGGCACTTGATAATCTTACCCGCGAATTCCTGTTGTCGTTTGGTTCTATCTTCTCCATTATTCATAGGAGAACCACAATTACTACAAAATTTTACGCCGTCAGCTACAAATTGACCGCAATTACTGCAATATGCCATGTTTATAACCTCGTCATTCGTCTATTTTCATTTTGAGTTCTGTCATTTTATCCACATACAGCTGCCTAACATATGCAAATGCAGGATCGTTCGGGAACGCTGCAGCCGCCTTTTGGAATGCTTGTTTCATCTTGGCTACCCAGGCATCACTGATGGTTCTCGGCATTGTAAGACTGGACTCTCCACTCTTCATCTTGCTCTGGTATCGATTGTTTAGTGTATTCTTTGAAAGACCTACATCAATATTTGCTATCGCGAGGAGCATAAATTCCTGAATATCGTCAATAGTATTCGGAATCGGAAAACTACGAATCAGTGATAACTTCTGATTATCTACAGGATCAACGGATACGCCCAAAAGTTGTCCGATTCCGGCGCCCTTTCTCCTTGATTCAAGAAGCATCAGCTTATCGCTGAAAGCCTGGACAGAGCTTACTGCCGCCTGCCCGGTAATGTGGTGTCCACACTCAGGGCAAACAGCCGTTGTCTGACTGATTACTGCTCCACAGTTTGGGCACTTCAAAACGGTTCCGGCAAATTCCTGCTGTCTTGCCGCAGGATTCACAGAAGCTGCTGTCGGGATAGGAGGCACATTCACTGAAGGTGCTGATGATCCGACCGCAGCACCACATTCAGGACAAAATTTAGCACCTGGGTCCAGTTTTGTCCCACAGTTTACACAAAAACTTCCCGTTGTCCGCGAAACCGGTGGAGGTGCGGTTTGAGGTGCAAATGCCTGCTGAAACGCTGTTTCTTCCTGTGCTTGCTCCTCTCGCCGTGCCTCCATTAGTGCTTTTGCATTCCCATATGATAACCCCGCCTGATCAGCTGCCTGCTTTGCAGCTGAAGATACCGATTGACCTAATGTTCCAGCCATGGATCCTACGCTTGAAGCCAGGCCTGATAACCCGCCAAAGAAATCATTCTTCTTAGCAAAACCTTGTGTCGCAACAGGTTGTCCATTGCCAAGGAGTTTATTGAGTTCGTTTACCCACTGGTTCGTGATTTTCTTTGAGCCTTCACTGTAGGAGTACTCTTCTGTACCTCCAATGAACTGAATCTGCAACGCATATTCAAACAAATCTGTTTTTTTCTGAGTAGCAAGAACTTGCCCATTGATTACTTTCACTTCTGCCAGTGGTACCTTATCTACCACATCAACAGATTTAGAAAACATCCCTCCAGTCTTTTGACTGGTCACATAGATAATATTTTTATTAGTGAGGAGCATGTTTTTGATGTAAGAATTTCTACCGCCATTCCCTGAGCGATGAACTCCCTCTGTTTCCAAGATAACGCCCTCATCGAAATCAAGATTAAGATCAGCCATTGCACTCTCCCTTCACGCAACTATCTATTATTGACATTAAGCGTATTCCGCAGTTCATCAGGAAATGCGCCAATAGACTCTATAATCGGAGCGGTCTTATCATTATGTGTAAAAAACATTATTAACGACAGAAACACGTTCCATGACATCTTTCTTTTCTTTGTTTCAATAGCGCTATAAGTCTGTCGACTTATGCCGACAATCTCGCACAGGTCTTCCTGGGTAATTGCTATTTTAGCTCTTAACAAAGGAAGTTCCTCTGTAAGAATATCGATTAACGCTGTCTTCTTGTCTTCCGGGAAAATGTATTCATTACTCATACGCTCTCACCTTATATAACAAAACATAGGTATCTGTTCTTTTACACTTTGTAAAATATTTTACATTCAGTTGTGCTTTTTGTCAATATGGATGATATGAATCAAAAGACAGTTCAAGGACTATGATCTTCGTGATAATACATCTGGCCATCGCTTTAAAACCTATGTATGGCCAAAAACGTACATTCTGGATGGCCTGGCAGTGCTCTTAATCTATTAATCTGCTGTTTTCCCTCCCAATCCCTGAGCCTTTGCCTGTTCTCTGGCCGCCTGCTTCCGGGCCTCACTGTACGGTTCAGTCAGCCGGAGCGACAGCCTGGCCTTGTCCACCACATATGTGGCGCTACCTTCCTTGCTCGTTTCCTTCAAACTGCAGAGATCCGGATGTTTCTTCGCATAGGCCGCCAGCTTCTTTTTCAGCGCAGAATTGAAAGTGTAGACACTATAGGTGTCATCCCCCTCACTGGTCAGGATGATAGTTTCTTTCTCATATTTCGTAAGTCTGGTCATATCATCGTTTTCTCCTTGAAAATTGCAGGTCAAGAGCCGCCAATCTGCAAGGGATTGACGGCCCCGGTACACTTGTCTGTCTCAGTTCAGTTCTCCGTATCAGTCTTTTACAGTGAAATACCCCAAGTCATCAGTCTTGATTCTCCAAAGTTCATCGACTTTCCGGGCCTCTGCAAGGAAATCCGGATATTTCTCCGGGCGGAACACGTTCATGGTAGCGATCTGACTGGTTAGGTCATGGACGATCTGCTTCAGGTCCGGATCGACCGTCACATGCTCCACATAGCACAGCCTCCGGATAGTGGTACCGCAATCATCATGGCCGAAGGCTGCAAGGATCTTCTTCCTAGCGAAGTCTCTCCAGGGAAGGGCGCCAGACTTCTTTCCGGTCCATCCCTCATAATCCTTTTCCATATTCATGATGTTTTCCGTGGTTTCCGTCCGGACCTGATAGAGAAGTTGCTCCATTTCCTCATCCGTGATCCCGACAGTCTCGACCAGATCGGCGAGGTTCATCAGGATCTCCTTGGTCAGATCCCCCTCGCACATGCTGGCTGCGATCATAAGATTGCACCCGGTGCCGGCCTTTGTCTTTTCTCCGAAAGCGAAGAGTGCGTTTTTCTGAGTTTCCGTAAGTCTGGGAAGATTGAAGTTTCCGTTCATGGTTTGTACCATCCTTTCATAAAAAATAATTGTTTGTTGACCCATATCAAAAGCCGCCTCTCCCTGATGGATAGACGGCCTCAGATATGTAATCTGAATTCAGTTTCGCAGGTCAAGACCTGATAAAATCACCAATCAGACGGCGAAGAAGGATGATCCTCTCGATCAGCCAGTTCCCGATATGCGGGATCAGGAAGATGACAAATGCGGCGATCATCATCTTCAGGAACTCCAGTCCGGAGGCCAGCCCGAAGAGAAGGCTGGCCGTCCCGGTCAGGACGAAGAGGAATGCGAGGATTCCGGCCGCCACACCGGAGAGACTGTTCAGGAAGATTCCGATCCACTGGATCAGCATCAGAGCGGCGACAACAGGAAAGAGTAAAAGCTTTACGATTGTTTTCAGTACGATCATACAAGCACCTCTTCCTTTGTTTCGACCTCTTCGCCGTCCTTCTGATGAGGAAGATAATAGACTCCGTTCGCACGGTCTTCAGCCCGGATAGCTTCCTTCTTGGCTTCCAAAGCGGCTTTCTTGGCTCGTTTGTTCTTCCAGTAATACGTAGCCTGCCATCCGGTAGATTTTCTCCGGAGATATGCTTCGTGCCGTTGTTGCCGGATACGTTCCTGACGTTCGGCAAGTTCGATTTCTTCAGGCGTCGGCACGTGTTCCTCCCTTGGCATTTCAAACTTACCGATGAAATTGAAGTAGATCTCGATGGTCTGCGGGGAGTCCGGCCTGCCTTTAAAGTCACGCTCATGAATCAGGATCTTGTAGATGAACTCATTGAGCATGGTATTGGTCAATTCCTCAAAGTCCTGATAACGCTTGACCAATGCGATAAACTTCCCGGCAGACAGGGGACTGCTTTCCTCGCCGCTGATTGTTTCCTGAAGCGTGGTGATCTCGCTATCCAAGGACTCCTGTTCAGCAGTATATTGTGTTTCAAGAATCGCATATCTCTTGTCCGGCAGTTTCCCGAGGGCATTGTCTTCATAGATCTTACAGAGCAAGACATCCAGCTCTTCACTGCGTTTCCGGCACTGTTCCAAACGTGCTTTCTGCTCAGATGCCTCGGACGTTTGCTGTGATGCGACCGCTTTTCTTACGATCCGGACAAACTCTTCTTCGTCTTCCTTGGAAAAATCGATGATTTCCCGGAGTGTCTCCCTGATAAGCGTCAGCACCACATCTGCCTTGACCCGGTGCTGTGTTGCACATCTGCTCCCTACCGGAACCTTTCCATATTCCGCACAGGTGAACTGGGCTTCCCTTTTGCCATTGTTGGTGCGATGGACGTACATCTTGCCGCCGCAGTCCGCGCAATAGAGCAGGCCGCCGAGAGGATGCGCTTCACCCCATCCATCCGGGTATCTGCGGATGTTCTTGCGGAGTCTCTGAACGTTATCGAAGGTCTCCTGATCAATGATGGCCTCATGGGTATTCTCAATGATGGTCCATTGATCCTGATCCACATAATGGCTCTTCTTGTCCTTGAAATGTTTCCTCGTCTTGAAGTTGCAGGTGTGCCCCAGATAGGAAGGATTCTCAAGCATGTGGACGATGGTGGAGCTCCCCCATTGATACGGATATTTGATCTCTCTTGTCTGCCAAAGGCCGATTCCAAGCTTTTGATGATAGTAAGCCGGGATCTCGATGTGCTCGTCAGACAGGATCTTTGCGATCTGGTACGGCCCTTTGCCTTCCATTGTCATTTGGAAGATCCGCTTCACGATGGGAGCTGCCACCGGATCGACCACCCACTGATCCTTATTCTCTTCTGACTTCAGGTATCCGTAGGGAACGGCACTGCTTGTATGCTTTCCGGCAAGGTTTTTTGCCTGAAAAGCAGAGCGGACCTTCTTGCTTGTGTCACGGGCATACCATTCGTTCATGATGTTACGGAAGGGAGTAAACTCGTCATCCCCCTTGAGCGTATCAACGTTATCGTTCAGAGCGATCAGGCGGGTATCATTTTTCCGGAGGACTTCCATATAAGTGCCGACCTGCAAGTAATCCCTTCCGAAGCGGGACATGTCCTTAATGATGCAGGCCTCAATGTTTCCTTCCCTGACCTCATCTATCATGGCCTGAAAGCCAGGGCGGTCAAACCGGGTGCCGGAGATTCCATCATCTGTGAAATGCTGTAACACGGTCATTCCATGGGATAGAGCATAGTCCTCAAGGATCCGCTTCTGATTGGAGATAGAGTTAGACTCTCCCTGTTGCTCGTCATCGTGGCTGAGTCTTTCATAAAGCGCCACATATCTGTTCTCTTTCTTCTTAGCCATATTACTAACCCCTTTCTCTGGAAATGAAAAGAGAATGGCTTTTTACCACCCTCTGACTTGTATTTATCGTATGTATCAAAGAGTGCTAAAAAACTATTCTCAGCTTATAGCACCGGCAGCCATCTTAAATTTCACATACTGCCTTACGGGATTCTTCTCTCTCAGCCGCTCAAAAAGGATATCTACCGGGTTCTGGTACTCTTCATCATCTTCCCGGACATCCATCGAATTGAGCATCTCCAGAAGTGTTGCAAAGTTCTGCTCTTCTTCCGGTGCCTCGTAATGAATGTATCCGATCAGCGGCCTAATAACCTCTTTTTGAAGACCTCGGAGCGCCATACGAGCACTTCATTGAAGTTGTTTGCCCGGATCAAATATGAAAGAAAGGCCGTCCTTTCTTGCGGGAACGGCCTTTACATAAATATCCGGTGATGATTTCTGCTTGCTCCTTTTCTTACCTCTTCCCGCCTTTGATCCTGTAATAATTCTCAACATCTACGCCTATTTCTACATAGTCCTTCCGCTTCGCATTTTGTTGCTCAAGAGGACAACGGTCTCAACGTGCACGCTATTGCAGAAATTGTCCACCGGCGTAACCTTCCGCAGCTCGTATTCCTTTTCACACAGCTTCCGGAGATCTCGGGCAAGGGTGGCCGGATCGCAGCTGACGTAGACGACCCGCTTCGGCATGAGCTTCAGAATGATATTGATCGTGCCGTCGTCCAGTCCCTTCCGCGGCGGATCGACCACCACGACATCGACCGGATTGCGGCGTCCTTCCTTTCTGCGCCGTTCCACAAAGGCCGGCAGAACATCCTCTGCGCGCCCTGTCTCAAACAGTGCGTTGGAAATGCCGTTGCGCTCCGCGTTGATCTTGGCATCGCGCACGGCCTCCGGCACAACCTCGATACCATAGACCTCCTTCGCACGCTTCGCCAGGAACAGGGAAATGGTCCCGATCCCGCAGTAAAGGTCGAGAACATATTCCTTCCCGGTCAGTGCCGCGTAATCCAGAGCGAGACTGTACATCTTTTCCGTCTGCTTCGGATTGATCTGATAGAAGGAGAGCGGAGAGATCCGGAACTGCAGCTGCGTGCCCGTGGGAACAAACGTCTGCATTTTTCTATTTCCGCATGTGGCGTTCTTTGCAGAACCCGCAGGAGAAACGCCTGGATGGGACTTCTCCCCGACCAGAACCTCTATGCCAGCGGAACCCGTGCCACGGTGCTCCTTGACATCAAAGATATGGAGACTGTCCAGAATGCTGTCCTCTCCCCACAGGATCCGGAGTTTTCTGCCGAGTATCACATTGGTTTTGGCGCGGTTGACATTCAGCGAGATGCTGGTCACGTTCGGGAGAACGCGGATCATCTCCACGAGCTTGTCCTCTTCCGGCAGGCTGTCTCCGTTGACTACCAGGCAGACCATAGTCTGCTGGCTGTAGATGCCGTTCCGGATGAGGATATGTCGCAGCAGCCCTTCTCCCGTCTTCTCATCGTATGCCGGCACATGGTACAGCTTCATATATTCCAGAATGGCTTCCAGAATTTTCTTGTTGTCCTCCGCCCCGAGCATACAGTCCGTCATCGGCACGATGCTGTGCGTGCGCCCTGCGTAGAAGCCGGTCAGCGGAACGCCGTCCGTGCTCATGCCCACCGGGACCTGCTCCTTGTTGCGATAGCGGAACGGATCGTCCATGCCGATGATCGGGTAGAGCACCTCATCGACCTTTTCCGCCGGAAAGCCGCCGATCCGGATGAGATCACCCCGAACCTTGCGCTCCTTGAACGCGAGCTGATGCTCATAATCCAGAGATTGAATCTGGCAGCCGCCGCACTTATTGGAGATATCGCACTTCGGCTCCACGCGGAACGGCGACCGCTCCGTGATCTCCTCCAGTTTGGCGAAAGCATACTTCGGCGTAGCCTTCATCACCTTTGCCGTGACCTTATCCCCGATGACCGCGTCCTTGATGAAGAGCGTGTAGCCGTCCTCTGTATGGCCGATCCCATTGCCGTCCTGATCCATGTCCTCGATCGTCACCTCGAGCACATCGTCCTTATGCCAGGGTGTTTCCACCTTCTTTTGTGCCATCTCCGATCAACCTTCTTCCTGTTTCTTCCGCTGATCATCCCGCTGCGTGAAGTCCGTGTGAGGATGCCGCACAGAACGCGTCACGAGCCTGCCTTTGCGGCCATCCACTGCGCTCCTGGCCACTATACACAATAGCAGCAGAGTTCTACACCTCTGTGCGCCGCACGTTTGATTCGACGCGTGCCTGGTAACCGGCCCACGGATCGGTGTTGTTTCCCTGCAGAATTTCCTTGAACATCTCCATATGCGCGTCGGTGTTGTCCGCGTAATTCAGCGCTGCCGCCTCCATCAGTGCCGGTACCTTCGGGCTGCCGAACTCGAGTTTCCCGTGATGCGCGAGAATGCAGTGCCGCAGCTCCAGCGCCAGCATCGGCGGAAAGTCCGGAATCGCTTTCAGCTTCTCATCAATCATCTCGACACCGATCACAATGTGGCCGATAAGCTGACCCTCCTCCGTATAATCATTCCGCGGAAACGCGGACAGTTCGCGCGTCTTGCCGATGTCGTGAAGCATCGCCGCCGGGACCAGCAGATCCTTCTTCAGCGTCGGATACAGACTGCAGTACGCATAACACAGCTTTGTCACATTGAGACTGTGCTCCAGCAGTCCGCCGACGAATCCATGGTGCATCGTCTTGGCTGCAGAGGAGCCCCGGAATGCCGCGGCAAAACCGGTGTCCTCGAGAAAGAACGCCTGCAGCAGCGCTTTCATGTGCGGCTCCTCGATTTTATCGATATACCGGATGAAATCTGTCCACATCTCGTCGATGGAACGGTCTGAAACCGGAAGATAGTCCTTCGGATCATACTCTCCCTCCGCGACGCGGCGCACCCGCTTCACATTAAGCTGCAGACTGCCCTGGAACGACGTGATATCGCCCGTCACCTCGACATAATCCAGATTATCAAAATCTCCAATGCCCGCATTCCCGGGATCCCATATTTTGGCGTCGAGCGTCCCAGTCTTGTCCTGCAGCGTGAGGCTGTCATACGACTTGCCCGCCTTGGTTCTCAGTTCCTGCTTCTTCTTGCAAAGATAAATGTCGCGGACGGAGTCTCCCTCCCGCAGATCTGCGATAAAATGCATTCTTCCTGCTCCCTTTCCTGCTGCGATCTTCCGATACGGCGAGTCAGCAGCCATGCTGCGGCTGACATCGCGCTCTGCTCCGCTCCCGCCGCGGCCTGACGCTGCGCTTCTGAATTCCTTATGCCACGTGTTCCCCGTGTTCTCTCTGCTATTCTTCTGCGCCCTGTCCCGTCCGGATCTTTCCCTGACATCGTGCCGTTCGATTCCGCTTGCCGCAAGCTCTTCAAATACCTCATTCGGAATTTTCATGCTCCCAGTCAAATTCCTTTCCAAATTCGAGCCATTCCTGTGCCGCCCTACATGATACCACATCTGTCACTTCGCGGGCTGTTCCTGAAGTGTCGCCTGCAGGCTTTCCTCCTGATATCCGTCATTCCCCGTCCGCTGCACCTTGAGCTTCACATCGTCCCCGGGCTGATGAGAGCGCAGCTTCGTCAGAAGCTCACTCCAGGTGGTGATGCTGGTCCCGTCAAATTCCGTTATGACATCGCCGCTGATCACGCCGGCGGCCATAGCCGGCGAACCCTCCTCAACCTTGCGGACATAGGCGCCCTGCGGCACCCCCTGCTCCTTAGTGACATTCTCCGGCACGTCCGCGCCGTGGATGCCGAGATACGCCGGCTTCTCCCCATTGGAGAGCTGCCCGATCAGCGCTTTCATGTCCGTGATGCCGACCGCGCTGATCATATTCTTCATATCCGCGCCGTTATAATCCATGTCAATGATGCCGAGAACCTGCCCGCTGAGATTGATCAGGACGCCCGACGCCGCGCTGCTGCCATAGATATCCGTGGTCAGCAGTTTATAGGAAGCGTCGATGACATCCAGCGAGGTGGATGTGCTCGTCACAATTCCGTATGACACAGAACCGACCGTCCCCGCCGGCGCGCCGAGCGCGATCACCGGCGTGCCGGTGAGATTGGACTGCTTGGAACTGCCAAGCTCCGCAATGGCAAAATTCTGCCTTGCGGAATCCGAGATTTTGGTCCCGTCCACGCCGACAACGGCATATCCACTGACGGTGTCTATCCCGACCGTCTTCCCCTTTATCAGAGTTCCATCCGGAAATGTGACCGTGATCTCATCCGCGCCCTGTACCGCCTGGTCCTCGCAGAGAATCAGAATCTGCTTATCATGCTCCGCGACAATGAGACCCGGCGCCTTTCCGCTATTCTCATATTCTTCCCCGTACCACGTCGAGTCCGCCGTGATTCTGGTCACAACCGCCACGGATTTTGAAGCCTTTGCGGCTGTATCGTTCAGCATGCCGTAAATCTTCTGATAATCCGCGGCTGTATACGCACGGCTGTCGATGACCTGTCCGATCTCCTGATCGAGATTCTCGCCTGAGGCATCGACCGCTTCCGCAGCTGCCTTCCGGGCGGCCTCCGCTGCAGCCTTTTCCGCGGCCGCAGATGCTGCGCTGGAGGCCAGATCCGAGTCATTTTGGATCATATCCGCCGGATTGATCTCCTCTGTCTCGAGACTGCTGCCCGCTGCGCTGTCCATGGTCTGTCCGTCCTCTGAAAAGGTAACCTCCTGAACCTTGTTTTCATCCGGGTAGAGCAGACGGCTGATCACCGGCTCCATCACCAGAAACACAAGACAGGCTACGCCGCCGAAGAGCACGGCAAGGCCCGCCGTTCCCAGCGTCCGCCTGAGAATCTTCCTGTGATTCACCGGGCGGGCCTTGATCTTCTCCTGCATGAAGCCGGTATCCACCATCGGCTCCTGTTCCTGTTTACTCCTGTTCTCTTCCATTCTGCCTTCACACCATGCGGGCCGGCTGCCGAATGACCCGCAAGATCAGCCCTCTCCACTCACAGTTCCTCAAACCGCAGCAGCGCGTCCGGCTGCGGCCTGTCGAGGAATCGTTCCTCCCCGCCATGTCGGATCACCCGGTTCCTGCCGCGGGTGAGCATGCCGATATCGCTAGCGGGAATGTCCTGCCGCC
>Ga0256406_1003592_pt1 | contig 19044 bp, 17 predicted proteins | sample RumenRJG_03DNA_FD_185986 | JGI IMG/M metagenome (GOLD analysis project Ga0256406, IMG submission 185986) | Bovine rumen microbial communities from Lethbridge, Alberta, Canada - RJG_03 | ecosystem: Host-associated > Mammals > Digestive system > Stomach > Rumen | place: Canada: Alberta | collected...
TGTTTTTGCACCATAAAATTAGTGAAAATTCTGCACATGACAAAACTCTGAGGAACTTATTGCTCCTCAGAGACTTATAAAAAAGATTAACAACAAACTATGCACTTAGTTGCGGAATTAAGGTGTATAGCATATGGTCAACTATTACTCTATACTCGGACTTACAAGAAATGCCACTCAGGACGAAATTAAGAGTGCATACAGAACGTTGTGTCTGAAGTACCATCCCGACAGATGCAAGCTTCAGAATGCTACTCAGATGTTCCAAACCATCGAAGAGGCTTATGATGTGCTGTCTGACGACGAAAAGAAACGGCTTTTCGATGCTTCCTTGGATGACGGAGAGGCATTTACAGCAGATCAACAGCAACAGACATCTTACGCTGACAATGCTTATCAAGAAGAAGCGTACCATGGACAGTCCACACCGACGACCTTCTATACGGTCTTAGCATATATTCTACTCTTTTCCATCGTTATTGGCATTTCTGGTCTCATCATCTGGCTGTTCGTCAAATTTGTCTGGCCTTTGCTCCTCAAAGCATTGAAATGGGCTTTAATCATCTTCGTCATCTATTGTTTTGGTGCTGCCCTTGATAAAAAGAAATAACCACACAAACGTCAATCAAAAAGTCCCATCGACGCAACTAACTACGCCAATGGGACCCAACAGAGATAGTAAGTGATATGAATGTTGGAAAGCTTACTCGAAGACGACGCTACCTGAGTTGTACTGCTTGCCGGTTCTCTTCCTGCATATTCTGCTGACGGTCATACTCTGAGGCAATATTACTCTGCTCTCTATCGTATGCCTTCAGCACGGAGTTGGCCAGCACATTGAGTGGCAGGAGGCCTTTCTCATAGCAGTACAGCGCTTCGTCTTTATTGATCTGTATGACAAGATTCTTACCGTCTATCTCACATACCATACTCTTGCCCTTGATGACAGGGTTCTTGATACGTGGATTCAACGGCTCATCTTGGTATATCTTGTATTGTCTGACTTTCTTTTCTTCTCGTTCCCGCTGTGTGAGGGCTGCGTGACCGGCATTGTTCAACAGTGACATGCCACCCATGCCCATAAACATAAGCTTTAGCAGCTTGTTCTTGGTGAACATTCCCATCAAGATAGAGGCAAAGGGCAGCAGGTTGTCTTTCAACCGCATGTCCTGGTTCTTGCCTGTAAACATGCCTATAAGCATGTCGGGGAGCATGGCGAAGACATATCCTAAGTTCTGACCTAACGTCCCGAAGTCTCCTAAGCCCATATTTTGCAGACCTTTCTGCCAACCTGATAGCTGGGGATTGACTTCCTGCTTGACATAGGAACCCGTTGCGGGCTGTGCCAGAGAGTCGACAACAGGCTGGATGCCATTTGTCTGATATTGCGGGGTAGACTGGGAAACAGAGGTAGGACTGTAGTGATGTCCCCCACTTCTATGGCTGTGCGGCTGGCTACGGCGTGCATTCTCTGCTTTCCTCGCTACCGTCATCTCGTCGAGAAGGACAGCGGCATGGGCATAGTCGTAAGCTCGCTGGCTGATGGCCTTGAGGGTCATATACTTGCCATTGACCTTGGCACCATCACGCCGTTCCATGGAACACTGCTTGGCGATGCCATAGAAGTAAGAGCCGAAAGCACGACACTGCTTGGAAGTCTTGGCGGCCATCCACTGCGGGGGACGGGCATTAGAGTTATAGGGTATGGCCTGTCGGTCGAAGAACGTGGTCATACTCTTCAGCATTCTCTTGGAGCTGCCTGCAGAGGCATTACAGAGTTTCAAGGACTCTGTCTTTGCCTCCATGCTGAATGTCGGACGGCCGACTTTTATCTTATGTCCTTTGCTGAGTTGGTCGTTGACACGGGAGATAAGCTCTGTGCCTGTCCTGCCATAAGCCTTGCTGCCTGCCATGATCTTAGCCGAAGCTGCAGGGTCATGGAAGAGAGTTTGGCTGACATCTTCCAGAGTAGTTTTATAAGGTTTTCCACCTTTGAGTAGCTTCATGCCTTTCTGAAAACCGAAGTCAAGCGCCATCGTCCTACCTACTGAGATACCGGCCTTCACAGGCGTACTGGCTCCTATGGGGCCACCAAGCATTCCCCAGTCTATCGCTTCAGAGCCTACCCAAGCAGCGCCCTTCTCCAATTTGTTGGGCTTATAAATCTTGTTAGCCTTTTTTGAAACTTCCTCTTCAAAGCTGCCTGACACATGCGTAGCAAGAAATGATCCGACGAAACTACCACTGAAAGAATGGGAAGCAATGAACTCGGCTGAGTTTCTTGGGACATTCTTCCTTGCCAATTGCTTGACCATGGCTTCGCGTAGCCGAAGATTGAAATAAGCGTAGGTATTCACTGCCAACTTCCCATCTTTGTCAACGCCACCATTCCGACGGACAATCTCAGCATAGAGTTCAGACATGAGAACACCCATGTCCCTCTGGTAAGTCTTATTCTTCTGCCATTTCTCAACAATATCTTTCGCTATGACATCATCTTCTTTACTGTTCCACTTACCTTGACGGTTAGCAATTCTTTGCGCAATATCGAGATTGTTCATCTGCGGCGCTATACCTCCTGTAGGAAGATTTGCAGAATATTTATAGTTGTCCATGACTTCCTGCTTACGCTTGAAGTCAATATCCTTGAACGTCTTCTCCACACTACCTGCAAGGTATCTGGAGTAGTAGTTCTGTATGCAGTAGTCTATCTGAGACAATCGTGAATAGTCTTTTTTTTGCGACATATCTTCGTTTTTTCGTTATTGATGGTGTGACCTCAGAATCCTAACAGACGACGACGGGATTCCTCGATGGCTTTCTGACAGATGGACATCTGCTTGGGAAAGAAGCGGGTGAGCCATTCGTCCTGTGGAATGAGTCCGGAGAGAACTTCCTTGGCCATGGAGATGGGGATAGCAACGGGGCGCTCTGGCTTGTCCCGGCCATTGAAGAAGGCAGATATCCATGCCGTCGTGGCATTCTTGCTGTAGTAGATATATCCCTCACGCTGCACATCGTAACGCTGACTGGTGATGGACATATCCTGCAAGGGGTCGACAATCATGCCGTCCTCTTGTCCTCCTGACTGACAAGGAAGTTTTTTTTTTCGTCGTCGCTCCAGGTTGACACATAACGTCCGTGACGCAAGGCCATAAAGTTGAGGAAGTCACCAATGATGATGTTCTGTATCTTCTCGATGAGTGGCAACGCCCGTGCCGTCATACCTAATGGATTGGCGATACTCGGCATGCGCTCATAGAAATACTCCTTCTCGGCGGCCTTGGCAAAGGTGTCGCGGAGCATAGTCTCTATCCTATGTGAGGGCTGGTACTGGCCTTCTTGCAACTCGTTGAGGTACGATGGCAGCCAGCGCAACATCATCATCATGATTTCGTCCTGGTCTTTATCGTATTTGGTCTTGACATTCTCGGCACCCTCGATACCGTCTGTGGGCAGTGCCTTGATACCCATGGCAGCCAACTGCTGGATGTCCTGCCAGATGATGGTGAGGAACTCCATGGGGTTGATGCTCCTGCCATTAAAGTGAACGCCAAGGTGGAGGAAGTCACCGCTCTTGGCGATGACCTGACCGGGGGTGACGGTGGTACCGTAAGGGGTGTAGGCTTCAGACAGGTGACCGTATGTCACCTCGTACTTGCCGTACTTGGCCACGATGTAGTTGCCATGGACTTCCTCACTGCCCGCGCCGATGATGAGACCATCGGCGAGGGCGTAGAGATCCTTTTCCTTGCAGACGAAATCCATGCCGTCATGCTGAAACTCTACTCCCGTGGAGGGATGGGTCTGCTTGCCATAGTCAAGCATGACCTCCAGTCCTTCATCGTCTTTCAACTCAAAGGGCATGCAGTATCCATTGTCTGATACCAACATCATATCCTTGAAGACATTCTTGTTTTCTTTATCCATATCGCTTTACTATTTTGTTACTTTCCTAATCCGTGAAATGTCGCCTTCTCTTCCTCTTCATGAGGATAATATAAAGGCTCATTATTACTTTGTTGCTGCACTGCCGTCTGAGCTGCCGCCCGTGCATACTGCTGCTGAACCTGCGGCTCTCTCTTGTTGATGTTATGCATCGTGACACCACCAAGTACCGCACTGCCTGCTTTGGTAATCCAGCCACCACGGGCAAAAAGGTATGCTGACATCAGCAACGAGGCTATATCCATCTTGTTGACATTCTGGCCAGAGACATAGTTGGCGGCATTGTTCAGGGAGTTCATCACGCCACCTGCGGCCTGTCCTCCCAAAGAGGGGTACTGCTGTGTAGTATTGTCGACATAACGACCGGTTCCTGTGTCCTTGACCATCATGTTACCTTCATAGTCATAGGTAGGCTGTGAGTTTTGTACGCCGCCATTATAGAGGTTGGCGAGCTGTTCCTTGGCCCACTCCCCGGCTTCACCACCTTGCTCTTTCATGGCTTCAAGCTTGGCTACCAGCTCATTCCCGGCATTGGATGCCTTAGCTCCAAGTTTGTCATAAGTGCCATAGCCAAGGAGAGAATCAACAAGCATCTCTGTGAGTGGTGTATCAACTTCCTTGCCATCAGTGGTGGTTCTGGTACCGAATAACAAATCCTTTGCTTCCTTGACAGCTCCCTTCTTTCTGAAATCATCTCCACCAACAAGCTTACCAATGCCGTTGATGGCACCATCGTTATGGCCAGTCTTCTTATAAGCGACAATACCCAGAATAGCAGACAGATAGGGGTGCTTACAGACAAAATCTCCTACGCTCTTTGCCCACCCAGCGCCTTTCTCGATTCCTTTGATGGCTGTCTTCGCTCCTGCCTTGACATGTGGGGCACCGGCCTTGGCTAAATCCTTGGAGGCTTTAGCTAAATCTTTGGAGGCCTGCTTGAAGGTTGGGGTGAAGCCTCCCTTGACACCGGACTCATAAAGTGCCCGGGCTGCTCCTTTAGAAGAGAGCTTGGCATTGGTCAAGGTGTCTTTCCACATATTCTTACCTGTGACATCCTTACCCATGTTGACAAACCTACCGGCTTTGTCATTGGTTTTAAGCCATTCTATCCAACGCTTATCAGTGGCTTTAAGACCTTTGGCACCACCGACGCCCCATCGTGCCGCAGCCTTGGAAACAGATTTCATACCTGACTTTCCAAACGTTTTAAGGGCTTCAAAAAATGTTTTTAATTCTGCCATAATAGTATGATTTTAAGTTCGTATTTGCTACTCACTCTGGATAATTCAGCTGTACGATGGCACGCACCTTGTGAGTTTCGGTCTTCGGAGTGGCCATGATACCACCGTTGGCGGCACTGAGTAGCCATGACTGCATACTGCTGTTGGCACTGACCTCTGTTGAGGTCCAGTACCAACATTCACCGGTAGTCAGGATTTCATCACCGCCATACTTCTTGATAATGGGGTTGATGACAGGGGCTACAGCTGCTATCTCTCTCATCTCGGCAACACTGGGGATATAATCGCTCTGACCAGAAGGATGACTGCTGAGAATATGTTGTGCGATAGGGCACATATATCTCCCAGTGTTTCCATCAACGGAGGACAGCATGGAAACGGTGTTGCTCTCACCATCATAGGCGGTGGTGGAGGTACTGGTGCCATTGCTCATCAGAGAGTCACAGAAGACTCCCTCGAAATCCTTAAGCATGACGGCCATGGCGGGATGGTCGTCGGTGACCGTGGAGAAGACAACACCGACGACTGGCTTTTTCAGAGAGTCAGCCTCGGCGGGTGGCAGACAGCTATGGTCGGCACAGAGGACATAACCAACATGGATGCTGGTGTCAAGGCGCTCATGACTGTCACAACTCTGCACGCTGACCATCAGACAGGCCAACGCACAGACTATGGCTGTGATTCGTAAGATGTTATGTATGATTGTCATAACGAATATGTTTATTGTTCTTTACAAGGGTATCTTAACACCTATATAGGCTCCTGTACGAAACGTATCCTTCATACGGATGCCGACATCTTCTTTTACTTGAAAGAAGACAGCCCAACCGTTGTAGAGGTTGTAGGTGTGCTCATAGCCGATGTGTGCCATACCGATGGCGTGGTCAAGGTCGCTGCCACCGCTGACTCCTAAACGAAGGTTGCCATGGTGGTTCCGGCCTCGTGTGACACAGGGCTTGTAGGCGAAGCCGACATTCCAAGTGTTGTAGTTATGCCAGAACGTATCACTGGTGATATGTCCTGCCAACGGGTCTTTGTCGTACTTGATATAGTAGCTGGCGAAATACTCCCACGCACTGTGGTACTCGGTCTCATGCTCATAGCCGACAGTGGTCTCTAATCCGTTGGGATAGGAGGCTCCTACCTGTAACATGGCATGGTCGCCATGAGTCTGGGCTAAGGCCTTGCCACTCACCGCCGTAAGGACGACGGTGAGGACAAGGACGAGGATATAGCTGATATGATGATGATAGCTTATCATAATGTCTATGTCTTAACGGTACGACTAATTCTCCTTTAAGAGGGTGGTGTCGAAGCTGTCGGCGGAGAGGATGTCCTCATAGTCGATATTCATGGAGATGGTTCTGCCGCTGATCTGCTTCTCACTGAGTTCAATAGTGAGAACCTTGTCGTTGGGGAAGGTGATCTTCTTCAACACGATGACATTACGGTAGCCTTTCTTGAAGCTTGTGCTCCTGTCAAGGATGAGGGCGGGACGCAGCTCGATGGTCTGCACATTGGTGGACTTCTCCTGCTTCTTGTCCTGCAGCTTGACTCGCAGCTCGTCGATATCGAAGCGGAGGTTCGTGGCATTCTCAACGCTGAAGTCGATGAAGAAATATTCACCCACAACATAGACGTTGTTCAGACGCATGGTGAGCTTCTGAAACTTCGTATAGGTGCTGTGGTAACGGGCACTGCTGTTCCACACCTTCATGGCATAGGCCACCATATCGGTAGTAGACATGCTGACTTCGGGGTTGTGGAAGGCATTACGTTCCACAAGCTCCACTTCCTTGTCGGAGACGGCTTCCTGCAAACGGCTGGTATAGACAAGGGCATACTGGGTGCGGTAACGCTCTGTGATGATGGTGACGATGCCTAACACCTCGCCATCCTTGTGGTTGCCGGTCTTCGGCTTGATACGGACGACATTGTCGATAGGCTTGTCACCGGCAACAGAGTCAGTACTGATGTCCACAAGCTGGATAGGCTCGGAAGCGGTGATGATGGTGCTCACATTCTCATTGACGGTGAGCTGCTCCATATCGGTGAAGGTCTTTTGGGCACTGGCTCCGGTGACAGTGAGGATAGTGAAGAAGAGCAGGAGGACTGCTTTCTTCCATGTTGTTTTCTTGGTTTCCATAATCATATACTTATCTTATATCTGTTAATCATTATTTGATGAACGACGGCTGCCACTGTGGTTCCGCTCCTGACTGCCGTCGACGAGGTAGACCTTGGTACCGTATTTGAGTTTGACCCGGTTCTTCTTGATGACCTTGCCAATGGCACTCATGACCTTCTGGGAGGCATTCTGCGCTGCTTGGCTTGCCCAGCTCTTGATACCGGTACTGCTCGTGGTCGTCTGGTCTATAATCTGGTTGCTGGACATGGCGGATGAGCCGATGTCCTTGGCTGTGGTGCGGAACTCGCTCTCTGGAACATAGAGACCTTCGAGGCCGTCAGTGTCATAGATGCTGAGACTGACCTTGATAATCTCCTCATCATAAAAGATGCTCTGGATAGTACCCTTGACACGCTGCTGGCCGAAGCCGCTCATGGTGGCATAGAGGTAGGTGCCTTTCTTCACGGTGAGGTCGCCAATCTCGACATCATCCAAAAGACGGAGACGGACACGACTGCCGTCAACGGCCTTGATGTTCTCGTCGATGATGGCACTGATGAGCTTGCTCTTCTTCCTGTCGCGACCTACAGTGTTGAAATAGTCTGAGGATGCTCGCTCTTTTTTCACGACTTTCTGCACCTCCTCACCGTCCTCTGTGGTGCCGGTTCCGGTATTGGTGCCGTAGCCTGCGCTGCCTGTGCCATTATATCCGCCATTGGCGGTGCTGCCATTACCATCTGTACCGTTAACACCATTGCCTTGGTAGTCGGGCATACCGCTGCTGCCGTAACCACTGCCGCCATTGCCTGACATAGCACGGCCGGTATCATAGGTAGAGGAATAGGGGTCGGCATCAAGGTCACGGCCGATACGCTCTATCTCACGCTGACGACGCTGGCGCTGTGCACGGGCGATGGCGTTATCAGCGGCGGGGTCGGTGAAGTCGTCATCATAAGAACTGCGGGAAGACCTCGGCGCACGGACGCGCTCCTGCATCTCACGGAGCTTGCGGGCTTCGTTGCGCTGATACTCTTCGTCCTGCTGTTGTACGCGAGCGGCTTCCTGGGAGTCGTAACGGGACTCGTAGTCTTCCTTCTTGGTGACGCTGTCGTTGTCGTTTTCAATGGTGTTGACACCACTGAGATCGGTGATGTCGCCATACTCCTTCTCGGAGTTGTCCATCTTATCACCGATGAGACTGTCTGTGTTGGCGGACGGAAGGTCGCTGTTCAGATAGTCTGTGGTCTGGCCGAAGTCTTTCTTGCCACTGGTATCGGTGTGCATAATCTGCATGGCCATAAAACCGAGGAAGAGAACACCGACATAGACGATGGCCGGGATGACATATTTCGGCTGCTTGAAGTTGATTTGTTTGATGTCTTTACTCTCCATATCTACCTCCTTGGCATTACAACGCCGTGATGGGTGGCTTTAAGGGCTGAGTCTACCTGCTCGACGGCGGAAGACTTGCGCCCTGTCTGATGGCCTCTGTTGTAGGCCACAACCATGTTGACGATAGTGAATATAAATCCTAAGATGACGATGCCAAAGCTGATACCAAGGAAACGCTTGGGGTGGCGGTTGGCAAAATGCTGCACTATGGTGGCAAGCTTGACCATGCCTGTCTTGCGGGCAAACCACGCTCCAGCGGCTCTGTCCCGCTCGGCCTTAGCCTTGTAGGCGGGGTCATTGGCATCGGGCATCTTCTCTCCGATAAGAAATTTCTTCCAACTCATATCTTCTGTCTGTTAATAATTTGTTTTCTCCTGTTCCTCAAGATCTTTGTTGACAAGGGTGCGCCAGTTCATGATGAGGAAGCCATGGGGGTTGTTCTCTGTCCGCGGCACACGTTTCAGCTCTCCGGCGGTGACAATCTGACGCATCAGAATGCTGGTCCTACGCTCGATACGCTGACGGCCATAGTATTTGAAGGTCATCTTCTTCTTATCCAACTGGATGGAGTCACAGTAGATGCTGCAGATAGTACTCGTTCCGACGACATTGTTGTAGAAGCCTTTCTCCTTCAGGGCGTTATACTGGGCAAGACCGCTCTCGTCGACAAGGTAGAGGGCTTTACGCATCGTATACTCAATATACTTGTCATCGGGGGCTAACGTGAAGAAGAGCTGATGGAACATCTCTACATGACTCTTGGCCTCGACTTCCCAGGTCTCATCCATCGTGGTCTGACGGACTAAGACGGGGACGGTGCCGTCGAGGACATAGATCTTCTTATGGGCATCGGACACCATGCCCTTGGCAATGATGAGACTACCTATGCTGATAAGGACGCAGCCGCCCATGAAGAACAGGCTGACAATCATCACAAGCTTTATCTTGTTTTCCAAATGCTTTAACACTGGCATAGCTGATGATTTTAATGGTTAGTGGATTTTAGGCATCACGGACATAGCTCCACCCTTGACACTGCTGGCTATACCCTCACCAAAGTTTCGGGTAGAGAAGGCGGTGTCGCCCTCCGGTATCATCCAGGCGGCAAGGTCGGGGACGAAGTTCAGACAGCGCAGGGCTACGACACTGGCTACAAGGAGGTAGCCACTGGTCATAAAGGCGTCCTTGACATAACTCTCGATGGTCGTGGTGCCGCCACTGACAATGGCAGTCAGGTTCTCTACCTGTATACTCAACACGATGTCAAAGAGCAAAAGCACGTAGAAGCCGACAAAATACAACATCGCTCCATAGAAATGGACGGTGAGGTAGCGGGTGAGCCATTTCGCCCACGCTCCTTCCCACTTCGGCAAGACACTAAAAGCCCATTGGATAGGTCCGAAGATGGTCAGCATGCCTAAGATAATTTGCTGACAGAAGATGGTCGCCCACCAACCGATACGGTAGATGACAAGGGAGAAGAACATGATGAGTTTGTCAAGACCTATGACGAAACCCGCATAGGTGGTCTTGGCATTGACAGTAGCTGCTTTAGATGAACCGTCAACAATTGATTGAGGATTTGCAGCACTACCAACAGACTCCTGTACTTTTTCATTTTGAAGATTATCAGATGCTGACTTAAGGGGTGCAGCTACTTTTTCATACAGCGTATCACGCTTGTTGATAAGCGGCAGTAGCTCCTTGTATTTTGCCTGCACCTGCTGTGCTTCGCCCTCGTAGAGGTCTTTGGTGTAGGAACCGATACAGTTGGGGATGACAGCAATGGCATCAAGGATGCTGACATTGGAGGTGTTGTTACTGGGGTACCAGAGGTACATGACACAGGCGATGCCTAACACCTTCAAGATTTTAAAGACGTCGATAGGCTCGCCCTTGACCATCATCTTATAGGCCATACCTGCACCGACGATGATGGAGAATAACGCTCCTAAGGCCATACACATCTGGAGAATATACCAGAAAGGGCCTCCTGAGTTGGTAAAGGTGTTGTTGCATAAGAAACTGTTGGTCTGGAAGACGACATTGTCGATGTCTTCCTCAAAGAGGTCGACACCCATGGTAGCGGCGAGGTCGCTGACGGTGGTCTGCAGGTTCTGGTACCAGTCATCGGAACTGTAGCTGCCGGAACCGGCTCCTGTGCCCTTACCGCTGCTTGTACTTGTACTGCTGCCTGTGCCGCTACCCGTGGATGGTGTGGCGGGGTCTGCCGCTCCTGCGCCTGTAACGGCAAGGAGGACGAAGAGAAACATCATAAAGAATCTCTTCATGGCTGTGTGTGTGAATCTGAATATCATATACTATCTGTCTGTTTAATCATCATTACTGTTATGGAATCCGTTGACACCCCAGATGATATCCCAGTTGTTCCTACAGTCGGTGGCGATGAGAACTCGTTTACTCGGCTGACGAAGGGGCTTGGAGTTGTTGATACGGCTCAACAGCTCACTGGAGGTTTTATACTTGTTCCAGACGGCGAGCTGGCGGACAAGGGCGGTGTTGTGCCTGATGATGTCGGAATAGATGGCTTTATACTCTTCCAACCGCTGGCCGTTGCCAAGGTAGGCCTTATGAATGCAATCAACTCCCTTGACAAAGCAGCTGTAGAGGCTCTTCCAATACTGATAGTCCTTGTCTGTACCGCCGTAGGCGACGATATGGGAGATGTTCTTCTGGAAGATATCCAACTTGCCTTGTATCCTGCTTCGCTCCATACCTATAGAGATATCGGTTCTGCGCTCTACCATGCTCTTGGCTTCTTTCACGGCACGCTGCTTCAGATGGCGGCTGATAGAGTCGGAAAACTCGACTTCTTTCTCCATGTCCGTAGTGGCCTTCAAACGAAGAAGCTGCTTGTTGTTCTCCAAGGCATAGCCCATATAGCCTTTATGGAAGGTAGTATAGTACCATGTGGGGTAGAAAGTGGCGGAGACACCGGGAACGGGGACGCCTTCCATGACCATGAACTGACCTAAGATGTCCTTCTCATGTTCGAAGGTGAACTCAGCATAGGCCTGAGCATGGCTCTGGAGTGTCATGGCTGAAAACAGCATGACTAAGAAGAGGTATGTTCGTATCGTAAATCTCATCATAGCTATAGTGATTATAGAATATATATGTGTTTTCTCTCTCATAGATGGCTCCGATGAGTCCACCATTGCCCATCTGGTATTTCTTCTTTATCGGTGCACCGGACTTTGAGGTATTGTGCCGGGCAGCGGCTTTGGCCGTCTCCTGCCAACGGATGTAGGCGTAATGGCAGACGTTACGGATGATGTCGTTAAAGTCTCCGGCAGCAAAAATCTCGCGTTTGTTGAATCCTAACCGCATGGTCATATAACCTAAGAGGTAGTAGTGGGACTGTCTGATGACATCAGTGATGTTATTGAGATGGTCGTTGATGTCGGTGAGACAGGTCATGAGATCGGAAGTCTTACATGAGCTGATGCCGGTGATGAGGGTGACCAGCTCCCCATAGGATTTATACAGCTCCTCGGCTTCGGCTATGACACTGAGGACACAACGCTGGGTGGTGAACAGCACGGTGGTATCCGTCGTCCAGAGGGCGCCCTTCAGGAGGATGTTCTTCTCATAGCTTGCTATCAAGTCCTTATAGTCTTTCAACTCTTCCTTGATGGTCTTGTAAGCAGTGACATGATGGATGGCGGTAGCGCTGCCTTTGAAGATGAGGTCAACGATATCCAGACAACGGTAGTATTTATCAAGTTCGTTGCTCACCTCTTTATAGTCCTTGACCTCTGACCGTAGTGTGTCATGGGCGAGCCTCACGCCTATCTCGGCGATGACTCTGGCGTCGAGGACGGCACCGACGACCCTGTGGTTGCCTATCATGGCTTCCAAAGAGGCACCGTCGGGGATGAAACCACCGGTGATGGCATGAATTCTCAGACTTGTCACCAACAGAATGGTCATAAGAATAATTATCTTTTTCATCGGGCATGTATCTTTTGTTTTTTATCTCTGTCACTCACCTGTTGCTATAGGTGGCCCTTCTTCCACTGTGCTGTCATTTCCCGCCTTTTTGATATGGTACATGGCGTTGATAGATGCTTGCTGCCAGCGACCAAGGGCATACTGGGCAATGGCGGAACGTCCCTCACGGCCAATGAAGTTGGGAAGGGCGCTCTTCAGAAAGTCTATAAGGCGCTGCTTGGAGGTCATACCCATCTCTATGAAGATGAGCTGGGCGTTGATCTCTGCTAAGTCGGCCTCTATCTGACGGGCAACATCGAGACGGTCACTGACCCATAACAGATGGAAGGCATTGTCAACTTCGGTGGAGTCGTTGCCGTTGCTCTTGTTGTATTTCATGTCAATGGAGCAGTTGGGGTAGTCGTCCATGAGCTTGTGAAGCTCGTCATTGACAAACTTCGTATTGTCCTTCTCACTGGCCTTGGGGTCGAGTTTCAAGGTCTTGATGACATTCTCGGAACTGTAATTACCGGAGAGGCTGTAGTCGACTTGCAGGATGGCACGGTGTATACGGATGCCCAAAACATAGCTGGGCTTGCGGGTCATGGTGAGTTCGGCGGTGTAATCGACGACACTCTTCAACGAAGGACAGTAGGCATGACGGGTGAATATCTTCTTGTCACCGGCATCCACCCACGCACCGTCGTCCTGCCAGTCTAACTGGTAGAGGCCTTTCATCTCGTCCATATTGCTGTTGATGCGGGTTCGCTCTTCGGCGGCTGACTCAACAAGGTCTGCATAGTACTCCTTCTCGGCTTGCTCGAGTTTTTGAAGTTCCTCCTGTGCAACCCGAAGCTGACGCTTGAGGTCGTCTACCTGGTTGCCAAGATTTTTATATTCTGCATTGGCGGCATCGGCCTTGCCCTTGTTACCGGCAAGAAGATACTGCTGGCGCTGGTTCAAGAGATACTGTCGACGACGTTCAAGAGTGGCTATCTCCTTATTCAGAGACGTAATCTGCGAATTGTAGTCTTTCTTCTCACTGGCTATCTGCTTGCTCTCATCTTCTAATGGACTTGTTTCGCCCATGGCGAATTGCTCGCTCTTTTCTGTGAGGTCATATTTCTGCTCCTTGCTGTTCTCCTTCCATGAGAACATGCCTTCGGCAAGCTTGGCACCATCATGGCACTGGGCGGTATAGGTGACACTATACACACCCTTGAGCTTGGTCTCGTCGGCCTCGGTATAGTAGGCGGGGTCGTCATGGCCTAACTTCCATTCTTTTTTGTGGTATGCCTTGTTCTCGCCCGCTGCTCTCTGGGCTTTGTCTTCTTCCTCTCGCTGGTACCATTTCAGCTTACTCTCCATCTGGTTGATGAAGGTCTGTCTGTCCATGGTCTGAGAGTCGAAGATGTCATCATAGACTTCTGACTGGACACTCCACGTATCGGTGACGGTGATACCCATGGAACGGAAGCACCAGCCTTCCCAATAGTTGTGAGAACCTGATTTGCCTTTATATCTGATTCTGTCCTCATGGTAGTTCTTATAAGAGAAGGAGATGGTATGTCCCTTATGCTCTGACTCGTAGGCCTTTCGCTTGCTCTCATCCCAACCGGCATTGGCTTGTGCCGTGACCTTCATGCTTGCTATAAGAGATGAGGTAAGCTGCTGATGGAAGTTGTTGACATCCAAAGAATATTCACTTCCCTTGCCTCTGAAAGGACGGGATTTGCCGCCATAGTATTGTATTTCCCAATCACCGTTCCACCACCCAGAGGGAGCACCAGCTTTCTTATTTCCCTCATATTTATAGCTTGGCGTACCCTTCTTCGGCTGCCAGTCAGCGAGGACTTCCTCACCGGCATCGACACAGTAGATATACCATCTCTGACGGTAGTACTCGCCCTGCAGCTCACGGGTGTAGTTGTTGAGATAGCTCGTGAGGTTGTAGTCGTCGACATGAAAGAGGTTCTTCAGACCATCGACATCGGTGGTGCCGAGAACGGCCATGACGGCACCTTTGACGGTGCGAACGTCCTTGTATTTATCATAGATGCCCTTGAAGTCACGGTACATATCATATATCTCCTTGGGCTTGGAATGGAAGATATTACCTATCTTGCTTATCTTGGAGAAGTCGCCTTGCACGGCTCCCTTTCCAACCTGGGCTATCGTGGCACCAAGGTTCTTGAAGTCGGCGGTGATATCGTCAATACTGATACGGTCTCCGAAATGGACAATCTTGTCCAGTAAGGCGCGCCAGTCCACATCACCGAGACGGGCGAGGTTGAAGTACTTGCCAAGGGCTTCGTTGATAACAAGGAACTGGACATCATCAAAGGTGAGCTTGCCGTTGGCGACGACTAACTGGTACTGCTTACAGAGTTCTTCGACATCGGTGGTGACTTTGAAGAGGTAAGGCCCCCAGTAGAGGGCATTCTCTGGCTCCTTGATCATCTGGGCGGAGACTTTCAGTATGCGGGGCATAATCTGGTCGACGACGAGACTCTTGATGCGGGCATAGTACAGGGATTCCTCACTGCCGAAGAGGCCGGGGTCGGCGAGGGCTTTCATCTCCAGCCATTTACTGGTGAAGATGCCGGCCGTGGCAATACCCGACGTGGTGTAGTGCGCAAGGACATTGTTAAGAGCTGCGGTTCCCTTGGCTTCCTGTGCGGTCTCACCGACATAGGCGGCTGACATGGCACTCGTGGTGGCGGCATCTATATTGATGGCCTTGTAGGCTATGGCATAGCTCCGTGTCTGATGAAACACGGAAAACAGAAGGAAGATGATGAATAGCTTGCGCATAACGTTTCTGATTCTTGTTTACTTCATTATATATTAGCGGGCTTGGAGATGGAGGATATGCCCTGCTTTCATGACTTTGTTGGAGAAGGCGGTACAGTCCAGACCGCTAAGCTTCCAGTCTCGGACAAAGGCGGTGATGGCGGTCTGCTGGCTGCCGCCTAACTCCCGCTTATAGAGTTTCAGGGCTTCTTTCTCGACTTTCTCGGTGGTATAGTTGATATAACACTCTGGGGGTTCCTCGACTCCGTAGACGTCGCCTTCGGTACCCCGCTTGATGAAGACTTCCTTGAAACTGCTGCGTCCCTCGTGGTTGTCGAGACGGTTGATGGTGAAGATCTTCTTGCAATCGTTGTCGGTGAGGGCTAACGTGGCCTTGATGTCATCGAACTTGTCTTTGAACTTGCTCTGGTCAAGGAGCATGAAGACATCGGAGTTGTTGATGATGGCATCCTTGACGATATCACTGCCGGTGATATCCTGAATCTCCTGTGTCACCACACCGACCATAGCCCAGTGCTTTCTGGCGGTCTTATACAGGTATTTGATGTAATTGGCCATGACGGGGGTGGCTATGGCTTTCCATGCTTCCTCGATGACCAGACATTTACGGTTCTTCTTGATACGCATCTTCTGCGTGAAGACGTCCATGATGATAAGGACGATGATAGGGAACAGCTTGGGGTCGTCCTTGACCTTGTCTATCTCGAAGACGATAAACTTCTCATCAAAGAGACTCTCATCCATGTCGTTGTTCAAGGTGTCCTCATAGGGATTGCCTTTATAGAACTGCTTTAATATCTTGGCGAAGTTGTCGATGTCAAAGGCTACGTGGTCGTTGCGCATAATCTGCGGGATGCGCTCGACGGCGAACTCATAGTAGCTGTTGAAACTCAGCTCGCTGACTTTCAGCTTTTTCTTCTGCCACTCTATCCTGTCTAAACGCTGCTCGATATCCTGATGGTAGTGGTTCTCGATGACTGCAGGGGTGATGAGCATCGGGAGGTTCTGGCCTGCTTTGGGGGCTTCCTCGCCCTTGAGAAGACGGATGCAGCGGGCGGCATTGGCCTTCTCGCCTTCCTCACTGGCGCTGTCGTCGAGGACGGCCTGCAGCTTGCTCAGCAGCCGCTTGCCACGCTCTGACTCGGGGTCGCCACCGGCAACAAACTTGGTCTCGTCAAGGTCTTTGAGACTGGTCAGGTCTCCATAAGACTGGATAAGCTGCTCCTCATACTCGTCATACTTGCCATTCTTCTTGTCCTCAAGACGCAACGTGTCTCGCATGACCTCACGCTCTTCCTGCGTAAATCCATTAAAGGGATGGAAGTAGGCCTGATAGTACTCGATGATGGTCTGGTCGATGATGACATCCTCAAGCTTGCTGTAAGGCTGGGAGCCTTTGAAAATGAGGAAGACAAGGGACTTGAGGAAGTTCTTCTTCTCCTCGAAGTTCTGAGCATACTCGGCCTCGGTAATCTTAAAGGGGTTCATGGAAATGGGATGCTCCTTGGAGTAGGAGATATAGGTGCCATCAAAATAGCTACAGAGGCCTTCATAGCTGTCACCGGTGTCGACGATGACACAGTCGGTATCCTGCTCGTAAGACTGACGCATGAAGGTGTTCATGAAGAAGCTCTTGCCGCTGCCTGAAGGGCCTAACACGAAGAAGTTGGAGTTGTTGGTGTACTTGACCTTGCCTTCTTTTCCCGTGAGGTCGACGGCAAGGGGCAGTCCCTGACGATCTGTATACCATGCCTTGAAACGGCTGTCGTCGCCCTTGGTCTGATGCTCTTTATACATCAGACACATGGCTGGCTCACTCAGAGTGAGGAAGCGGTCGTAGTCGGCATTGAGCTTGAAACAGTTGCCGGGGAAGCTGCCGACATAGAGTTCCAACTGGTTATAGGCCCGCTTGGAGGGGTGGATGAAACTGCGGGCGAGGATATTCTCCACAGCATTGGTGATCTTCTGCATGTCCTTGTCGGCACGGGTGGCGACAAGGAGGTTGTAGTGGGCATAGACGAGGGTACGCCCATTACGGGCGATGTCGTCAAGGACTTTGTTGATGTCTTCGACGATAATCTGGTTATTGGGGTTGGGGATGGAAGCGGCTCTGTTGCGCTTCTTCTCCAGCTTCGCCTTCTCATGGCGCTGGTTGGGGATGATGATGACCTGGTTATAGACAACGGTCTCGGCATCGGGGATGTGGTCGATACCGCTGAGAAGGTCTTCGGACATTACGGCGTTGTTGACGGTGACATCGGCATAGGGCTTCAGAAGACCGGGGAGACCGACATCATCGACATCGAGGAGACTGAATACTTTCATAGTATGGTCGCCCATACCGATGTGCTCATTCTTGACCTTGAAGTCGGTCATGGAGAAATGCTTATGCGAGAAGTCCATGGCATAGTAGCGCTCACAGTAGTCCTGACACTCGGATGCTTTCAGCCAGCGACAGACTATCTGACCGTTCTTAAGCCTGTCCATGACCTTCTGACACTTAACGAGGAAGTCCTTCCACTGACCGGCATCATAGGTGTGGATGCCACCGGCCTTACCTTTCTGGGTGATGACAAGGTAGGTCTCGGAAGAGGTGTAAAGACGGCCGTTGAAGAAACGGAAATAGGCGTCGGAGAGGAAGTTGCGCTTGCCCTTGGCTGCAGCGCCAAGGGCTTCGGACATGTTGAACTTCTTACGGACAAAGATGTCCTGCTTGTGGACGGCATAGCCTTCTCCCAAGCTTTGGATGACAGAGGACATCATCGTGTTGAACTCGTAATAGCTGTCTGTATCGGCACTGTACTTCTTAACAGGGTTCTTCATGGACAGGATGGCGGAATAGTCGCCGCCCTTGGTGTAGACAACGCCCATGCCGTCGACATCCTCGACATCAAAATAGATGTCGTCAAAACACTTGGCTCGCTTGACACCGGTACCAAAGGCCTTGACGGAGATGAACATCCCTAAGAGGATACAGAAAAATGACAATATTACTATTCCCGCAAACATATACTTTTACTATTCTGTTGTTACTGCTGGTTGTCGTCAATATGACGGTAGCCTTCCCATAGCTTGGCTACAATGAAGATGCCCTTCGGGGCTTTCTTCGAATGAAGGCCAAGGTGCTGCTTGATGGCTATCAAGCCACCGCCAATGGCGAAGATTACGGCGGTGACGATGACAGCGAGAAGAAAGCCGGAGAGGATATAACATACGAAAAATGCGATGATACCTCCACCGACTGTTCCCGCTGCCCAGTAGATGTATCTACCCCGCATACCAAACATCTCCAGAGGCTTCTGCAAGCCCCTGTAGACGTGGTATTCGGGATATCGGAGAATGTCTGCCATTAATTAGTCTGACCAAAGAAGAGAGGCAGAGCGGTAGCAGCAGCCACAAGGAAGATACATGCACCGACGATGAGCATGATGCTCTTCTTGAGAATCTGCTTCCGAATTGTAAAGTGCTGAATATCAACACTCCCAAAAAGCAAAAAGTACCAAAAGAAACAAACTGGAAACAAAAATTTCAAAAACCCCAAAATGAAAACATCTGCTTAACATATCT
>Ga0256406_1003593_pt1 | contig 19044 bp, 17 predicted proteins | sample RumenRJG_03DNA_FD_185986 | JGI IMG/M metagenome (GOLD analysis project Ga0256406, IMG submission 185986) | Bovine rumen microbial communities from Lethbridge, Alberta, Canada - RJG_03 | ecosystem: Host-associated > Mammals > Digestive system > Stomach > Rumen | place: Canada: Alberta | collected...
AGTCGTAGTCGAAGTAGGCCTGGCTGTATTTATTGGTGTTGTCGCCGATAATCTTGATGCTGTTCTTGTTGGCACCCACCGTACCGTCGGCACCGAGGCCGTAGAAGCGGGCCTCGAAGGTGCCCTTGGGCAGGATGGAGATTTCGGGCAGGATGGGCAGCGAGCGGAAGGTCACGTCGTCGACGATGCCGATGGTGAACTGGTTCTTCATCTCGCCTTCCATGTTGTTGAACACGGAGATAATCTGAGCGGGGGTGGTGTCCTTGCTCGACAGACCGTAGCGGCCGCCGAGGATAGCGGGCTTGCAGTTGGCGGGGATGTCCTTGCAGCTGGCGAAGGCTTCCACCACGTCGAGGTACAGCGGGTCGCCGTTGGCGCCGGGCTCCTTGGTGCGGTCGAGGACGGTGATGCGCTTCACGGTCTCGGGGATAACCTGGCCGAGGTACTTCACGCTGAAGGGACGATAGAGGTGGACGGTCACGCAGCCGGTCTTCTTGCCCTGGGCGTTGAGGTAGTCCACGACGGTCTTGATGGTCTCGGTCACCGAACCCATAGCCACGATGACGTTCTCGGCATCCTTGGCACCGTAGTAGGTGAAGGGGGCGTACTGGCGACCGGTCAGCTTGCTGATCTCAGCCATATACTCGGCCACGATGTCGGGCAGAGCGTCATAGTACTTGTTCTGCAGCTCGCGGGTCTGGAAATAGACGTCGCTGTTCTGGGCGGTACCGCGGGTCACGTTGTGTTCGGGGTTGAGGGCGTTCTCGCGGAAAGCCTTCAGAGCCTTCTGGTCAACGAGCGGACGCAGGTCTTCCATATCCCAAGCCTCGATCTTCTGGATCTCGTGGCTGGTGCGGAAGCCGTCGAAGAAGTTGAGGAACGGCACGCGGCCCTTCAGGGCGGCGAGGTGGGCCACAGGGGCGAGGTCCATCACCTCCTGCACCGAGCTCTCGGCGAGGAGGGCGAAGCCGGTCTGGCGGGCAGCCATCACGTCGGCGTGGTCGCCGAAGATGGAGAGGGCCTGGGCGGCCAGGGCGCGGGCGCTCACGTGGAACACGCCGGGCAGCAGCTCGCCGGCGATCTTGTACATATTGGGGATCATCAGCAGCAGACCCTGCGAAGCGGTGTAGGTGGTGGTCAGAGCACCGGCCTGCAACGAGCCGTGCACGGCGCCGGCAGCGCCGGCCTCGCTCTGCATCTCGACGACCTTCACGGTCTCGCCGAAGAGGTTCTTACGACCCGCAGCGGCCCACTCGTCGATATACTCGGCCATAGGGCTGGACGGGGTGATGGGGTAGATAGCTGCTACCTCGCTGAACATGTACGCCACATGCGCCGCAGCGCAGTTGCCGTCACAAGTCAAGTATCTTATATCTCGTTTCCGTTCCATTTTTCCACAATAATTGCAAATGCAAAAGTACGACTTTTCCCCAATATGGCAAAATCTTTCTTCTATCATCGTGTAAAAGCCTATAAACCAACACCGAACACCAGCCGCCGACAGCGACCTCTCGGCGACTCTTCGGTGATCCTTCGGCGACCCTTCGGCAAAATCGCTGTACTATCCTAAAAACCAGCCGTTTACAATTTTTCAACCAAAATAGCATAATGTCAATATAATCAACTATTTACCCCAGAATCACCCATTGGTTTAAGAACTATTAACATTCGCAATCATAATGCCCATCGAACCCATAACGCCCATTAAGCCCAGCCCCAATCTTCCACCCCTCCATTGTGTCATTAGCGGTCAAATGCGGTCAAATGCGGTCATTTCGTAACCTTTTGAGCCTGTCCCTCAAAACAGCCTTATTTTGTTTGAATACAGTAATTAAAAAAGTATTAATCCCAAAATTCAAACAAAATGTCAGGTTACACATTCAAACAAGATTTGGCCAGACTTTATTTCCCTGGTTATGACAAAGAGGTCGCCCGTCGCCTCTTCGCCCGCGAGATTCATTCCAATGCCGACCTTATGGCCGAACTCCTTGCCGCAAAGTACGTCAAAACCCGCAAGCAACTCACCCCCCTCCAAGTGCAGATAATTTTCAAGCACCTTGGGGAACCCTGAAAGGAAGTTTAGCACCGTTGAATAAAAATATTGCAGCGAAAAGCCTTGATGGTTTATTGTGGGAGTGGGGAAGTATAACGTCTTCTCCATTCCTTTAATATTGTAACAATCAGTCAATCAATTATACATATTCTTCCAGTTTCCACACTGGCAAAACTAATTTCAATTGATTGATTCTCACTATATTTTCATAGAACCTTATTCTTTTATAGCATTGGTATCGAAAAAAATGCGTATTTTTGCAACCGCAATTCGACAAGAGTCACGTCGATGGATGCGATAAAAGCATTTGTACTGTCTAACATGTAAATTCGCCAAATTTTCAACGAGAAGACAGAGATACTAATGCCTTTTTGCTTTTGCCATTATGTTTGGTCCTCGGACTGCTGCATATTGGGGGCATAGGATAAGGTTCAAGAGTGTTTCTATTTCTCGAAAGGCGTTTGGCGATGCCTACATGTTGATAGAGACCTACAACACGAATTCTATGCTTTTTTTATTGTTATAAATCGCCTTCTACTTGGGAGTTCAGGACGGCACAAAAGCAAAAAAGGCTATGGCTATTAACTTGCAGAAAGGCCAACGCATTGAAATAGGCCTACAAAAGGTCGGCGTTGGATTAGGATGGGACCCAAACGAAGGAACAGGTTTTGACTTTGACCTGGACGCATCGGCATTCATGCTGGGCGAAAACAAGAAACTTCCTCAAGACGAATACTTCGTTTTTTACAACAACAAGATTTCTCCCGATGGTGCTGTTGAAGCAGGTGATGACGACCTGACGGGTGGCAACAGCGACGGTGGCGATGACGAATCTCTGATGGTTGACCTTACAAAAGTGTCTCCTAAAATCAGCGAGATTGTTTTCACCGTGACAATCCACGAATGGGACAAGCGCAAACAGAACTTTGGTCAGGTACGCAACTCCTACATACGTATCTATAACGCTCTTACCAATGAAGAGATTGCCAAGTACGAACTTGACGAGGATTTCTCTATTGAAACCGCCGTCGAGTTTGGTCGCCTCTATCGCCGTAATGGGGAATGGAAGTTCGAGGCTATGGGCATAGGCTACAAGGGTGGATTGCAGTATTTCGTTGACAAATATGTTGGATAATCAAAAACTCAATTAATATGGCTATACGATTGGAAAAAGGTCAACGAATCAACCTTGAAAAAACAAATGGTTCGAAGCTTACCAACTTTTGCGTTGGATGCAACTGGGGCGCAATCACAAAGAAATCTTTTTTTGGATTGATTGACAAAACGGTAGATGTAGATTTGGATTTAAGCTGCCTTTTGTTTGATGCAAACGGAGAAGTGGTTGACCACATTTGGTCACCTCTCTACAACTTAAGTGCAGCCAAACTGCCAAAGGGAAAATTGGACTCTAAAGACAGAGCCCTGCATCACACTGGCGACGATTTGACTGGCGACCAGAATGGTGACGATGGTCTTGACAATGAAATCATCACTGTTGACCTCGCCCGTGTCAACAGCAATGTGAACTCTATTGTCTTTTTCCTCAACATCTATAACAATAACGAGTATCAAGGAGATTTTTCCGGCATCCCATATGCCTCCATTCGTATGTATGAAGGTACTGCTACAAAAGTGAGAGAGGTTTTTGCGCAATACGATGTAGCGACTAAAACTGACTGTGTAGGCAAGAGAGCATTGGTAATGGGCAAATTGTACCGTCATAACAGCGAATGGAAGTTTGCCGCCATTGGTGATGCCTTTGAAGACCGTTCTATCGTGCTTACCATCGCGCGAGTAGCAAAAGATTATTCAAAATAAAATCCAATAAGATGAGAAGATTACCTGTTTATTTGCTTCTTGACACTTCCGGTTCGATGTTTGGCGAACCGATTGAGGCAGTTAAGAATGGTGTGCAGGTGCTTGTGTCAACCCTGCGCTCCGACCCGTATGCTCTCGAAACAGCATACCTGAGCATTATTACATTTAATTCCACAGCTCAACAGTTGACGCCACTTACTGAACTGTCGGCTTTTCAGCAGCCGAATATCGATGCTGGTGGCTGCACCGCATTGGGAGAAGCATTGGCTCTGTTGGCTACCAAAGTGGATACTGAAGTTGTAAAAACCACCGCCGAGGTAAAGGGTGACTGGAAACCACTTGTGTTCATTATGACCGATGGTGAGCCAACCGACGACTTGAACAAAGGACTTGTCGAATTCAAAAAGCGCAAATTTGGTATGGTTGTGGCTTGTGCTGCTGGTCAGGGAGCCAACACCGATACGTTGAAGAAAATAACAGAGTGTGTTGTTCAACTGGATACGGCAGATAGTGCCACTATCAAGTCATTTTTCAAATGGGTTTCCGCTTCAGTCAGCACGGGAAGCCAGAAGGTAGAGGATGCTGGTGTTGAAGTGACCGGATTGAGTGAACTCCCACCGCCACCACCCGAAGTGAATATTGTTGTGTGATATGGGAAGAAGGTTGCCAGTTTATTTGTTAATCGACACTTCAGGGTCAATGCGGGGTGAGCCGATAGAGTCCGTCAAGGTGGGAATTGAAGCTATGCTTTCGAGTCTTCGCCAAGAGCCCTATGCGCTTGAGTCGGTAAATATCAGCATAATCACCTATGACCGCGAGGTGAAAGTGCTTGCCCCGCTTACACCGTTGGAGGATTTTCAATTGCCCGAAATAGTAGTTCCTGAATCCAGTCCTACTTTTACTGGTGCAGCATTGGATTTATTGTGCAAGCAGGTTGATAGGGAAGTGCAGCTTAGTACACCTGAGCGCAAAGGGGATTGGATGCCGTTGTTATTCTTGTTGACAGATGGAAAACCGTCTGACATTCAAGCATACAACAATGTAATTCCAGAAGTCAAGAGACGTCATTTTGCGAGCATTGTAGCCTGTGCTGCAGGTATGCATGCTAAAACAGAACCATTAAAGCAGTTGACCGACCAGGTTTTTGCACTAGATACACTTGATAGCGCCTCTTTCAAGAAGTTCTTTCAATGGGTGTCTGCCTCAATCGAGATTGGCAACAAAAGTGTCGGCGCAACTGATGAACTGGAACTCCCGCCACCACCTGAAGAAGTAAATGTAATTATATAAACAATAAAGAAATGAGAAGATTACCGATATATTTCCTTGTCGATGTGTCCGAGTCTATGGTCGGCACACCGATTGAACAGGTGCAAGACGGTATGGCCACTATCATCAACGAGCTGCGTACCGATCCATATGCATTGGAGACAGCTTGGGTGTCGGTGATAGCCTTTGCTGGCAAAGCAAAAATGCTGTCACCGTTACAGGAACTGTATAAGTTCTATCCTCCAAAATTTCCGATTGGGGGTGGCACCTCGCTTGGAGCTGCTTTGAACTATTTGATGGACGAATTAGATATTTCGTTGCAAAAAACAACACCTGATGTAAAAGGCGATTGGAAACCCATCATATTCCTCTTTACAGATGGTAATCCGACAGACAGCTTTGACCGTGCTTTTGACCGCTGGAACAACAAATATCGTCGTCATTGCAATCTTATAGTGGTTTCCATTGGCGACAATGTGAATACGCAGCTGATGGGTTGCATTTCCGATAACGTCCTGCGGCTAACAGAAACCAACGCTCAGGCGTTCAAAGAGTTTTTCAAATGGGTGACGGCTTCAATCAAAACGTCAAGTGTTTCTGTTACCGATGCGGGAGATGATGATGTCAAATTAGCTCCAATAAATGGTATCAACCTCGAGAAGGTGGACTCCGATAAGCCTTGTACTGTCGATGAAAACTTTGTGGTGCTGCTTGCTCGTTGCCAAACAACCGACAAGCCCTACCTGATAAAGTTTGCAAAACGATTGCAAAAGTCCGAGATGATGTCGGAGTTGCTTGACCTGCCCCAGTTCGTTTCCTCATACAAATTAGTAGGTGCATATCCAATAAATGGAGTTGAGTATAAAGAGCTGTCCGAAACCGGTGGCCGTCAGCAGAAAATCAATACACAAGAACTTATTGGTCAGCCGACGTGTCCCTGCTGTGGCAATCAATTCGGAATGGTGATTTGTGAGTGCGGCAATATTTTCTGTGTAGGCGAGGATGCCCATAGCAAATGCCCCTGGTGTAGTCTCGAAGGTGAGCTTTCTCGTGTAAGTGTTAGCGGTATGGATTTGAATAGAACAAGAGGTTAATGCTATGGAGTTAAGGGACAGATTGCACAATCTGCTAATTGATTGTTCTGATGCTGAAGTGGAGGATTTCTCCACATGGATGGTAAAACGCTTTTGGAACGAATACGACAAAGAACGTATGGACGCAAGAATTGTAATGGAAAATAAAGTCAAAGAATTGGCAATAAGCATTCCCAACGGTACGGTAGGGAAAGAGTACAATGCTACATTTTCAATTCCTTCAAATATCGTCATGGACTATTGGTTTGAGGGACTCGAAAAAACAGGTTTAGCCTATAATGTTGACGATAACAATGTATGCACCATAACAGGAACTCCATCCGAGGCTGGTTCGTTTGAGGTCATTATGTCCTATAAGTACAAAGGGTGGATTGATGGCAATCCTATATTGCAGCGAAAATTCCTAGTTGCAATCAACCCCGACCCTCGCACTCTTTGGAAAGACATCCCCACGCCAGCAGACATAGAGTATTTTCAGCCCGACCGCGATCATACTTATGTAAAAGTTGAATCAATAAACGGCGTGTCACAAAAAGACATTGTGGCAGCAAGTCAGCGTGGGCGTTCCCACGCCCACGAAGGCAACCCTCGCGACGACCATTTCCGTGTTGAATACCACGAACCGAGTGGTTGGTATATGATGGCTGTTGCTGACGGGGCAGGGAGTGCCAAATACTCTAGAAAAGGATCGTCCATTGCTTGTGATACCGCTGTTGATCATTGCAAGACATACTTCGATGACAAGGAGAAACTGGCCGATTTTGAAGAGTATATTACAACATACAAAGATAATCCAGACGGAGAATATCTGAAGTTGATGACTGACAAGATATATGGTCTTGTAGGAAATGCGGCATTCAAGGCTCATAAAGCAATCAAGGCAGAAGCCGACACCAAAGGCGAACCAATGAAAAGCTACCATACCACCTTACTGTTTGCTGTGTGCAAGCAGTTCCCGTTTGGCTGGTTTGTGGCTTCCTACTGGGTCGGCGACGGTGCAATGTGCATCTATGACAAAGAGCGGAAATATATTAAGCTACTCGGCATTCCTGATGGTGGTGAGTTTGCAGGTCAAACCCGTTTTATCACTATGCCTGAAATGTTCAAAGATGCAAGTGCGATATACAATCGTCTTCGTTTTTCTATTGAACAGGATTTCACAGCTTTGATGCTGATGACAGACGGTGTCTCCGATCCCGCCTTTGAGACCGATGCAAATCTCAATAAAGTTGAGAAATGGGATGAATTATACGATAGCATTACCAGCGAAGTAGAATTGACTGATGACAATACAGAGTCGCAGTATCAATTGCTGAAATGGTTGGATTTCTGGTCGCAAGGCAATCATGACGACCGTACAATAGCAATACTTTATTGATTATGGCACAGACTATTCGTTTGACGTCATTGGACGGTAGCATCGTGGAGTTTGTAGATGAAGTTCGTGGCTCTGGTGCAATGAAGGATGTATACTTCAGTCCTGATGGCAGTTATGTAGTAGGCTTCTTCCGCAAACCTCAAGATGCAAATTCAAAAGACCGACTACAAAACATAACGGGTGTTTACCGTGAGCGTATTTTTAATCAAGTAGGTGGTGACTATTGGAAAAATCTTTTTTGCTGGCCAGAAAAATTGGTTGAATGGAATGGGAAATTAGGTATTGTATGTCCAACCTATCAGAAACATTTTTTCTTTAGTTCTGGACCATTCAAAGGAAAAGAGAAAGAAGGCAAATGGTTCGCCTCGGCTCATTTGCGTAACAAGTTTCTTCCTGCCGACCAAAAAGGAACTTGGCTTACACATTTCCATATGTGCATTCAGATAGCTCGAGCGGTGAAACGTCTTCACGCAGCTGGTCTGGCTCATTCTGACCTGTCTTATAAAAATGTTCTGGTCGATCCTGTCACAGGCAAGGCTGCCGTCATTGATTGTGATGGTCTGGTTGTGCCAGGTAAATATCCACCAGATGTTGTCGGTACACCTGATTTTATCGCACCTGAAGTATTGCAGACGAAGAATCTCCCATTGACAGACCCTAACAGAAAGTTGCCGAGCATACAGACCGACCGTCACGCTTTGGCTGTGTTGATTTATATGTACCTTCTCTATCGTCACCCACTACGTGGAGGAAAGGTAAACGACTTAGACCCTGCCAAAGATGAAGAACTGACAATGGGTAGCAAGGCATTGTTTATCGAACACCCTACCGACAAAAGCAATCGTCCCAAGGTGAATCAACTCCGCCCAAGCGAATTGCCACAGGGCGATGTTACTAAACTGCCATATACCATCTGTGGACCTTACTTGAAGACATTGTTCGATAGAGCGTTTATTGATGGATTGCATGACCCCTCGAAACGTCCCACAGCAGATGAATGGGAGACGGCTTTAGTAAAGACAACCGACCTAATGCAGCCCTGTCAGAATCCTAAATGTGAAGCACATTGGTTTGTATTCGACAATAGCACAAAACCACGTTGCCCATTCTGTGGGACAGAATATCATGGACAGTTGCCCGTCTTGAATTTGTACTATTCACCTCGAAAAGGAGTTTTCAAACCCGAGAATTATAGGCTGATGGTGTACGACAAGCAAACGCTTTATATGTGGCACGTCAACCGATACATAGTTCCAAACGAGAAAACCAAACCGGAGGACAAGAAGCCTGTCGGCGATTTCCATTTTCATAATGGAAGGTGGATTTTGATTAACCGCCGTTTAGATAGCCTTTATGATAAAGACATTGACAAAAAGATTGACATAGGTCAATATGTAGAACTAACCGAAGGCAAGAAGATACTTCTCTCCTCGGAAGATGGAGGCAGATTGATTATTGTTCAGCTTGTAAATAATTAATGTATTACGTCATAAGAAACAACCAGCAGTACGGTCCATATTCCGTGGATGCCCTTCGGCAATATGTCGAAGGCGGGCAACTGCTATTGCACGATTCGGCTTATGAAGACAACAATCCGGGCAATAGGCAAACCATCAAGTATTTCCTCAAACAGAATTATATAAAAGCAAAGATTCCTCATAAAGGAGGATTGTTTGCGCAAATAAAGGACATCGGACGGGAACTGATTTTTCCCAAAGATGTAATGTCGCGTAAATCCTGGGCAAGCGACAAAAGGCTTTTGCTTCTTGCTCTTGTTGGATTGGTGCCGTTAGCCTTGCTCGGTTTGATTGGATGGTTGGCAAACGTATTCCCATTTGTCGTATTCTATGCTGTGTCTCTTTACTTTGCAACTATCTGGGGACTGTTTTTCTTCTATTTCTTCCGCACGCCACAAGTAAGGACGAAGACAGCCGTAGCATTGTTCTTCATCTCGCAACTGGCAATGTTCACCGTATTCGGCATTCTTGCTTTGATAAATCCATTCTATGCACTTGGAGAAAATGGAGGCTTTCTTACACGACTGATGTTCTTTGTTTTTGCAGTAGGAGTTACAGAGGAGTTGACCAAAACAATTCCTGTCTGGATTATCGCCAGTCGCGCAAAAGAGCCACTTATTCCACAGACAATGGTGTTTTATGGTCTTATTTCAGGTTTGGCATTTGGTGTGTTTGAAGGTGTGCAGTATCAGATGGGCGTGAATGCTGAATTGGATTATACTTCTTCTTTCTTCCTCAATATTGCCCGTCTTACAAGTCTACCATTCCTCCATGCCATCTGGTGCGGCATAGCTGGTTACTTCTCAGCTTTTGCAATGCTATATCCCAAATACCGGCGTTCTCTCTATTTCCTCGCCATCGCCGTGCCAGCTATTCTTCACGGCTTTTATGATACTTTTGGCGGTGGAATCATCGGAGTACTATTGTCATTCATTGGAGTTGTATTGCTTATGACATACCTCAAAAAAGGCGTGAACTATCAATCGAAATTGAGAAAATAATTTAAAAAAGAAAATAAGATGGAACAAAAACAACATCACTACGCAGGTTTGACCGATGCAGAGGTATTGGCCAGCAGAGCAAAAAATGGTGTCAATATTCTGACACCTCCCGAGGAACAGTCCACTTGGGACAAGATTAGGGACTGTATGCATTATTGGCTGTTGAAGGTTATTCTTGGCCTTTTTGCAGCTGCGGTAATAGCCATCGTGGGCTTGAATATCGTAGGTGTCACAATGCCGGAGAAGGTTTGGATAGGATTGGTGATTTTAGCGGTGCTCTTCATCATCACCTACCTTGTGGCCTATCTTGGAGGAGATTGGGACGAAGAGGAGCGGAAGTTCAATATGGATCCGCTTATCACCATCCTGCTTGCTGCGTTGGTGTTTAGTGGCGCAATCTCTTTTTATCAAGGCGTGTTCGGTGGAGAAACTGGCTTCACTCCATACTTTGAGCCTGTCGGCATAGCCTTTGCTGTGCTGTTGGCTACGGGTGTTGCCCACATCCTCGAAGCAAAGAATGAGAAAACATTCCAGGCTCTCAATGAGGTGAACGACGAGACCCTTGTCAAGGTTATTCGTAACAACAATGTCTGCCAGGTGGAGCGCAAGGATATTGTGGTTGGCGACATAGTGTTGCTGAATACAGGTGAAGAAGTCCCTGCAGACTGCAAATTGCTTGAGGCGGAGCACTTGACTTTGAACGAATCATCTCTAACAGGAGAGCTATCTTGTCACAAGACTATCAACGAGGCCGACTTTGACGAAGAGGCCACATATCCTTCCAATCACATTATGAAAGGAACAACCATTTTGGTTGGCAACTGTCTCGCAGAGGTTTTTGCTGTGGGTGACAAAACGGCTTGTGGCAAAGTGTTTGAGGCTGCACAAGTGCGCGAAGGCGAAGAAACTCCCCTGAGTCAGAAACTCAATGGACTTGCAGACCTTATTACAAAGGCAAGTTACATCATTGCCGGCCTTATCATTGTAGGACGAATAATCATTTACTTTGTACAAGGCAACGGAGACTTCTCAACTACAGAAGGAGCAGTTGGTTTTGTCAAGTATGTGCTTGACACCATTATGATAGCTGTTACCTTGATTGTTGTTGCCGTCCCCGAAGGTCTTCCGATGGCTGTTACTTTGAGCCTTGCTTTCAGTATGCGCCGTCTTATGGAGCAGAACACGCTACCCCGCACGATGCACGCCTGCGAAACGATGGGAGCCACCTCGGTTATCTGCACCGACAAGACAGGTACACTCACGCAGAATCAGATGCAGGTTGCTGAAACATTCTTCCCAGAAAACACCGATATGGAGTTGGTGGAAGAAAGCATTAGCGTGAATACTACCGCCAATCTTGACTACTCCGATCCCAGTAAAGTCAAGGCCATAGGTAGCCCTACGGAAGGTGCTCTATTGTTGTGGCTACATGGTCAGGGAAAGAACTATCTCGAACTGCGCGAATCAATGGAGCGTCTTGACAGGATACCATTCTCTACCGAGATAAAATATATGGCCACCATTGTTCGTTCTGCCGTTACGGGCAACAGAATGCTATATATTACCGGCGCACCCGATATTCTTCTTGCTCTATGCGGTGATGCTGAAAATAAGGAATATAATGACCGACTAATCGCTTATCAAAACAAGGCATTGCGCACTCTCGGCCTGGCATACGCTGAAATTGGCAACGATGACGTAATTGCCGACGGAAAACTGATTGACACTTCCAAGATGAAGATGTTGGGTATTGTGGCTATCAGTGACCCGATACGTCCGGAAGTACCTGCTGCCATCAAGGAGTGCTTGGATGCTGGCATCAAAGTGAAGATTGTCACGGGTGATACCGTAGGAACGGCAAAAGAGATTGGTCGTCAGGTTGGCTTGTGGGACGACAGCGACACGGACAAGAATATTCTCACCGGTGCCGAAGTGGCCGCCATGAGTGATGAGGAGTTGATGAGCCGCCTACCAGAAGTGAAGATTATCTCTCGTGCCCGCCCAAATGATAAGGAACGTGTGGTACGTACCCTAAAAGCGATGGATGAGGTGGTGGCCGTTACAGGTGACGGAACAAACGATGCCCCGGCATTAAACGCCGCCCACGTGGGCCTTTCGATGGGCGATGGTACGGCTGTGGCCAAAGAGGCTTCCGATATGACCATTCTTGACAACTCCTTTAGCACCATCTCTAATGCTGTTATGTGGGGACGTTCTCTTTACAAGAATATCAAGCGTTTCATCCTTTTCCAGATGACTGTCAACGTCACCGCCTGCTTCATTGTGCTGGTGGGTGCCTTCATCGGAACCGAATCACCCCTTACCGTCACTCAGATGTTGTGGGTTAACTTGATAATGGATACCTTTGCAGCATTGGCACTCGCATCACTACCACCTACCCACGCTGTGATGAAAGAAAAGCCGCGCTCTATCGACGAACACATCTTGAAAGGTATTGGAAAACCAATACTCGGTGTAGGCCTTTCCTTTGCTTTCATCTGCTTGTCGATACTGCTCTATTTCCAGCACAACGACGTTACCTCTCTCATCCCAAGCCATCTCTTCCCGCTTTCTTGGGGACACTATGATGGTGTTTCACCCTACGAACTCGGTCTGTTCTTTACCATCTTTGTGATGTTGCACTTCTGGTATATGTTTAATGCGAAAGCTCACTTTACCCGCAGTTCCGCTTTCAAAGGTATCTCTTGGGAAAACACGCGTTGGTTTATCATCATCACGGCTGTTATCTTTGTTGTGCAGATTCTGCTGGTTGAAGTACCTGGTTTGCAGGAAATGTTCAACGTCGCCGCTGGTGGACTTGGTTTCTTGAATTGGGTAATTATCCTTGCCACAACATCGTTTGTGGTATGGATTGGTGAAATAACTCGTCCTTTGAAGAAATAGAAATCAAAATAGGGTGCCGCATATTGAATCGCAGCACCCGTTCTTCTCGCCACAAAACATGAAAACGGTAGTCTCAGTAGTAATAATCGCTCTTCTGGCACTTTCTGCATTAACCTTGAAAGATTGCATAAAGAATCGACTTAATATGAAATAATATGTCACGTAAGAAAACACAGAAAGTAATAACTTGGACAGCAGTGGCGATTGCCACCATTCTCGCCTGGATTTCGGGCTATATTGTGATGCAAATCATCTATGATTCAATAGTTGCCGGAATTGTATTTGGAACCGTATGGGCAACCATTGTCTGCTGCGAAAGCCGCTTCTCGTATATTAGCCTGAAAAGCGATGGGAAGATAGCCATTACTAAGGAGGAGGTGAAAAGTAACCTGTGGCAAATATTTGCCGCAACCCTTTTCGCTATTTTGGTGACGATTCCTCTGGAGCTTGCACTTTTTAAAACAGCCATTGCAGATAAGGTTGGTGCGCATACATCCGACCTCGGGAGTCAACTACGTGGATTAACAGACCTATTGCCCACGAACTGGTTTCCAATGGTATTGGTATGTCTGCTTGTGATGGCAATATACCAGACACCCATTTTCGTCAGAATGGCCTCGGATGATTAGTAAAAAATAATGTGAATTTCCATATAGTCATATGGTACTCAATAGAAGAAGATGCCTAACAAAGGCATCTTCTTCTGTTATATTCATTATTGGTGACTATTCCACGGCTCCTGATTCTATCTTTTCCTTGACTAGTTTGTTGAAAGCTTCATCTTCTCCAATCAACTGTCGGACAAGCTTGAATACCATTGTGCAAGGATTATGTTTGGCAAATTTAGTGTCTGTGAAGGTCAGGCTTTGCGCCTCTGCCCATTTGATGGCATTGTCCTGCGAACCGTATTTCTGCAAGATATCCAATGTGTCTGTGGCATTCTTCTCATATTGGTATGGTTTTCGCTCTCTATACTGCTCAGACCTGTTTACTGCATCCGATATGCTCTTTTTGTATTCTGTTCGCGACATTGCTGTCACCCTGTTGTGAAAATGGTACAAATACCACAATTCGAAAGCCTCGTTACTCCAGGCACACTCAATACCGTTGCTTTTCGCCTTGCGTATGGCAGCATTGAACGAATTGTCGGTAAAACTGTCTTTGTCAAACACTGCCCACACACTGTCATATTTGGGAGATGCCTTGGCTTGTAGTTCAATGGCCTTGTCAACCACTTGAACCGTGTTTGCTCCTTCACCCTGAATGGTCAATTCATAAACCAACCCCGCCCCGTACTTCCTTTCAATCGACCTGAAATAATTGGGCTCCGTGGCTATTCCCTCACATACTATCAATATGCGGTATCTTATCTTCTTCGGAGCGCGTTTTTTGCTCCTCGAAGAATATTGCCGCAGTAATTTTGAATCAATGGTTATTCTTTTGGCACTCATACAATGGCTTTTTAATCGTTAATGATATAGGGTATGGCCCCATAGCGACCGGCAATGTAGTTCTTCTCATAGTTGCTGTCATTCCGGGGTTTCGTGCCGTCTGCAAATTGTATGTCCATCATGCTGTACAGGTCTGTCTGTTCCTGACTGTCTTTTTCCGTGAACCATATTTGGTCTCGTCTGAGAAGATGTGATGACAGTAGGTTTGTATCGTGTGTAGTGAAGATCAGTTGCGCCTTGTTCGGATTATGCTTCGGATTGTTAAATAGCATAATCAACTGTTGTGAAATCAGTGGGTGCATCTTGGCATCCAACTCATCGACAAACAAAACAGACCCCCTTTGGAGTGTGTCAAATATTGGCCCAGACATATCAAAAAGTTTCCTTGTGCCGTCGGATTCCCTTTCCTCAAAGGGGAAAACTCTCTCGTCACAGACTAGCCCTGATTCCCCATAAACATTATGGGTGGATTCTATTATTATTGACCTTAACAACCTGCGTTCTCTTGCCTGTGGTGACAGTCTTTCTGGTATATGCGACTCTTCTTCTTTTTTTCTTGCAGTCAGGTCATTGAACCCCAATTGTAACTTTTTGAAAAGTTGCAACGCGCGGTGACTCTCTTCCGTCCTTTCAAGGAAGCTTGTCTTGGTAAATGCACGGTAATTTTCATTGTTTATGCCCGAAACAACATTGCAGTCTGACTGAAACCACGACATTACCGACTTTGATATAGGACCGCCCAACTGAGCACATAGCGAAAGAAACAGACGATTGTCATTTATGTTTTCTATCTTTACATCACCCTCACTGAAGTTATCATCAAAGCCAATTCCTTCGTCATTCCTCACAAACAAGGCCACTTCTTTTTTTCCACTACCTGAGAATAGCCACTCTTTTTCAATCTTGTATTGTGTGTACTCGAATCCATATCGGTATTGCTTGTTGTTGTGTGTAAAAACAATCTCGAACAAGGTTGGTTCTTTCTCTGATTTTTCGTGCAGCAAGAATGGGTCGTAATATAATTTGTCCCCGTCATTGAGCTGCACGGAGTCAATGACGCATCCTGTCATAGTGTCAATGGCACGGATGAGATTGGTTTTGCCACTCGAATTTGCCCCATAGATGGCAGATGTCAGCGAGTATTTCTTTCTCGAATGACTTGCCAGGTACGAATCGTGGGCTTCTTTTATCCCTTGTGCTTGCAAAGAAAAGGTCTTTGGCTCATAAAACGACCGGTAATTTCCAACTGTAAATTCAAGTATCATAATATTTTACATTGAAATTATCATAATAATTTATAATGCAAATATACGAATTGTTTTTTAATCTGATGCATAATTTGAGAAAAAACCTCAAAATTTATTACACATAAATATATGCAGAGGTCTATTGCTTATGTATCTATGTTTTCATTTTGCTATAATCAACCTGTATAGCGGTTGTTTTGCCCTCAATTTCCACCATCTGAAATAGTTCCGAAACAGGGTATTATCAGTATAGAAACAGTCCAGAAAGAGGACAAATCCATACCTTGTTTTTCCCTACCTCTGTACTTTTGCCCCGTCTTTCAAAGCAATTCCATAGGTGCACATATGGAACACGCCGAGAAGACAGCCCACAAAAGTTCAACATTAAAACAGAAAGGAAAAAAACAATGGCAAAAATCTTTGGAGTAAACACTAAAATCAGCGGCAAGGTAGGCCAACTCCTCTACCGTCAGACCAAGCGCGGAACCGTCGTCAGCGAACTGCCTGTCAAACCGGCAATCCCACGCCGTAGCGCACGGCAGATGGACCGCCGCACCCAGTGGGGAAACCTCGCCGCCATCTACAAGCAGTTCGACTCTATGCTCCGTCGCGGCTACGAGAACCTGCCGCCCCAGATGTCGGTCTTCAACGCCTTCATCCAGGCAAACATCGACGTGGTCAAGGTCTATATTACCAAGACCATCAAGCTCAACGGTGGGGCTATCCTCGCACCCTATCAAATCACACGTGGCAGTCTGCCAAGCATCAGTATGGACAAGAACGCTTCCAACATTCTTGTAAGCAGCATCCGGCTGGGTACCCTCGCCATCGACGCCAACACCACCATCGGCCAGTTCTCACAGGCTGTCATCGACAACAACGATTCTTTCGACGAAGGCGACCAGCTCACCTTCTTCCACGGCATCCAGTCCATCGACACCGTGACCCGTACCCCTCGCGCCACCATCAAGGGCTACAAGGTTGTTCTCAACACTGCCGAGGATACAAAGTTATGGGATGTCGTGGACAAGATTGGCTTCTCTGTGGCCGACAATTGCCTTGCCACATCGCAGCAGATCACCAATGGCGCAGCCGTCTGGGTGCATAGCCGCGAGACCGCCGACGGTGCCCTAAAGGTCAGCACTCAGTTCTTCTATGTCGAGAACTCCGCCCTCGCCACTTACCAGGGTCGCACCGCCTTCACTGCCTCGGCCAACAGCTACGGAGGCATCAACAGCGCTGCCGTCTATCTCCAGCCCGAAGTTGTCGGCATCGACACCGTCACGCCCTGACTGCCCCTTCGGGTCTTCCGTCTGCTCGTCGGAGGGCACTCCCTCGCCCTCCACAGCAGCCCCCTGACCCTCACCAGCAGTTAGCCCTGTCGAGTATGCTGCAACACTGTTGCAGCCCAAAGAAAGGCTGTCAAGTGTAGGCGGCTTCAGCTGCCGCCCATTAAACCCATCAAACCCACTAAACCCATCAAAAGTGCAATGGAAGATTTAGAAATCACATCCCTCCCGACCGCCGACACCACGTCCGTTCCCAAGCTCAACACCCTGGGCTACGACTCCGATGGCAACGCCGCACAAGTCCGACTTTCCGACTTGGTGCCGCGAATCATTAAGGCCGCGAGTATTGATTTCTTGTCCGGCCTCTTCATCAGCCGACAGCCCTTTGTCGCCGACACCTCGGAAGTCTATGTCAACGGACTCCGCTACACCCTCGGCAAGGACTACAAGGAGCTCACCGACGGAACCAAGTCCGACGGCCTCGAACTCCCCGGCATCGAGAGCGACGACGAAATCATCCTCAAAGCCATCCCATTAACCCATTAAACCCACTAGACCCATTAAAAATAAAAGATCATGCAAAAGTTAAAAGTAAAACAACTCGACGGCGTAGTATCGCCCTCCGCATCCGATGATTGGTCAAAAATGACCGAGAACCTGGCAACCGCCGCTGCAACAAGTGAAAAGATTGACAACGCCGTGTCCGGCGCCATAGGCGGCGCACTCCAGTCCGTCACCGGCGGTAGTGCAGAAACAGGCAAGTATGTATCTGCCGTCACCAAGGAAGGCACCGCCGTCAAGGTTGCCAAGACCGCCCTGCCTGTCACGGGTGTCAACACCACCAACACCGCCGGCAGCGGCACCACCACCAAGGCCATCGTCAGCCTCGCCCTCTCCAGCGGCAAGGTCGTGGCCACGGAGAAAAGCATCGCCTTCCCCAATCCTCCTGTCCTCACTCTCGACAGCGTGGACTTCACCGCCGAGATTACACTCACCAAGCCGCCCTATGGCGATAGTGCTGTGGGAGTCTTCGTCAACGGACTGATGCAGCCGCCCACCGACTACACCCTCTCCGGCACCAAACTCACCTTCAAAGACCCCTCCCACTACGCCAAGGGCGACACCGTCAACATTCTCTACCTCACCGCCGCCTAAACCCTGACTACAGCAAGCCGGCCGCACCGCAGGCAGTCGGCTTGCTCCCCTTTATTTCGCCCATTAAGCCCATTCACCCAATAAAACCCAGAAGAAAAAATGCGAACAATCACCGAAATCATCATCCACTGCACCGCCACCCGTCCTGATGCCAACTGCACCGTAGAGAGCATTCGCCGCTACCATAAAAGCCTCGGTTGGCACGACATTGGCTATCACTATGTCATCTATCCCGACGGCAGCGTCCATTCGGGTCGCCCCATCGAGCAAGTCGGCGCCCATTGCCCAGGCCACAACGTCCAAAGCATCGGCATTGCCTATGTCGGCGGCCTCGATGCTGACGGTTGCCCTGCCGACACCCGCACCCCTCTCCAGCGTCTTGCTTTGCTCCAGCTGGTGCAAGACCTGATGGAGGAGCACAACGTCACCGCCATCCACGGCCACAACGAGTACGCCGCCAAAGCCTGCCCCTGCTTTGATGTCCAGCAATGGTGCAAAGAAAACAATCTTTAACCGCTGAAAGCGGAATAATTTACAAGATTTACAAGATTTCGTGCGCCCGCGGCGCACAGGAGAATATCAAGATTTACTGAAAAATGAACAACCTTTGGAACATCATCCCATCAATCCTAACCCTCGTCGCCGGTGGCGGCTGGTTGTTCGACCGCCGCCGTCACCGTCAGGAGGTCGAAAGCCTGAAGGCCGACAACCGCCAAAAAGACATGAACTTGTCGAAAATGTACGTCGAGGAGTTCAAGGAAAACATTGCCGACCCCCTGCGGCGTGAAGTCAGGGAATTACGCACCGAAGTAAACCATTTGAGAAATGCAATACAGAAGATTAACGACTGCCCTCATAGCGACGCTTG
>Ga0256406_1003594_pt1 | contig 19041 bp, 18 predicted proteins | sample RumenRJG_03DNA_FD_185986 | JGI IMG/M metagenome (GOLD analysis project Ga0256406, IMG submission 185986) | Bovine rumen microbial communities from Lethbridge, Alberta, Canada - RJG_03 | ecosystem: Host-associated > Mammals > Digestive system > Stomach > Rumen | place: Canada: Alberta | collected...
GACAAGGCATCCGCTCATCCTGCCGGCCTGGGCGACGAGGCATGCACCGCCCTGCCTGCCAGCGACCATATCGCCTTCCCAGTCGCCTGTCCGGCTCCTGGACGATGCCTCTTCCGGCCTCTCGGAGATGTCATGGGTTATGCGCACCTTGCCCCTGCGCTCCTGGCTTCCCTTCCTGTGCCTGCGTCTTCCATGGTGCCTGAGCAGCCTTGCGGCCTTCCTGCGCCCCGGAAGCTCGCAGTCCAGGGATCCCGACTCCACGGCACGGCAGATGGCGGAATCGCTCACGGCGAGGTCGGGCCGCTCCACCGAGATGCGGCCCGATATCTCCTCCGGGGACCAGTGCCCGTCCCGCATGGGCCTCACGGCCAGCGAGCGCCTCTCGGGCTTGTCCATGAGCCCGGGGCGCCTGCAGGCGAGCCTCCTCCTGTCCGCCTTCCTCTGTGCCGTAGACGCGCGGTAGCGGCGTCCTGCAGGGCCCTGTCAGCCGTTCCGCCTGATCTCGCGGGATATGGCCGGCCTGTCCCTGTGGAGCTCCCTCGCCATCTGGCTGACCCCCTCATGATCCTTCCAGCGGACCATGTGTCCTCGCGCTCCGCGATGCCAAGATGGCTGTAGCCGTCCACGGTGCCTCCGATGATGCATGTCTCCGCAAGCATCATCATCGGCCGTGCCTGGGCGGCTACCTCGCAATATCCTGTCGCACCCGGAGTGCGGATTCGCCTTCCAAAAAAGCTTGGTGATGACCAGATTGCACGCAGGGTCTTCCAGACAATGCGAGACAGCAAGAAGAGCTTGCCGCTGGCATTGAGAAGCTATAGCTGAGCCTTCTCTTCATTGGCGAGAAACACAGGCATCGGCAGCCAGCGGAAGCCCATGCGCCATGATGTGCCCTGCTCTCATGCCATGCTATGTCAGCGTTCCCTTGCCGTACCGGCCTGACAGATTCGATGAATGCGGCTATTGTAACGCTGTCCGTTCTTACACATCATGAGGCCATTCTGTCCAGGCTGGCATAGGGGTGCAAGGCTATGCGCCAGCTATACATCGAGACTGTTCGGGTCGAGCAGGAAGTCACGGACGCCAATCATGTAGATGCCTTGCTCGTTGTAGTGGGGCACAATGGGGTCATGGACGACAATGATCTTTCTGAATGAGTCTGCAATTTTCAAGAGAGAGGCTTGCTCCTGGTCGAGCTTGCGCCTGTCGGGAATGGCATAGGCCGATTGCACGTAATAACGCCTGTCTCCTTGGTTGCAGACGAAGTCTACCTCGCGCGTGGTTCTTGTGGTCTTGCCTGATGCATTCTTGCCGTAGCTCGTCACAATCCCGACGTCGACGCCATACCCTCTGGCCCTGAGTTCGGTGTAGATGACATTCTCCATGGCATGTGATGGCTCGGCCTGCCGGAAGTTCATCCTGGCGTTCCTGAGACCAATGTCTGCAAAGTAGTACTTGAAAGGAGAGTCGATGTAGTCCATGCCGCGTATGTCGTAGCGTTTTGCCTCTTCTATGAGGAATGCATCCTCGAAGTGGCCGATGTAGGCACGTACAGTATCCGATCCAGGACCTTTGCCGGAATTCTTGCTTCTGAGCGTGTCTGAGATGCGTTTTGGGTTAGTAAGCGAGCCTATGTTGGATGAGAGGACGTCGAGCACAGCTCTGAGGCCATCGTCGTCGTGCAGGTGATTCCTTTCCACGATATCAGCGAGATATATCTCGTCGAAAAGCGAAGAGAGATAGCGTGCCTTCTCCGCTCCATTTTTCATGGATACTGTGGCGGGCATGCCACCATATGTAGCATATTCCTCATATCCGCTGGCGGCATCGCCTTCGTAGGCAGACATGAATTCGGAGAATGAGAGGGGAGCCATGCGGATTTCATCGCCGCGGCCCCTGAACTCGGTAATGACATCCTTTGAGAGCAGATGGGCATTGCTGCCCGTCACGTATATGTCTACTCCTGGCTCAGACATGAGGTCGATGAGGACCTCCGCGAAGTTGCCGAGAAGCTGCACCTCATCGAGCAGCAGATAGCATGGCTTTCTTCCCTCGATGCGTTCCAGCGCCCAAGGAAGAAATATGTCCGGGTCTCGATATCTTCGATTCCGATAGCGGTCAAAAGCCATCTCGACGATGCTTGACTCGGACACGCCTTCTGCAAGAAGCTCCCCCTTGAATATTTCGCCCATCAGGTAGGACTTGCCACAGCGTCTCACGCCAGTGACGACTTTAACCTGCCCGTTGCCTCTTTTGCTCATGAGCTCCTGCAGGTAGCGAGGTCTCTCTATCCTCATCGTTACATCCAATCAATATGTGTACACACACAGATATTTCGGATATATGATAGCACGAACGGGATGCGGAAGCACTGACGGCGAACTCAGGGAGCATGCCGATGCAGGACCATGAAAACTTGTGACCGCAGCAGCCTTTGCCTCTCCAATCTCTGCCGGATGCTGCGATATGCTGGCCAGAATGCATACGGGTTCCTGCAGGCTGTGGGCAGCAGAAGATAGCGTACGCTGCTGACGATATGGAGTTTCGCTCATGGCTCTCTATGTGTGGTGGTGAGCTGCAGAAACGGCAGCACAAACAAGCCATGGACGTCCAGGTTCGCTCTCTTCCGGTGCCTGCCAGCGGAGCTCTCCCTCTGGAGACTTGCCATAAGGCACGCCGTACCAGATGTTCACCCTGTCCTCGTTCGTGCCCTTGACGGGACCGTATGCGGTCTTTGCGACCAGGCTGTCGCTCTTCGCGGTATCTGCCTGATTGGATGAGCTGCTCTGCTGCTGCGTGGTTCCGCAGCCGGCAAGCAGCATTCCCAGCGCTGCAGCCGAAAGACCACCTGCTCCGACGAAGCTCCTCCGCGACATCGTTCTCTTGTCCATCTCTGCTTCCTTTCTCCCCTGTATTCCGTCCCTCCGATATCTTTCGTCTGGATAGCCAAGCGCTATCGGCATAAACGGCCTTGATTCGGTGCAGAGGGCGCCGATGCCTGCCTTATGCATAGCGAGGGTCGTCTCGCGGTATGCCTCATGGTCTTCCCCGTGCACCCGGAGGAACGGGGCGATATGGTTCCCGCTTGTGTCCTGGAGCACTTCATCGGTCTTGCTTATGACTCTCCTTGCGCTTCTGCCATGATTCTTGAGGGTGCAGATGCCTTGCAGCTATGGCAGGAGCAGCACACCCCATTGACCGGATAGGACTTCTGCCGCACAGCCCTGAAAGCCCGCTATCCGAAGAGGCGGATGCGGGCCTTCAGGAGCGCAGGCGCCTCGCAGGAAAGGAGCTGGAGCTCGTCTCCGTTGAGCCTGCGCGCCTGCTGCCATTGACCATGTGGAACCTCCGGAAGCAAACAAGAAGGTCACTTCACAGCCGAGGATATAGGTTTCAGCGACAGACGGGCCTTCTGCCTGCCTGATCGGCAGGCTGGCAGGCCCTGCATCGAATCTCAGAAGCATGCATTCATCACTCGCCGACGGTGAGAAGCCGTGACATAGCGGATGGAAAGATGTCTTTCGCCTTTCCCTATGCTTTGTGCGCCTTCACCGCGAGCATGGTCGGGATATTGAGCTCATGGAGCCTGCCTTCTCCGTTCGTGTCGTCGAAGACATCGTCTATTGCAAGGCCCGCATGGAGCATGCCGCCCAGGATCTCTTCGGGGGAGTGGGAGAACTGCACGCCGGCATCCTGTGCGGCAAGCTCCTCCACAAGCGAGGGGTCGATGACAGGATCGAACGGCAGACTGTGTACGATGCGCTCCTCAGACTCGTCGACGACGTAGTTGAAGCCGCCGAAATCGAAGCCCGCAAGGAAGGTGCCGCCTGGTACCAGAACGCGTGCAACCTCGCGGAAGATGGGCGCACACTCGCGCACATAGCAGAGGCTCACAGGATTGAGGACCATATCGAAGCTTGCATCTTCTAAAGGCAGTCCCTCTGTCATATCTGCCTTCACGATCTCGATGTCGTAGCCTTCGCGCTCTGCGACAAGGCGCTCGCTTGCGAGCTGCGCCTCTGACTGATCGAGCACGGTACAGCGTGCTCCTGCTGCAGCAAGAATCGGCATCTGCTGGCCTCCTCCTGCAGCAAGGCCGAGGACATGTGCTCCCTGAAGAGGCGGAAACCAGCTTCTGGGTACGGGCTGTGTCGGTGTGAGCACGATCTGCCAGTCTCCTTCTGTGGCAGCCCTGTAGGTTTCATGGTCTATGGGCTTGCCCCACACCCAGCCTTCGCTAACCCAGCGGTCTATCGTTTCGGCGTTGATGTCCTGATAGCGCCTGTCATTCATGGCCTACGCACCCTTCTGTCTGGTTTCCAGATGAGTGCATCAGACGGACCTCTCCACTTTGCTATCCGCTGCATGGGTGCTACAATCCGCCTTGCAGCTGCAGATGAGGTTTCTGAAGATGCAGACATAGAGGGGAGCTGGCATGGGCCGGCTGAGAGGGGACAGATGGTCCCGACCCTTTGAACCTGATGTGGGTAATGCCAACGAAGGGAGCGCCATGACGCAGATGGATGCTGCGCGTGCAGGTACCGTGACCGACGAGATGCACGCAGTAGCAGTGGCAGAACACAGATCCGACGAATTCATCAGAGACGGTGTCGCAAAGGGAACGATCGCGATTCCTGCGAATCCGGCACACAAGGCACTCAAGCCCTGCGGCGTGGGAACAGGCCTGCGCACGAAGGTCAACGTGAATCTCGGCATCTCCGGCGATATCCAGAATGCACCTGAGGAGTGGGAGAAGGTCAGGATCGCCGAGGAGTATGGCGGCGATGCGATCATGGACCTCTCGAACTCTGGCAAGACCCGTCCGTTCCGCCGCGAGCTCATCTCCAAGACTCCTCTCATGGTCGGCACGGTTCCCATCTACGATGCAATCGGCTACAACGACAAGCCTCTCGTGAAGCTCACAGCCCAGGACTTCCTGGACGTCGTGGAAGCGCATGCCGAAGACGGCGTCGACTTCATGACCATCCATGCTGGCTTCAACCGCTCGGTCCTGAATACTCTCCTCGAGACGAAGCGCCTCACGAATGTCGTGTCGCGCGGAGGGTCGCTTCTCTTCGGGTGGATGATGACAACAGGGGAGGAGAACCCCTTCTATGAGCATTTCGACGACGTGCTCGATATCCTCCATGACCACGACGTGACAATCAGCCTCGGCGACGCAATGCGTGGCGGCTCCACGTATGACGCGACGGATGCCTCCGAGGTGTCAGAGCTGGTCGAGCTCGGCAAGCTCACGACGCGTGCCTGGAAGAAGGGCGTCCAGGTCGTCGTCGAAGGACCGGGACATATGGCCTTGGATGAGATCCAAGCAAACATGAAGCTCCAGAAGCGCCTCTGCCATGGTGCGCCGTTCTATGTGCTCGGACCTCTCGTGACGGATATCGCGCCGGGCTATGATCACATCACGGCCGCTATCGGCGGTGCCGTCGCCGCATCTTCCGGTGCTGACTGGCTTTGCTATGTGACGCCGGCCGAGCACCTGAAGCTCCCCAATGCAAAGGAAGTGCGCGAAGGCCTCGTCGTCACCCGCATCGCAGCCCATGCCGCAGATATCGCGAAGGGCATTCCGGGAGCCCGCGACATCGACAACAAGATGAGCGATGCCCGCCGCCGTGTCGACTGGGATGGCATGTTCGCATGCGCAATAGATCCTGACCGTGCGAAGGAGATCATTGCGGAGGCGCCTCCTGAGGAGGATGGCACCTGCACGATGTGCGGCAAGATGTGCGCCGCCCGCACCGTGAACAGGATCATGGCAGGTCTTACGGTCGACCTCGGCTAGAAGCGAAGAGAAGAAAAGCATATGAAGCAGCAGGGCAGATGGCAGCACCTGCTTCTCGCTGCATGGAGGAGCATACCTATGAATACGGAAGAGCTTGGTGCCTGCCTCGACAATGTCAGGAAGACGTCGCCTCTCGTGCACTGCATCACGAACTATGTCACGGTGAATGACTGCGCAAATGCCGTCCTCGCTATCGGTGCCAGCCCGATCATGAGCGACGAGCCGGACGACGTGGAAGACATCACATCCATCTGCAATGGGCTCGACCTCAACATCGGCACCCTGAACCGCCGGAGCATCGAAGGCATGAACCATGCCGCCGCAAAGGCAGCGTCTCTGGACCATGCAATCGTGCTCGATCCGGTCGGTGCCGGTGCCTCGAAGCTCCGTACCGAGACGGCACAGCACCTGCTCGATACCTACCATCCCCAGCTGGTCCGCGGCAACATGAGCGAGATCCGTACGCTTGGTGGAGCCTCGTCCTCGACCCGCGGCGTCGATGCCTCGGCTGCTGACGTGGCGACAGAGGAGAACCTCGCCGAGGCAGCTGCCTTCGTGAAGAGCCTTGCCGTGGCATGGAAGTGCACGGTTGCCGTGACGGGCGCTATCGATATCGTGAGCGACGGCATGAGGACCTGCGCCATCAGGAATGGCGTCTCGATGATGGGCCGCATCACCGGCACAGGCTGCATGCTCTCGGCAATGCTTCCGGCCTACCTGGCAGCGAATGAGGATGCATATATGGCAACGGTTGCCGGCATCTCAATGATGGGCATCTGCGGCGAGAAGGCATGCGCACGCATGGCAGGAGAGGACGGCATCGGTAGCTTCCGCGCCTATCTGATCGATGCGCTCTCGAACATCCAGGGCAGAGACCTTGTGGCATCCGCAAAGGTGGCAGATCTCTGATGGCGGGAGAGAAGAGGCTCGGACCCTGCCAGAGAGGCCCCTGGTCTGCCGATGCTATCAGGAAGAGCATGTTCTGCTATGCCGTGACAGATAGAGCCTGGCTCCGTGGAAGGACGCTTGCCTCCTGTGTCGAGGATGCCTTTGCAGGAGGCGCTACCTTCATCCAGCTCCGCGAGAAGAAGGCCTCCGTCGAGGAGACGGAGAAGCTTGCGCTCGAACTCAAGGACATCTGCGCTACCCACCACGTCCCCTTCGTGCTCGACGACGATGTCGAGCTTGCAAAGAAGGTGGGCGCTGACGGCGTGCATGTCGGCCAGGAAGACCTTGCCTGCAGCAAGGCCCGCGAGATCCTGGGCGAGGATGCAATCATCGGCGTCTCTGCCCAGACCGTGGATGAGGCTGTGGCTGCCTGGAAGGCAGGTGCCGACTATCTCGGCGTCGGTGCGCTCCATCCGACGCCGACAAAGCCCGACGCGGTCGATGTGACCTATGAGGAGCTGACCCGCATCTGCGCGGCGGTCCCCATTCCTGTCATCGGTATCGGCGGCGTCGATGCCACGACGGCGCATGAGCTCGAAGGCACGGGCGTTGCCGGAGGGGCAGTCGTCTCTGCCATCTTTGCCGCAGATGACTGCCGTACGGCGACAGAGAAGCTCAAGGCAGAGCTTCAGAAGGTCGTCTCCGCATGAAAGCGGTCCTCGCTATAGCAGGGCTTGACAGCTCGGGCGGGGCAGGCCTGGCGCAGGACGTGGCAACCATCTCGGGAATGGGCCTTCATCCCAAGGTGGCAGCCACGGCCGTGACGGCGCAGTCGCTTGCGGCAGTGCATGTGGTCACGCCGCTTCCGCCCGAGCTTGTGCAGCAGCAGATCCGTGCTGCTTTCGAAGACCTTGTGCCCTCTGCCGTGAAGATCGGCATGCTCGGCACGCAGGAGATAGCTGCTGTAGCAGCGAAGACGCTGAGGCAGGTCGGTGCGCAGAACATCGTGGTCGATCCCGTGCTCGCGGCAACGAGCGGGACCCTGCTTCTCGAGGAGGATGCAGAAGAAGGGCTCTTCTCCCTCTTCCGCCTGGCTACGCTCATCACGCCGAATGTGCCTGAGGCGGAGAAGCTCCTGGGACATGAGATCGCTTCGCGGAATGGCATGGTCGCTGCAGCTGCTGAGCTCCAGCGCCGCTTCGGCTGCGCTGTCCTTCTCAAGGGCGGGCATCTGGGACTTGCCGATGACTGCCTGGCTGAAGAGGACGGCGTCTCCTGGATATCGGTTCCGCCTGTCGCGGGTGGCTCTGCCCACGGAACGGGATGCATGCTCTCGAGCGCCATTGCAGCGGGACTCGCCGCAGACAGAGGCACGGAAGATGCGGTGAGGCAGGCAAAGCTCGTGCTTGCCTGTGGCCTTCAGAGCAAGACGGTGCTTCCGGAAGGAGCCTATCTCGGACTGCCTCGTATCTAGCAGGCAGCCTTCTGCGCGCGGACCCAGACCTCTTCGGGCGCGAGGTCTATGCCGTCTGGCCAGACGATGGTGCCGAAGGCGGCATGTGCGCGCTCGAAGAAGGCCGGATCCTGGAGCTTTGCCCAGGGACCTTGGCCCTTGATGTCGGAGAGGTCGAGGATGGCAGCGCTGCCGTTCTCGAAGGTGGCCTCTACATGGCTTGCGTCCAGCGCCTTGGCAGCAATGGTCTGCTGAAACGTCTTGAAGCTCGACATGGCCTTCTCCTCTCCGACAGAACGTTTCTCGCTGATGCCAGCGTCTGCTCCGGCACCGCCTCCTGTCAAGAGCGGCCAGACTCGCTATTTCATGCAGCCTGCTGCGGCTATTTCAGCTGATATCTGGCGGACGCTCAGCATGCATCGAGCTTTGAGCTTGAGACATGATACCGGACTGGAATATGCATCGGCCTTATTGGGGTGGGTATGCTCACCCCACGTTCAAGCAGCACAGGGCAGTTCATCGGGGCTGCGGAACCAAAGGCGCTCCAGCTGCTGGCGTATCGGAGGCGAGTGAGATGGTATTGCTCGTTGTCATGTTTGTCCTTCTGCTCATGGTGGGCTTCCAGCTCATCCGTGGCCTCTTCTTCCGTGGCGGCATGGGCATGGGAGGCTGGTTCGGTGGCTGGGGCAGAGGTGCCGGCTGGGGAGATCCTGGCATGCGTGGTGGCTGGGAATCTGAAGGCGGCCCCCGTGGCCCTCATTGTGGGGGCCCGGACGGAAGAGGTCCAGGAGGTCCTGATGGGCGAGGCGGCGGCCCGGGAGGTCCGGGCATGCGTACCTAGATGCAAGACGTATTCATGAAAGCAGCGCCAGCTCTCTGTGGCTGGCGCTGCTTCTTTTCTATCTGCTCGCTTTCGCCCAGGAAGACTTAAGGCCATGCACAGCGAGGTCGACCGCACGATAGGCACCGTCGTAGATGCCCATCTGGTTCGCTTCCTCGATGCGGCCGCACATGAACGAGATGAGGTTCCTGTCATGCTGGAAGGAGTCGATCATCGAGAGGACCTCTTCGGTCCTGTCCATCTCGTAGGTGCCGTCTCCTACCTCTGCGGCACGTATAGCTCCCCATGCCTCATGGCCGCCGATGCGGTGGATCATGAGCTTCGGGATGGGATAGAACGAGAATTCGCTTGGCTTCGTGACAAGGATATCGGAGCAGTGCATGAGGACATTGGAACTGTATACGGCTGAGAAGATGTCCTCATCGCAGAAGGCATGGATGCCCTGGACATCTCCTGCATAGGCTGCTTCGGCGAAGGCTTCCGTGCCGGCAAAGTCGCCGAAGTGGGTCTCAGCGAGAGCGGAGAGCCCATCGACGGATTTCACGAGCCCTTCCCAGACATCCTTGTGGTCGCCGACATTGATGAAGACGGCGGCCTCATGCTTCTTCACGTAGGGGATGAGGTGGGAGACAATGGCAGCAAAGAGCTCCTGCTGCGCTCCTGCGCCGCCGACAGAGAGAAGGTAGTGCACAGGGCCACCTCCGAGCACGCGCTCGCGACGGGACCTGCAATCCTCGGGTATCGCTGAGACCAGCTCGTGGTCCACATAGTGGCCCGTATAGAAGAGGGAATGTTCCGGCATGGGGGCAAGCTGCCTTTTCGGGTCCATGCCGCGGAGCTGGTGGTAGCCAAGATAGGCGCTCGGCGTCTGCACGGTGTGGATTGAGCCTTCTGCCAGATGCAGCGCCATTGGCCAGTTGTCGGGAATCGCATTCACGACGTGCGTCATCCCGGCATGGACTGCTGCCTGTGCACACCACGCATGGGTGCCGATGAAGGGCGTGTCCTTTGCGATGTCGCGGAAGAGCGGCACCAGAAGCTCGCTCATCTTCTGGTCGCCTGCGTTGTAGGAGAGCTTGCGGAATCCTTCGCTGTTGAGCGGCTCCCAGAAGAGCTTGTTGAAGAGGGGAACCTGCTGCGAGACCTTCGAGCCCTTGGAATAGAGGCTGTTCTGCCAGGCGATGGCAGCAGATCCTGTTGAGCCTTTGAATGAGGCAAGGTCCATCCAGTAGGGGGTGTATCCCATCGCATGAGCAGCCGATGCCATGGCCATCGCAATCCGGTAGTGCCCGAATCCCATGCGGATATTGCCGACAATGAGAGGAGCGCCATGGGCGTCTTCCTGCGTGGCAGAGGTCTCGGGAGGCATGGGTGCCGCTGCGGCATCTGCCTTGATATCGAAGGCATCTCCGGTGCCTGAGAGCACGAGGTTCCGGACGCCGAGGGCGTCTGAGATCACCGGCACCGGTTTGGCCGCAAAGTGGTAGACCGCATTCGAGTCATCGCCGAAACGCTTGAGATAGCTTTCCTTGGAGCGGACGGCCTTCTCATAGGTGTGCTCGTCCTGGACATTTCCGAAGGCGCTTTTCGCCCGGTCCTCGTCTCTCTCCATGGATTCCTCCTTGACGGGTGGCGGCATGCTTGATAGTCTGACTATCAAAGTGATAGACAGACTATCACTCACGCGGCAAAGGAGTCAAGAATGGAGTACGCAGGTCTCGACACAAGCCTGCTGAAGCGGGGGATGCGTGACCTTTCGGGCTCTGCCGAAGAGAGCCGCGATGCCCATATCGTGGCCTGCGCAGCGGCGCTTTTCCTGAAGGATGGCCTGGGAGAGGTCCGGATGACCGACATTGCCGATGCTTCTGGTGTCGGCGTAGCCACGCTCTATCGCCGCTTCTCCACGAAGACGAATCTTGCGATTGCGGCAGCGACGCTTCTCTGGCAGCGCTTCAATGACCGCATCATGGATATCGTGGAATCGGACCGCTTCCTTGCCATGTCGGGCGCAGACCGCCTCGAGTGCCTGCTGCGCGAGTATGCAGCGCACTATGCGGCAAACAGGGAATTCGTGCGCTTCCTCGATGACTTCGACCATCTGATGCTTGCAGAGCATGTCGGCCTTGAGGCGCTTGCCGACTATGGACGCGAGGTCGACTCGTTCTATCTCATCTTCGTCGATGCCTACCAGCTCGGCGTCTCCGATGGCACGGTCAGGCAGATCGACGATTTCAGGACGTTCTACCGCACGGTTGCCCATGCGCTTACGGGCCTGGCAGAGAAGATCTCCCGGGGCGATGTGATCCCCTCCGACCGTTTCGAGGAAGACCCCTCAGAGCTTGTCTGCCTTGTCGATATGGCAGTGCGTTTCATCAGGATCTAGGCACGTTTCTGCGAGAAGGGATATCCATGGAGAGCAGGCCGCTTGCAGATGGGAAGACCATCCGCCTCTTCGCGATCGGACAGCTTGGCTGGGCAATACTTTCGGGCATCATCAGCAACTGGCTCGTCTACTACTACATGCCCTCCGATACCCTGGTCGCAGAAGGCATGCCCATCTTCATCACCCAGGGCATCGTATGTGCCGGCCTTACCGTCATTGGTATCATCACGGGCTGCGGACGCCTGCTCGATGGCTTCATCGATCCCTTCATCGCTTCGAAGTCTGACTCTCTTGCCAACCCTCACGGCAGGAGGATCCCGTTCATGAGGAGGGCGGCGATTCCGTTTGCAGCGATGACGGTGCTCGTGTTCGTGCTGCCGGGGACTTCGTCTGCGGTGGCGAACAATGTCTTGCTCTTCTTGTGCCTCATGCTCTTCTACATCACGCTCTCGCTCTACTGCACGCCGTTCAATGCCCTGATCCCTGAGCTTGGACGTACGCAGGAGCTCAGGATCAACATCTCGACCTATATCTCTGTGACCTATTTCGTCGGCACTGCCATGGCATATCTCGTGACGATGATTTCAGGCTTCCTCGAGCCGGCCTTGGGCCCTGCCAATGCATTCCGTGCGACGGTCGCTGTGCTTGCTGTCGTCGCTGCCATCTGCATGCTCGTTGCTGCCTTCGGGATCGACGAGGTCAAGTACGCCGATACGCAGCCGAGCTCGACTCCCATGGGGCAGTCGGTCGTGAAGACCTTCAAGAACCGTGAGTTCCAGATCTTCGAAGGGTCCGACGTCCTCTACTGGGTCTCAATCACGATGTTCCAGACGGGCCTTCCGTACTATGTCACGGAGCTCATGGGCTTCGACGACTCCTGGACCTTCATCTTCTTCGCTGCGATGACAGCGATATCGCTCCTGTTCTATGCACCGGTGAACATCCTGGCCAAGAAGATGGGCAAGAAGAAGCTTGTTGCCTTCGCCTTTTTCTTCTTCTGCCTCGCCTTTGCCGTGACAGCGGTCTGTGGCCAGTTCGGCATCCCCTCGCTTGTCTGGGGCATCGTCGTGGCCGTGCTTGCCGCCGTGCCCATGGCAATACTTGGCATCCTTCCGCAGGCTGTGCTTGCCGATATCGCAGAGGCTGATGCCATAGCGTCTGGAGAGAACCGCGAGGGCATGTTCTATGCGGCACGCACGTTCAGCATGACCTTGGGGCAGACGCTTGCGATGGTCCTCTTCACGTCGCTCTCGACGGCTGCAGGGGGACAGATGGGCTACCGTCTCACGGCAATCGTCGCGACCATCTTCTGCTTCGTGGCAGGGCTTGTCTTCACGCGCTATCACGAAGCCAAGGTGCTCAGGACGATTGGCGCCACGGAGTCGGCTTCTGCAGAGGAAGGCAGATAGCATGGCTTTGCTCGCACATATCCTGAAGGCGCCTTCCTGGAAGCTTTCCTGGCGGACAGCGGCCGGAAAGGAAGGAACGGCATCCGTCCTCGTGCCGGGAGTGCCTAGGCTTCCCTTGACGGCGAAGCTCGAGGAGACAGAGAATGGCTGCCGCCTGTGGATCGAGCCTCTTGAGCCTCTGATGGTGGCCTCCGTCGAGGCGACGATCGAGCCAGATATGGAAAAGGCCACGGCGCTCTTCCTCAATGGCTACAACTCCTGGACCGACTCCTGCGAGCGTCCGCTCGATGCTTCGATGGCCGGCCTTGCCCATACGCCGAAGGCGGCCATCCGCCATTGGGTGCTCGATGCCTCGGGTGACTACCGCTTCTGCCCCCAGAATCCCAAGAGTGGACATCAGCACGGCGAAGGCTATGGATATCTGCGCTACGGAGATGAGACGCTCCTCTTCGGAGAATGCCTGCCCGATTTTGGGCTCACGACGATCCAGGAAGATCTCGATGCACAGAAGTTCAGGATCGTAAAGGAAGGGCCAGCCCGTCTCATCGAGCCCGGCGAGCGCATCTGCGTCTTTGCGCTCTGCCTTCTGGAGGGAACAGCAAAAGAGGCATTTGCTCGCTTTGTGACATGCATAGGGGAGAGGCGCAGGCCAGCTGAGCCCCTCGTCGGCTTCACGAGCTGGTACAGGCACTACGGGGATATCGATGAGGAAAAGCTTGTGCAGGACCTCGCTGGTGTCAAGGCAGCGCTTTCCAGGCAGGTGCCCGAAGGCATCCTTCCGGTCTTTCAGATCGACGACGGCTACACGAAGGTAGGGGACTGGACGCATCCAAGCACAGAGCGCTTCCCTCATGGCATGGGCTCCATGGCAGAGAAGATTGCTGCAGTGGGGCTTCTTCCGGGGCTCTGGATCGCACCCTTCGTCTGCGAGAAGGACTCTCGGCTCTTCCATGAGCATCAGGACTGGCTGCTGCGCGATGAGGCAGGAAACCCCGTGATGAGCGGCTCCCACTGGTCAGGCGGCTATGCGCTCGATACCTTGAACCCTGAAGTCCGCTCCTATGTGCATGAGGTGCTGGGACTTGCTGCAGATACCTGGGGATTCCGGCTTCTCAAGCTCGACTTTCTCTATGCGGCAGCGCTCCTGCCGCATGGCGGGAAGAACCGGGGCGAGCTCATGGCAGACGCGCTCGACCTTCTGAGGGATTCCGTTCCTGAAGGCACGCTCTTCGATCTCTGCGGCGTGCCCATCATGTCTGCTATCGGCCGCACCGAGTACTGCCGCATCGGCTGCGACGTGGGGCTTGACTGGGATGGCGCGCCGTACATGAGGATATCCGGCCGTGAGCGCGTGAGCACGAAGAATGCTCTCGGCAATATCCGGGGACGTGCGCATATGGATGGCGTGGCGTTCCTCAACGACCCCGATGTCTTCTTCCTGAGAGACGATGTGAAGCTCTCTGAAGCACAGAAGAAGACGCTCCTTGAGGCAGATGCCTCGTTGGGGAGCGTCCTTTTCACGTCGGATGATATGGGCAGCTGGAGCGAAGAGCAGAAGCGGACATTTGAAGAGGCTCTGCACGCATTCGCTTCGAGGAAGCGCGGCTAGGCCCTAGGACTTGCGTGCGGCATCCACGAAGGCATGCCAGAGCGCACGGTCTGAGGCGAGTGTCGGCCACGTGTATTCAGGGTGCCACTGCACGCCGAGGACGAAGCGTGCCTCAGGAAGCTCGATGCACTCAGGCACGCCGTCTGTTGCCTCGCCGGAAAGGATGAGCCCCTCTCCCAGCTTCCCGGCGCAGCAGTGGTGGGCCGAGTTCACCTGGATCTCTGGCTTTCCCACAATATGGGCAAGAAGCGTATCTGGCTTCACCTCGACAGGGTGGACCGGATCGGTCAGGACCTTGGCATGGCGCCAGAGCTGCATGCCTTCCCGTGGCTTGAGGCTTGGCACATCCATGCAGAGCGTGCCGCCGAGTGTCACGTTCAGGAGCTGCGTGCCGCGGCAGGTCGTGAAGAGCGGCTTGTCTGCAGCGAGGATCATCTGCACGAGCGGAAGCTCGAAGGCATCGCGCTCGGGGCACAGGAGGGCCGGATCGTATGGCTCGGTGCTGCCGAAGCGGGCAGGGTCCACATCGGGGCCGCCCTGCAGGGCAAAGCCGTCGCAGAGCTCGACAAGCTGGTTGATTGCATCTGCGTCATCTGTCAGCGGAAGCAGGATAGGCGTGCCTCCTGCATCGATGATTGCATCAGGAAAGCAGCTTGCCATCCCCTCGGTCGGGGCAAGCTGGTCGGGGACCTGTGCGCTCGGCACCTTCCTCTCCCAGCGGGGAGCGATGCCGATAAGAGGACGCCTCGAAGATACAGACATGGAAGGACCTTTCATGAGGACACCCCGCATCGTTTGCGGCTGATGCGGGGTGTCAGATGTGCAGTGCGGGATATCCTGGCTAGTGGCCCATGATGGAGTCGAGGAAGTCGCGGGCACGCTGGCTCTTCGGATGCTCGAAGAACTCGTCAGGTGTGCCTTCCTCGACAATCTGGCCGTCTGCCATGAAGACGACGCGGTCAGCAACGCGGCGGGCAAAGCCCATCTCGTGCGTCACGACGATCATCGTCATTCCCTGCTTTGCAAGCTCGACCATAACGTCCAGGACCTCGTTGATCATCTCGGGGTCGAGGGCAGAGGTCGGCTCATCGAAGAGCATGGCCTTCGGATGCATCGCAAGGGAGCGGGCAATCGCGACACGCTGCTGCTGGCCACCGGAGAGCTGGGCGGGGACCTTTCCTGCCTGCTCGGCCACGCCGACGCGTGCCAGGAGGTCCATGGCCTCCTTCTTGGCCTGCTCCTTCGGCTCATGCAGGACATCGATGGGACCCAAGGTCACGTTGTCCAAGATTGTCATGTGCGCGAAGAGATTGAACTGCTGGAACACCATGCCGAGGTCGGCACGCATGGCAGCGAGCTCCTTGCCTTCCTGGGGAAGAGGCTTGCCTTCGATCAAGATCTCGCCTGAATCGATGGTCTCGAGGCGGTTGATCGTGCGGCAGAGCGTCGACTTGCCCGAACCGGAAGGGCCAATCACGACGACGACCTCGCCCTTGTGGACGGAGAGATTGATGTCCTTCAGGACATGGAGGTCTCCGTAGTGCTTCTCGACATGCCTGAGCTCGATGACGGGCGCTGTGGTTGCCTGTGTATCCATATGGCTCCTATCCATTGCCAATGTCTGCCTATCTTCCTGCTAGACGGGATTCTCGTTCGTGCGGGCCACGATCGAGGAGCCCTGCTTCCGGGCGAGGGAGATGGCGAACTGGTTGATGCCGTAATTGATGAGGATGTAGATGATTGCAACCACGAAGTAGGTGGAGACGAGTGCATCGTAGTTCGTGATGAGGACACGCGCATTCTGCAGGAGGTCGGGGAACGACACGACGTAGGCGACGGTCGTGTCCTTCACGACAACGACCAGCTGCGAGATGAGCGACGGTATGACCATGCGGATGGCTTGCGGGAACACGATCTTGAGCTTGACGTGGAGCGGGCTCATGCCGAGAGAGAGGGCAGCCTCCGTCTGGCCCTTCGGCACGGCGTACATGCCGGCACGGAAGACCTCGGCCAGGACACCTGAGGCAGCAAGCGCGACCGGCAGCGTGATCATCCAGAACGAGGACATCTTGATGCCGTACTGGGGGATGACCAGGAAGAAGAAGTAGATCAGAAGCAGGCTCGGGACGCCACGGAAGAAGTTGATGATCACATGGCAGATGCCGGCCAGGATCTTGTTCTCGCTGATGCGGCCCATCATGAGGAGAAGGCCGAGAGCAAGGGCGATGATGCCTGCCGTGACAGCGACCTCGACCGTGCCGACAAATCCCTGGAGCAGGAAACGCCAGGTCGTCCAGCGCGTGAAGAAGGCCCAGTATTTCGGGGCGAGCTGGCCTGTGACATAGAAGCGCTGGACGATCGCGAAGATGCCCAGGGCGACGAGGACGAGCGCTATGGCCGTCCAGATGCGGATGCGGCGACGGGTCTTGGGACCGGGTGCCTCGTAGAGGGCGTCGCGCATGGAGACAGTCGTGGCACTCATCTCAGGATCCTCGCTTTCTTGTCGATTGCATTGCCGACAAAGCCGATAGCAAGAGCGGTCAGGGCATAGCCGAGCGCGGAGATGAAGAACGTGGCAATGCCGCCAGCGACCTGGGTGTTGATCGTCGAGACGATGCCGGTGAGCTCATTGGGATCGAGCGGGACCTGGGAGCCGAGTGCTGTCGTCAGCATGACGGCGATGAGCAGGTTTGTCATCGGCAGCACGGACGAGCGCAGGGCCTGGGGAATCACGATGCGGCGCAGGATCTGCGTGAACGTGAGGCCGATGGAGCGTGCTGCCTCGATCTGGCCGACGCCGATCGTGTTGATGCCGCTCATGTAGTTCTCCGACCCGAAGGCAGAGCCCAGAAGGATTGTCGCAATGATCACGCAATCGCGGTAGGACAGCAGGACCTTGAGATACGGCAGCGCATAGACGCAGATGATCAGAAGCGAGATGCCGGGGATATTGCGGAAGATCTGCACATAGAGGTCGCCCACGACGCGCAGCGGCTTGATCGGGCAGACACGCATGATCGTGATGATGACAGAGAGCAGCATCACGAAGACGAACGAGATGGCGGTAAGCTGCCAGGTCGTGAGAAGGGCCGTGATGTAGTCCGAGCCATAGGCGCTCCAGAGCTCAGCGAAGCTCATGCATCCTCTCCTTCCTTTCTGTGAGGTGCCTTCTGGAAGAAGGCGTGTCTCTAGAAGTATGAGGTTTCCGCCCGGGTGCAGCGGAAACCTCATAGTGTGCTAACAGCCAGGAAATATGCTGGATAGGGTGCCTATGCCTCGATGACAGGAGGCTCGGGGGCGTTGTCGAGGCCCGTGCGGTCGCCGATAGCGATCTTCCAGAGCTGCTCCCACGTTCCGTCATCCTCGATGCTCTTGAGCCAGGCGTTGACGAAATCGACGCCGTCGGAGCCGAGCGGGAGGCCAATGCCGTAAGGATCGTCCGGACCGAACGGGTCGCCTGCGATGCGGTACTTGCCTGGGTTCTTGACGACAGAGCCCATCTGGAGCGTCTCGTCGATCACGTAGGCATCGACACGTCCCTGCTCGAGAGCCTGGCGTGCCTCCTCGTCGGTGCTGAACTCCTGCTGCTTGGCATCAGGGGCAAGCTCGCTCACGATGCTGGGACCCGTGGAGCCAGACTGGACAGCCACGTTCTTGCCGGCGAGGTCATCGACGCTGTTGATATCGGTGCTGTCGGCCAGCACGAGGATGGCCTGCTGGGAGACGAAGTAGGGGCCTGCGAACGAGATGACCTTCTTGCGGCTGTCCGTGATGGAATACGTCGCGAAGACGGCGTCGACCTGGTCGTTCTGGAGCACGGACTCGCGGGTATCGGATGTGACCTGTGTGAGGTCGAGCTTCGTCTCGTCGCCCAGGATGTAGCGGGTCAGGAGCTGGTAGAGGCCCGCGTCGAAGCCGCGGACCTTGTTGTCCGTCTCGTTGAGGAGGCTGAAGAGGGTGGAGGTGCGGGTGCCGCCGACACGGAAGGTGCCGGCATCCTTGACCTTCTTTGCCCAGGCATTTGCGGAGATCGCTGCATCGTCTGCGACAGTGCCTGCTGCAATCAGGGAGTCGTAGGCGTCGATATCGAGGTCGGTCGATGCGCTCGACGTGTCGGACGAGCTCGAGGACGAGGATGAAGACGCGGTGCTCGAAGAGGTGTCAGAAGAATCGCAGGCTGCAAGGCCGAAGAGGCCTGCTGCTGCAATGGTGCCAGCTCCTGCTGCGAGTGCCTGGCGCCTGGTGAGAAGAAGATTGTCAAGCTTGCGCATGTCAGTGCCTTTCTTTTCATTGTTCTGGCTTCCGCAAATCATGCTCCCCTGTCTCGGAAGCCATGGCAAAAGAGATAGTGCGTTATTTATACCGCCGTAGTGGCATTAAGTATTCAACCATTGGCCGAAGAGGTACTGTTCTGCAATGAATCTTTCAGACAGCTGGCTATATCCAGGAAAGATAGCGGGGATATTCTCTCTGATGCATTAACCATTCATCCGGTGCTGCGCGGCGTTCAGAAAAGAGCTATCTTCATAAAATGACTAAGGACTTGCAGCATAGTTAGGCTTCCTGAACTGTAAGCGGCTTAGGCAAGCTCGAAGGCATCTTCGGCTGGACCGTCGCGGTGGCGGCGATGTCCGAGAGCGGGACGTGGAAGAGGC
>Ga0256406_1003595_pt1 | contig 19041 bp, 15 predicted proteins | sample RumenRJG_03DNA_FD_185986 | JGI IMG/M metagenome (GOLD analysis project Ga0256406, IMG submission 185986) | Bovine rumen microbial communities from Lethbridge, Alberta, Canada - RJG_03 | ecosystem: Host-associated > Mammals > Digestive system > Stomach > Rumen | place: Canada: Alberta | collected...
CATCGGTTCGATCCCGATCTGGGTCGTTTATTTTTACATGGGGTCTTAGCTCAGCTGGGAGAGCATCTGCCTTACAAGCAGAGGGTCACAGGTTCGAGCCCTGTAGGCCCCATATAGAAATAAATGATAATTTTATATGGGCGGTTTCCCGAGTGGCCAAAGGGGACAGACTGTAAATCTGCTAGCGATGCTTTCGGTGGTTCGAATCCACCACCGCCCATTTAACAAAAATGCCGATCCTGTGGCGTGTGCCGATGTGGCTCAATTGGCAGAGCAGCTGATTTGTAATCAGCAGGTTATCGGTTCGAGTCCGATCATCGGCTTATTTGTTTATAATTTTATATCGCGGGATGGAGCAGTCAGGAAGCTCGTCGGGCTCATAACCCGAAGGTCGAAGGTTCAAATCCTTCTCCCGCAACTCACGTGCCTAGTTAGCTCAGTAGGTAGAGCAGGGGACTGAAAATCCCCGTGTCTCTGGTTCGATTCCGGAACTAGGCACTTTTTTTAGTCTTATCCACATGCTATAATATGCAAAGTCAATCTCGCGTCGTTTATTAACACACATAAATCACTGGATGACGATGAATATTACGGCTGCAACATTCTGGAGCATTAGCTCAGGTGGTAGAGCACTTGACTTTTAATCAAGTTGTCCGGGGTTCGAGTCCCCGATGCTTCATTAAGGCCTCTGAAATCATTCAGAGGTCTTTTTACTGTATTAAGCCGTCGACACGCAGGCAGTTTTTGGGCATGCGAAGCATGCACAGAAAACTGTATGCGTGATCGACGCAAACATGTATGAGCACGAAGTGACGCGATAGCGGCACGGAAGTGCGAATATGCGCGGGCAGTGAGCCGCATCCGCACACACGAAGTGTGATGCGGTGAGGCGAACGCCGCGTCAGACCGACGAAGTCGGTCACATGTGCCGACTGCGAGAATCGCACAGCGATGGAGCCGTCGGGTTTAATACAATATGTGGCACTACTTGTAGTATGGGGTTTACTGCTATACATATTTACGGTACACAGGAATCAGTCATCGGTGATGATGGTTCCGCAGTTTCCGAAGTAAGCTTCCTTCGCTTTGTCGATGGAGGTGATGACTGCGCGCTTTCCGCCGTTCTCGATAAATTCAACAGCCGCCTGAATCTTCGGCAGCATGGTGCCGTACTCGAACTCGCCGTCGGCCATGTATTTTTTCGCCTGTTCAACGGAAATTCTGCCGATCGGCGTCTCATGATCTGTTCCGTGTGCGAGCTTGGCATTCTCCACGCTCGTCAGAATGAACAGCTCATCCGCCTTCAGTTCCTCGGCAAGTCTCGCACTGATCAGATCCTTTTCAATGACCGCACTGGCACCGCGCAGCTGCTCTCCCTGCTCCATCACGGGGATTCCGCCGCCGCCCGCAGCGATGACAATCTGACCGGCATCCGCCAGAAGGCGGATGGTTTCAATCTCGATGATATCCTTCGGCTTCGGGGATGCAATGATCCTGCGGTATCCGCCCTCCGTCTCCGTGACGAAATTTCCTTTCTTCTCTTCCGCTTCCGCCTCTTCCTTCGTCAGAAGACGGCCGATGACCTTGGTCGGCTGATACAGGGATTCGTCATACGGGTCAACGGTCACCTGTGTGATCACCGTCGCCACGTTCTTGTAAAGGCCCCTTCGGAGAAGTTCCGCGCGGAGCTCATTCTGGATATCATATCCGATGTATCCCTGGCTCATGGCAGAGCATACGGACATCGGCGCCCCGGTATAATCCGGATGAGCTTTGGCAAACTCATTCATCGCCGTGTGGATCATGCCCACCTGTGCTCCGTTGCTGTGCGTGATCACGAGATCAGCGCCCTCTTCCACGAGATCTGCAAGCGAAGATACTGCCTTTCCGACAGCTTCCCGCTGTTCCGGCAGCGTAACGCCGAGTGCCCTGTGGCCGAGCGCCGCTACAATTCTCTTCTTCTGAAGCATGTCCGTCCTCCTTTATGACAAAGCCTTTTCTGATCCGTTAACGCTTTTCACCTGTTAACGTTTTTCATCATCTCAAAAATCGAACTTCCCCGCAAACCAGCTGTCGAGTTCATCGATCGGCACACGAACCTGATCCATCGTGTCACGGTCACGGATCGTGACGGCGTGATCGTTCTCCGAGTCAAAGTCGTAGGTTACGCAGTACGGTGTACCGATCTCATCCTGACGGCGGTATCTCTTTCCGATGGCACCGCGGTCGTCATAGTCGCAGTTGAACTTCGTGGACAGCTTCTCATAAACCTCTTCCGCATGCTCATTCAGCTTCTTGGACAGCGGCAGAACAGCCACCTTGACCGGTGCCAGCGCCGGATGGAAGTGAAGCACGGTGCGGACATCATTCTTCTCCGCATCCAGTACCTCTTCGTCGTATGCCGAGCAGAGGAAGGCCAGAACCACACGGTCCGCGCCGAGCGACGGCTCGATAACATACGGAATGTATCTCTTGTTCTTCACGTCATCAAAGTAAGTCAGGTCCTCACCGGATACCTCCTGATGACGTGACAGGTCATAGTCCGTTCTGTCGGCGATGCCCCAGAGCTCGCCCCAGCCGAACGGGAACGTGAATTCAATATCGGTCGTCGCCTTGCTGTAGAAAGAAAGCTCCTCTTTGGCGTGGTCTCTCAGACGGAGTTCGTCGTCCGGAATGCCCAGATCATTCAGCCATTTGTGGCAGAAGCTTCTCCAGTAGTCAAACCACTCAAGGTCGGTGTCCGGCTCACAGAAGAACTCGAGCTCCATCTGCTCGAACTCACGGGTACGGAACGTAAAGTTGCCGGGTGTGATCTCGTTGCGGAAGGACTTTCCGATCTGGCCGATGCCAAACGGGATTTTTTTGCGGGAGGTGCGCTGTACATTCTTAAAGTTGACGAAAATGCCCTGCGCAGTCTCAGGACGCAGATATACCGTGTTCTTCGCATCCTCGGTTACACCCTGGAAGGTCTTGAACATAAGGTTGAACTGACGGATATCGGTGAAATTGTGCTTGCCGCAGGAAGGGCAGGGAATCTGATGCTCTTCAATGAAGCTCATCATCTTCTCATTGGACCAGCCGTCACAGCTGTTGTTCTCGAGCGGGATATTGTTCTCGTTGCAGAAATCTTCGATCAGCTTGTCCGCACGGAAACGCTCATGACATTCCTTGCAGTCCATCAGCGGGTCGGAAAAGCTGCCCAGATGGCCCGACGCCACCCAGGTCTGCGGGTTCATCAGGATAGCGCAGTCCACGCCGACGTTGTACTTATTATCCTGAACGAACTTCTTCCACCATGCCTTTTTCACGTTATTCTTCAGCTCAACGCCCAGCGGACCGTAATCCCAGGTATTGGCGAGTCCGCCGTAGATCTCGGATCCCGGGTAAACAAAGCCCCTTGATTTCGCGAGCGCAATGATCTTGTCCATTGTCTTTTCCATGTCGATTTTCTCCTTTATTTATATATGATGTAAGCGTATTCATCCGCTACAGTCACATATTTCATAACTTCCTTCTCATTGTCAGACTGCTCCGGGTCAGAGGTGCCGCTGACGGACAGGCTGTCCGATGACGCGCTGCTGACGGAAGACGAACTGCCTGAGGATGTGCTGCTTTCCGATGTCGAACCGGATGATGATGTGCTGCCGGCGGAAGACGAACTGTCTGAGGCCGTGCTGACCGCCGTGAGCGATGTTCCTCCCGAAGATGCCTCTGCGGAAGATGATCCTGCAGAAACAGAAGAGGCCTCCACCTGCTCTCCGGAAGCCGATGACACGCTGACCTTTTCCTGATCCTCTGTCTTTCCGGAAACGACCGAATCCACATTGGCCGTCATTCTTCCCGTCACGGTGACGTTGCCGGTCGTGTACAGGATTTTGTCCGGCACACGTACGTATACCGGCTCTGAAATGATAAAAATCTTCCATTCCGACCGGCGCTCCGAAATCTGCTCCGTATCAGATGCATCTGCCGGACTGCCTTTTTCATCATACCATGTCTGGCTGATATCGTATCCCGCTTCAGCCGCTTCCTTCAGCGTCCCGAGAAAACAGGGAACCTGATTAAAACCGCTGTAGTCCTCCACCGATCCGTATTTCATCACGATGGTTACGCTGTTTCCGCTGATCTTGCACGAATCCAGTGACACCTTCGATTCATCACCCGCATCGTACCGGCGGACGGACTGTCTGATATAATCCGTAAGTTCTTCTTCCGTGTAATCTCCGTCCTTCTCTTCGATGATGGTTTCCGTCACCGCCCCTTCCTCGTCAACCTGCACCGAAGTGCTGTTGCTGCTGTTGGGAAGAGAGCAGGCGGAAAATGTCATCGCCGCGGCCAGAAAGACCGGAAGAAACAGCTTTCTGATTTTCTTCAAAAAACGGCTCCTTTATTTCTTCAGCGGGCTGTCACGGTGAATGATGTCGCCGCGGCCCGGCCCGTTCGAAACAAGCGTGATCGGATATCCGATCTGCTGCTCAATGAAATTCACGTAATCCTGTGCTTCCTGCGGCAGATCCTCGAACTTTCTGATGCCGCGGATATCGCACTTCCAGCCCTTAAACACTTTGTAAACCGGTTTGCATCTGGCCAGGTCCTTTGTGACAGGGAATTCCGTCGTCTGCTTTCCGTCAAGTTCATAGGCAACGACCATCGGGATCTCATCCAGATAACCAAGGTCGTCCAGTACGGTCAGTGCCACATCTGTCGCGCCCTGAACGCGGCAGCCGTATTTTGAAGCCACGCAGTCGTACCAGCCGACTCTCCTCGGACGTCCTGTCGTCGCGCCGTACTCTCCGCCGTCACCGCCGTGATTTCTCAGCTGTACGGCTTCATCGCCGTGAACCTCGGAGACAAAATCTCCGCCGCCGACAGAAGAGGCATAGGCCTTGGTGACCACCACAATCTGACGGATCTCATACGGAGGAATGCCGGCACCCACAGCGCCGTAGCCGGCCAGAGGACTGGAGGATGTCACCATCGGGTAGATGCCGTGGTCAGGATCCTTCATCGTTCCGAGCTGTCCCTCAAGAAGGATGGTCTTTCCCTCTCTGATGGCATTGTCCAGATACAGCGATACGTTGCCGATGTACGGTTTCACTTTATCTCTTCTTGTCTTAATCCACTCGAGAAGACCTTTTCTGTCGATCGGATCCGCGTGGTAGAGATATTTCAGCAGCACGTCCTTCTGATCTGCAATGCGGTTGATTTTTTCCATCAGTACATCGTCGTCCTGATAGAACTCGTTGATCTGCCAGCCGATTTTGGCAAATTTATCACTGTAGAACGGCGCTATGCCGGACTTCGTGGATCCGAAGGATTTACCGGCCAGACGCGCTTCCTCCAGTGTATCAAACTGTACGTGGTAGGGCATCATGACCTGGACACGGTCGGAGATCAGGATCTGCGGCTTCGGCACGCCTTTCGAGATGATCTCCTCATATTCCGAAATGAAGCGGTCGATATCAAAGGCCATGCCGTTGCCGACCACATTCATGATATTCTGATGGAAAACACCTGAGGGAAGCGTATGAAGCGCAAACTTGCCGTACTCATTCACGATCGTATGACCGGCATTCGCTCCTCCCTGAAAACGGACGACGACGTCGGCGGAATCCGCCAGCATGTCGGTGATTTTGCCCTTGCCTTCATCGCCCCAGTTCGCGCCCACTACAGCTTTAACCATTTCTGTTCCTCCTGTATTCTTATTCTCCCTATGACAACTGACAATCCGGAAGGGATCTCATCAGACTTCAATATCCGCCTTTACGCCGAGCATCTCACGGTGCGACTCAAGGATCGGACGGATCACATGCTCCAGATAACTGTCAACCTGCTGCGGTGCGCGGCCGACGTAGCGGTTCGGATCCATGTTCTTTTCAAGCTGCTCTCTCGTCGTATGGAACATCGGATCAGCGGCGATTCTGTCGAGCAGATCATTATCCGCGCCCTCTTCCTTCACTCTGCGGCCCGCTGCCATGGACAGCTCACGGATTCTCTCGTGAAGTTCCTGACGGTCTCCGCCGGCCTTCACGGCATCCATCATGATATTTTCTGTCGCCATGAACGGAAGCTCCGCTCTGAGATGCTTCTCTATTACCTTCGGATATACTACCAGTCCGTCGACAACATTGAGCATCAGGTCAAGAATACCGTCTGTCGCAAGAAATCCCTCCGCCACGGAGAGGCGCTTGTTGGCTGAATCATCCAGTGTTCTCTCAAACCACTGCTCCGCCGAAGTCATGGCCGGATTCATGGCATCCGCCATCACAAACCGGGAAAGAGACGCAATGCGCTCATCTCTCATCGGGTTCCTCTTGTAGGCCATGGCCGAAGAACCGATCTGGCTCTTCTCAAAAGGCTCCTCCACCTCTTTCTCATGCTGCAGAAGCCTGATATCGTTGGAGAACTTGTGAGCGCTCGCCGCGATGCCTGCGAGCACATTGATGACACGGGTATCCACCTTTCTGGAATAGGTCTGACCGGATACCGGATAACATGCCTTAAATCCCATCCTGTCCGCGATCATCTGATCGAGTTTCTCGCATTTTTCATGATCGCCGTTGAACAGTTCAAGGAAACTTGCCTGCGTACCGGTTGTTCCCTTGCAGCCGAGAAGTTTCAGCGTGCTCTGCACATATTCCAGATCTCCCAGATCCATGACGAACTCATTCATCCAGAGCGTCGCGCGCTTGCCGAGGGTCGTCGGCTGTGCCGGCTGATAATGCGTGTAGGCGAGGCAGGCCTGATTTTTCTCCTTTGCCGCAAACTTTGCGAGCTCGGAGATGACGCTGACGAGTTTCTTCTGAATAATCTTCAGTGCCTCGCTCATGATAATAATATCCGTATTATCTCCCACATAGCAGGAGGTCGCGCCGAGGTGGATGATGCCTTTTGCCTTCGGGCACTGTACGCCGTACGCATACACGTGGGACATGACATCATGACGCACTTCTTTCTCACGGGCTTTCGCGACGTCATAATTGATGTCGTAAATATGGGCCTTCATCTCATCGATCTGTTCATCGGTGATCGCAAGACCAAGCTCCTTCTCTGATTCCGCCAGTGCCACCCAGAGCTTTCTCCAGGTGGAGAACTTGAAATCCTGAGAAAAAATGTGCTGCATTTCTTTGCTCGCGTATCGTTCCGCGAGCGGACTTGTATAACTGTCCGTTCCCATTCAGGCGCCTCCGTATCTCAGATCCTGCATCGACATAATAAAAGACTTTCCGGTGCGTCACCGGAAAGTCCTGTTCAACGGGCACAGATACCGGTGCACACACGCTCTCATGATAAAACATCGGGCTTTCAAAATCAACTAACGTTCATATCCCGCAAGGAACCGCTTTGTCCGCTCTTCCTTCGGATGCTCAAATACTTCTTCCGGTGTGCCGGCTTCCAGAATATAGCCGTTATCAAGAAAAATCACCTTGTCCGCAACATCGTGTGCGAACTTCATCTCATGGGTCACGATGATCATGGTGGTATGCTCTCTGGCCAGTCCCTCGATCACCCGGAGAACTTCGCCGGTCAGCTCCGGGTCAAGTGCGGATGTCGGCTCATCAAAGCAGAGAATATCCGGTTTCAGTGCCAGCGCACGGGCGATCGCGACACGCTGGCTCTGTCCTCCGGAGAGCTGCTTCGGATAGAAATCCATTTTTTCGGAGAGGCCCATGCGGTCCAGAAGCTCCTCCGCCCTCTTCCGGATGGCCCCGGGATCTTCCCCGGTGCTTTTCGCGGAAAGAGACGGTGCGAGCATGACATTCTCCAGTGCCGTGTACTGCGGAAACAGATTGAAATTCTGGAACACGAGGCCGAAATGAAGCCTCTTCTGCCGGATCTCCTCATCAGAATACCGGCGCGTATCTTTTCCGTCAAAGAGCACCTCTCCGTTGACGGTGATCCTGCCGCCGGTCGGCTTCTCCAGGAAATTCAGGCACCTCAGGAGCGTCGTCTTGCCGCCGCCGGAAGAACCGATCATGGAAAGGGTCTCGCCTTCTTCAAGGGAAAAACTGATATCCTTCAGAACCTTTGTGTTTCCGAAATCTTTCTTTAAATTTGTTACTTCCAGTAATGCCATGGTTCATCCTCCGGAATCGGAAATCATCAGAAGTAGCTGAGTTTCTTCTCAATCTTGTTAAAAATCCACGTCAGCAGCGCCGTAAATACCAGGTAGAAAACGCCGGTATAAAAGAGCGGCCAGATCAGTCCGCCGTGTTTGATAAAGGTCTCGCCGGCCCAGATCACTTCGTACACCGCGATAACACGGGCAAGAGAAGTATCCTTCACCAGCGTGATGATCTCATTGGAAATCGGCGGAACAATATTTTTGATGACCTGAAGCAGGATGATTTTCCGGAAGATCTGGCTGTTGTTCAGTCCGAGCACCTTGCCTGCCTCACGCTGTCCGACCGGAACCGACTGAATACCGCCTCTGTAGATGACGGCAAAATAGCACGCATAATTGATGACGAATGCGATCAGCGCCGCAAGAAAACGCGTGTTGTTCGTAAAGCCGATTCTGTTGTTCGTGATGATGCCGGGGCCGTAATAGATCACGAGCAGCTGAAGGAGCAGCGGCGTGCCGCGGATCGCCCAGATAATCAGGTTGATGATTCTGGACAGGACTTTCAGCCGGCTCATGGAGCCGAAACAGATCAGCAGACCGAGCGGCAGCGCGAAAAGCAGCGTCAGCGCAAACAGTTCCAGTGTTGTTCCAAATCCCCCAAGCAGGGACAGTGTGACTTTGCCAAACATAGTTCTCTCCTCTGTGAGCGCGGATTTTTTCCGGTAACACAGTCAGCGCACCCGTCATTCCCCTGTAATGCCGGATGCGCCATCTTCAAGTTTCTTTCTTATTCTGTTATCGGGTCTGTTACTGACTGATCAGCGCATCCTGTACGCCGTACTTCTTTGCGATATCCTGGATGGAACCGTCTTTATAGAAGCTCTGCATCTCACTGTTGATGTAGGCCGCCAGATCGGAGCCCTTGCGGCATCCGATGCCGTATTCCTCGTCACTGAGTTCAACCGTTGTGGTGAGATCCGTATACGAAGTACCCTCGCCGACCATGGCGCCCGCCATCAGAAGATCGATGATCGCGCCGTCCGATGTGCCGGCCTCAACCTCCATCAGGGCATCCGCCTGAGAGCTCAGCGCCGTGTAGTTCAGATTGTTGTCCTTTGCCGCCTGCTCACCGGCAGAACCGGATTCTACGGCAATATTCAGATCCTTCAGACTCTCCGCATCCTTATACTGATCAGCGACATCCGATTTCAGAACCACAACCTGTGCGTTCCTCAGGTACGGATCCGTGCATTCCATGGAACCCGTCACCTCATCGGTCAGTGTCATACCGTTCCAGATCACATCGACGCTCTTGTTATTCAGCTCCAGAATCTTGTTATCCCAGTCGATCTCAACGAACTCACAGTCAACGCCGAGATCCTCCGCTACCTTTTTTGCCAGGTCGGCATCAAATCCGATCCATTCATCGGAACCGTCTTCCTTATAATCCATCGGGGCAAAATCCGTAATACCGACGGTCAGGGTTCCCTTGTCCTTGATATACTGCACATCGCTCTTACCGGAAGAAGCGCTGCCGGATGCTGTTTCACCGGAAGCCGCCGTCTCTTCTGCGGATGACGATGCCGCACTTTCCGATCCGGAAGATGCCGTACTGCCGCAGCCTGCCGCCACCATCATGGAAGCCGCCAGAATGATACTTATGATTTTCTTTTTCATCACAGGTCCTCCTTTGCCGCCTCACGGCGGACGCAGGTCTGAAACGCTTTAGTATGCTTTCACGTTACCAGACTAAAATTGACGACTGATATCGTATCATAAAGTATCTTCGTTCGCAAGCGCAACCTGTGCGCCGCTTCACTGATCCGCAGGCGCCGCCGGTCACACGTACCGCCTGGTGACACGGGGCGAGATATCGCAGAGCATCTCATAATTAAAGCGGTCAGAGGCATCCGCAATCTCTTCGATGGGAATCGAATTCTCTCCGTCCCTTCCGACAAGTGTCGCGACATCCTCCACCTTCACGTCGGCAATATCGGTGACATCCACCATCATCTGATCCATGCAGACCCGTCCGATGATCGGGGCATACTGACCGTGAATCAGCACTCTTCCCTTATTTGAGAGCGCCCTGGGATAACCGTCCGCATAACCGACGGAGAGCGTGGCGATTTTTGTCACGGGGCGGCTGGTCACATAGGTTGCATTATAGCTGACGCCGACACCCGGTCCCACGTTCTTGACATGAATCACGTGCGTGCGCCATGAGAGGGCAGGCTCAAGTGAGAGCGCCTTCTTGTTCACCTCTTCCGAAGGATAGCAGCCGTACATGGTAATGCCGATTCTTACCATATCAAAGCGGTGCGGCTCATCCGCCTCAAATTCCTCCACACCGGCACTGTTCTCCACATGACGGATCGGGATGGAAACGCCGCGCGCCTGAAGCATCCCGAGCATGCGGTCATACTTTTCAAACTGACCCATCACATAGGTCTTGTCCTTCTGATCGCAGCAGGACAGGTGCGTGAACAGCCCCTCCGCCTCAAGGTGCGGCATGGCGGCGATCTCCGCCATCGTATCCGCGTCTTCCTCTGTCACCTGAAAACCGATTCTCGTCATGCCGGTATCCAGCGCGAAATGAAACTTTGCCTTCGTGCCCGCGCGCTCCGCCGCCTGATCCAGCAGTTCCGCATCTCTTTTATGAAAGATACTCGGCCGGATACCCGCGCGGATCATTTCCTCATACTGAGAAGGGGAGATATAGCCGAGACACAGGATGGGGGTGCGGATGCCCGCAGTCCAGAGAGACAGTCCCTCCTCCAGCGTCGCCACGCCGTAAAAATCAGCCCTGTCTCCGAGAGCCTGGGCCACCTGAAGTGCGCCGTGGCCGTAGCCGTTGGCCTTCACCACCGCGAGGAGCTTCGTGCCGGGAAGCACCCTCTTCGCCGACTCCTCGAAGTTATGTCTGATGGCATCCGTCGAAACTTCTGCATAGGTTCGTTCATATCTGTCCATTTGATTCCTGCTCCTCTGAATTTTCCTTACTTTTTCTGCCCTGTCTTTATATTCATCGATCTGTGTATTATCGGCATTTCCGTGCGCTCATGAAAAATCTTCTCAGCGGATATGTCTCCGCCGCACACTTTTCCACTGTCTCGTGGTAAGAAACTGAACAACCAGACCGGTTGTCACGAGAACGACAAAACAGAACACCCTTGATCCCTCGCCCGCCGCGATCGGCGCCTGCAGCAGCGTCATCGCGTTCACGGCTGAACTGGCACCGCCCACGGAAGACATGATAATGACCACGGGACGGCTGAAATGCACGGAGAGCATCCCGGCAGCAATAAAAACCGCTGCCGCGATCACAACCATGAGCACACTCCACGTACCGGTTTCCGGAAACGGAAGGCTCAGCACGGCTGATGCGGCCACCAGGCCGCAGTACACAAAAACGGCGGCCAGATAAATCTTCCAGGCGATCCATCCCAGCACCGACCCGAGCACCAGCCCGACCAGCACCCTGACCCAGATGGCGGCATCAGGGGCAAGTGCGCTGACGATCGCAGCACCGGCGACCATACCGATCAGGAACCCGCCGGCGGAGATCCATCCCCGCAGAATCCTGTAACCGGCAAAAATCTGTATAAAGGCCAGAATCAGACTGACGGCCGCAAAAAAGACACGCAGCTCACCCAGCAGCTGGCTGTATATCTGTGTCATATTCATCATTTTCTCCGGGGTACCCTGCATGCTGCGGGATACGAAACGTTCTGTCTGACAGCGGTCAGTACTGTAAACATCCATACTACAGGTAGTGTCACAAATTGTATAAGTCCACGCGATGCTTCGCATCGCTCCATGCTCATACCTGTTGTCGTCGCAAAGCCACAGTCGGCCTTGCGCACCCTTCGGGTGTGCAGTCCGCCTCTTGCATGCGACGGACTTATACAATAAGAGCCTGCATGATCCGCATCAGTGATCATACAGGCTCAAATTTAGCACATTCCGGTTTCTTTGTGAAGTGCGGCAGGCACTTACAGTCGGTTCCCCTTACAGAATATCGATATACTCTCCGGCCAGTGCCTTGTTCATGCTTCTGACAGCGCAGAATTTTCCGCACATCGAACAGGTGTCGCTGTGGTCGTCCTCAGGCGCCCGGCTGTCGCGGATGGCCTTTGCAGTTTCAGGATCCAGACATTCCTTCCACTGTGCCTCCCAGTCAAGCTTTCTTCTTGCCTCCGCCATCCGGTCATCCTGATCGCGCGCGCCGGGGATTCCCTTCGCGATATCTGCCGCATGGGCGGCGATTTTGCTCGCGATGATGCCCTCACGCACATCATCGACATTCGGCAGGGCCAGATGTTCCGCCGGTGTCACATAGCACAGGAATGCCGCGCCGTTCATGGCTGCGATGGCGCCGCCGATGGCAGCCGTGATATGATCATAACCCGGTGCGATATCAGTAACCAGCGGTCCCAGGGTGTAGAACGGAGCGCCGTGGCAGATGGTCTGCTCAACTTTCATGTTCGCCGCAATCTGATCCATCGGCACATGGCCCGGTCCCTCGATCATGACCTGGACATCCTTATCCCACGCACGCTTTGTCAGTTCCCCGAGTCTCAGCAGTTCTTCGATCTGAACACCGTCCGTCGCATCGGCCAGGCATCCCGGGCGGCATGCGTCGCCGAGGCTGATCGTTACGTCGTACTCGCGGCAGATATCCAGAATCTCATCAAAGTACTCATAGAACGGATTCTCTTCTCCTGTCATGGACATCCAGGCAAAAATCAGGCTTCCGCCGCGGCTGACAATATTCATCTTACGTCCGCCGTTGCGGATCTGATCGATGGTTTTTCTTGTAATTCCGCAGTGCAGCGTCACGAAATCAACGCCATCCTCCGCATGAAGTCTGACGACATCGATGAAATCCTTCGCTGTCAGCGTCGCCAGATCCCTCTGATAATGGATGACCGCGTCATAAACAGGAACAGTTCCGATCATCGCCGGGCATTCATGCGTCAGTTTGCGGCGGAACGGCTGTGTGTTGCCGTGGCTGGAGAGATCCATGATTGCCTCCGCGCCGAGATTCACCGCGTTCATCACCTTTTCCATTTCCACATCATAATCCCTGCAGTCCCGGCTGATACCGAGATTGACGTTGATCTTCGTCTTCAGCATGCTGCCGATGCCGTTGGGATCAATGCAGGTATGATTTTTGTTTGCGGGAATCACCATTCTGCCGGATGCCATAAGCGGAAGCAGTTCCTCAGGTTTCCTGTTCTCCTTTTCCGCCACCTTCTTCATCTCCGGTGTGATGATACCCTTTCTGGCCGCCTCCATCTGGGTTGCATACGTTCTTTCCATTTTTTACATCTCCTTTTCGTATACTTTTATAAAGCGACAGAAGGTGGTGCCCCCGATCTGCCGCTGTACTTCTTCTGAATGATGGCTGTCTCATCCCTCCAGCACGCCGTGCAGGTAGCGGAGCGCATGAGATCTGTCCATGACCGCGATAATCACCGCGGCGATCAGCGTACCGCCGACCGTGCTCACGAGGAACGGAATCACATAGGTAAAAATCGCCGCCGTCTTACCCAGCAGATACACGGCCACCGGACATGCCGCCATGCCGCCCAGCACACCGGTGCCGACAATCTCCGCCGCATACGTCGGCAGGAGTTTTGACGTTCTGGCATAGACAAATCCGCAGAGCAGTGCACCGATCATGCTGCCCGGAAAAGCAAGAAGCGTTCCCGTACCCATCAGATTTCTGATCAGGGAAGCACAGAAGGCAATGCCCATGCCCCACCACGGGCCGAGAAGGACGGCTGACAGCACATTGACCATGTGCTGAATCGGAAAGCACTTGGATGCGCCGACCGGAATATAAAATCCCGAAAGGCAGACGATCAGTGCCACAAGCATGCCCGATGTCACAAGTTTTCTGGTGTTCGTTTTCATCTCTGAAACCTCCTCTTACATGACATACGGAGAACCATTCCCGCGGCCGCCTCTCCCGGTCCCTTCATGAAAAGATCCGGTTTCCGGTCCATGCAAATAAAAAAGCGGAGTCCATACGGATTCCGCTGATTCTGCATATCAATACAACTGGCAGCACCAATACGGCTGCCGGTCCGTCCCTACGTTGGCATTACCCAAATCAGGTCTAAGGGTCGTACGCCCTGCGGCGTACCTCTCAGCAATCAGCTCCCCTGTATGCAATTATGTTATGCCGCAGCTCAATGCGGGCCGCAGGCAGCTCAACAAACCTCAGAAAACCGCGTTTCCACGCGGTTTTCTAAGCGAGCGCGAGACGGGATTCGAACCCGCGACCCCGACCTTGGCAAGGTCGTACTCCACCCCTGAGCCACTCGCGCATATAAGAGCAGGTGATGGGAATCGAACCCACGTATCCAGCTTGGAAGGCTGGTGTTCTACCATTGAACTACACCTGCACAGCGGCCGTTCAGACCTGACGACCGCTGACTACTATACACTATTCAGTCTGAAAATGCAAACTCATTTTTCAGATGACGTAATTATCCGCCATTTCCTCTCCCCATTCCACAAGGTCTGCCAGGGTGTATCTGTCAACAACGGATGTAATGGCCTGATCCAGTTCCTTCCAGAGCCGGAGCGTGACACAGGTTGATGCTCTCTCGCATTCATTCTCTCTGTCCATCAGGCACTCGACCGGCACAAGACTGCCTTCCGTTACCCGGAGAATATCTCCTACCTTATATTCTGAAGGCTTCTTCGCGAGATGATAGCCGCCCTGCGGACCGCGGATACTTCTCAGGTATCCCGCCCTTACGAGAAGCGTCACAATCTGCTCCAGATATTTCAGAGAAATACCCTGTCTTGCCGATATATCTCTGATCCTGACCGGATCGCCGTTGTCATTCTGCGCAATGTCAAGCATCATACGCAGGGCATATCTGCCTTTCGTTGAAATCTTCATATTTCTCAGCCTCTGTCGCCGGCAGCCGTCCGGTCCTCTTTCTCCGGATCATCATCCGGAGTCTGTCTTCAGTTCTCAAAAAGCGCTGTGGAATAATATCTGTCTCCGCTGTCCGGCAGCAGTGCAACAACCGTCTTGCCCTCTGCCTCAGGTCTCTGTGCTACCTGAAGTGCCGCATACAGTGCCGCGCCGGAGGAAATGCCCACCAGTACGCCTTCAAGATGTGCCAGTTCCTTCGCGGTCTCAAACGGCTTCTCATTATCTACCGTGATCACTTCATCATAAATCTTCTGATCCAGAACCTTCGGTACAAATCCGGCACCGATACCCTGAATCTTGTGCGGACCGCCGTGACCTGCGGAAAGTACGGGAGAGGTCTCAGGCTCAATCGCAATCACCTTAACAGAAGACTTCTTCTCCTTCAGATATTTTCCGGTGCCGGTGAGGGTTCCGCCTGTGCCGACGCCGGCCAGGAAATAATCAACCGCGCCGTCCGTGTCTTCCCAGATCTCCGGTCCTGTCGTCTCATAATGAGCCTTCGGGTTGGCAGGGTTGTCGAACTGTCCGGCAATGACAGAGCCCGGTGTCGCAGCAGCGATTTCATTTGCCTTTGCGATGGCGCCCGTCATGCCTTTGCTGCCGTCCGTCAGTACGATTTCAGCGCCATAGGCCTTCAGGATGTTGCGGCGCTCCACGCTCATGGTCTCAGGCATGGTAAGAATCAGCTTATAACCTCTGGCTGCCGCCACAAAAGCAAGGCCGATGCCGGTATTGCCGGAGGTCGGCTCGATAATGGTTGCACCGGGTTTAAGCTTCCCGGACTTTTCCATATCCTCGACCATGGCCTTTGCGATTCTGTCCTTGACAGATCCCGCCGGGTTAAAGTACTCCAGCTTTACAAGCAGCTTTGACTTCAGCTGATACTTCTGCTCGAATTTCACCAGCTCAACAAGCGGTGTATGTCCGACAAGTTCCGTTGCGCTCTTATAAACCTTTCCCATAGCTGATTCTCCTTTACTGTTTACATTGAATGCATCTGAGGATTTATTTCCTACATTTCTTTGTTTTCATAGCTGTTAAATAGGATTATAGGAAATAAAGAGTCCTTTGTCAAGACAGTTTTTACAAAAAATAAGCCCGGCAGTCACTCACTGCCGGGCATTGTTCTCTCCGCTGTCATCAGGCACCTGATCGCCTGTCAGACGAAGAATATCTTCTGCTTCATCTTCGGTGATATTCATAAAATCCGCAGCCTCATCCAGATAAACCCTGCGGCCGTATTCCTCCTTCAGGATTTCCAGACCGTCCCGGAAATCCGACGCTTTTTTCACCAGTTTTTCGTCTCTGGCGTGAACCTCTTCCTGCGACGCCAGCATTGTCTGAACGCCCTCGCGGATTTTTGTCATCAGACCGCGCTTCGTCGCCTCTCTGTCGGCTGCCTCATCCGCATCCAGCTCATCAGCGGCCAGCACCAGCTGCAGGCTGCCTTCCTGTATGATATCCTGCAGAAGGACGCCCGGACGATACATCTCCTTCACCAGTTCCAGGACATCGGGAAGCAGAATCTCCGCGATGCGCCGCTTCGCTGCCGGCGCCCCGCTGCCCCCGAGCTGTCCGGCAAGCGCAGCCCATTCGCCCGGCTGTTCCGGCCTGATGCCGCCGAGGTCTGAAAGATAGTGTTCCAGCCAGCGCTGTTCCTCATCAGACCAGCGCTGTACCTGCTGTGCCGCCTCTGCCGCCTCTGCCGGTTTCTGCTTCCGGATATAGCCGTCAACGACGATACCTCTCGAGAGAAGAAAATCACATACGAGGTCAAGCTGTTCCTCCGAAAAGCCCTTCCCGCTGAAAAATCCTGTCACCTCATCGCGTGTGATCCTGCCGCCCTTCTCCGATGCCTTCCGGCTGAGTTCCTTCAGCAGTTCGTTCAGTTCTTCCTTTGTCATACCGCTGCTCCTGTTTACATTCTCTGTCAGATACCACGGCATGATCCCAAGATGATCCGCATCACGGCATGGTCTTCCTTCTCCTGCCCCGGGTACGCTGCTATCGTTACACCGCCATCATGACACCATCGCGATTACATGGCCATCACGGCATCATAATCACTGCGGTCTTTAATATCATGCATTGCCTCGCGGGCGTAGTCCGGTCTGATCTGCAGCCATGTCTTTGACTGACTGGTATCTGTAAAATAAAAGGTGAATCCCTGATTCTTCAGGTACGTAAATTTCTCGTTTGAATCCGAATAGCCGCTCCAGCTTCCTATGTCGCCGCCGCCCGGCAGAAGGATCATGTCCGTTGTTCCGACCAGATCGGAGCACCGGCTCATCCAGCTGTCGATATCCGCTTTGACGATCTCATAACTGCTCGCATAGCTGATCGACCGGTAGCTGTTGCACGCGAACTGCCATCCCTCACTCCTGAGCGTACTGATCAGACTGCTCAGGGTAGCACGGTTGTCCGCAATTTCCGAGTCGTGCCGTTTCTGTGCCTCGAGGATGACACCGGACTGTGCTGCCGTGCCGGATCCGGCGGAGGCGGATGTCACAGATGCCGAAGAGGCTGAAACAGATTCCGTCTCTTCGTAGGTATATGCCGCCGTGTTATCCGTGCTGTCCGTGCCTTCTGACGCCGTACTGTCCGTGCCTCCTGACGCCGTACTGTCCGCGCCTCCTGACGCCGTACTGTCCGTGCCTCCTGACGCCGTACTGTCTTCACCGGACGCTTCGCCGCCGGCAGCGTCAGTGCTGTTTTTATCACCATCTGCGTTTCCGGATCCGCTGCCGGCGCTGTCTGCATCGCCGGAGGCCTCTCCTGATTCACTGCTGTCGCCGGACCCTTCATTTTCCTTATCCGCAGCGGTAACCTCCGAAATGGTACTGTCGCTGAGCGCGCCGATGATTTTGTCATCCTGATCGATCGCATAGCCGAAGATACCGTTCGATCCCGTGATACCGATAATGCCTCTCGCACCGTTGCACGAAAAATCCGGATGTGCCGTGATAAAAGCATCGACGCAGGTGATGACATCGGCCGCGCCCTGCCCTGTGGTTCCGTCTTTATTTGTCCATGTATTCGTCACCGAGCCGTCCGAGGCCAGCGTCAGCTTGTCCGCCGACCCGTCATAGCCTGCCGTATAACTGACATTCTGTTCCGAGATGATCAGCGGTTTCTTTCCTTTCGGAACAGAGACCGCGCCCTCCGTCATACCGCTGTCATCTTTTGATATCAGCGAATACGGATTCACGAGCACATAATCCTGAGCATACAGATCCTCGAGAATCGCATTGAATTCCGAAACAGTCAGCGATTTCTCCTCGGTCACCGTGCCGGCAGCCGCATCAGCGACGCCGTCGCCGTCCGTATCAACCGTGAGATCAGCCGCTCCGTCACCGTCCGCGTCAACAAAATCATCCTCGTCATCCGGGATGCCGTCGCCGTCCGAATCCTGAGCGGTACCGGCAGCTGTATCATCCGCCACACCGTCACCGTTCGAATCGATCAGATCGTCATGAACATCGGGAATGCCGTCGTTGTCCACGTCGGTCCCCTCGTCAGCCACGCCATCGCCGTCGGCATCAATCAGATCGTCCTCCGTATCCGGGATACCGTCATGATCCACGTCATTATCGGCATCCAGTTCCAGCACATGAAAACTCAGATGAAGAACATCGGATGCATCATATGACTGCATCGTGCGCGCCGCTTCAGCAGCAGCCTCTGCCTCAGCCTTCTTCTGTGCCTGAGCCGTGGTATATTTATGAATTCCCGCCGCCAGCAGGACAACCGCCACAGCAGCAGCGCCAAAAATCAGAACAAACTTTGCTCTTCTGATCAGGGCCTGTCTGCGGCGTCTCTTCCTTCTGATTTCTATATTGCGCCGCCTTCTCTGCTCCCGTTCTTCGTCAGAAAGCGGCGGTACTCTTTTTCCTGTATCTCTGCCCGGTGTCATACCGGCATTCGCGTTTCCGGATCTGCGATTCCCGCTGTTCGTACCGGCGTTCGCGCTCCCGGACCTGCGATTCCCGCTGTTCGTACCGGCAGTCGCGCTTCC
>Ga0256406_1003597_pt1 | contig 19029 bp, 10 predicted proteins | sample RumenRJG_03DNA_FD_185986 | JGI IMG/M metagenome (GOLD analysis project Ga0256406, IMG submission 185986) | Bovine rumen microbial communities from Lethbridge, Alberta, Canada - RJG_03 | ecosystem: Host-associated > Mammals > Digestive system > Stomach > Rumen | place: Canada: Alberta | collected...
ATTCCAACAGATGATCACCATGAGGTCCAGCACACGCCTCACCGAATCTGCCTACCAAGAGTCCAGGAGAATCGTATCACCCTTTGGGTGACGGAGGTTCCGCTTAACGTATATGTCGATTTAAGCTGTGCTGGCCAAAGGCTTTTATTTTAAGTCACAGGGCATTTCCCAGTGAGACCTATCTTCCCTCACCTTTCTCTTTACACATCAATCAATTGCAAATTTCTTTGAATAATTTGGGATAACGCTTCGACGAATCCTGGAGTGCAGTTTTTGAGGTTTCTAAAGCTTCCCTCTTCTACTCAGCCTCCACTCTCCCTGACGCCAGCGGTTTCGGCCATGGGGTCAGCATGCTTACGTACAGCTCTCCATTCAGCACCTCTCGCCGCCAGCCGAACTCGAGGAGATTACCGGGCGCACCACCACGCAGACGCGTGCCGACATGAGGGCGGCACTGTCAGCGGTGCCCGAGTTTGTGGAGAGCCAACTTGCCACTGAAAATATCCTATGTCCCGTTATTTCTTCTTTGGATGCAGTATGCGGTTATACTCCTCAGGTGAAGAAAGAATCTCTACAGCACGCTTCATCTGCTTATCATAACGCAGCTTGTTGGCGATGGCCCCTCCCTCATAATAATAATTTGCCACAATGTCAGCCTCAAGCATGTGTTTGACAAGATCCTTATTATAATCGAGATCCTTCGCCGTGTTGTGGCGCAGTTTCTTCTTCAGCGCCTCGAACTCCGGTTTGGCATCATTATAGTAGCCTTCAAACTTGGCCACCTTCTCAATATCATCAAGATACTTGTCGCTCATCCTGTCGTACTTAAATTTACTGCCAAGAACCTGAGCCTTGAAGTCGGCATAATCGTTGTCGGTAAGCTCAAACTCATCAGCTGGCGCAATCGTAGGGTGTTTGGCAATATAGTTGACCTCATAATTCAGAGCCACCTCACTGCTGTCAGCCATTCCTCCGAACATATAGAAAGCAATATTGGGTAGCGAGTCGGGAGCCACCTCCACATCGGGTTTTATGCCGCCTCCGCCTCGCACCTCACGTCCGCCCACTGTATGATAGAGGCGCTTCAGCGAATCGGCCACCTGCTCAGAGGAGCCTCCATTAGAATGACGGTATTTAATAGCCTGAATGCATCGTCCGCTCGGAATATAATAGTAGCTTGTGGTGAGCTTCATTTGGGTGTTGTAAGGCAACTCCATCGTAGTCTGCACAAGACCCTTGCCGTAAGTACGTGTACCCAGTACCACCCCACGGTCGAGATCCTGCATACACCCACCGGTAATCTCACTGGCACTGGCTGTATTGCCGTTAACGAGCACCACGAGAGGAAGCACGGAATCGACAGGCTCAACAGTCGACTTGTATGTATTGTTAGCCCGCTTCAACTTGCCTTTTTGTTCCACCAGTGTTATTCCCTTAGGCACAAACATATTGACAATGCTGATTGCCTCATCCAGAGAGCCGCCGCCATTGTTCCTCAAGTCAAGGACCAGTCCCTTAGCCCCATCCTTCTTCAGTTCCACCAGAGCCCTACGCACTTGCTTGGCACAACCTTCGGTGAACTTCGAGAGATTGATGTATCCTATCTTGCCTGGCCGCATTCCATAGTAGGGCACAGCAGGCATCTGTATGGCTCTACGTGTTATCTTCATCTTCAGGATTTTTCCCGTGGAAGGTCGCTTTATCTTCAAAAGAAAAGTTGTACCGGCCTCACCTCTAAGATGAGAACTCACATAGTCATTATTCTTATCCGTCATCGTAGAATCATCTATTGAAAGAATGATATCTCCTTTTTTCAGTCCGGCCTCGGCAGCAGGAGTATTGGCATAAGGCTCATCAATCACCACACGCTGCAGGGCAAAGTTATAACGGATGAGTGCTCCTATACCCGTATAAGTACCTGTAAGCATTGTCCGCAACTTTTTCACATCGGCCTCATCATAGTACTCCGTATAAGGATCGAGACTGCCGAGCATAGCCCGTATACCATTCCCCACTACCTCATTGGCATTGAGCGTATCGACATACATCAGGTCAAGGTTCTTATAAATGGAATTAAAAATCTCGAGGTTCTTTGCCACCTGGAGATTGTGGTCACCCTGGGCCCATCCTACAAAGGGAAGCACCGACAACGCGAGCACACATAACAGTTTTCTCATATCTTCAATCTCTATTTAATAGGCTGCAAATATAGGCATTATTAGTGAGATTAAGACCCTCCGACAACTTTTTTCTATGTCAAGAGCAAATTAATTCGCCAAAAATTTGGCAGATTCAAAAAACCTTCGTACTTTTGCACTCGCAATTTAGGAACACTGCTTCAGTAGCTCAGTTGGTTAGAGCACCTGACTGTTAATCAGGGGGTCGTTGGTTCAAGCCCATCCTGGAGCGCGTTAAGAGTGAGAGAGTTACGGTTTCGCAACTCTCTTTTTTGTTGTCCGTCTGAACACATTTTTGTTATTTATCAACCCTATTACAAGTGTTCTATACTCAAATATCTTTCCAAAACAGATAAGATATCATTGCCTACAACCGACCTCCACAAGCTATAAAAAAGGTACAAATCGGCTCAGTGGAAAATATCCGTGGTTGGAGCTTAGAAGGACTTCTGCGCACTTCGTGCTCGCGTGCCCCCTCGGGGCACTGTAGCTGTGGCAGTCACAACAAGGAGTGTAAAGTGATTCTAGGTAAAGTCGTGATGACACTCCGTAGCAACATTAACATAGCGTGCAAGTCCATTGCTACCTTATTTTATGCGCAGTTGGCGCAATTTTCGCGACAGCGATTTTCGCCATGGAAATGCTTTGACCCCGTAAGGGGTGAGGATGAAGCTATGGGATTAGCCGTCGAGCTTGCTCGTAAGGCAATTTCATAGCTTTATCCTCAAGGCTCCATTAGGAGCGAAAGCCTTTCCATGACTTCTATTTTCCTTCATCTTCACGCATTCCATCAGTTACAAACATTTAGGGTGACGCATTGACGAAGACAGAAAAAGAGTCCGGGATTAGGAAAGCGTCTTAATAAGGGCACTCGCCAGAGCCCGCAGTGCGGGGTGTCCAAGAAGAAGTCAACGTGAGCGCATGCATAAATCCTTCTTCGCGAGCAGGTGTGGGCGACAGCTTATCTTTGAGCTGCCGGGAAGGCTGAGATACGGAGTCTGGCCGCTCCCATAGGCACGAGCGTGATGTCGTCCACCTGTTCAGCCCTTGGTGCATCCTCGTGCGGGAGCAGTCCGCACAGACCGTAGCTATCCATCTTCCAGGAGGCCACTCTGCGCCCTTTGGCCTTAAACTCAAGAGGCGTGTTGGTGAGCGAGAAGGGGAAGTCGTCGGAAGGCCATGCCCGTTTGATGACCTCGAAATCGGGGACGGAACCATCCTGCCCTATGCAAAGGGCGTAGTTCCAGGGGCTGTCGGCATAGATTTCGTACGAGGGCCACTTCGATGCGTCGGCGTTCTTCTGCCAGTGGGAATCGCCGATAGCCGTAGTGCGACTGTCTTTCTGCTCATAGCGCTCCTTGATTTTCAGCGAGAGTGTCAGTGGACCATAGTCCACGCTCACGCTGTTCTGATTCACCTGCCAGCAGCGCGTCTTCACCTTCATAGGCAGTGTCAGCACCACGTGGTCGCCCTTCTTCCATGTGCGCATAATGCGATAGTACTTACCCGGAGTACCCGCTACGCTGACCTGTTCGCCGTTGACCGTGAGCGTGGGCTGCTCGGTCCAGGAGGGAATGCGAAGATAGAACGGGAACTCAGCCTTACCTCTCAGATTGCCGATGGTGAAGCTGATGGTGCCGTCGAAAGGATAGTGACTTTCCTCGGTGAGCGTCACCTCACGTCCGTCGGCCACCTTAGCCTTGGCCGTGCAGGCAGCATAGAGCACGGCTGCCAAGCCATTGTCGGGTGTAGCCAGCACGAGATTCTCGGAGTAGTAGGGCCAGCCCTGAGCGTGGTTGTGTTGACAGCAGCGGCTGCTGAAGGGATTCATCATGAGGAAAGGTCCCGAGTTGTCGATGCCGGGAGCATGGTTTTTCGCATCGCTCTGCACCATGTTGGGACAGGTGATGTAGCGCAGCGACTTGAAGTCGGGCATCACGGCAGCCGGATAGGTGTTGAAGGCCACGTCCTCACAGTTCTCCGCCCAGTAGGGATCGCCCGTGAACCGCAGCATGATTTCGTCGGAAGCCATCTGTTCTACCATACCGCAGGTCTCCACACCCTGCCGGGGGTCTATGCGCCCCATACGGCAGTTCTCATCGCCTCCGAACATACCGCCGGGCACCTGTCCGCAAGTGCGCCTCACGAGTTCCTGGTCGTCGTAAGAAGCCTGCAGCATGGTCTTGTCGCCAGTGAGCATATAATAGGTAGCGGGTTCGCGGAAGCACTCGGCGATGTTCACGTTATGCCAGTTGGGCAGTCCGCCGTTCTGATGCCAGTCGGCAGTGTTGCGGTGAATCTTCTCCGCTAATTGCAGCAGGAAAGGCTCGCCCGTGCGGTTGTAGAGCCAGAGCACGGTGTAGAGGTTGTCGCCCCCGCGGCTGTTCTCCCAGTAGTCCTCTAAGAACTGGTCGTCGGGCAGCGAGAGTTGCCACTTGAAGTAGCGGGTCATGAGACTGATGACGCGCTTGTCGCCCGTGAACTCATAGTAGGTCTGCAGCGTGGAGAGCATGATCATCTGCGCCCAGAGCTCCGGTTTGCCGTGCGACTTGTTGACAGGTCCGAAGGAGCCGTCCTCGCGCTGGCTCTTCAGCGTAGCGTCAATCCACGTCTTGGCCTCACTAATCATCGCCTTGTCGCCGAGGATATAGGACAGGTCGCTGTAGCCTTTCAGCCAGTAGGGCACCTCCTCCCAGCCGTGCGTCCCGTCGGTCTGCAGCCAGGCATTGCCCTTCTTGTCGAGCCAGTCGGAAATTTCACATAAATGTCCCGTCAGTCCGTCGCGCTGCAGTTGCAGGTAGCGGCCCACCCATCCGGAAGGTTGAATGGAGCCCACGGGGAGCTTGAGGAAATAGGGCTGCCTGAGCGGTGCCCGCGCATTGAGGTAGTTGCTGCTCTTACAGGTGTTGTCAGGACGACTCACCACCGCCACTTCCTGGGCAGTGGCACCGGAAGGCTGCAGGACGGCAATGGCGCAGACGAGTCCAATCATCTTGTACTTTTTCATGAGTTTACGTGTTGTTTTGTTGTTGGTTTATGGTTTAAGCCGTGCACCCCACCGCCTGTTCGACTCCTGGAAGAAGCTGCAGTGCTGTGGCCATCCGGCCATGCTGCAAATTTAGTAATTCCAAAGCATCGGAGCAAATTTACGGCTCTAAAAATGCGGCACCAGGAGTAGTCACCGTAAAAACACGACGCGCATCCGGTGCGCTGCCCGCACGCTGCACACAGAAGAGCAAGTAGCCGAAAGAGCCCGCATCAGTACCGACAAAATGTCACGTTCGCTCTCTCCCACCCCCATATCCCGAGCCATTTGCAAACCCTCCCCCCACCTTCCCTGGTGACACCCCTGGGTCATCGATTCCGGCACCCCTGGGCTCCACCGCCTCTCACCCCTGGGCTCCACCACCTCTGCCCCCTGGGCTCCACCGCCTCTCACCCCTGGGCGATTCAACGTATTGACCACCAGTGATATACAATGCTTATTTTCCATATTTCAGCCTCCGCCACACGTCAATCAGCTCAAGATTCCGACATCGACGCCTCTCCGGCGGGATGCCGACAAATTGACAGTCGGAGGATAACGTCCATTGGCTGACACCAAGGAGGGGGATTGGCTTTGGTAGAAATCAATGGCGTTATTTTTCGGTCACTCACGGCGCTCAGAAACCGAGAATTGACTATCTTTGCACAATAATAGCAGCACAGAACCCTCTAAAACCGCAAGAGCATGCAACAGAAGATACGCACCCCCAGACAATCGCTCCTCAAAGGATTCATCACTCTGCCGGTGAGCAAAGAAGACATCGGTCTCTTCAAGCAGGAGCTACAGCTGCTGGCCGACAGAATCAAGATCGAGGAAAGCGAGGAGTACAACAAGAACCTCATCATGCAGTTCCTCAACCGCACCTACTATGTCCGTCAGGGATACATGGTGAACACCTATGGGAAGACCGACATGGCCATCTACACCGACAGTGCAGAGGGCAGGAAGCCGGTGGTGCTCTTCGAGTTCAAAGGTCCCGGGCGTCCCGACATGATTAGCACGTCGAACTTCAGGAAGAAAGCCCTCTACGAGCTGGTGCTCTACTATCTGCGTGAGGAGGTGAAACAGAGCAATCACGACATCAAACACCTGGTCATCACCGACTGCCGCCAGTTCTTCATCTTCGACAAGAGCCTCTTCTACCGTCTCTTTGCCTCGAACCGTAAGTGGGTGAAGTCGGTGATAGAAGCCGACGACAGTCCCACCGACCACACCGAATACATCTACAACGAGCTCATTGCTCCCATGGTGGCGCAAGTGGAGAGTCGCATCACCTGCACCTACCTGAATCTGGAGGATTTGAAGCGCGACCTCAGACCTGACGCCGAGGTGACACCGAGACTGGTGGCAGCCTACAAGATTCTGTCGCCCACCCACCTGATGCGCCTTCCATTCTCGTCGGACCACAACACGCTCAATGCCAAATTCTATCAGGAGCTGCTCTACATCATGGGGCTCCAGGAGGTCACCGAGAAGAACAAGAAGGTGATAGGCCGGTTGGACGAGGCTCACCGTCAGCACTACTCGCTCATGGAGCAGGCGTGCTGCCGGCTGGCCGACTACGACGACATCACCGACGGGCAGCAGCTTTTCGACAAGGCCATCGGGCTCACCCTGCTGTGGGTCAACCGCGTCCTCTTCCTGAAGCTGCTGGAGTCACAGCTCGTGGCCTTCAACGGCTCTACCGACTACACCTTCCTCAACATCGGGAAGATACCCGACTACGACGTGCTCAACGACCTCTTCCGCGAGGTGCTGGCCCGTCCCGAGGAAGAACGCGAAGAGAAGATAAAGGCCTACTTTGCCTTAGTGCCCTATCTGAACAGCAGTCTCTTTGAAATCTCGGCTCTCGAACAGCACTATTTCTCCATCAGCGGCCTGCGCGCCGGAAAGGTGGAGCTCTTCGAGCGAACCGTACTCACCGATGCCCACGGCCACCGTCTCAGCGGACAAATCAACGAGCTAGAATATCTCTTCCGCTTTCTCGACGCCTTCGACTTCGGTGAGACCGGGCGCACGCAGGTGATGATAGCCGAGAGGAGCAAAGCCCTCATCGACGCTTCGGTGCTGGGCCTCATCTTCGAGAAGATAAACGGCTACAAGGACGGTTCCATCTTCACCCCGGGCTACATCACCCAGCACATCTGTGAGACAGCCATCCGTCAGGCTGTGGTGGAGCAGTTCAACCGCAAGAAAGGATGGCACTGCCAGACCTTAGAGGAGGTGGAAGACCACCTGGAACCGCTCAACCGCGAGACCCGTACCGAAGCCAACAACATCGTCAACTCGCTGCGCATCTGCGACCCCGCCGTGGGCAGCGGTCATTTCCTGGTGTCGGCACTCAACACCCTCATTGCCCTGAAGAGCGAGATGGGCATCCTGCAGGACCACAGTGAGAAGCCCAAGCCCGTGAACGCCTGGAACATCACTATCGAGAACGACGAGCTAGTGATGAGGGACGAGGACGGAGAGCTCTTTGCCTACCATCCCAAGGACAAGGAAAGCCAAAGGGTGCAGACCACCTTGTTCGAGGAGAAGAAGAGCATCATCGAGAACTGCCTCTTCGGAGTAGACCTCAACCCCAAGAGTGTGGAGATATGCCAATTGCGACTGTGGATAGAATTGCTCAAGAGTGCCTACTACGTGGGGACCGGCGACAGTGGGCGGACACTGCGGACGCTGCCCAACATCGACATCAACATCCGCTGCGGTGACTCGCTGGCCTCCCGGCGCATGGTGGCGGTGGGTAAGAAGGTGGTGGCCGGACAGGGACTGGCCAAGGTCATCGACTCCTACAAGAAACTGGTGAGACAGTACGTGAACTGCCATTCCAAGCAGCTGAAGAAGGAAATAAGGGCCCAGATAAGAGTCATCAAGACGAAGCTCAACCCACCCATTGACCAGGACTTGTTCGGCGGTGAGCTCAATCAACGGCAGAGCCGTGAGGCACGGGTGCTGGGACGGTCGCTGGAGTGGATGATAGAGTTTCCCGAGGTGCTCGACGAGGAGGGCCATTTCCTCGGCTTCGATGTGGTGATAGGCAATCCGCCTTACATCAACACGCAAGAGATGAAGGACGAGACCCAGGTCTACGCGAGGATGCGAAACGTGAACGCGGACAACACGAACGTCAAGGCCTACTCCACCCTCGTGCCGCGCGCCGACGTCTATGCGCTCTTCGTGGAACGCGGCTTGCAGCTGCTCCGGCGCGATGGCATCCTGTCGTTCATCCTTCCCAACAAATGGGAGAAGGTGATGTACGGTGAGCCTCTCCGCAAGCTCTTCCTGCAGCACGACCTGCAAAGCATGGTGGACTTCGGCGACAATCAGGTGTTCCCCGATGCCACCACCTACACCTGCATCATCAACCTGCGCAAGCGCGCCTCCGGCGGGCATCTGTCGGTGAGCAACATCCGGAAAATCAACGACGACGACCTGGGCGCCGACATCGAACAGAACGCCCGGTCTTTCGACCTCTCGCTCTTCAGCGACGCCATCTGGCACACGCAATCGCTGGAAGGCAACCGGAAGATAGCCGAAATAACAGCCAACAAGGACCGATTCACAACACTTGGGGAAGCCGTAAACGGGAGGTATTATGGAATAAAAGTCGGTCTTTCCAAAGCTTTTCTCATCTCTCAATCCACCTACGACGAGCTCGTCAATCGTGACGCGTCGAGTCGCGGCATCATCCGTCCCTTCCTCAGCGGCAGTGGACTGGCAGCCTATCGGGAGCCGCGAATCTCCAACTACCTCATCTTCACTCCCAAAGGCTTCACCCTCAAAGGGATGCAATGCGAGCCGGACGATAAGCCCACGGAGGAGGAGGCCTGGCAATGGTTTGCCGGCCATTATCCGGCTGTGGCTGAATGGTTAGCGCCGTTCAAGGCTAAAGCTGAAGTCCGGACTGACAAAGGCGACTACTGGTGGGAGCTCAGAGCCTGCGCTTATTACGACAAGTTTGCCGAACCCAAAATCATGTACCAGGCATTCCAGACCAAGCCGTGCTTCATCTTCCGGTCCGACGCCATCTTCTGCAACAACTCCATGTTCTTCGTCTCCGTCAACGACCGTCGGCTGCTGGCGCTCCTGAACTCCTCGGTGGGCTGGTGGCTCATCTCGGAATATTGCCCACGCATACGCAACGGCTATCAGCTGATATGGGAGAACCTGGGGCAGATACCCGTACCGAGGCAACTGCCCGAGGAGCTCAATGCGCTGGCCAAGGAGGCCGAAGAAGCCGCTGCAGACGACGCCTCGCTGTCAGACAGCGTGCGCCGGACAATTGACGAGGTGGTGAGGCCGCTGTACGGCATAGAATAACCAGACATCGGATGATTTCCGGCAAAGTCCTCGCCTATTCCGTATGAAAGCTGTACTTTTGTAGCCAGAATCATATTCATCATCTATATATGAAAGGTATAATAGACTGTTTCATCCCCCAAGGGAATGAGGAAGAGACCCGAAAAAACGTTGAAGAACTCAAGGCACTGGAGACTGTGCACAGCACCCATGTAGTGGAATCATCGTTCCGCGACAGCCATTCGCTGCACCTCGTGGCCGCAAAGGCCGAAGCCCCCTACCTGCTCTTGATACTCAAGAGCCAATACATCAGTATGGGCTATCTGGCCCTGGAGCGCATGGTGCAGGTAGCCGGCATGACTGGAGCCGCCATGGTGTACGCCGACCACTACAATGTAAGTGCCGACGGCAAGCGCACCGATGCCCCCGTCATCGACTGCCAGCAGGGAGCCCTGCGCGACGACTTCGATTTCGGATCGGTGGTGCTCTTCCGCACCGACGCCTTCAAGGAAGCCGTCGCGCGCATGAAAGCCGACTACAAGGCTGCCGGATTCTACGAACTTCGGCTCAAGGTGAGCGAGAAGGGACGGCTGGAGCACATCAACGAATATCTCTACTCGGAAGTGGAGCTCGACACGCGCAAGACGGGCGAGAAGCTCTTCGACTATGTGGACCCGCGCAACCGTACCTCGCAGATAGAAATGGAGCAGGCCTGCACCGAGCATCTGAAGGCTGTGGGGGCCTATCTGGAACCTCGGTTCGAGCCCGTCGACCTGAAGGCCGGCAACTTTGCCGTGGAGGCTTCGGTGATGATACCCGTGCGCAACCGCATCCGCACCATCCGCGACGCCATCCGCAGTGCCCTGTCTCAGCAGACCACCTTCAGGTTCAATGTCTTCGTGGTGGAGAACGGTCCGGAATGCCATTCCACCGACGGCACCACCGAGGCCATTGACGAGTTCGACGACGAGCGCCTCGTCCACATTGTGCCCACACGCAACGACTTAGGCGTGGGCGGCAGCTGGAACATGGCAGCCCACCATCCACAGTGCGGCCGCTTCCTCGTGCAGCTCGACTCCGACGACGTCTATTCGGGTCCCGACACCCTGCAGAAGGTGGTGGATGCCTTCTACGCTCAACAGTGCGCCATGGTCATCGGCAGCTACATGCTCACCGACATCCATCTGCACATGCTGCCCCCCGGCAAGATTGACCACCGCGAGTGGACACTGGAGAACGGGCGCAACAACGCCCTGCGCATCAACGGCCTGGGGGCCCCGCGCGCCTTCTTCACCCCCGTGCTGCGCAGCATCAACCTGCCCAACGTGAACTACGGCGAGGACTACGCTCTCGGACTGGCTCTCTCGCGCCGCTACAAGATAGGGCGCATCTACGACGTGCTCTACAACTGCCGGCGCTGGGACGACAACTCCGACGGCGACCTGAGCCGCGAGAAGGAGAACCGCAACAACACCTACAAGGACCGCATACGCACCTGGGAGCTCCTGGCACGCATCGCACAAAATCAGGCACAATGAAGACTGTCCATCCCAAATCGCTGTGGTGGTGGATACCCACGCTCTACTTTGCCGAAGGTATCCCCTACTTCATTGTGAACAACATCTCGGTGACGATGTTCACGCGTATGGGTGTTCCTAACGGTGAGATGGCACTCTTCACGAGTCTGCTCTATCTGCCCTGGACCATCAAGCCGCTGTGGAGTCCCTTCGTCGACATCATCCGCACGAAACGCTGGTGGATAGTCACCATGCAGCTGCTGATGACAGTGGCCTTCGTGCTGCTCACGCTGAGCATCCCCCACCCCGACGCGGCCACCATCGCGGCCGGCCAGACCCCCATCGGGCTCTTCACCTTTTCGCTCATCCTCTTCGTCATCACAGCCTTCGCCTCGGCCACGCACGACATTGCCGCCGACGGATTCTACATGCTGGCTGCCAATGAAGAAGAGCAGAGTTTCTTTGTCGGTATCCGCAGCACCTTCTACCGGCTGAGTTCCATCTTCGGTCAGGGCGTACTCGTCTATATTGCGGGCATGCTGGAGCAGTCCACGCACAACATTCCCCTGGCCTGGCAGCTCACCATGGGCATCACGGCGGCTCTCTTCGCCGTGCTCACCCTCTACCACACCTGGGCACTGCCCACCCCGAGTGCCGACATGCACCGCAATCAGGCTGGCAACAAGCCGACGAGCGCTGACATCCTGAAAGAATTCGACCGCACCTTTGCCACTTTCTTCACGAAGCCCGGTGTGGCCTTGGCTATTTTCTTCATGCTTCTCTACCGTCTTCCCGAAGCTTTCCTGCTGAAGATGGTCAACCCCTTCCTGCTCCACTCTCCGGCCGACGGGGGGCTCGGACTGCCCACTGAGCAGGTGGGCATCGTCTACGGCACCATCGGCGTGGCGGCTCTCACTGTGGGCGGCATCATCGGTGGCATCATGGCCTCGCGCTGGGGACTGCGGAAATCGCTCTGGCCCATGGCAGCATGCATGACACTGCCCTGCGCCACATTCGTCTATCTCAGTATGGTCCATCCTGCCAGTCTCACCGTGATAAGCCTCTGCGTGGCCGTGGAGCAGTTTGGCTACGGCTTTGGGTTCACGGCCTACATGCTCTACATGATGTACTTCTCCGAAGGCGAGTTCACTACGGCCCACTATGCCATCTGCACCGGCTTCATGGCCTTGAGCATGATGATTCCGGGTATGTTCGCAGGCTATCTGCAAGAGGCTGTGGGCTACGAATGGTTCTTCTGGATTGTGATGATATGCTGTCTGGCCACTGTACTCGTGACACTGCTGGTGAGAAAGAAGGTAGACGCCGACTACGGCAGGAAGAAGACGGACAAAGAACTAACAAAACAAGAATGATGATACTGATAGCTGACAGTGGCTCCACGAAGACCGACTGGAGCCTTGTGGACAATGGCGAGGAGGCGAAGCGCATCCGAACCAAGGGCATGAATCCCTTCCAAATGAGCGCCGACGAGATAACGGCAGAGGTGAAGGAAGTGCTGCTGAAAGAGCTGCCAACAAATGAGGTGGACGAACTCTATTTCTACGGTGCCGGCTGCACCAAGGAGAAACAGCCCGGAGTGGAGAAAGCGCTGAGAGCAGGCATCACGGTGAAAGGCCGCTGTGAGGTGGCTTCCGACATGCTGGGAGCTGCGCGTGGCATCTGTGGCCACCAACCGGGAATAGCCTGCATTCTCGGCACGGGCAGCAACTCGTGCGCCTACGACGGGGAGCAAATCACCAAGAATGTGTCGCCCTTGGGCTTCATCCTCGGCGATGAGGGCAGCGGAGCCGTGCTCGGCAGAACGCTTGTGGGCGACGTGCTGAAGAATCAGCTGCCCGCCGCCATCGTGGAGCGCTTCCATGCCAAGTACGCACTGACCACGGCCGACATCATCGACCGCGTCTACCGGCAGCCGTTCCCCAACCGCTTCCTGGCCAGCTTCGTGCCCTTCCTGGAGGAGAATCTCCAGGAGCCCTGCATCTACAGCCTCGTGAAGGAGGGCTTCCGCAGTTTCCTGGTAAGGAACGTGAAACAGTATGAGGGTTGGAACACACTGCCCATCGGCTTTGCCGGTTCCGTCGCCTTCATCTATCGGAAGCCCCTCGAAGAGGTGCTCGAAGAGGAAGGAATGAGCGCCGGGCGCGTGATTCAGGCTCCTATGCAGGGGATGATTGACTATCATGCCGGACGCATCTGAATGGGAGCCTAAGGATAAATCGATTGACTATGTTTCGGAAGATTACTGAGGAACCGTCGCTCTACAACCACCTGGAGGATATGACGGTGCACGACTTACTCGTGGACATCAACACCGAAGACAAGAAGGTGGCCTTCGTAGTGGAGAAAGCCATTCCACAGATAGAGAAACTGGTCACCCTGCTGGTGCCCCGCATGCAGAAAGGCGGTCGGCTCTTCTATATGGGAGCCGGCACGAGTGGTCGCCTGGGCGTGCTCGACGCTTCGGAGATACCACCCACATTCGGCGTTTCGGCCAACCATGTCATCGGCCTCATTGCCGGTGGCGACGTAGCGCTGCGCAATGCGGTGGAAAACGCTGAGGACGACACCCAGCAGGGTTGGAAGGACCTTGTGAAGCACCAGGTGAACACCACCGACACCGTGGTGGGCATAGCGGCCTCGGGCACCACACCTTACGTGGTAGGTGCACTGCATGAATGCCGCGCTCACGGCATCCTCACCGGCTGCATCACCAGCAACCCGGGCACGCCTATGGCCGCCGAGGCCGATGTGCCCATAGAGATGGTGGTGGGCCCGGAGTTCGTCACGGGCAGCTCGCGCATGAAGAGCGGCACGGGGCAGAAGATGATTCTCAACATGATTTCCACCAGCGTGATGATACGCCTGGGAAGGGTGAAGGGCAACAAGATGGTGAACATGCAACTCACAAACAAGAAACTCGTCGACCGAGGCACACGCATGCTCGTAGACGAACTGGGACTGGAATATGGCCACGCCCAACGACTGCTGCTCATGTACGGGTCGGTGGAGAAGGCACTCGAAGCCTATAAGGGCTGAGCAGCACAGCCGGAAAGACAAAATCCGCAAGCCTACTGTAAGGGGGAATGGATGCCCCGGCACAGGAAGGCTTGCGGATTTTTCGATTACTCACGCCGCAAGGCGATTGCAGTAGGCCTACCGCTACTTATAGACGATGAAGCGATTGCAATAGATTTGCGCCTTGGCATCGGGATTCTGCCAACGGAAACTGATGGTGTGGTTGCCTGCCTTGAGATCGTAGTTGTAATAGAGGTAATCGACATTGGCCGTATAGGCATTCCGCACCAGCTGGAGCGTGGTGACCACCTTTCCATCGAGAACCACGTCGACCAGCGCTTTATAGTTAGGGTCTTTGCAACGGACGGAGCCCTGAAGGAGAATGGCCTTACCCTCGAAACGGGTCGAAGGAACCTTGTCGACATTGCATTTCAAGGAAATAGCCTTAGAGAGGGTGAGTCCCTTGAAACTCTGCTCAAACCGCACGGGCTTAGGCTTCTGCACCTTGATGTAGACCTTGTCGTCCTCCACCTTGCCTCCATTCTTCTTCACTTGCATGAGGGCATGCTTGAGACTGAGCTTATAGACCTTGCTGAGACTAATGTCGGTATACTGGAAATTGATGTCCTCGCAGCCCTCCACCGACTTGCGCCAGAACTCCGGCATGTGGCTATAGCCCAACATGCAACCCAGGATGCCACAAGCCGTGGAAGGATTGCAGTCGGCATCCTGACCACACCGTGTGGCCACATCGGCGGTCTTCGTGAGGTCACCGCCTCCATAGAGCAGACCCATTATCACATAAGCGCAGTTGAGCGTGGCATCGATGTTCAGCTTATTGAATACGCCATCGGGACAACCGATGTCCGTGCTGTAATGGTTCTGCACGAGCTGCCACGTAGCGCGCCAGTCATCAGGATGCTGGTGATACCAGTCGATGACACTGCTGATGACCTTGTGGAATTTCGACTTGACAGGAATGGTGCGCAGGGCTTCGGTGATGACCTTCTCAATGTCGTTGTAAAGGAAGGCCTGCGTGTACATGGCACCCACAAAGACACCACCATACCAGCCATCGCCGTAGTTCATGATGTGACCCACCTTATCGGAGATGGCCGAGGCTGCATTGGGCATGCCCGGTGACATGAGTCCGGCATAGTCGCTCTCTATCTGATAGTCGATGCAGTCGGCATGGGGATTTTCCTTCCAATAGCCTGAGCGGGGTGGATAGATGCCGCGGATGACATTGTAGCGTCCGCTCTGATTGGCATGCCAAAGCGGATACTTGGCATAGGCAAAGGCCGTGGCGAAACTGTCAGCAGGGGCATTGAGTCCAAAACGCTCGATGACCTCAACAAAGGTGAGGTCCATGTAGATGTCGTCGTAGAGACCGGGGTTATGCAACATGTTCTGCTTCACTTCCGACGTACTGAATTTAAGGTCGGTCTCGGGGGCTATCATCTTACCCTGATACCGGAATTCCCAGGGGCCACCAAAAGCGCAGCCAATGGTCTGAGCCGCCCAGCCGCCGGCAATCTTGTCCTGAAGCTCCTGCATGGTGAGCACGGCCATGGAATTCTTAGAGGCTGCCGTCATGGAGACAGAGGTCATCACTACTAAGGATGAGAAAAGAAAGAGTTTGAGTTTCATAATATTACAGTATTGTTTTTTTATGTCGGCCACCGGCCCTGCGCACAGAGCAGGTGGCCAGGATGTTATTGAAATATCTTCTGGGCAAAGAGGGTGAGATAGATGCGCCAATTACGCCACAGATGGCCACCGTCGTTCTCGAAGTATTCGTACTTATAGCCCTTGGAATCAAGATAAGCACGATATTGCTCATTGGCCTTGTAGAGGAAGTCGGCTTTCCCGATGGCTATCCAGTAGAGCTTGGGTGCCGTGGCGAAGAGACGGTCAAGCTGGGAGACAAGCTGGGGATGAGTGGCTGACAAGTGGCTGAAATCGCCGGCTACAAACTTACCGTCGGCGATGAAGGCTGCCGACTGCAATCCGTAGTAATCAAACACGTCTGGATAGAGATTGGCAATGGCGAAGGTGTGACCGCCACCCATGGAGAGTCCCGTCACGGCCCGTCCTTCACGCTTTCGGACGGTCTTATAATGACTGTCTACATAATTCACAATCTCCATGAAAGAGTTTTCGAAAGCATGCCCCTTGGGAGCATCCACACGTGAGCCAGAGGGCGTATACATGCCCTTCGACCAGCAGCCTGGTGCTGCTTGCGCGTCGTAGTTGCCATTGGGCATCACCACAATCATGGGTTTGGCCTTGCCGGCGGCAATGAGGTTGTCCATGATTTGTGTGACCCTTCCAAGCTCGCTCCAGGCATTTTCGTCGCCTCCTGAGCCGTGAAGCAGATAGAGCACAGGATAGTGCTTACCTTGATCGTAACCGGCTGGTGTATAGATGGTCATGCGACGGTTCATGCCCAACACGCCGCTGTGATACCACACCTTAGCGACGTTGCCATGGGGAACCTCGTTCACGCTATAGAGGCTGCCACGGTCTCCCTTCTCTTTCGTGACAATGACAATGTCGGTGGTGGAAGCCACATCGCGGTTGATGTAGACGCTTGCCGGGTCGAGCATCTTCCTGCCGTCCACAAAGAAGACATAGGAATACATCTCTGGACGGAGAGGCGGTGTAGTGACGGTCCAGACACCTTTGGAGTTTTTCACCATGGTGAAGGACTCGTCGGCAATCTCTTTGAAATTGCCGACAACACTCACCTCTTTAGCTTTTGGGTCGACGTAATTGAAGGTGATGCTCCCGTCGGTATTGACAACGGTGGAATTCACCTTAGGAAACGACCATAATGCTTGCTGCCCCCGAACAGAAAGCGAGAGACAGAGAATGACAAAGGTAATGAAAATCTTTTGCATGATGTTTTATTGGTTTGAGGTAGATGATTGCTTTAGCATGACGCGGCATTGCTCCAGGATGGCCGTGAGATGCTCAACCGTCTCGGCACGCAGCATGGCAATGCGCGTTGGGCGGAAGTCGGGAATACCCTTGAAGATGGGACTGGCGGCTAAATGACGACGCGTATGGAGGATACCCCGGTACTCGCCGATACGCTCCACATTGATACGCAACTGTTCTTCAAGGATGTCGATCTTGTCGTCGAGGGAAAGAGGTTTTGCGTCAGAGCAACCATCGAGAGAGTCCCTAATCTCCTTGAATATCCAGGGGCGACCAAAGGTGGCACGACCTATCATCACAGCGTCAACCCCATAGAGCTCGAAGGCTTGGCGGGCCTCCTGGGCCGAGGTAATGTCGCCATTGCCGATGATGGGGATATGGATATGGGGGTTCTGCTTTACCTCGCCAATGAGCGTCCAGTCGGCCTGTCCTGTATACATCTGGCTCCGTGTGCGTCCGTGGATGGTCAGCGCCTGGATGCCACAGTCCTGGAGTTGTTCGGCCAGGGTGGTGATGACGAGGTTCTCCTTGTCCCATCCTAATCGCGTCTTAGCCGTCACGGGCGTGTTGGGCACAGCCCTCACCACTTCGCGAGCGATGTCAAGCATCAAGGGAATATTACGCAGCAGACCAGCTCCGGCTCCCTTCCCGGCCACTTTCTTCACTGGACAGCCGAAGTTGATGTCGATGACGTCGGGGTGGACTTCCTCGACAATGCGCGCAGCCTGCGCCATGGAATCGACATCACGGCCATAGATCTGAATGCCGACAGGACGCTCGTCATCCTCGATGACCATCTTGTCAAGGGTGGATTTCACACTACGGATAATGGCATCGGCACTGACAAACTCGGTGTAAACCATTGCTGCACCAAAATGCTTGCAGAGCTTGCGGAAGCCGATGTCGGTCACGTCTTCCATGGGTGCGAGGAAAAGCGGCTGCTCTCCCAAATCTATATCTCCTATTCTCATAATGCCCTGCAAATATATGGCTTTTCTGCCTAACTTCCAAGTTTTCGGCCACATAAATTTAATACTAATACTACCGACACGGAGGTCAACACTATGGCAAGACCGACGCTGCTGGTACCAAGCCTCGACATCGTGATGCAGTTCAATGGATAGGGTGCTGGGAAGAAGGAAGAAATAAAAATACAAACGAGTGACAACAGTAACTTGGGCTAAAGACGCTGTGCCTTAACAAAAAAGGGGCGACAACAGCAAAAAGCCACATATAATATTGTCACGTTCGGGAGAAAAAGCTATATTTGCATCAACGATAAGCAACAAGACGATGAGTAACGATTTCAAACGAATACCCTACGGCATCTCTGACTTTAAGCAGGTGCGGGAAGAAAACAAGTACTTGGTCGATAAAACCATGTTCTTTGAGCGGATGGAACTGGCGGGTAACTTCCTCTTCCTTGTCCGCCCACGCCGCTTCGGCAAGAGTCTGTTTCTGAGCATGCTCGAAGCTTACTACGACATCAATGAGAAGGACAACTTCCAAAAGTTGTTTAAGGGACTATATGCAGCTGAGCATCCGACGGAGAATAGGAATAAATACCTGATGTTACACCTCGACTTCTCGCAGGTGCAGGGTGATATAGACCATATTGCTGAAAACCTGAACAATTATCTGTCCGTTCAATGTAATCTCTTCGCATTGAAATACAAACAGCTCTATCCTGATGAGTTTACGCAACTATTGGAGAAGGCTCCGACGGGGGCGAGCAAGCTGAACCTCATCGGCAACTTGTCAAGACAGTTGGGAATAAGGCTCTATCTCATTGTTGACGAATACGACAACTTTACCAATGATGTGCTCAACTCCAAGGGGCAGAAAGCCTATCATGAATTGACGCATGGTACTGGCATCTATCGGGAATTGTTTAAGAAGTTCAAGCCTGTGTTCGACCGTATCATCATGCTCGGTGTAGCACCCATCACGCTCGACGACCTGACGAGTGGCTACAACATAGCACTGAACATGACCATCGACTCACGCT
>Ga0256406_1003599_pt1 | contig 19019 bp, 16 predicted proteins | sample RumenRJG_03DNA_FD_185986 | JGI IMG/M metagenome (GOLD analysis project Ga0256406, IMG submission 185986) | Bovine rumen microbial communities from Lethbridge, Alberta, Canada - RJG_03 | ecosystem: Host-associated > Mammals > Digestive system > Stomach > Rumen | place: Canada: Alberta | collected...
GACCAGGTAGAGGTGAAGCACTTCGAAGGATGGATGCAATGGGCCAAGGAGCGCCACATGAGCCTCGACTTCAACTCCACCTCGTTCTCCCATCCTAAGAGCGGCACCCTCACACTGGCCAATCCCGACAAGGAGATCCGCGACTTCTGGATTGAGCACACCAAGCGCTGCCGCCGCATCGCCGACGCCATGGGTAAGTCACAGGGCGACCCCTGCATCATGAACATCTGGATTCACGACGGCAGCAAGGACCTCACCGTCGAGAGATACCGCTACCGCCAGATCCTCAAAGAGAGCCTCGACGACATCCTCTCGGAGAAGCTCGCCAACATGAAAGACTGTCTCGAAGCCAAGCTCTTCGGCATCGGACTGGAAGCCTACACCGTAGGCTCACACGACTTCTATGCCGGCTACTGCTCGAAGAATAATGTCATCTACACGCTCGACACCGGTCACTATGAGCCCACCGAGAACGTGTCCGACGCCGTCTCCTCGCTGCTGCTCTTCGTGCCCGAGCTGATGCTCCACGTCAGCCGACCCATGCACTGGGACAGTGACCACGTGACGCTCTACGACGACAACACCCGCAATCTGTTTGCCGAACTGGTGCGTGCCGATGCCCTCAACCGTGCCCACATCGGCCTCGACTACTTCGATGCCAGCATCAACCGCATCGGCGCTTACATCATCGGCGTGAGAGCAGCACAGAAGAGCCTGCTGAAGGCTCTGCTCGAACCACTGCCCACCCTGCGCAAATATGAGGACGAAGGAAAGTTGTTCGAACGCCTCGCCCTGCTGGAGGAAGAGAAGACACTGCCGCTGGGTGCTGTCTACGACTACTTCAACATGAAGAACAATGTGCCCGTGGCTGAGGACTACCTCGCCAATGTGGAGCAATACGAGAAAGACGTACTGAGCAAGAGATAACGTCTCTTCATAAGAACCATTACAAACATGGCAGGATGGGGACTCGTCCCTACCCTGCCCTTTACGCAATATGGAAATACTCATTGGATTATTAATCATCGCCGTCGGTGCCTTCTGCCAGTCGAGTTGCTACGTGCCCATCAACAAGGTGCGCGGCTGGAGCTGGGAGAGCTACTGGCTCATTCAGGGCATCTTCGCATGGCTGGTGTTGCCGTTCTTAGGAGCCCTGCTGGCCATACCTTCCGGTCACAGCCTCATGGAACTGCTGACCAGCGCCAATCAGTTCAACGTGGCCATGACCGTGTTCTTCGGTGTGCTGTGGGGCGTTGGCGGACTCACCTTTGGTCTGTCCATGCGCTATCTCGGCGTGGCCCTCGGACAGTCCATCGCACTGGGCACCTGCGCCGGCCTGGGCACCATCATGGGACCCGTGCTCATCAACGCCTTTTTCCCTGAAGAGCATGCCCTCAATCAGCTCACGGCCTCGGTGCTCATCGGTGTCGCCGTCACACTGCTGGGCATCGCCATCATTGGATGGGCCGGCAAGCGCAAGACTGCCCTGCTCAGCGAAGAAGAGAAGAAGAAAGCCGTCAAGGATTTCAATTTCCCCAAAGGCATCTCCATCGCCCTGCTCGCTGGTTTCATGAGTGGCTGTTTCAACGTCGGACTGGAGTTCGGCAAGGACATCAACTTCGGCGATCTCACACCCGCCATGTACCGCACCCTGCCCGCCACGCTGCTCGTCACCATTGGCGGTTTCGTGACCAATGCCGTGTACTGCCTGTGGCAGAACCAGCACAACCACACATGGAGCGACTACACCAAAGGCAGCGTATGGGCCAACAACCTGTTCTTCTGCTTCCTCGCCGGCGCGCTGTGGTACAGCCAGTTCTTCGGCCTCTCCCTGGGCAAAGGATTCCTCATCTCCTCACCCGTGCTCACCACCCTCTCGTTCTGCATACTCATGGCACTGAACGTGGTGTTCAGCAACGTCTGGGGCATCATCCTGAAGGAATGGAAGGGATGCGACCGCACCACCATCTCAGTACTCGTCAGCGGCATCATCGTGTTGCTCATCTCGTGCTTCCTGCCGCAAATCATCTAATGCATCGCTGAATATCAACATCATATATTTATATCATGATTAGTATTTTGGAAAACAGGCCCGCCTTGAAACAGGAGGTGGACAAAATAGCCGAAGTGGCTGGCTATCTGTGGACAAACGGATGGGCCGAGCGCAACGGCGGTAACATCACCGTAAACATCACCGACCTGGTGGACGACGACATACGCAACATGCCGGCCATCAGCCAGCGCTACACCATCGGCGAGAAGCTGCCCCACCTCAAGGGCACTTATTTCTTCTGCAAGGGCACCGGTAAGCGCATGCGCGACCTGGCACGCCATCCGATGGACAACGGCAGTATCATCCGCATCCTCGACGACTGCGAGAGCTATGTCATCATCGCCGACAACCCCGTGATGCCGACCAGTGAACTGCCTTCACATCTCCTTGTGCATGACCGGCAGATAGAGACACACAGCGGTTATAAGGCCACACTGCATACCCATCCCATCGAACTCGTAGCCATGAGCCACAACCGTGCTTTCCTCAAGAAAGACGTGCTGACAAACATATTGTGGAGCATGATTCCCGAGACCAAGGCCTTCTGTCCCTTAGGACTGGGCATCGTACCCTACGAGTTGCCGGGAAGTGTAAAGCTGGCACAGAGCACGCTGCATGAGCTCGAGGACTACGATGTCGTCATGTGGGAGAAGCATGGCGTCTTTGCCAAGGGCAAAGACATCATGGATGCCTTCGACCAGGTGGATGTGCTATCCAAGAGCGCCAAGATCTACATCGATGCCCGTGCCATGGGATTTGAGCCTGAGGGCATGAGCAACGAACAGATGAAAGAGATGTCACGCGCCTTCCATCTGCCCAAATAGTAAACAGGTGAGAACATGAAAATCCCCGTATCCTATCACCTGGATTAAGGTGAGAAGATACGGGGATTATTATGAATGCAACGACTGGAACCAGTCAATCGCGATTAGTTGGCGCACTCGATAAACCCTGTGGTTGAAGAAGGTGACTCAAGACTACCGCATTTTTACAAAAACAAATAGGCGCACCCGACAAACCCTGTGGATTTAGTTTTATAACCAAAACCAGGTGAAGAAAAAGAAAATAGTCATCGGCAGGCTTCCGCTCCCGATGGAGCTTTGGGTCAAAAGTTACGGGATAGCCTTTCGAGCAAGCTCGCAGGCTATCCGTAACTTTAGACCCACACCCAAGGTGTCAAGCCTGTCGCTGACGAAAATCGCTTCGCGCAAAATTGCCCTTCGGGCATAAAATAAGACTGTCGGAAAAATCGCTTGATAATCTTCGTGGTCGATTATTGCAAATTGCCATTTATATTTTATGCACCGTAGGTGCAATTTTATGCCGAAGCAATTTTCTTCATGGACTGGCTTGGCCCCGCAGGGGAAGGGTTTAAATCTATGGGAGAGCCGTCGAGCTTGCTCGTAAGGCTACCCCATAGATTTAAACCCATAGCTCCATTGGGGAGCGAAGGCCAGTACATGATTTTCCTCACTTTCTTATTGATGACGCATGGGTGAATGAATAGTATGGGTTCTCTTCTCCATCCACAGGGTTTGTCGGCTGTGCCGATTAGTTGGACGACAGATGTTTGGTGAGGAACTTATGCGACTCAAGCATCTCCTTGGGATCGAGTGCTTTGTCGAGTTCCTCTTTCGTCATGAGCTTATGCTCCAGCACCAAGTCGTAGACCGACCGTCCCGTCTCATTGGCTTCCTTTGCAATCTTAGAGCTGTTTTTGTAGCCGATGTAGGGATTGAGGGCAGTAACGATGCCGATGGAGTTTTTCACCATCTCGTAGCAACGCTCTTTATTGACGGTGATGCCGAGCACGCACTCGTCGGTAAGTGTGTTGATGGCATTGCTGAGCCACCACAGACTTTCGAAGAGGCACTCCGTAATGACGGGTTCCATGACATTGAGCTCAAGCTGTCCGGCCTCGGCGGCGAAGGTCACGGTGGTATCGTTACCAATGACCTTGAAACAGGTCTGGTTGGTCACCTCGGGGATGACAGGATTGACCTTGCCCGGCATGATGCTGGAACCAGGAGCCTTCGGCGGCAGGTTGATCTCATGAAGTCCACAGCGTGGCCCGGAAGCCAGCAGACGCAGGTCGTTACAGATCTTCGAGATCTTCACGGCCAGACGCTTCAGCGCGCCTGAGTAGCTGACGTATGCCCCCGTGTCAGGCGTAGCCTCAACGAGGTCGGGTGAGGAGATGAAGCTCTCACCGGTGAGCTTGCTAAGGTTGGCAGCACAGAGCTTGGCAAAGCCAGGTACTGCATTCAGACCGGTACCAATGGCTGTACCGCCCATGTTGATCTCATGAAGCAGTTTCACGTTGCGCTCAAGGTTGAGAATCTCTTCTTCGAGATTGTCGGCATAAGCATTGAACTCCTGTCCGAAAGTCATCGGCACGGCATCTTGCAACTGTGTGCGTCCCATCTTAATGCTGTCGCGGAACTCGTCGGCCTTGTAACGGAAGGCAGAGATAAGACCGGTAAGCGAACCCACGAGCGTCTTGTTCATGCGGATGATGGCCAGACGGATGGTCGTGGGGTAGACATCGTTAGTCGACTGACCGCAGTTGACATGGTCGTTGGGATAGCAATACTGGTACTCACCTTTCTTATGGCCCATGATTTCAAGGGCACGGTTGGCGATGACCTCATTGGCATTCATGTTGACCGAGGTTCCCGCACCACCCTGCATCATGTCGATGGGGAAGTTCTCGTGCAACTTACCGTCGATGATCTCACGGCAAGCCTGAGAGATGGCACCGGCAATCTCGTCATTGATCGTGCCCAGGGCATGGTTGGTCTGCACGGCGGCCAGCTTGACATAGGCAATGGCGATGACGTAGTCGGGATAGTCGCGCATCTTCTTGCGTGAGATATGATAGTTGTTGATGGCGCGCTGTGTCTGCACACCATAGTAAGCATCTGCGGGCACCTTGAGTTCGCCCAAGAGATCAGACTCTACTCTGAATTTCTTTTCTTCTTCCATAGTTGTAATGGCAAATGGTTTATGAAGATGATTATTGTTTTCGGTTGCAAAGTTAGGCCTTTTGCATTGAACGAATTTACAAAAACCTTCCGCCTTTTTGCAAATAACGAAACAACCGTGCATATAGCAGCAAGCCAAATTCACTCAACACTTATTACCTCATCGCTCCAGAAGTTGAGCAGAAATACCTCAAGACCAATGCTCCCGCTAAGGGGCGGAACAGCAATGGCGGTCAGCCGTAGAGCAGATGCATGGCAAGGGCGTAATTACTTCTTGACGAAACCAGGATTCACCTGCTCATGATGCAGATAAAAGGTAAGAGGAAGAAGTCTAAAGAAGTTTGAGAATTCACAACGGCTACAGCACCTTTATTGTACAGATTCTGAAATACTATCATTAGCCTTTTCATATGATTATCCATTCAGAGCATTTTGTGCTTACCTTTAGAAATTTCGCGCACGGTGTTAACGGTGTCTCCCTGCACTGCATTCAAATTCTGCCTCGTGCATGAGTCTCATTAGACTATGTATCCGTTTACAATTTTCAAATTGTATAATAGTTTTTTATATAGTCAACAATAGAAAAGGATTCTTCTACTATCTTTGCAACATAAATTATATCAAAGGTGACAACTTATGCTTAAAAAGAAAGTAATTCACAAAAAGGATTTTATATCTTCTATATTAGATAAATATATTATGCACAACGAGCATAATATAAATAGCGATTTTCTTACCGGTAAGGCAGGGCTATTAATATATTACTCCATTTACTCTTCAAATGATAGACAATCGAAGTATATATATAATATGCTTCTCAAAGAAATTCTAACTGAAACACCGGAAAGCACTTCTCTATGTATCAATAATGGAGGACTTCTAGGTATTGGAATTAGTTTATGCTATATTCTGAAAAGAAACGCTGAATCAAATGGAGATAACGTTCTTGAAGATTTGGATAAAAAAGTCATTATAGAATGCGGAAAAATCTTAACCAATAGCCAAATTGATAAAAAAAAGAATATTGAACTCATATTATATATGTCAATAAGGCTGTCTATAAGAATCAATAATGCTTTAAGAGAGTCTATTTTTAGAAAAAGTATTATAGATTTGATAGAAAGAACTTATTACAGCCTAGGTCTGTCCATATATGAGGAAGCTATTCCTTTTACGTTATTCAATCCGCTTTATCTGTTTCTTGATGCCTTGATAAGGTTATATGGAATGGGAATAAACATTCAACGAATAAATCATATATTAAAAGAATTGGGCAGCATGGTAAGACTTCCTATATTTCATGCCAATAGATTGATGTTGCTCTATTTAACCATAAAGATCAACAAGGCCACAGGATATAGGCTTCGAACTTGGTCTGAGATGGAGAAATTATTAATAGAAAATACTAAGAAGGATGTTATTTTAAATAGTGAATTTAGCAAAAATCAAATTAATTTTGAAAATGGGATTTCTTCAATGTACCTATTTATGCTGTTATGTAATAAGATAAGTAATAAATGTATTTTTTCTTTTGATAAAGATGAATATTTAAAAAAGATATTTCAAAGCAGCATTATCAAGACGAGAAGCATTGTTGATGGAACTATGTTTATAGGCTTAAACGGTTACTGGGGTATGAGATTGTTGTACGATAAAATATAAAAGAAACATGACTTATAATTTTTCTAATATTACTTTTATTATTCCTGTACGTTTTGATTCTTTGATTCGCCTAGAGAATCTCTCGGTTGTATTCAAGATACTAAGCAAATGGAAATCGGAAATTATCATTGTGGAATCTGGTAAATATGGCAATCTATTCATAAAAAAAATGATCTCCAGATTACGCAATGTGAACTATTTTTTCTATCAGGATAGAGATTCTGTCTTTTATAGAACGCATTTTATAAATTTAATGGTGGAGAAATGCCAGACAAAACTAATTTCCGTATGGGATGCAGATGTATTGGTAAATCCTAAACAAATAAAAGAATCACAAGATGCCCTTTTAAACAATATGGCAGATGTTTCTTTCCCATACAATGGTGACTTGTTAAATGTCAGTCCTGTCATAAGAGAGAATTTTATCTTAGACCCCAAATTAGGGTATCTAGAAAAGTATAAAGATTATATGGATCTTCTATATGGCAGAAACGCAGTTGGCGGTGGATTTATTTTAGATAGGCAAAAGTATATAGATAGTGGAAAGGAAAATGAATCATTTTATGGTTGGGGGCCAGAAGACGCAGAGCGATATGCCAGATGGGTTAATTTAGGGATGCGGATACATCGGGCCAATGGCCCGATGTATCATCTTTACCATCCAAGAGATATAAATGGCACATATAGATCAGAGTTTTATTACAAGTTTTGCCAATTTAATCTTTTGAAAACAATTTATGGGGATACAGGAAGTCATTGAATGGGAATTAATTTGAGTCCTTTCCTTCTAAGGATTTCAACCAAACTGTCATAGCCATAGAGATGAGCCACGCCAACCACTATAAGACATGGTTCATTTCTTATTAGCTTTTCTATGATAGCCCCCCACTTTTCATTTCGCTGCGAAACAGAATATTTATAGATAACACTATCCTTTAGGTGCGGCAGATAATGATAAAGTTTCTCCTTATTGTTATGAAGATAATAGAATTTCATAGAATCGCTTGCCCATACCTGATTAATGATGGAGCGCTGTGACTCTACAATTTTTTCATAAAGTATGTTTGCTTGCTCACATAACGGTCTCATATATTCTATCGTATCATTTAAAATAGACACAATAGATTGCATCTGTTCAACATGGCTCTCTAGACTGGTAGCCTTTTTATTTTGTGCACGAGCGAACTTGTAAAGACAGTCATCGACAGAAATCATATCAGCGCCATACTTGTAGGAAAACAAAGGCAAACGTAGATACCAATAGGCAGGTTTAAAAGCGGCATAACCATAAGTTCCGCCTTTGTTCTTTAGGAAATTGTCAATTTCTTCGTATTTTACATTATTCCTTAAGACCCCTTTATAATCAGTTCCTTTTGGCATAGAGTTTAGTATATTCGGATTATTACAAGTATAACGGAGTTCAGCGGCATTTACACAATCTTCAATCACCTTTGTGTCGCTATAATTCCTGCTCGTTTCTGTTACAATCAAATTAATACTCGCGAAAACTGCCTGTAAACTGGGGAAGGCCGATTCTAAGTCATGTATATTATAGCTATTGCCATCCCCATGTTGACTCCCTATTAGATAGGAAGGTGGCATTTCTTCATTACCATAAATAACATATAAAAAACCATCTTTTCCACTTGCGCGGCACATTGTAAACACCGCACAAGTAAAAAACAGTAGTATCGCAGAAAATCTCATTTGGACCTTATCGTTTCCCTTTGTTTTTTGCACACATTATCTGCAAACCGATTTTGAATCCGGTGGCACCGTCATCAGTATCTGTAAGCACAGAATTATATTGTCTACTGCATAATGGACAAGTGCTGGCATCTCCAGTATGAACTGCGTACGCGTAAACATTTACTTCTGGCAGATATCCTCCATTATATGTATATAATCCATAACAATATACAGTCGGCAACGTTCCGCCATCAATTGTATACTCATAACCATTGTCATAGGCAGGATTGCCAAACTCTGATTTAACACAACAGCTTGTGTTCTTTAACCTTAATTTTCTCATGATTTTGTAATATTATTCCATTCGCAAAATTATATAAAAAAGATAGATTGGGGAAATTTATGGCATATAATATGTTCGCAATTTTAAATCGTAAATACGTTGATATGTTCTGTATGCAAACATGACAATACACATGGCAATCAATAGCACGCAGGACAAAAGAGAGAAGATACGGGATTTTTAAATCCTTGTTCCTTCGTTTTTGTTCTTACTCCTTCCCACTTCATGGGATATTGAGTATATTAGAGAATATTGAAAAATATATTATATCCTTCGATTTTCTTAATATTCCATGAAATGGGTAGGAGAATAGCAAAGATGCGCAGAAAGACAAATATATGTTTGTCGGGTGCGCCATCACTTATGTCTGTATACCAACGGTCTGCCGTCCTTTGTGAAGCCCATCGCCGAAATGGTCATGTGGCGCGACGTGGAGTTGTTCTTGAACGTTATCTCAGCCTTGCCGTCAGCGTCGAGACTAACATCCGGATTCCAGTACAGCGTGCGACGATAATCGACGCCGGCAAGGTCATCACCTTTTAGTCTCACCATTGTAGCGTAATCCTCAGGCACGCTATAGCCATAGTAGATGGAACGCCGGTAGCCCTTTTGCTGCTTGATCTCAGGTTTGGTATAGATAAAAATGGTTACAATGCCTCTGCCTTTGAGGTCGTTGGCATGAAGGAACCGATACCAATCGTCGTTGGCTGTAGAAATGTATACCGTCCGTATTCCCCTTATGTCGAAAGGCACATGATAATCTTCCGTTGCACTTTCACCAGGATTGGCCGGGTCGCTCATTTTAGTAAATGGCACGCCGGTGCCACAAACAAAACGGTTGTCGACAATCCACATAATGCCCTTGTTGCCATAGGTAGGTCCGTCACTGTGTAGTCCGTCGCTTGGGTTTGCTTTCTTCTCCTCGCCGGTGACATTGTCGTATGTTCCATCAAACAAATGGTTTTTGTTCCGCAGCCATTCAACTATAGTCGGAGCAGCCTCTCCCTTGTCCGCAACTTCTTCCGTAGCCTGCAGCATGTCATATTTAACCGACGCATACCGTGCGCCTACACTTTCCCTTTCCCAGAACTCCTTTGGTGTACGCCACAGCCTTTTCACTTTCACGTTGACTTCAGGAAGCCAGTGGCTTCGCAGATTCATCGGAATGCTGTCTACATGTGCTGCGTCCAATGAGAAGGACAGGTCTGGGACGATTTGCCCGTCATCATTTACAGCATACCAGGATGCATCTTGCACCATGGGCGTAAAATCTCGGTTGATAGCTATATAGTACCGTGCGTCCTTATCTTTGAGGGTAGTGTGCATGATCATGTCCCATTTCCCCCAACATTCCGGTACGGTAAAGACATAATAACCCGTGCTGTCGGTCGTTACATTACCTTTCACAAGACTGCCAAGCGGACCATGCATCTTGATTGACAAGTTTGCGCCTGCCACATTGTTGTGTCTGCCATAGGGCTTCAGCTGACCGTCTATAAGTTGGCCACGCTCCACAGGATAAGTTTTCTTCCAATCCTTAAAGCCGTCCATTGCTTCGACATCATATTTTCTCCATCCCTGAATGAGCATGAGTAAGTCTGCCGCATGGCGGTGAATACTGTCATCCTTGTCAAAATAATATTCAGGATGGCGTATGTAGCCTTTGAGTTCGCTCGTCAATAACAGCCATGTGGCTGAATTGTGCTTGTATGCTGCAAGTTCCGTCTCTGCATCACATACGGAGATGGAGATAGCCCCTTCTTTCTTTGTAGCTATATTAAAACTCACCTCTTTGTCAGGCCAGATAGTCGTATCTTTTGTCTCTACAGTTATATTGCCTATTTCCTTTCTCGGATAGTTGAAAACCATCCTGCTTGCAAGCATCGCACCATTCCTGTCGACCAGACACAGCTGTGAGACCCCGTCTGGCATATCACTTCTTGACAGCGGGCTGGTTACGACCTTTGCCTTCCCATGATGTACCAATAAGGTTTCAGTGTCCATATCATTAAGTGAAGAGGAATGTCTCTCCGTCCATTTTATGCTTTGTGAACCAGAGGCATTCACTGAAAGCACAAATCCCGTCTCCTGGGCTTCCGGCAATGCGTAAGTGTCCATTTTACCATTAGGCTTCAGTAGTTCAAGTTTGGCGTTCTCTTCTGTGGGCTTATAGGTGAACACACCTCGTCCATCCATAAAAGTAGAGACTTCCTTCACACGCTGATTGCCAATCTTCAGCCACCCTTTTGTGTTTACAGCACGTCCGTAACCATCGGTAATTTCAAAAGCTACTTTACTCTCGATGTTCTTTACCAAGCATCCGCCCTCTGGATAGAAATGCACGGTGACGTGTGTCGAGTCAGCTGTTGACATAGATATTTTTCTCTTGGAATAATCTCCTTTCTCTGAAGGTTTGGCAAAAACAGGAAAAGCCCGCGTAAAAACGCAATCATTGCCCCAGTTCAACATGTAGCGTGTGTAAGCTCTTATCTGGTAAATGCCGCTTCCTGGATGCTGTGCAAGAAAAAAATCGCCATGGGCCATACCATTCTCTATCCTGCACTTCTTAGTCTCGACTACGACACCCGACGGACTGATAAGATCCACGTAGAGAATACGGCTTAGACTGCCCAGGCTGTCATTGTCGCTACGCGTAAGATAAGCCTTGAACCATACTATCTCGTTCTCGTAATATCCTGTGTTGTCTATATGCACAAAGACATTCTCTTGAGGATAATGACGGTTGAAGTTGTTTATAACGTTCTCCAACTCATGTCCTGATTCCGCTCTTACTATTGTACTTCCAAGTACACAGCAAAAGGATAACAATAAAAGCTTGCAGATACTCATATAAATAGTTTTTATTAATGCAAAAATATGAAATACAAATGATACGAAGGAAGGGAAAACCCTATGGCATAATAGTAATTCCCCTAAAAAGACATCGTCAACCTTTCTTGGCGCACCCGATAAGCCCTGAGCTTTAGATCTATAACAAAAACCAATAAAACTAAATCCACAGGGTTATGAATTTTCCTTGATATACTCTCTCATCACCTTTCTTATTCCCTGTGGCATGGATTCGTCAAAGAAGTCATCTATCATCCATTGTCCATGCTCTTTAATTAGGGACAAGCGCACCATTTTGGCTTCCCCATTATGAACAGCAAGGGTGACAATTGCTCTTGAAGAAGTAACCTTCTCAACCTTTACATTGCTGTACGAAATCGAGTCCCAGTCCTGTCCTTGAGCCCAAAAAACATAATCTAGGCAGCCAATCTCCCCAGGATGTTTGTCCTCAGCGGCTACAACCCTCTTCTCGTCGTCTTGCCATGACTGCGAACAATATTTGTCAACTAATGATTGGTTTGTATGTTCGTTGCCGTTGAAAGTGTTGTATGTATTACAAATATCCGTATAGATGCAGTTCACGCGTTTTATCAACTCACCATCTATAAAGTTGTTCTTTGTCACAGTAACACAGGAAAAGAACAAAAGGCATATCGCCAGCATAAGCCTAGAAAAGACAACATTTCGCATATTGACTAAAAAATTAAGAATGTTGTTGCAAAGATAGCCGAAATTAGTCGAATGAGTATCCATTAACCTACCTTTTTCCCTCTTTCGACAAAGTGAGGGACTCTATAAATTCTCCATTCTTCCTAAAGGCACACCATCTACAAACGAGTTTGTTACCGTTTTGTCACCAAATGACGACAACGCCGGAGAATCAATCTTCTTTAGCAAAGAAAGAAAATCATTAAAGTCAGAACCATATGAGCGTGTCCATACAGTAAGCAAAGCCAAAACAAGGAATAAGCAATGTTTCATGATTCAAAGTAGATGGTTTACTTTGCAAAGATAATGGTTTTTATTATCAGAAGTATTGTTTTGCGTTTGTTTAACAGTATATAACGGGATATTGCATGTAACATAACTTTTTTTTTGCAGCAAAGGTAATGATAGAGAAAAGCATAAGCATTATCAATTCTGGAACCTTGTTGGCCATTTTTAATTGGTAATAAAAATGTAGATTTGGTGTTGGAATATAATGATATTTTGCCTATCTTTGCACACATGACTTAAAAGCCAATGGATATGCATAAATTATATCTTATAGTCTTGTTTATCTTCATGTGCCAGATCACTCGAAGCCAAAATTCCATATCGTCTTTTACTTATGAGACAATAAATGGTGTCGAGGTTGCGTATAGCGCTCCAGATTTTGTCTACCATCTTCCTGCCAGATATTATTATACACTTGCCGACAAGGCAAGCAAGTGCCGAAAAACTCGTGAACAAGGAATCGGATGGGATGTTATCCTCTTAGGAGGACTACCAAACGGATCGAGAGAAAAGTTAGACCAGGCTGTTGCCACCGTGAGAAAATCCATGGATAAGCAAGGACTCAGGGGACATATCCCATACGTTATTCTCATCACATATGATCATGATGGTAAGATGATAGCCTTGGAAATATCCACAGAAAAGAAGATTCCATTAAAAAAGAAGTCCTACTGTGAGAAAATAAAACGTGTATTGCATTCTTTGGACTCTTTCCGGTTCCCTTCCCTTGCCAACGAATATCCAAAAAGAATAGCTTCAAGTTACAATACCCAAGAAGTCAGGGCAACAGCATCCAGACTTTTTTATCGATGGTTTTTCATAGTCAGACACTAACGAACATTCTTAAAACTACTATAATTCTTTGCTGTGGCTTAAACATACCACAGCAAAGAATTCAAATTGAATTCAGAACCTATTTGACAAATGGGGAAACAACAATATAAGTATTATAATCACAGAGGACTTCTAATAAAAACCTGCATGAGAAATATTGTATTATTCATCTTTTGCACGTTGCTCCCTATACGGAGCAATGCACTTCCTGTTGACTCTTTAATATTAAACATCAACAGAGCAAGCGACTCCTTAAAACGGAACTACACGGAACAAAATCAACGAGCATTCTTCAGTCTCTTTCCATCATCCGCACGGAGACTCGCCTTCGTGGAGGACTACTTGTCGGAGACTGATAATAAAACAAATATATACGATTGGTTCGAAACCTTGGGGAATCTAACTGCAATAGATGACTCCTCATATTGTAACAAACTCATAAGCTTATCGATTGGTGCCCAACTTGATGCCGATGCATTCAATTACCTCCACTCCTTACTTCATAACAAACTAGGCTGTCAAGTATGCAACATAAACTATACGTACAATGGAATTAAAGCAAACAATCTACTCAAGGAGGTGTTACATCAACTCAAAGGCAAAACTGATGGAGAAGCAATGCGATTCTGGCAATTCTACTTCTCGTCACTATGGTTTGAGGAAGATGGTCATCATGAAGACTATTCGCATAGGAAAGAACTGAAGCGCATTCTGAGTTTCTCAGATGTGGACACCGAAATGAGACACATCATTAAAATAGCATATAAATACTCGTCTAATCAAGTATTATTCACAAACTAATATGAGCATTCATGTAGATTACACTTATGACCTCCTCATCGTCGGCGCCGGGCTCTTCGGCGCCACCTTCGCGCGGCTAGCCACAGACGCGGGCTACAAATGCCTCGTCATAGACCGAAGGCCACACACTGGTGGCAATACCTACTGTCAAGACATCAGCGGCATCGGCGTACACATGTACGGGCCGCATGTCTTCCACACCAAAAGCGAGGATGTATGGCGCTTCGTGAACAAGTACGCTACGTTCAACCGCTTCACGCTTTCACCCATAGCCAACTACCACGGGCAGCTCTACAACCTGCCCTTCAACATGAACACCTTCCGCCAAATGTGGGACGCCACCACCCCACAGCAAGCTATGGCCATCATAGACAGCCAAAGATACCACGGCACACCACGCAACCTAGAGGAGCAAGCGCTCGCCCTTGTCGGCAAAGACATCTATGAGCAACTTATCAAAGGGTACACCGAGAAACAATGGGGACGGTCATGCCGCAACTTGCCGCCAGACATCATCAAGCGTCTGCCGCTAAGATATACTTTCGACAACAACTATTTTGATGATCCTTACCAAGGCATACCTATTGATGGATACAACTCATTCATCGACAAGCTCCTGCAAGGCAGCGAGGTGATGACTGGCTGTGACTTCTTCGACGGTCTTGCCAACGACTGGAGACACACGGCACACACGCTCGTCTACACAGGCATGATAGACCAGTTCTACCAGTATCGCTACGGGCGTTTGCAGTACCGGTCGCTACGTTTCGAGACGGAAACACTGCTGACGCCCAACTATCAGGGTGTGGCGCAGATGAACTTCACCGATGCCAACACGCCCTACACACGCATCATAGAGCACAAGCACTTCACAAGCTTCGGGCAAGAAGTCTATGACAACCCCCTCACTGTCATCACACGTGAAATCTCACAGCCATATACCCCGGGAGCCGAACCATACTACCCCATCAACGACCAGACGAACTGTAGTCTCTATGCCAAATACAAGATACTCGCTGACCAAGAGCCCGACATCATCTTTGGAGGACGACTCGCTGAATACCAATACTACAATATGGACCAAACCATAGCCAGCGCAATGAGGAAGTGGGGCCAATACCGAAGACAGGACAAACGACACGGGATATAATGTTTCTGCACTCCTTAGCACAATACGACGCAACGACGATGATGATGAGCAACGTGGCGAGTCGGAAAGCCATCCAATAACTATGAATTTTCCTTGATATACTCTCTCATCACCTTTCTTATTCCCTGTGGCGTGGATTCGTCAAAAAAGTCATCTATCATCCATTGTCCATGCTCTTTAATTAGAGACAAGCGCACCATTTTGGCTTCCCCATTATGCACGGCAAGAGTGACAATCGCTCTTGCTGAAGTGACACTCTCCACCTTAACATTGCTGTACGAAATCGAGTCCCAGTCCTGTCCTTGAGCCCAAAAAACATAATCTAGGCAGCCAATCTCCGCAGGATGTTTGTCCTCAGCGGCTACAACCCTCTTCTCGTCGTCTTGCCATGACTGCGAACAATATTTGTCAACTAATGATTGGTGTGTGTGTCCGTTGCCGTTGGAAGTGTTGTATGTCTTGCAAACATCAGAATAGATGGTGTCAACACGTTTTATCAACTCGCTCAGCATAGAACTGTCAATTGTTACGTTATTAGAGATTCTGGACTCTTCGAACTGTGTATCTCTCTTTACAGATGCATTGAATGACTTGTCTTTGCAGGAAAAAGACATAAGACATAACATTAATCCAAGCATAATAAAAATAACATGTTGCATCGTCCAAAAAGAATTGTGATTAGAATGCGCAAAGATATTTATTTTCTCTCATATATATATTATCATATTCCTTATTTTTAGTTAAAAAAAAGAAGAAGGATATGGTGCAACTATCGTGCACCATACCAAAGCTTCTATGAAATCCTTATTTTCTAAACAAATTGTAATTAGCCTTTTTTCTATAATCTGAGCCTCCCCACATATCTATTTGGACAAAATCGGAAATCCAATTACTGCCAGAATACATCGCAATGTGCCCATGAGGATGCCCAGCAACAGGCTGAATCACAATAACGTCACCAGGTTGTGGAATATATCCACTTTTGTTCACTTCGTAAAATCCAACTTTTGGAAGAAAATCAACATACTGATATGCTTCTGAAGGATGTCCGTTCATGTTTAGACCACCCGCCTCAAGAGCCTGTCTAACATACATAGCGCATCTTCCCTGTGATTTTCTATGGGCATGGCTTACCAAATGTTCCACAGCCTTTGAGACATTGTAACTTCCGCTACAAGTGTGACTGCCACTACCACAACCGGTCCACGTTCCTTCAGAAGTGGTGACACCGCTACTTCCACTACCTCCTCCAGAGCCGCCACTATTACCGTAATCTTCAGGATAGTCCTCTTTCCAAGAGTCGATCCAAGAGTCATCAATAGACGGAAAGCTCGGGAAGCTCCAATCTTCTTCACTGTACGACGATCCCGTCACGACAACCTCTGGAAGAACGTAACCCATGCCTGAAACATAACCACCGTTCCAAGTACCGGCATCACACATCTCTTCATACTCTTTCTGAGTGTACGGATTTTCCGCACTACCTTTCTTCGGCATGCTTTCCACGCCATTTTCTTTTTCTGACATAACCTTTTGATTTTATTGTTAATAATACGAGTGGAAAAGTTCCACACGCTATAATTCTCTTTACGCCAAGCCATCCAGTATCTGCTTTCCCTTGCGTATCAGAACGCAGCAGTCCTTGCGCATAAGCATTACCCTAAGGCGGGCCGTCATGTAGTTCTCCACCTCAAAATCCTTGCTGAACATCCCGATCATTTCGTTTTCTGCAATATCATTGCAAGGAACCTCCTCACTCCTGCCCCACAAAAGGATGATGAAATGTGAGGACTGCCGCGACAAGTTAGCAGCCGCCATCCGCATCCTTTCTCTGGGTATATATGGCAGAACTTCCTTGCATACTACAAGTTCGAAAGTCTTGCCAAGTGTTTCTTCCCCAGCCAAGTCATATATGCCACAAACAGACTGACTTTGCGGCATCAGAAGCTGCGACAGCCTTGCTGTATGCGGATTGGCATCATAGCCCTCAAACGGCAGGCCGAACTCTCGCCATTGCGATACGTACACGCCGGATCCGCATCCCATGTCCACAGCGGAGGTAATGCCAAGCTCCTGGCAAAACTGGAGTACAAAGTTGCTGAAGGCTTCGTCATAGCCATAAGACAGGACACCGTCATAATCCCAGCCACCACATGGCATCAACTTAATGCTAGTATCTTTGAGCAGGTATGTGTCTATACTATTAAGCAGTTTCTCACTTACACCACGTTCAAATTTTCTTGCGAAGAAGCAATTACACCTTACAAGATCTGCAAAGTGTTCTGACCCAAGATTGGCGGGACGGTTGCCGTTCTCATAGTGCCAACGTATATATCTGAGATTCGTGGAACGTACATTTTCCTTGTCCGTAAGATTCAACAGCACTGTTGCGACATAACTCTCCTCAGGTGCGAAAGTCATCCACATACGTCTATACAGCGACGGTTGTGTATGCGTGTAGTTTAGCAAGGTCTCTGCCGCAGTCCTTGTAATAGAGAACCACTGCGAGCCACCATAGAGATGGTCGAATTCTGTCGGCAACGGCCGTTTTAACCCAAGTCTCATTTGTTCACGAACTCGCTCCATCACCCACCGCCTTGGATTCTCATGACCCTCCGCCCAGTCATAGGGATAATAATACTCAAAACGACGGTAAGAATTGTCCTCCCATCGCTTGTGCGGGAGATGGGTGTATTGCAAGAACTCAATACCGTCATTATCTTCAAAATACTTTAGGAAATCATTTAGCGATCTTATTGGATAGTCCTGTCCGCTGATGAGGTGGAAATATCTGGCATTGCTGTTATTTACAGCCACCTCCAACAGGTTTAGTTCACACTCCAGTACGCTTGTTCCACCCCAGTTCACGGCATGAGTGCGGAGTACCTTCTTTACTTGCGGTAATGAATGAAGTGCCGTCAAATCAGCCTCATCCAACTCGTTTCTCCTGTCAAAGTGAACATACACATCGCAGTCCATACTGAAATGTTTCGCTATACGATATACATGAGCAGCGTCCTTGTGCGCCATAATCAATATTGCATGTAACATAACTCCTTTTTTGCTGCAAAGGTAATGATAGAGAAAAGCATAAGCATTATCAATTCTGGAACCTTGTTGTCCATTTTAAATTGGTAATAGAAAAGTAGGTCTGGTGTTGGTATATAATGATATTATGTCTATCTATGTAGACCAGGCTGTTGCCACCGTGAGAAAATCCATGGATAAGCAAGGGCTCAGGGGACATATCCCATACGTTATTCTCATCACATATGGTCATGATGGTAAGATGATAGCCTTGCAAATATCCACAGAAAAGAAGATTCCATTAAAAAAGAAGTCCTACTGTGAGAAAATAAAACGTGTATTGCATTCTTTGGACTCTTTCCGGTTCCCTTCCCTTGCCAACGAATATCCAAAAAGAATAGCTTCAAGTTACAATACCCAAGAAGTCAGAGCAACAGCATCCAGACTTTTTTATCGATGGTTTTTCATAGACAGACACTAACGAACATTCTTAAAACAACTATAATTCTTTGCTGTGGTTTACCCATACCACAGCATAGAATTCAAATTGAATTCAGGCTATAAACATCCATCTCTCCTCCTCATCGTCGGCGCCGGACTCTTCGGCGCCACCTTCGCACAGCGCACCAC
>Ga0256406_1003600_pt1 | contig 19017 bp, 14 predicted proteins | sample RumenRJG_03DNA_FD_185986 | JGI IMG/M metagenome (GOLD analysis project Ga0256406, IMG submission 185986) | Bovine rumen microbial communities from Lethbridge, Alberta, Canada - RJG_03 | ecosystem: Host-associated > Mammals > Digestive system > Stomach > Rumen | place: Canada: Alberta | collected...
CGTAGATGAAGTCGTGGCCCGTGTTGTAGGGCGGGTCGATGTAGATGAGCTTGACCTTGCCCGCGTACGTCTCGCGCATGATCTTCAGCGCCTCGAGGTTGTCGCCCTCGACGTAGAGGTTCTGGGTGGTGTCCCAGTCGACCGACTTCTCCGGACAGGGCCGCATGGTCTTTGCCGTGGGCGTGCGGGCCTCGAGGCGAGCCTTGGCCTTGCCTGGCCACGTGAACTGGTAGCGCTCGCGGCGGCCGTCGGCGACATCGTTAGAGAGCAGTTCACTAAGCACATCGAAGTCAATCGCCCTCCGAGAACCCCCCCCCGACTCATTCTCTGCCTCGGTGACGCACTCCGGGAAGAGCGCGGCAATCCGGTCAATGTTCTCCTGAGTAAGGTCGGGTGTGAGGGAGTCGAGTTTCTCCATCGAAGACACCTTCCTGTCGTAGTTATGGCGCACATTAGATCACGCGTCGGATCGTGTCCGGGCTGAAGGTCTTGAAGAGTTCCTCGAGGTTGGCCACCGCCGAGTCGTCCGAGAAGGAGGCGTCGCGGAAGACCGCGTAGAGCGGGCGGGCCTTCGCGATGGCCTCGATGGTCGCGGTGGATACGTCCTCGTCGAAGCACGCGAGGAGCTGCCCCCCGTTGACGTCGAGGACCGTGCGGCCGTCGACCTCGCGCTCCTCGATGGAGCACGAGTACGGGATGCGGAACTTCGGGAGCACCTGGAAGAGCAGGTCGAGCGGCGTCGCCCCCTCCTCCATGTTGTCGATGAGGTCGAGGAGGGTCGCCTGGGCCGTGGAGGCCGGGTCGGCGTGGACGTCGCGCAGGACGGAGTCGCCGACGCGGAGGACCCGGAAGCCGAGGTCGGGATGGGAACCGTTGCTTAGGCTCAGCTGACCGTCGTCAGAGGAAGACATGTCGGCTCGAACTCTACGCAAACGCTCCTCGCCAACATCGCAAAGCGTCTCGAAACCACCAGAGGCCTCTTCGGGGAGCTGAACGAGGACAAAGCACCTCTTCCCGCCGTCCTCTGCGTTCTTACGCATCACTGCCTCGCCCATCGAAGCTGACCCGGAAAAGAAGTCGAGGACGATGCTGTCTTTGTCGCTTGCGATGGTAAGGATACGGTCCATGAGGCGGACGGGCTTGGGAGTGTCGAAAGGGGCTGTGCCACCGAAGAGCTTCTGCAGCGCCTTTTTAGCCTCGTCAGTGTGGCCGACCTCTGAGTACGGCCAGAGGTTGGTAGGCATCTTGCCCTCAACCTCATCGATATACCGTTTCACAATCATGCCGCCATTGCCGCCACTCGTAAAACATAGCCGAGGCCAGTTACCTGCATCATATCGAGCGCGTGACTTTGCGAATGTCTCCTCGGATGGGTCCTTCAACATGAGGGCTTTAACCCCTGGACGAACATCATCTACGGAGATACCGCAGATTTGGGCACGACGCTCCTCATCGTGAATATCCTTCCATTCGTACTCAGCCCACCCACTCATCAGGTCGAACATGCTGTACCCGCCGAACGGTCGACACCGACCGTTCGGCGGGTACAGCAGTTCGCCTGTGAGGGGGTGCTGTACGGCATAAACCATTCCTTGGTGCGTTACCGCACCTGGAGCTGATGCGTCTGCCGCCTTCCATGGTGTTGGGTCCCCATCCGGACTGGAATAGCGAGAATCCATTTCAGCTGTACGTGCAAGTCGTTTCGGCATCCACCCAAGTTGCCTTGCGAAAACCAATAGATGCTCAACTTCGGCAGGAATTCCCTTGGAATCGTTTCTTGGCGAATAGGTTCTCTGCCAAGAGATGTTTCCCACAAAGCACTGGGCGCCGAATACCTCCTCGCATACCTTCTGGAGGTTGGCTGCCTCCCCATCGTCTATCGAGATGAAGATGGCGCCGTCGGGCGAGAGCAGGTCGCGCGCCAGCAGCAGCCTCGGGTACATCATCGAGCACCAGTCGGAGTGGAAGCGACCGTTGGACTCGGGGTTTGCGACCAGGCGCCCGCCCTCCTCGTCGAACTCGCCGCTCGAGGCGGCGTACTCGGCGTGCGTCTCGGCGAAGTCGTCGTCGTAGATGAAGTCGTGGCCCGTGTTGTAGGGCGGGTCGATGTAGATGAGCTTGACCTTGCCCGCGTACGTCTCGCGCATGATCTTCAGCGCCTCGAGGTTGTCGCCCTCGACGTAGAGGTTCTGGGTCGTCTCCCAGTCGACCGACTTCTCCGGGCAGGGCCGCATGGTCTTGGCCGTGGGCGTGCGGGCCTCGAGGCGAGCCTTGGCCTTGCCGGGCCACGTGAACTGGTAGCGCTCGCGGCGACCATCGGCGACCGAGCCGGTGAGGTTCTCCCTGAGGGTGTCAAAGTCAACCGAACGCACCACGTTGCCCTCGGCATCGAGGTCCTCGGTCACGATGTCCGGCATGAGCTCCGCGAGCCTGTCTACCAGCTCAACCGTCAGATCTGGCGTCCGCCTCTCGATCTTCTCCATCACACTTCCTCCTTCAAGGCCGCAAGCTCAGCCTGCTTCCTTCGTAGCTGAGCGAACAGCTCGTTCCTCCGCACTATCTGCCGCTCCCTGCGGCATCTCTTGTCGAGCGCCGCAACCTCGCGCTCCAGCGAATCGATGGCCTCCTTGCGCTCGAGGCGCGCCCGGATGTCCCTGCCGTCCTCCTCACGGAAGGCGACCTGAGCGAGGATGGAGTCCCACGCCTCGTCCATGGTCGGCCCCGCGAGGCTGAGCGTCACGAGGCCGTCCGAAGTCACCGTCCTGCCCGTAGAGCTCGCCCAAACCCTCCCCGTGGAGCCGTCGACAGCCACCATAGGGTTCGGGTTCGCCCTGAGGACCGTCTGCGCTACCGCCTCGGGCACCTCGCCCGCTTTCGGCATGACCTCCACCACGAGGATCTCCCTCACGCGCTCTCCGGCAGAGAGGTTGGCGGTGTCGGGCCTGATGGCGTTCCTCACCACTATACGGTCCACTCCGGACACGAATTGCTCCCTCGTCCTCGCATCGAGATCCATGTTGCGGTAGAACGCCTCCTTGGGGATGCGCTGCGAGACCTCGGTTGTCGACGGCAGGCCCAGCACTTAGACCACCACCAGGAAGCAAAGCAGCTCGAAATCGTCGATACCCTTGACGACGCCGCGCTCGCCTATGAGGGATGCTCCGCCGCCGAAGAAGCTGTCGACGACCGACGCCTGGTCGGTCTCCACGATCGACCCCACGGCCGCTCGAAGGAGCCTCGTGGGCTCCCGCATGTCACGGCCGTCCCTCGTCCTCCTGTTGAAGAGCGCGCAGAGCCCGAGGTCCGGCTCCGCCTTGCCACGACAGAGCGCGCGCATGGCGGAGAGCGTGTCCCGGGCGTCGAGCTGCCCGTGGACGACTGTTCCCTCCTCGTCGACGTAGACGAGGTAGAACGGGTGGAGGCGGTTCGCCCTGCTGACGTTCACGCCCTGGTTGACGTTTCGCATCACGAAGATGGTGCCGGGTTGGTCTCCCACCACGACCGCGTGCACGCCGTGCGGGGGCAGGTCGGCGTCGCCATGTGACTTCGACCAGGCGACGAGGTCGGTCCTGAACTCGTCGAGACCGAGGTCGGTGATGGAGACTCCGCCCGAGACGTCCTCGAGGTCGACGACCTCGGAGAGCATCTGCTCGAGTTGGCGGCGCCTGTAGACGAGGTCGCCGGTCTCCTCGGGGTTCACGAGGTCGTCGTCGCCCGTCGAGGTCATCACGGTTATGCGCATGCGCGTCTCGACGCGCCCCTTGAGGTTTATGTACTCGTCGAGCTCGACGTCCGGCCAGAAGTTGACGAGCTGGATGGAGGGGTTGGTCGATCCGATGCGGTCGACGCGACCGAAGCGCTGCACGATGCGCACCGGGTTCCAGTGGATGTCGTAGTTGACCACGCAGTCGCAGTCCTGGAGGTTCTGTCCCTCGGAGATGCAGTCCGTGGCGATGAGGATGTCGACGTCCCTGCCCTCGAGCCTAGGAGCCACCAGCGCGCGGTCTTTCGATACGGGCGAGAAGCAGGAGAGCACCGACTGCGTGTCGGAGGGGATGCCCCTGACGGTCGCCTTGCATCCGTCACCCGTCACGATGGCGCACTCGAGGCCGAGCTCCGACCTCGCCCATCCCCCGAGGTTCTCGTAGAGGTACTCGGCCGTGTCGGTGAACGCGGTGAACACGAGGAGCTTGCGGTTGCCGGAGTTGAAGGGGCTCGTCGCCTTCTCGCGCACGACGCGCCTGAGCTCCAGGAGCTTCGCGTCATGCGCTGGGTCCGCGGCGCGCACCATGCCCGCTATCTCGTCGAGCACCGAGAGGTCGGCGCGCATGTCGTCTCGCCAGCGGATCCAGTCCATGTCCTCGAGGGCCACCTCGGCCTTGCCAACGATGAAGTCGGCCGCGCCCTCGTCGTCCGCGTCGAGGTCCGCCGCATAGAGGTCGGAGACGCCTCGATGGCCCCTCGTCGGGGCCTTCTCGTACTCGTCCACGAGGGCTATGCGCTCGGCCACCGAAGACCTCACCTTGCCCAGCGTGAGCCGGAACGACTCGACGCAGCTCTCCAGGCGCTTGAGGAGGTTCACGGCCATGAGGCGACGCACGCCCGTCTCGCGGCCGGTGAGCGAGAGGTTGCCCTGCTCCTGGTACTTGCGCAGGCGCGAGGGCTGTATGTATAGCGATGGTATGTAGTTGGCCAGCAGGAGCCTGTCGAGCGCGTCGGCGATCTGCGAGAAGCTCCCGACCGCGGGTGAGGTTGAGAGCGCGGGGCGCACCGACACCGGCTCCCTCCGCGCGGGGAACGGGCCTATTGCTGACGCGTCGTAGTAGCGCACTATCTGGCTGCGGCTGCGGGCAACCGTCACCTGGTCGAGGAGCTTGAAGAAGTCGGGGTCGAGCCTTCCCATGAGCTCCGTCGTGGTGCGCTCCTCGGGCGGGAGCTTCGCCCACGCGGCGTAGGCACCCTGGGCTTGCCTGAAGGTGGTCCTCACGTCGTTCCTGAGCCCGATCTCCTCGCGCCAGTCGACGTCGGAGCCGCGGTAGGCGAGCTCGAGCTGGTTCTGGAGGTCGCGGAAGCGGTTGTTGACGGGCGTCGCTGAGAGCATGAGCACGCGCGTCTTGATGCCGGTGCCGATGACCTTGTTCATGAGCTTCTGGTAGCGGTTCTCCTTGCCCTCCAGGGCGGAGTCGCCGCCGTTGCGGAAGTTGTGGGACTCGTCGATGACCACGAGGTCGTAGTTCTCCCAGCGGACGGTCGCCAGGTCGAGGCCGCCCTCCGAGGTGCCGCGCTCGCGGGAGAGGTCGGTGTGGAAGAGCACGTCGTAGCGCAGACGGTCATCCGCGATGGGGTTGTTCGTCTGGTTGTTGCGGTAGGTCATCCAGTTGTTGGATAGTTTTTTGGGGCAGAGGACGAGCACGTTGCGGTTGCGGGCCTCGTAGTACTTGATGACCGCGAGGGCCGTGAACGTCTTGCCGAGGCCCACGGAGTCGGCAAGGATGCAGCCGTTGTAGGTCTCGAGCTTGTTGATGATGGCAAGGGCCGCGTCGCGCTGGAAGTCATAGAGCATCCCCCATACCTTGGAGTCGCGGAACCCCGCCGCCTCCTTGGGCAGGTCGTCCTCGTCCACGTTTGCCAGGAACTCGGAGAAGATCTCGTGCAGCGCCTTGTAGTAGACGAGCTCTGGGGCGTTCTCCCTATACATGGTCGAGATGGAGTCGACGACCTGCTCGGTGACGTCCTCGGTTGCCGCTTCGTCGGCCCACGCCTGGTCGAAGAGTCGCAGGTACTCACGGGCAACCTCGGCCCCTTGGCGTGGAATCATGGTGAAGGGAGAGCTCCCGGGCTCGGCACCTATCGCCGTCGCTGTGATGCCCTCGACGTTCTGGTAGACGTAGGAGTCCCCGCCCGACTCGACGGCCATGAAGGGAGGCATCGCCTGCTCCTGGCGCAGAGAGCGGAAGTTTGCCTTCGAGCGAATCCAGTCGGCGCACTCGCGGGCAATCGCCCTCTGGGTGAGCTCGTTCCGCAGGCGAATCTCGAGGTCGGTGCCGGCAACACCGCGCTCGCGGCCGAGGCGCGGGATGTAGAACTCGCGCGCCTTTTTGTCTGCCTTCGCCTGCAGGAAGGTCGGCGCCGTGTAGAGGAATCGCATCCCCTCCAGGCCGTCGAGCTGATTCCTGAGCTCCTGGTATCCGTATATGGAGAAGTAAGCGGCGGCAACCGCGAGACGATCCCCCGAACGGAGGCGTGCAACCAGGTCATCCTTGAGGATTCTCGAGCGGTTGTCAAAGAAGTCGGGACCCGTCACTGGTCGTCCACCGCCCTCGACAGCTCCGCCATGAGGCAAGAGCGTATGTAAGCGGAGAAGCTCATGCCGTGCAGCTCGGCGGCCTCGGCGGTTGCCTCCTTGAGGTTCTTTGGCAAGCGAATGGTAATCGCCGTCGAGTCGCCCTCCGTCAGGAAGGCACGGACTTCGGTGGGGGTTGCCCCACTTCTCAGCAGGTCAGAGTAGCCCATTGCTCCGCCTCACTTGCGATTTGCAATACACGACATTACAAGTTTAACCCTATTCACAAACGGTGTGTAATGGAGCGGCTTTATCACACTTGAACCGATAGCGTGAGCCGTCGAGGAAAGGGCAACACGCAATGTAAGGAGGCTGGTGCCCTAAACTGAGGCCATCTCCCCTGTCGTGTGACCGCAGGCGCCGATGCATCACGGCCTCGTGGGCTCTACCGTCACTTTCGACAGGTGAGCTTCGCACCACTCCTTTACGTGCTCAATCCATGAGTCATACCAATACCAGGTCTTTTGGACAAGGACGCCGTATCCCAAACCGTTCTTCTTGGCGTTCTCCTCTTTCCAAAGATTCGTATGCATCGTGATAGTGAACGACGTGTAGCCAAGGTCTTGCATTATTCGGACTACCTGCGTAGGCAAATATTTTGGCCTCTCTGTATGCCTTATCACTGCATATTGGGCACTAATCCCCTCTGCAAGCGGACTACCAGCAGGAACGAACTCAATCACCCTGTCAGCCTGTCCTGCCCTATTCACGTTAATCGGGACAAATATCACACGGTATGCATACCCTTGGCTGCGTAGCGTCTCATCATCCAACTCTGTTTCGAACCTCGTAACGAAGTTGCGGACATTCTTCGAAAGGCCCTTCCCCTCCATTAGAGTCTGTTGTTGGGTTGGGCTAAGTGGGGACATTTGTATTGCAAGAGCAAGGTGGTCGGAGATTGAGTAGCGAGATCCAAACAGCTCGCAGATCCAATGCTCGTAATTCTGGACGCAAGCCTGCAACTTCGCGCTTATGAACTCGTCGATTCTGTGGGTAAGCTGATGTTCAATCTCATGACGAATTCCAATCAAGAAGCGGAGGTTCTCCGCAGTGGCATGGTCTAGTGGGGACTGTGCGCTGTTGATACACCTTTCGAGTTCCCAGAACTTATATGCGCCATGTTTGGTGCGATCGTACCTTCGGGCATGACCTTCGCCAGAGTAATATCTGAACTCTACATGCTGCGATTGATAGTATGCATGCATCATGTACGTCCAAGATATGACGGCTAGCGTGATGAACGTCTCTGACTTGAAAGCAATGTTCGGATTGTTGTAAATCTCAACTGCGCTCAGCATTGCCTCACGTGATTTCTCAAGCCGCTCTTTCAAGCTCTTGTTAACTCGTGGCATCAGCAACTCCTTATCCGAACTAACACTCAATCCATTCTAGCCTGTACCCTGCAAGAACACTGTTATTTGGGCTTCCCGCCCACGGGCGGAGCCCGTCCCCGGGACCCCTCCCGGCCGCCCCGCACGGCGCAGGTCAAGGGCCCCACGTAACCTCGCACAAATCAAAGTGCGATTGGTGGAGGTTGCCATGGAGCGCCGTTGACCTCCGCCTACCACGGGGCGGAAACCCTTGGCCTCCAAGGGTGGCAAGCGCGCACGGAGGACGTGCGAGACCCGCCACCCGAGAGGAGACAAGGACATGGCAACCACCAAGAGCACCAAGCGCCACACGAGCAAGGCAGAGCGCCAGCAGGCACGCGAGAGGGCGCAGGAGCGCGCGCAGGCGGCGCTCGACCGCCTCGGCGAGGGCGTCCGCGAGGTCTACCAGTCCGAGCGCTGGGAGTCGTGGCTGCAGAGCCTCAGCAAGTTCCACGACTACAGCCTCGGCAACACCATCCTGATAGCCATGCAGATGCCCACCGCCACCCACGTGGCCAGCTTCAGGAGCTGGAAGCGCGACTTCAACCGCCACGTGCGCAAGGGCGAGCGCGGCATCGAGATCCTCGTGCCCATGCTCGTCAGGGACCGCGACGAGGACGCCGACGAGGAGCGCCGCCGCCTCGTGGGCTTCCGCGTGGGCCACGTCTTCGACGTCAGCCAGACCGACGGCGACCCCCTGCCCACCCTCGTGGACGAGGTCGGCGGGGGCGTGGGGAGCTACGCCGCCGTGATGGACGCCGTCCGCGCCGTCTCCGCCTACCCCGTCGAGCTCGTGGGCGACCTGCCCGAGGGAACCAAGGGATACTTCCGCCGCGGCGAGCTCATCGCCATCCGCGAGGGCATGGGCGAGGGCCAGACCGTGAAGACCGCCCTGCACGAGCTGGCGCACAGCCGCCTGCACGACGGCGACCCCGAGGGCATGCCCGACCGCGCCATGCGCGAGGTGCAGGCCGAGAGCGTGGCCTACGCCGTGAGCGCCGCGCTGGGGCTGGACACCTCCGGCTACTCCTTCGGCTACGTCGCCAGCTGGGCCGTGGGCAAGACCGACGAGGAGATGCGCGCGTGCCTGCAGGTGGTGCGCGACGCCGCCAAGGCGATGGTGGAGGACCTGCAGGCGGCCATGGCATAGCCGAGAGCACCCCGCAAGAGCACAGGCGCCCGCCCCAGCGGGCGCAGAAACGCACGCTCCGCCCCGGCTCGGATCGGGCAAGGGGCGCCCTGCCTCGCCGCCCCGGAACCCCGAATCCCGGCACCACAACATGACAGGATTGTCATTCCAAGGGAGCGACATCGCGTGACGCCACCGTCACACGCCGTGGCGCTTGGGATGACAAACCCGTCATGCGAAGGGCTGGCCATCAGCCCTGAGAGCCCGTTATAGCAAGTAGCCTATTCCATGTACAAGTCCATGGAATAGCTCGGCCGAGGCTCCCCAGAGGCGTACGTGTGGCGGGATCCTGGAGTCGTCGCGCAGCTCCTCCCCAGTCCCTTCCCCGCAGTCGCCTCGTCGTCTCGTCTCGCTCACCCATGACAGCGTGTCATGGGTGTCGCGTGCGGGGGAGCCCCCGCGCCCCTAAGATTGGACACATCCCCTTGTACATACGTCGAACCCTTTGGGAGGCCCATGCCCAGACCCATCCAGCTCCACGTCATGCTCTCCGAGGAGGAGATGGCCTCGCTGAGGTCGCTCTCGGACTCGATCGACATGACCGTCTCCGACACCGTCCGCATCCTCATCCAGGCGGGCGATAACAGCGGCCCCGTCGGGCTCGCGATGCTTGTGTTCGACCGCAAGACCCTCGTGCGCTACGTCCGCAACGTCAGGTCCCTCGGGCACCTCCTGAACCAGTCCACCCACGCCCTCAACTACATCGCCAAGGCCGTGCGCGAGTCGGGCGTCGACGCCCTCGACCTCACGGAGGCGCTCGAGGGCGTTTCGCGCGAGCTCGAGGAGCTGAAGCGCGACGCGGAAGCCATCAGGCAGCAGGGGGCGAGGCTCGCCGACGCCCCAGTGGTCTACGAGAGGTAGCCATGCCGTTCATCAAGGCAATCTCCGGGCACACCAGACTCGGAGCTGCGCAGCGCTACCTCGAGAAGGAGGGCCGCGCCCTCGCCCGGGACTTCCTCAACCTCGACGCCCCGATGGAGGGGTTGGGTGACGACGGGCTTCCGGAGTACGGCGTCTACGACTGGTCGTCCGTCATGGACGGGACCCGAGAAAAACTGGGCAACGACAGGCCGTTTAAGGGCAGGAAGGCACGTACCTACAAGCACTATGTCATCTCCCCCGACCCGAGGGACGCAGTGAGCCTCTCACGGCTCCGGTCTGTCACCGTGTCATGGGTGGAGGAGAACTTTGGCGACTACGAGGTGGCAATCGTCTACCACGACGACAACGAGCACCATGTGCCTCACGCCCATGTCATCGTCAACAACACCAACCTCGACACAGGCCGCAGGCTCCAGGACCCCGACCCCGGGGCGCTCAACGGCTCGCTCCAGAGGATCGCGCGCGACACCGGGCTCACGCACTTCGTCGGCAGGCTCGACGGGGCCGCGCGCGACGAGACGCACTACCGAAGGAGGGCGGTCGACCGCACCGAGGCCTCGCTCGCCCGGCGCGGGGAGTACTCCTGGGTGGCAGACATCCGCGCGAGGGTCGACGTCGCGCGAGGGATAGCCAAGAGCCCCGAGGACTTCCAGGGTGCGCTCCGCGAGATGGGCGTCAACTTGCGCGACTCCGCCTCGAGGAAGGGAGACTGGGTCTACTCCCTGGCCGAGACGCCCTCCCGCCAGGTGACGGGATCCAAGCTCGGCGCCTCGTACACCAGGCGCGAGGTCACGGGCTGGCTCAGGAGCCCCACGAGGAGGGCGCCGGGCCCCGTCACCGTGCGCAACGTCCGCGAGGTCGCCGCCGGAGCCATCGAGGTCAAGGACCTGCGCGAGCTCGTAGCCCTATCCGAGGCGGTGTCCGTCGTCTCGCGTGGCGGCTTCAGGAGCCTCTCCGCCATGGACTCAGCTGCCAGCAGAATGCGCGGCATGCCCAACCGCGAGGCGACCGTGGCGAGGCTCGAGCGGGCGAGGCAGTACTGCGCAGAGCACGGAATCCTCCCCGAGCGTTCGGCGACGCAGCCAAGCCGCAGGCCGCCCGGCACTGCGGAAGCGCGTGGCAACCACCGTGCCGAGCAGGAGCACCGCAACGGCAGCCGCCCCGCCCGCCAGCAGACGAGGAGAGACGAGAGGTCCGAGCGATGAGAATCACCGCGCGCTTCCAGGACGGCGCCATCGAGGAGTTCGACACCAACACGCTGACGACCGACAGCGCACTGGGCAGGACGAACGCCCTCACGGACCTGCGGGTCGTCCTCGAAGACGGGCTCTGGGTCGAGGCGAGCTGGTATCGAGTTATGGGCTCAGAGGGCTCCGACATGCCACTGGCGCAGAGGTCCGCGGGATGCCGGCTCCACGTCCTCTCTGAGGAGGAGGTGGGACAGGTACGCTCCGTCGAGCTCGACGGGCGTCTCCAGTGGGTGCGCGTCGGGCCCGACCTCTGCGACGTAACGAGGCTCGACGAGGCAAGCGACCTCTTCTACGACGCCGACGAGCCGTCAAGATCCATGGCGGGCCGTGCGCTGTGGCTGCACGACTACCTGAGGAACGCCCATGCCGACGAGCTCCACGAACCCGACGAGGAGAGTCTCATCTGCGCAATGCTCGGCATGACAGAGGCCAGCTACGAATATCTGTCCGGGGTGGCTGCTAACGTGTACACAGAGGACTTTTGATTCTAGGAGCGTGTGAGATGGGCGTGGCCAAGCGTGTACTGAGTGCAATCGGTAAGTTCTTCCTGATGTGGATGAGATTCGTGGCGAGAATCATCCTGCTGTTCTGGCACTACGGGTCGTGAGGTGTACCAACGCCGCTACGAATCGGAATCCACACTTGCTTTGAAGCTCATTAATGCCTCGAACGAGTAGTTCTTCCAGAGGACGGGACACCCGCCGTAGCATTGGTCTAGAAACGCGCAAGACGAGCATTTCTCGGATGGGTACTTCCGCATCTCCTCCACTGCAGATTGGTATTCGTGACCATCCATCCAGTTATCGAGCTCTTCGTAAGTGCTGAAGTCATCGCCGAGTCGACCCAAGTTGGCGCTGGCGTACATGTCACAAGGCAAGAGTTTCATCGTAGTGTCGACGGTTATCGCGTTCTGGAGGTGGATCTGGCAGGGTCCTGCCAATCTGCCCTCGAGCAGTTTCAACTGTCGTTCGGTGTAAGCGCAGAGTGGGAAGCTGTATTCGACCCACCAGTCATCCGTTATGGCGTTCAGGCGGTCAATCTGCGAGACAAACGACTCGATCAGAGCAAACGGATCGTGCTCCTTTAGATAATCCATGTCCTTTGTCTTCGACTCGATGTTGTCTATGAAGAAGGTGAACGAGAACTGCCTCGCGCCGTTGTCATGGGCAGCTCGGACCGCCTCGCACACCCTCGTGACGTTCTCTTCGGTTACCACCATCGAGCAGGTGAACTCCAGCTCCGTGGAGGCGAGGTTTCTTATCGCTCGCAGTTGCTTGGCGTATCCGTCGTAACCGGTCGCCCTTTTCCATTCCGATGCGTCGGCCCCTTTCATGGAAATGTCGAGGTACCTGAGGCCACAGTCAATCAGGCTCTGGCAGAGTCCCATGTCCTCTAGAAGGACCCCGTTGGTCGCGATGGTTGGAGTGATTGCCGGGTACTCATCCTTGATGTACTTGAGGACGTCAAGGAGGTGAGGGTAGGTAAGTGGCTCGCCGCCCGTGAGGAACACGTACTTCACGTTTGCGTCACCGCAGAGGTCTACGATACGCTTCGCCTCGTCAAGTGACAGCTGGTCATGCGCGCGGTAGCCGGCCTCCTTCTCGAAGCAGAAGTCGCACCGCAGGTTGCAGCCACGGGTCAGGACTACCGTGCATTGCTTGAGTCTGTTCTTGTCACTGCTCATCTATTTGACCTCGCCGTCACTCCCGTTGGTTTTCGCTGTGTTTTCGAGCCCGATAGAAAAGGCTGGACCAACACTAATTCGCCAGAACAGAGAGCCCGTACAGCGATGAAGACTCATCTGTGAAGACGGATCGGGGCGACCCCTGTGCCATCACTTTTCCCCCAGCTGCACCGCTGTGCACGCCGAAGTCGACAACGTAGTCCGCGACAGTGGCGACGAACTCCAGGTTGTGCTCGACGATAATGATCGTGTCGCCCTTCTCCTGCAGGGACATCAGCACCTTGACAAACTTCGCGATGTCAACGTCGTTCAGGCCGGACGTGGGTTCGTCCAGGATGTAAAGGTTCCTTCCGTGGGAGGGCGTCCCGAGAGCCTTCGCGAGCTTTATGCGCTGGGCCTCGCCCCCCGACAGGCTCATGGACATCTGCCCGAGCCGCAGGTAGCCCAGACCCAGCTCGATCATGCTGCGGAGCACTGAGTGGACCTTAGCGGAGCCTCCGAACTTGTCTACCAGCTCGGAGATCGGCGTCTCCAGCACGTCCAGGATCGTCATCCCCTCGTACTCCACGGCGAGGACCTTCTCGTTGAACCTCCTCCCGCCACACTCCGGACAGGGGATGTAGGTACTCGGAAGGTAGTTCAGCTCGATCTTCTGCATCCCGGTGCCCTGACAGCACTCGCAGCGGCCTCCCTTGATGTTCATGCTGAACTGGCTGGCGCCGACCTTCATCTTGCGCGCCGTTGCGGTCTTGGCGAAAAGCGACCGAATCTCATCAAAGATGCCTAGGTACGAGACAACGGTTGATCTCGGGGTCTTCCCGACGGGAGCCTGATCGACCCTCAGGCACCTCTTGATGGAGTCCCCGCCGGAGAAGGTTTCGCAGCAGTCTCCCGACCTCTTCCCGAAACACCTGGCAACCACTTCGGCGAGCGTCGACTTGCCGGAACCGGACACTCCGGTGATGCAGGATATTCCACCGATCGGGAATCGTACCGCCTGTCCGTCGATGTTCCTGAAGTTGATTCCGCCAATCTCAAAGTACTGCTTGGCGGCGTGGGGGCTCTTGAAGGCGAGTGGGGCTTCGTCGCAATCCATGCCGTTCGTCACCCCCACGAGATAGCCCCCCTCGGGCCCTCCGACCGGCCCCAGCTCTATTGTCTCGTCCGCCGAGGCTATGTACTGTTTGTTGTGCTCAATCGCAATGACCGTGTTGCCTCGGTCGACCATGTCCCTGGTGGCGCGGATAATGCGCTCGGTGTCCCTGCGATGTAGTCCCTTGCAGGGTTCGTCCAGAATGTACAGCAGCCCCCTGAGCGAGCAGGTGAGCTGGGTGGCGATTCTGATGCGCTGCCTTTCACCATCAGAGAGCGAGGGGATGGTCCTGCTCAGGCACAGGTAACCGACGTTGAGCTCGGCCAGGGCCTCCAGCCTGCGATCCATCTCGTCGACAAGCTGTGATACTACATCCTTCTTCGGGTGGTCCGAGAAGTCGCGGGCAACCCCGTGAAGCCATTCGTGCAGCGCGACGAGCTCCATTCCCTCCGCCTCGCCGTAGTTCAGGCCACAAACCTTGTAGGACAGGGCTTCAGGGCCCAGCTTGGTGCCACCGCAGACGTGGCAAGGCCGCTCCTCCATGAACCTCGAGTATGCCGACGATTGGCCGGTGGAGTTGACGCTGTCGAGATGGTCGCGGATGGCGGGAACGGCACCTTGTAGGTACACGAAGTGCTGCTTACGGCGCCTCCCCTCCTTGTAGGAAAGCTTGTGCCTCACCTGGTCGTCCGCATGGAGAAGTATGTCGAGCTCACGGTCATTCAGCTCTGAGACCCTCCGGTCGATGTCGATGCCGTAGTGAGCGCAGAGCGCCTCGAGGAGCTTCTGCTCCTTGCCCTCTGCGGGGCCCTTAAAGAACAGGATGCCGCCATCGCGCAGGGTCACCTCGCGATCGGGTATCAGAAGGGATTCGGAGACCACACTCTCCGTGCCGAGGCCTGAGCAATTTGGGCAGAACGACTTGGGGTTGTTCGAGGAGAAGGTGCCTTCGGATATGTCCCGAGAACGGTCGCTGTTCGTAACCGCGAAGAGTGAGCGAAGGTAGTAGGCGACCTCTGTCACCGTCCCAACGGTCGAGCGCGGGTTGACGTTGTAGTAGTTCTGGGAGACGTTGAGCGCGGGATGGAGGTTCTCGATGGACCCGACCTTGGGTTTGCTCATGAGCTTCTGCCCGTAGAGGTTGCCCGTCATTCCCTCAAGAAAACCCCTCTGACTCTCGGCGTAGATGGTGTCAAAGACCAGCGAGGACTTCCCGCAGCCCGAGCAACCCGTTACGCAGGTGAATGCCCCGATAGGGATCTCTAAGTCGATGTGCTTCAGGTTGTGCTCGTGGGCATCCCTTATGAGTATCTTCTCCATGCCTGCCAACGCCTTTCCGACATCCGGTTCGTCTACGTCAGGAATTGAGCGCGCCGCCATCCTCCGCAAGGAACTCGACGACCTTGCGATGGGTCATCGCTGCGGCCTCGCAGTGGAAGTCGTTGATGACGAACGGGTCGCCATCGGGGTTCTCGTTCGAGTTGCACATCATGCAGACGGTGCAGTAGCCCCTGTCATCGCAGTCGACGCACTTGGGGAAGTCCCCCCTCTTGACCTCCCGGAGCCGGTGCAACTTCTCGGATCCGACCCAGATGTCCCTCAGCGACTGATGGGCCAGGTTCCCGAGGACGTTGGTCTGCCAGCCTACACAGGGATAGACGTCCCCGTTGGCTGCCACGCAGAGGCTGTACCGGCAGATCGAGCAGACAGGGTCGCTTGCGGCTACAGACTCCTTCTCCTCCGCCGAGTCGATCAGCACAGACGCGTAGCCTTGGGAGAACTCCTTCTCCAGAACGCCTTCGAGGTCGTTCAGGAGAATCCGGTTCTCAAGGTTGACCCCCGAGTGGTCGTACGAGGCAAAGATCACCGGCTCGATGGCGACCGCGATGTCGTGCTCCCTTCCCCATGAGACGACGTCGATGAAGCTGTCCTTGTTCTGCCTCATGATGGGGCACGATATCTGCGCCGGTATGCCAGCGTCAATTATCCTCAGGAGCCCGTCCTTGGTCTTCTCAAAGCTGCCTGTTTGCCTGGTGATACCATCGTGGACGGCGGCGTCCATGGAGTAGAGAGATGTTTGCACCGAGAGGAGTGGGTTCTCTCTCATCTCGTTGAGGATGCCGTCCGAAAGGAGCGTGAGGTTCGACAGGACGTTGACGGACAGGTCGAGCTCCCTGCATCTGGAGAGGAAACCAATGAGCTCCTTGTGAAGCAAGGGCTCACCACCAGAGAGAGTGACGTGAACGACATTGAGCTCTCTCGCTTCGTCAAGGATCCGATAGAGAAGCTCGGGATCGATCACGTCGGTCTTGTACTGATGGGGGATGTAGCAGTGCACGCAGCGCTCGTTGCAGGCGCTCGCGATTTCGATGTGGATGCTTCGCAGGAAGTCGTCGGGGCCGATTCTGTCCCGCGCACAGTTCTCTGTCGGGACGATTGCCTCTCCGGCACCGTCTTCTTCGGCAGATGTCCCTGACCAACGTCGGTCAACGCAGTCTTCCATGGTTTCACCGACACTCAGCAGGCCTCTTTCGACAAGCATCTGGAAGAACTCTATGACGTCTTCCTTCAGTACCTCGCGATCCACCCCGATAAACACCCGCATCAGGTCGTCAACGATCTCTTCGATGCTCCGGGGAGTCTTGCTCAGTGAGGCAAGCATGACGGAACCGCTCTCGGATACATACTCTTCTCTGCCGCTGGAGGTCGAATCGCTGAGAAACCGATAACCGAACTCGGAGTTGTCCGCGATGTATCCATGCCCGTCATACTGTCTGAACTGGATGTCATTTCTAATCTTGTAGAACATTGCGTGGTCCTCAAGTTGCAAACACCGACAGAAAAAACGAGACGCAGAGGCTGCCCCTGCGTCTCGTAGCCTTCTATGCAGAGCCTGCTTTAGGCCTTCTTGCTGCAAGGCCTCCCGCAAGGACCGTCGCCACACTTGGCGCCCTGGACCTTCTCCGCCTTCAGAATCGTGGGCTTGGTGTACTGCATACGTCCCCCTTAAGATGGAGAATGACATAAACAGAACGATTATCTCAATCGCCTATTTTTAAGTCAAGCCGCACCAAGACCGGTGTCACTGGGCTTTATGCCGTTCACCTGCTAATACTTCTGTATTTGTAAAAGAAAGGACGGCGGCCCCGAAGAACCGTCGCCCCAACTCGTTCACGAACCGGCTGCTTCTACCGGTAGAGCCCCGCCATCCGGTCCACCTCGCCCGCCACTCGGCAGCAGGCGTAGGCGGTCAGCGCGATGACGCCGAGCGCCACCAGGATCGCCTTCCTCACGGGATCACCTCCTCCCCCTGGCCTAGGTCGGGCATGACCTGCGTGACGCGGCCGCGCCGGATGTGCGGGTAGCCGTCGTCCGGGTCGTCGCCGTCCCAGCCGTCGTCGCGGCGGCGCCGGCGGAGCTCCCACACGCCGAGAGCGACGAGGCCGGAGCCGCTGAGCACCATCGCCGCCACGAACGGCCCGAGCCGGGTGTCATCGCCCGTCTTGGGCAGCAGACGCGGCGTGGTCGGGTTCTCGGGTACCTTGGGCTCCTCGACGTGGACCGTCTGGCCCTCGTCCTTCAGGTCCTCGTGGGTGGCCACGGTCGCCTCGCCCTGGGTCAGCACCTCGAAGGCCACGAGGTCGTGCCCGCCCAGCTCCGAGGCGTCGAGCTCGAAGGTGACGCTCACCTGGCCGTCGGCCTTCTCGGGCTTGAGGGTCGCGCTGGCGGTCACGGGCTTTCCGGAGCGATCGGTCACGGGCTTTCCGGTCTCGCGGTCCATGAGCGTGCCAGTTACCGTGTATTCCTGCCCTGGGGTGAGCCCCTGGTAGGAGACCGCGTCGACTATCTCGACCTTGGCCGCCTCGACCGTGTGGTCGCCGTCGGCCTTGTCGGTGGCGGTGGTGCCGATGGCCACGACGCGCACCGTCTGGCCCTCGTCCCCGATGTCCTCGTGGGTGGCCACGGTGGCCTCCCCGCGCGTGAGGACCTCGAATGCCACGAGGTCGTGCCCTGCCAGCTTGGAGCCGTCAAGCTCGAAGGTGACCGTCACGGTGCCGGACTCCTCCTTCGGCGTGAAGGTGGCGCTCGCGGTCGCGCCTTCGACCGCCTTGCCCGTGGCCCTGTCCATGAGGGTGCCGGTCATGACGTACTCCTGGCCGGGCGTGAGGCCCTCGTAGGTCACCTCGTCTGCGATGCGGAGCTTGGTCGAGGCCTGCGCGACGTGGTCGCCGTCGGAGGCGTCGGTCGCGGTGGTGCCGATCTTGGGGATGCGCACGGTCTGGCCCTCGTCGGAGAGGTCCTCGTGCGTGGCCACGACGTGCCCCTGCCAGGAGACGCGCTCGAAGGCCACCAGGCTGTGTCCGGAGAGCTGCGAGGCTTCGACGGTGAAGGTGACCTCGACGGTCCCGCTCGCCTCCTCGGGCGTGAAGGTCGCGGACGCCGTGGCGCCCTCGATGGCCTCGCCCGTCTCCTTGTCGACGAGCGTGCCCTCCACGACGTGCTCCTCGCCGGGGACGAGCCCCTCGTAGGAGACCACGTCGGTGATAGTGAGGGACTCGGACGCCGCCGCCTCGTGGGCCCCGCCGGCCGTGGCGGTGGTGCCGATCTTGGGCAGCGTGACCGTCTGGCCCGCGTCCTCGATGTCGGCGTGCTCGGCGACCTCGGCCTCGCCGAGGTAGAGGCGCTCGAACACGACCACGTCGTGCCCCGCGAGCTGCGTGGCGTCGAAGGAGAGCTCCACCGTCGCCTCGCCGTCCGGGGACTCTGGCGCAATCTCGGCGGTGGCGCTGACGGCGTTCCCGTCGGGGCCCGTCACCGGCTCGCCGGTCGCCTTGTCCATGAGGGTGCCAACCAGCTGGTAGGTCTGGCCGGGCAGCAGGTTCTGGTAGGCGACCGTGTCCGTGACGGTCACGGAGTCGTCGGCGAGCGCCACGTGCGCGCCAGTCTCGGAGTCGGCAGCGGTGGTGCCGATCTCGGGGACGTGGACCGTCTGGTCCTCGTCCTCGATGTCGGCGTGGACCGCCACCTCGATGCCGTCCTCGAGCAGGCTCTCGAACGCGACGATGGACACGTGGTTTACGTAGTTCACCTTGAACGTGAACTCCATCTCCACGGTGCCGGAGCTGGTCTTGGCCTTGAAGGTGGTGCTGGCTGTGGCAGGGTTGCCGTCCGCGTCGAGCAGGGGCTCTCCCGTGGCCTTGTCCAT
>Ga0256406_1003602_pt1 | contig 19009 bp, 19 predicted proteins | sample RumenRJG_03DNA_FD_185986 | JGI IMG/M metagenome (GOLD analysis project Ga0256406, IMG submission 185986) | Bovine rumen microbial communities from Lethbridge, Alberta, Canada - RJG_03 | ecosystem: Host-associated > Mammals > Digestive system > Stomach > Rumen | place: Canada: Alberta | collected...
ACGAGAACACCTTCGAATTATTGGCCCAAGCGGTCGGACGAAGCGGCCGCGCCTCCAAGCCGGGCGAAGCCATCATCCAGACCTACAACCCCGACAACTACGCGATATCGCTGGGCGCCAAGCAAGACTACGAGGCCTTCTACCGCAAGGAGATGGAGGCGCGCCGAAACGGTCACTTCCCGCCGTATTACTACCTTGTGTTGATCCACGTCGCCGCCAAAGGCGAGGATAAGGCTGCCTCGGCCGCGCACGACATCAAGGAGGATTTGCTCAAGCAGTCCTTCCCGCAGGTGGAGGCGGTGGGGCCGAGCACTCCCTACATCGCTTTGTGGCAGGGGAAGTACCAGCGCACGATCTTGGTGAAGTACCGCTCCCGCGAATCGCTCTTCCCTTACTTAAAAAGGCTCGGCCAGGAGCTTTCGGGCCGCGCGGGGGTGGACATCACCTTCGACGTCGACCCGCTCGAGAATTGAGCAAGCGCACCCATTCTATCCCCCGGCGTTTTCCGCCCTTCCGGCGGAGTTTGTAAAAATGCGCTTTGCTCTTTAAAGCCTAGTCTTTAAAAAATGAACCTTGTGCTATAATGACAAGCGACTATTTTAAGGAATTTTTGATAATCCATGATCACCCTCTGCTTCCTCGGACTCGATCAGTACGTCGTCGGCCATTACTCGAAGGAGAACACGGCCAACTTGGCGCAGCTTTACGAATCCGATCCCGCCCTCATCAACTTCTTCGCCCCTAACTCGATGCTTTTCCACGATGGGGTCGAGCAAACTTCCTGGAACCTCATCGTCATCGTCCGCGCCCCCTCCAAATACCGCGTCTTGGAGAAGCAGGTGGCCGATTACCTATTGAAGACGCTCCCCGATTTCGCCATCAACGTCGAGGTGGAGTTCGAATACTTCGAGCAGGGCTCCCATTACGAGAAGATCAACGGGGCCTATCCGCGCTACATGAGCGAGGACAACCTGAAGCCCGACGAATACGGCTACGACGGATCCGATTACCATAAAGGCGAGGATCCCGCCCACGACGCCGAAGAGGAGGAGCAGGAAGGCTCCGATGAGGATGAGGCCGATCCGCGCGACCGCGCCGACCTCGATCCCAATGACCCCAACCAGATCTACCTGGGCGACGCCTTCGCCGGCTTCGAGGAGAAGCTCCAGGAGCGCGAGCGCCAGATGGAAGAGGGCGTGAAGAAAGCCCAGGCCGAGAAAAAGGCGATGGACGAGGCCGATGAGGCCAAAAAGAAGCAAGGCAGCGAAGGAAAATAAAGGCTGCGGAGGTATATACCATGCAAGAATTGGACCTTTCTCTGGAAATCCTGGGAGACATCCTGGATCAGGATCAGGAGTTCGGCGAGGCGCTGAAGAAGAAATTCCAAGCCGACCCGAGCATCCGCCCTTTCCGCAAGGACGTCGCGGGGCTCGTCGGATGCGAGCTTCGACACGATCTGCTCTTCCGCTCGCTCCTAAAGCCGATCGAGGGGCTCGAAGAAGCCGACGTGCGCGTCGCCTCCTTGGCGATGGCCGACCTTTACTTCTACCGCCACTTCGCCTCCGACGCCTTCCTTCCGGCCGTCAAGGAGAAGCTGGGCGATGAGAAGATGGAGAAGCTCTCCCCTCTCTTCGTCGCGAAAGAGGGGCAGGACTCCTACATCCCCGAGACGATCAAGCGCGGCTCGCCCGAGTACCTCTCGCTCCGCTACAACACCCCGGATTGGGTGTTAAAGATTTGGGAGCACTTCGGCTACACGGCCATGTACAAGACCCTCCGCCGCAACTCCCGCCCGAAGGAAATTGCGGTCCGCGTGAGGGAGAGCGCCTTCTCCAATGTGGACGAATTCTACAATAGCCCCGACTTCCGGAAGTGCGACACCCCCTCCGCCATGGCGATTTACACGGCGAAGACCCCGCTTCGGAAGAACGACTTCTTCCGCCAGGGCAAGCTCTTCGAGGAAAAGCGCGGCATCAAGGCGGTCTTCGACCAATACACGGTGAAGGACCCCGAGGAGCTCTTCCTCTACTTTGAGGGCGGCAATAGCGCCGCCGCCTTGGAGCTCATCGAGCGTTATGGCGCCGAGGTCGGCCTCAACATCGGCACCCCAAACGCCGACCTTTACCCGGAGATCCGCCGCCTCATCCGCGACAAGGGCCTCCACAACGTGAACTTCTTCTCGGCCGCCTCCGATTCCTGCCAGGCCGCCATCTCCAAACCGCAGGACCTCGTGATCGACCTCGCCAAGTCCAGCGATTTCGATGCCATCCGCGAATCGCCCGACTTCTTCGTGCACCATAAGCCCGAGCAGCTCGACGGCCTCATCGCCTCCGAGCGCGCCTCCCTCGAGAACCTCTCCAAGCACGTGGAGAGGGACGGGCGCCTGCTCTACATGGTGCTCACCATGAACAAGAAGGAAGGGAAGCTCCTCATCCAGGACTTCCTCTCCGCCCACCCCGAGTTCAAGCTCGAGAAGGAGGAGCAACTCTTCCCCTTCGACGCGCTGGACACCGCCCTTTACTACGCGGTTCTCCATCATGAGCCCGACGAGGAGAAGGCCATCCCGCCGCTCGTCCAAAGCGCCTTGATGGACGTGGACGCCCCCTCGCTCCGCGCCGCCTCCAAGTAAAAGGAACGCGATGGCGGAACAAAAGAAAAACCTCTTCGGCTACGACATCTCCTCCCTCGAGAAGGAGATGCTTTCGCGCGGGGAGAGCCGTTACCGCGCCGCCCAGCTCTTTGGCTGGATTTACGGCAAGAAGGTATACGACTTCTCGAAGATGACGGACGTCTCCAAGTCGTTCCGCGCCGTGCTGGAGAAGGAATACTGCCTCTCTCTTCCGAGCATCTTCCTCGAAGAAGACGCCAAAGACGGCACGGTGAAGCTCCTCCTCCAGATGGAGGATGGGGCCAAGGTGGAAGCCGTCTTGATGCGCTATAACTACGGCAACGTCGCCTGCGTCTCCAGCCAAGTCGGCTGCAACATGGGCTGCGCGTTCTGCGCCTCCGGCCTCCTCAAAAAGACCAGGAATCTCGAAACCTACGAGATGGTGGGGGAGGTTTTGGCCCTCAACTCCATCCTCGCCAAGGAGGGGGAGAGCATCGACCACGTCGTCGTCATGGGCACGGGCGAGCCCTTCGACAACTTCGACAACGTGATGCGCTTCCTCCACATCCTGAACGACCCCAAGGCCTTCAACATCGGGGCCAGGCGCCTCACCGTCTCGACCTGCGGCATCGTCCCGGGCATCCGCAAGTACGCCGAGGACCCGCTTCAGATCAACCTCGCGGTCTCCCTCCACGCGCCCAACGATGCCATCCGCACCCAAATCATGCCCATCGCCCGCGCCTATCCGCTCGATCAGCTAATCGATGCGCTGAAGTACTACGAGGAGAAGTCGGGCCGGAGAATCACCTTCGAGTACATCCTCATCAAAGGGGTGAACGATTCCCTCGCCTGCGCCGACGAACTCGCGGATTTGATCCACGACAACCAGCTTTTCGCCTACGTCAACCTCATTCCGTATAACCCCGTGAAGGAGAAGCCCTACGCCCGCAGCCCGCGGGAGCAGATCACCCTCTTCCACGACCGCCTCATGAAGCGCGGCATCAACGCGACGGTCCGCAAGGAATTCGGCACCGACATCGACGCCGCCTGCGGGCAGCTTCGCGCCAAGGTGGAGCGGGGGGAGAAACAGCATGGCTGAGAAGAAATACAAAGGGCTTTTCTCCTTCAAGACGGACCGCGGCCGCATCCGCGTGAGCAACGAGGATCAAGCGCGCGTCGCCGTCAATAGCGCCGGCGAGGTGCTTTTATGCGTCTGCGATGGCATGGGCGGGCAAAACCGCGGCGACTACGCCTCGAAGACTGCGATGGACTACATCATGGCCTCCTTTCGCGAAAAGAGGCCGCATCTCCCCTTGTTTTTGGAGTCCCGCTGGATCAGCAAGACCCTCCGCGAGGCCAACTCCGCCCTCTTCCGCGACGCGGCCGATCCGCGCTACCACGGCATGGGGACGACCTGCGTCCTCGCCTTGATCGTCGGCTCAAAGATGATTTTGGCCAACATCGGCGACTCCCGCGCCTATCTTTTGACCCCCGAGGGCAAATTGAAGCGGCTGAGCGAAGACCAAACCTACGTCGATTACCTCTACAAAACGGGGAAGATCAGCGAAAGCGAGGCCGAAACCTCGAGCGAGCGCCACGTCCTGATGAACGCTTTGGGCATTTTCGGCACCGTCTCCCTCGACAAGAAAACCTTGGATTACCACGGCGAAAGCGTCCTCCTTTGCAGCGATGGCCTCTACAACAACCTCGCCGAAAGCGAAATCGCCGCCTTGCTCTCCACCGACGAAAGGCCGGATCAGAAAGTCAGCTCCCTCATCAACGAGGCCAATGCCAATGGGGGAAGCGACAACATCGGCATTGCCTTCTGGGAGTCCATCCATGATTAAAATCGGCGACAAGGTGGATGGCCGTTACCGCATCCAAAGCCGCATCGCCACCGGCGGGACCGCCGACGTCTATGAGGCCAACGATTTGGTGCGCAAGCAGATCGTCTGCCTGAAGGTGATGCGCTCCGACCTCCTCGATGACCCCAAGAACTTCGAGCGCTTCGAGAACGAAGCCGATGCCGCGGCGAGCCTCAACGACCCCCACATCGTGCGGGTCTATTCGCGCGGCATGATCGAGGGGCGGCCCTTTTTGGCCTCCGAGTACGTCTCGGGCCAGACCCTCCGCGAGAAGCTAAACTTCCAGGGGAGCCTCGCCGTCCCCGAGGCCTGCGAGGTCATGCTTCAGCTCACCAGCGGCATCCACTACATCCATAAGCACGGCATCCTCCACCGGGACATCAAGCCCGACAACCTCTTTTACTTGGCCGACGGCACCCTCAAGATCACCGACTTCGGCATCGCGAGCCCAATCGGCGCCAAATCAAGCGGCGACTCCATCCAGGGCACCGTGTTTTACTGCGCCCCCGAGATCTTCCAGACCGGGGAGGCCCAAGTCGCCTCCGACGTCTACTCGATGGGCATCGTCTTCTACGAGATTTTGACCGGCAAGGTCCCCTTCGACGGCGGCACGCCCGAGGAGGTCGCCTACAAAGTCATCAACCGGCGCATGCCCGAGGCCTCCAAGAGCATGCCTTCGGTCCCCCATTCGCTCGACCTCATCATCATCAAGGCCACGCGCAAGCGCCCCGAGGAGCGTTACCAAAGCGCCCTCGCGATGCACGACGACATCATGAAGGCGATGAGCGACAAAGAGCATTTCAAAGAGAGGAAGAGCCTGTTTCAGCGGCTCTTTGGATTCAAATGAAGCGCAAATTGATTTTGGCCCCGAGCATCCTTTCCGCTGACTTCACGCGATTGGGCGAGGAGATGAAGCTCGCTTCCTCCTCCGGCGCCGGCATGGTCCACATCGACATCATGGACGGCGTTTTCGTCCCGCACACGATCGGCTCCACGGACTGGGTGAAGGAGGCCAAGCAAAGCGTCCCCTCCCTTTTCCGCGACGTCCACCTGATGGTGGAGCACCCCCAGGAGACGGCGCTTCGCTACGCCGCCAGCGGCGCGGACAACGTCACCTTCCACCTCGAGGCGTGCTCCGACGAGAAGGAGATCTGGTCCACGATGCTCGCCATCGAGAAGGCCGGCTCCCGCGCCTCGCTTTCTTTGAAGCCGATGACCCCGCCCGAGGCGATGCTTCCTTACCTTAGCTCCGCCTACCTCATCCTCGTGATGTCGGTGGAGCCCGGCAAAGGCGGGCAGTCCTTTATGATGGATTCCCTGAAGAAAATCGCCTTCCTCCGCAAGAAAATCGATTTGCTCCCCGCGGAGAAGAGGCCCTTGATCGAAGTCGATGGGGGCATCAACCCCGACACGGCGAAGCTCTGCGCGGAAGCGGGGGCCGACGTCTTGGTGGCGGGCAGTTACCTCTTCGGCCACCCCGGCATGAGGGAGCGCGCCCAGAAGATCTTGGAGGCCGGGAGATGAGCCCTTACGCGAACCCCTCCGTCCTCTTCGCCCTTTTGGCGAGCGTGGTGGCCCTCTTCCTTTGCTTTTTCCTCTATGGGCGGATCCGCTACCGCGCGTGCGCGAAGAGCCGCTACTCCTGCTGGAATCAGTTCCCCTTTGAGATGTATGGCCTCTTCCGCGACTACCCCGAGGGGCCGCACCGCGCCTCGCTGGTCGTCCTAGAGAGCATCACGGGCCTATACCTCTTATCCCTTTTGTCCTCCGCCCTCTACCTCATCATGGGCTTCTCCCGCGAGCCCGGGAGCCGGGCCTCGTATCTGCTCCTCTCCGGCATCTTCCTCGCGCTTTTGACGCTGGGGCTCTTCTATCTTTTGCTGGTGCCCGCCCGCTACAACAAAGCCCACATCGCGATGGCGACCCTCTATTTCGCCGCGAGCTTCGGCTTCGCCCTCATGGGCGGCTTCTTCCTCGTCATGTCCGCCCTCCCTTACGATGGGGCGGGGCAGATGGCCGCCTTCGCTATCGGCATCGTCCTCTTCGTCTTCTCCGGCGGCGAGGCCGTCCTCATGATGAGCCCCAAATACGCCGATTGGGCGAGGTTGGAGAGCCAGTCGGGGAGCGATGGCGAAGTGGTGGTGAAGCGCCCGAAGCGCTTCCTCCTCGCCTACAGCGAGTGGGGCATGCTCTTCGCCAACGAGCTGAACCTCGTCCTCCTCTTCATCGGCCTCATCCTGATGACGGTGGATCGTTAAGGAAAACAAAAGAAAAAGCAGCCGCGAGGCTGCTTTTTTTGCTTACGCTGGCCTAACTTATTCGGCCGTTTCGGCCTTGGCCTTCTTGGCAGTGGTCTTGTTGAGGGTGCGATAGGCCCTGGCGGACATGCGGACGTCCACCATTTTGCCATCGATCTCAATCCGATACTTCTGGAGGTTCACATTCCACCTTCTGCGGGTGGCGCGGAGCGAGTGGCTCCTGTTATTTCCGGACATCGGGCCTTTGCCGGTCACTGGGCACTTTCTGGACATGCTAATCACCTCTTTGCTAGATAGCGCGTTGGAAACTATAACATAAGCGCGCGCATGGGGCAAACCTTTTTCTCTGCACTTTTCGCGCGCTTTTACGAGAGGATCGCCCCTTTGGGGTCGGCGTGGTTGAGGTAGAGGAAAAGGAAGAGGAGCAGGGAGAAGAGGATGACGATGGCTTCGAGGACTTTGGCCGCCGAAGCGTTCTTCTCTTTGCGTGCGAAGCAAACGAGAACCCCCAAAAGCACGGAGGCCCCGGACAAGCCGAAGAAAGTGAACTTCATGAAGGATTCGTTCTCGGAGCTTAGTTGATAGAGGCGGTAGACCTGCCACGCCGATTGGCCCGTCGCCTCGTCCTTGATTTGGTAGGGGAAGGGCAGAAGGCAGTAGAGGAGGATCAAGGCGACGCCCGTCAGAATCCCGAGGACGCCGATCAGCCACCCCGCGAGGGAGCGCCTTCTCTCGGCCCGGTCCATCTCGGCGTACATCTTTTCCTGTTCTAGCTTGCCCATAAGAGGCATTTTCCCCCGTTTCCCCGTTTCTTTCCAGCCCCCTTTTTCGCCTTCTTTTTTTCTTCGCTTTTCCGCGAATCGCGCCCCCATCCGTGTATAATGAAAGCAAGTTTTGCGCGATAGCGTGGAGGAATAAGCATCATGCCAACGAAAATCGCGGCCATGATCTTGGCGGGCGGCAAAGGCACCCGGCTCAAGGAATTGACCAAGAAAACCGCCAAACCGGCGGTCATTTACGGCGGAAAATACCGCATCATCGACTTCCCGCTTTCCAACTGCGCCAACAGCGGCATCACCAAAGTGGGCGTCCTCACCCAGTACGAATCCAGCGAGCTGAACGCCTACATCGGAAACGGGGAGAAGTGGGGGCTCAACGGCGTCCACTGCCTCACTTCCGTCCTCACCCCGAAGCAGACCGAATCCGGCTCCAACTGGTACGCCGGGACGGCCGACGCCATCTACCAAAACCTCGATTGGCTCGACGAGGTCGAACCCGAGTACGTCTTAATCCTCTCGGGCGACCACATCTATTCCTGCACCTACGATGAGATGCTCGAGCTCGCCGAGGAAAGGAAGGCCGACTGCGTGATCGCCGTCTGCGAGGTGCCGATGGAGGAAGCCTCCCGCTTCGGCATCATGGCGGTGGACCAGGAGGACAGCATCACCGAGTTCGCCGAGAAGCCGAAGGAGCCCAAGAGCAACCTCGCCTCGATGGGCATCTACATTTTCAACTACAAGACCCTCCGGGCCGAGCTTTCCGCCGACGCGAAGAACAAGGAGAGCGCCCACGACTTCGGCAAGAACATCATCCCGAAGATGCTTTCCGAGGGCAAAAAGATGGTCGCCTACCGCTACAAGGGCTACTGGAAGGACGTCGGCACCGTCGCCTCCCTCCATCAGGCCAACATGGACCTCCTCCTTTCGACGGAGGGGAACCTCTACACCGTCCGCGGCCATAACAAGATCTACAGCGAAGACACCTACAGCGCTCCCCAATTCATCGGGCCCGAGGCCCACGTGAGCGACTGCCTGATCAACCAAGGGGCGAAGATTCTGGGCTCGCTCCATCACTGCGTCGTCTCCGGCGAAGTGGTGGTGGAAGAGGGCGCCTTCTGCGAGAACTCCGTCATCATGACGGGCGCCAAAATCCATCGCGGCGCCCAGGTTTATGACGCGATCGTCGGCCCGGGCGCCGACGTCCCCGCGGGAATGACCGTCAACGGCGAGCGCAAGGAAATCGCGCTCTACACCGAGAAGGAGGACGAGTGAATGGACAGCAAGCGCGTGATTGGGATCCTTGATTTCTACAACGATCCCGGACTAGACGAGATCACCTACAACCGGCCGCTAGGGAGCACCTCCTTCCTGGGGCGCTACGCCTTCTGCGACTTCGCCCTCTCCAACTTCTGCAACTCCGGCATCGAGGAGGTCGGCCTCCTCATCAAGGAGCACAGCCGCTCCATCTTCAAGCACCTGGGCAACATGAACGAGTGGGTGACCAACACGAAGATCGGCCACCGCGCCTTCATGCTGAACGAGACCGGCGTCCTCAACCCGCGCACCAACACCGATTTGGCCAACCTGCGGGAGAACGATTGGTCCTTCTACGACACCGAGGCCCAATACCTCATCTTCCAAAGCAGCCACGTGATCGCCAACGTCGACTTAAGGCCCATCCTTCGCGAGCACATCGCCCGCGGCGAGAAGATCACGGTGGTCGGCGCCCCCATCGCGGACGCCTCCCGGGAATTCCTCGGGGCCAACCTCTTCCGCATGGGGGAGGACGGCTACCTCGAATCGGTCCGCAAAAACCGCGGGGAGCCCGGTCCCGCCCTCGCCTCGATGGAGATTTGGATCTTAAACCGCGAAGTCATCGACAAAGCGATCGCCTCGGCCAACTGGGATGAGGGGCTCGGCGTGAAGGACGTCCTGCTTCAGTTCCTCCATAACGGCACCTACAAGATCCACGTCTCGCGCTTCGACGGGGCCTATTGCCGCTACTTCGATTCCTTCGACCACTACGTCGAGTATTCGCTCGAGCTGTTGGACCCCCGCCTCGCCGCCGGATTATTTGATCCCAAGTGGCCGCACTACACGAAGAGCCACGACACGCCGCCGGCCCTATATGGGGAGAACGCCTCGATCTGCAATAGCTTCGTCGCCAACGGCGCCATCATCGAGGGCGACGTCTTCGACTCGATCATCTGCCGCAACGTCCATATCGGCAAGGGGAGCTCGGTGCACCATTGCATCGTCTTCACCAACACCCATATCGGCGAGAACTGCCATTTGGAGAATGCCCTGATCGACAAATACTGCACCATCCGCGACGGGGGATCCTTCACGGGCGACCCGCGCCGCTTCGTCTTCTTGAAACAAGGGAGCATCCTATGAAAAAAACCGCAGCCAAGCGCAAGATCGCGATGATCGCCTCCGAATCCAACCCCCTCGTCAAGACCGGGGGGCTCGCCGACGTCGTCTTCTCCCTCAGCAAAGCGCTCCGCGCGCAGAGGGAGGACGTGAGGATCGTGATCCCGTTCTACCCGCAGGTCTGGGGCAAACTGCACGAGGCCCCGAAGCAAGTCGCCCGCGTCGAGGTCCGCATGAACTGGCGGAACAACGCGGCCAACGTCTTCCTCGCCAAGCTTGGCGGCGTCCCCTTCTACCTCATCCAGAACCAGCAATACTTCGAGCGCGACGCCGTCTATGGCTATGACGACGACGGCGAGCGCTTCGCCTTCTTCGCCCAGGCGGCCCTGAAGGCGCTAGAGGCCGTCGGCTTCGCCCCGGACATCGTCCACGTCCACGACTGGCAAGCCGCGATGGTCCCCTGCCTCCTCAAGGCGGGCCACCTCGACTTCTTCGCCTCCACAAAAACTGTCCTCACGATCCATAACCCCGCCTTCAAGGGCGCGATGGACCCCGACGCCCTCTACGACTTATTCAATCTTCCCCTCAGCCTTTATGAGAACGGCTCCGTCCGCTTGGACGGGCGCTTCTCGACCCTGAAGGCCGGCATCGCCTACGCCGACAAGATCACGACCGTCTCGCCCACGCACCGGAACGAGCTGCTCACCCAAGACGGCGGCTGGGGGCTAGACGGGGTGCTCCGCTACCGCCAAGATGATTTCTGCGGCTTCCTCAACGGCATCGACTACGACGAATGGAACCCCAAGAAGGATTCGAAGATCCCGATGCCCTATGACGCGGATAGCTTCGCCAAGGGGAAAGAAGAGGCCAAGCGGGCGCTTTTCGCCAAGACTTATCTCCGCGACCACGGGGGGCCGACCTTTGGCCTCGTGAGTCGCCTCACCTTCCAAAAGGGGGTCGACCTCGTCCGCGACATCATGCCCAAACTTCTGGAGCAAGGGGCCCACTTCCTCTGCCTTGGCTCGGGAGAAAGGATGCTCGAGCAGGACATGGAGAACCTAAGGAGCCGCTACCCCAGCCAAGTCGCCCTCTACATCGGCTACAACGACTTGAGGGCGCACGAAATCTACGCCGCGAGCGACTTTTTCCTGATGCCCTCTTCCTTCGAGCCGTGCGGCATCAGCCAACTGATCGCCCAACGCTATGGCTCGCTTCCCATCGTCCGCTACACCGGCGGCCTCCGCGACACCGTGGAGGGCTACGTCGGCTGGAACCAGGGAACGGCGACCGGCATCGGCTTCGAGTCGTACGACTATTACGGCATCGATTGGGCCACCTCGATGGCGATGGGGGTGTACCGCAACAAACCCGCCTTCGAGCAGATGGTGCGCAACGCGATGAACAAAGACAACTCCTGGGACCACAGCGCCTCCCTCTACCGCGGCCTATACGAAACTCTCGCCCCCCTTCGCTAGGCGATTGCGCTAAACTAAGGAGCCTCTAAGCGAAAGGATTTTTTCTCCATGAGTTACGACCATAAAGCAATCGAGGAGAAGTGGCGTCGCATCTGGGAGCAGAAAAACGCCTATTACTGCGACACCCACGACTTCTCCAAACCGAAATACTACGTCCTCGACATGTTTCCCTACCCCTCGGGGCAGGGCCTTCACGTCGGCCACCCGGAGGGCTACACGGCCACCGACATCGTCGCCCGCATGAAGCGGATGCAGGGCTACAACGTCCTCCATCCGATGGGCTGGGACGCCTTTGGGCTTCCCGCGGAGCAATTCGCCATCAAGAACAACAAGCACCCCGAGGAGTTCACGCGCGCCAACATCGCCCGCTTCAAGGAGCAGATCAAGTCCCTCGGCTTCTCCTACGACTGGAGCAAGGAGATCGCGACGATCGACCCCGATTACTACAAATGGACTCAATGGATCTTCATCCAGCTTTATAAGCACGACTTAGCCTACGTCTCCAACGTCCCGGTCAACTATTGCCCGGAGCTCGGGACGGTTTTGGCCAACGAAGAGGTGATCGACGGCAAGAGCGAGCGTGGGGGCTACCCCGTCATCCGCATGCCGATGCGCCAGTGGGTGCTCCGCATCACGCGCTACGCCGAGCGCCTCGAGAAGGACCTCTCGAGTCTGGATTGGCCGAAGTCCACGATCGAGATGCAGAAGAACTGGATCGGGCGGAGCGATGGGGTCGCCATCGACTTTAAAATCGTCGGCTCCGACGACTCCTTCCAGGTGTTCACCACGCGGGTCGACACTCTCTTTGGCTGCACCTACTGCGTCCTAGCACCCGAGCACCCCTTGGTCAAGAAGCTCGTCTCCCCCGCGCAGAAGGAAGCGGTGGAGCATTACCTTGAGCAATCCGCGCGCAAGAGCGACCTCGAGCGCGTCGGCACCCAGAAGGAGAAGACCGGCGTCTACCTCGGCGTGGACGCGATCAACCCGATCAACGGCAAGCAAATCCCCGTCTTCGTCGGCGACTACGTCTTAGGCTCCTACGGCTCGGGCGCGGTCATGGCCGTCCCCTGTCACGATGAGCGCGACTACGCCTTCGCCAAGAAGCACAATCTCCCCATGATCCCCGTGATCGAGGGGGACGTCTCCCAAGCCGCCTTCACGGGCGATGGGAAGCACATCAATAGCGCCTTTGCCGACGGGATGAACATCGAGGACGCCAAAGCCGCCATCGCCAAGAAGCTCGTGGAGATGGGCAAGGGCAGGCGCGTGGTGAACTACAAGCTCCGCGATTGGATCTTCTCCCGTCAGAGGTATTGGGGTGAGCCGATCCCGATGCTCACCTTGGAAGATGGCACGGAGCTCCCCCTCCCGGAGGATCAGCTCCCCTTGGTGCTGCCTCCCCTGGACAACTATCAGCCGACCAAAGACGGGAAGCCGCCTCTCAGCAAGGCGCCCGCCTCTTGGCTAAACGTCGAAATCAACGGCAAGAAGGCCACCCGCGAGACCAACACGATGCCCCAGTGGGCCGGCTCTTGCTGGTATTATCTCCGCTACATCGACCCGCATAACGACAAGGAAATCGCCGACCCCGAGCTTTTGAAGCACTGGCTCCCGGTCGACCTCTACATCGGCGGGGCCGAGCACGCGGTGCTCCACCTCCTCTACGCCCGCTTCTGGCACAAGTTCCTTTACGACATCGGGGTCGTCCCCTGCAAGGAGCCCTTCCAGAAACTCTACCACCAGGGGATGATTCTAGGCGCCAACGGCGAGAAGATGTCGAAGAGCCGCGGCAACGTCGTCAACCCCGACGACATCGTCGCCTCGCACGGCGCCGACGCCCTCCGCCTCTTTGAGATGTTCGCCGGCCCCCTCAGCGAGATGAAGCCCTGGTCGACCACCGGCCTCGATGGGGCCAAGCGCTTCATCGAGCGCGCCTTCCGCCTGGTCGACGAGGAGCCCTTCCTCTCGCGGATCAGCGAGGAGAACTCGGGCGAGCTCGACTACTCCTACAACGCCCTCGTGAAGAAGGCGAGCGAGGACTACGAGTCGCTCTCCTTCAACACTGCGATCTCGCAGATGATGGTCTTCGTCAACGCCTGCTACCGGGCGAAGAGCCTCTACAAGCCTTATTTGGAGGGATTCGTCCAAATCTTCTCCTGCGTCTGCCCCTTCGCGGGCGAGGAGATGTGGGAAAAACTTGGCCACGAGGAGCTCATCACCTACGCCAAATGGCCGAGCTACGACCCCAAGAAATTGGAGAAGGACACCATCAAGATGACGGTGTCGGTCAACGGCAAGATGAGGAACGTCCTCGAGTTCTCCAAAGACCTCAGCAAAGAGGAGATCCTGAAGCAGGCCTCCTCCGACGCCAAGGTGGCGCCGTGGCTGAGCGGGAAGACGATCGTCAAGTCGATCGTCGTCCCAGGCAAGGTCGTCAACTTCGTCGTCAAATAAGCGGAAGCGGCGCGGGTTTCTCCCCGCGCCTTTTCCTTTCCCATGCGCGCGCGGAAGGTATAAGATATCGGCGAAGAGAGGGATTTTTCTATGGTCATTGCGCTTGACGTTGGCAACAATCGGACCAAACTCGCCGTTTTCCAAGGCCACCAGATGCTTTATCGGGTGGCTCTGCTCACCGACCCCTACGCCGAGACGCCGGAGCTCAAGCACTTCCTGAAGCTCTTCCTCGAGGAGTATCAGATCAACACCGAATCGCTGGAGGGCGCTTGCCTTTCCTGCGTCGTCGCCCCCTTGTCGGAGAAATGGTCCCAAGCCCTTTACGAAATGACCGACGAGAAGCCGATTCTCGTCAGCGGCTCCCAGGGCAACGGCGGCCTCGACTTCGCCGTGGACGACCCCGATGAGGTCGGCGGGGATTTGATCGCCGACGCGGTGGGGGCCTTAAGCGAATTCGGCTCCTGCTGCTTCATCGCCGATTTGGGCACCTGCGACAAGTACATCCTCGTCGACAGCGACAGCGCCTTCGGCGGATGCGCGATCGCCCCGGGGATGAGGATGGGCGCGCGCGCCCTTCGTGGCGGAACCGCCTCCCTCCCCGAAGTTGGCTTCTCCCCGTTAGGGAAAGCGGTGGGGAAGAACACCGAATCCGCGATCCGCGCAGGGCTTTTGCAAGGCGCCGCCGAGCGGGCGAGCGGGATGGCCAAGCGCTTCCAAGAGGAGACGAAGTACCCCCTCCGCTTCGTTTTGACCGGCGGGAACGCCCGCTTCGTCAAAGACCTTCTGCCCGAGTTCGAATACGACGAGGACCTGCTTTTGATCGGGCTCAACGCCATCTTCCACGCCGAGCGGGGCCGCTAAGAGATAGAAAGGAAAACCTATGCCCAATTTCAAGAAACTTGCAAAAGGATACGAGGAGAACGCCTTATTGGCCCTCCAGGAGCTCGTCCACCGCGCTTCTCCCTACGATGAGAAGAGCATCGCGTCGGACGCCCCTTACGGGAAAGGGGTCAAAAGCGCCCTCGACTACGTGGCCAAGCTCGGCCGCGACTTCGGCTTCGCCGTCGACACGTGCGACGGCCACTGCACCGAATTAACCTTCGGCGAAGAAGGGCCGCTCATCGGCATCTACGCCCACGCCGACGTGGTCCCCGCCGCGGGGAAGTGGAAATATCCCCCCTTCAGCGCCACCATCGAGGGGGAGGGCGCCGACCGCCGCCTCCTCGGACGGGGGGCAAGCGACGACAAAGGGCCACTCATCGCCGCGCTTTACTCTTGCAAATTGCTCAAGGACAACGGCCTTTTGAAGGGCTACCGCGTCCGCTTCGTCGCCGGCGGCGACGAGGAGAGGGGCTCCAGCTGCCTGAACTATTACTTCCACACGCTCCATAAGCCCGCTTCGGACTATGGCTTCACGCCGGACGCCGACTTCCCGCTCATCTACGCCGAGAAGGGCATCACCCACTTCACCGTCTCGCGCGAGATCGCGCTCGGCCCAGTGATTTCGATGGATGGCGGCTTCGTCAAAAACGCCGTCTGCGACCGCGTCCTCGTCACCCTGAAGTCCGACCGCGGCTTCGAGAAGTACCTCAAGGAGAAGCAGATCGACGCCGACTATAACTTCATCTCCCCGGAGCTAAGCACCGTCGCCTTCCGCGGCAAGACCGCGCACGCGAGCACGCCCGAGCAGGGCAAGAACGCGATGCTTTCCGCCTTCGCGGCGCTTGGGGAGTACTTCAAGATCGATTTCCTCACGAAGCTTTCCCTCGCTTTGGCGGATCCCTTCGGCTCCGGCTTCGGCGGGGCGCATGAATCCCCCGAGCTCGGGAAGAGCACGTGGAGCTATGGCATCGTCAAATACGCCGAGGGCAAGCTCTCCTTCACCGTGGATTACCGCTATGGCGAAGGGGTGGACGCCGCGGAGGCGATCAAATCCTTCGAGAAGGCCGTCGCGATGGGCGCGACCATCGACGGGGAAATCGGCAAGCCCCTCCTCTACGACAAGAAGAGCCCGCTCGTGGCCACCCTCATGCACTCTTACAAGCATATGACGCACAAATTCTTCGCCAAACCCCTCGCCATCGGCGGGGGAACCTACGCCAAGGAGGCCCCCAACTGCGTCGCCTATGGCTCCGCCTTCCCGGGGCATCCCGGCAACATCCACTCGCCTGATGAGTACATCTACCTCGACGACTTCTTCGCCCAGATCGCGATTTACGCCGACGCGATTTACTCGCTTGGCCAACTAAAGAAGTAAGCCATGCGCGCTAGGCACAAAAGTTGGACGAGGCCTTATCTTTCCGCCCATCCCGAGGTGGCGCTTCCCTCGCTTTCCTCCGATACTTCTTTCTTTGAAGGGGCCCCGCTAGCGCTTGAAATCGGCTGCGGCAAAGGGGACTTCGTCCTCCAGATGTCGCGCTTATTCCCCGAGGTCCATTTCCTCGCGATGGACAAAGTCGCCGACGTCTTGGCGGTCGCCCTCAAGAAAGGGATCGAGGCCGAGGCGAAGAACATCCGCTACCTGAACCAAGACTTCGACGAGGCCTACGAAGAGCTCTCGCAATACCATTACCAGAGGATTTACCTGAACTTCAGCGATCCCTGGCCTAAGAAGCGCCATGAGAAGCGCCGCTTGACCGAGAGGGGGCGTTTGCTCCGCATCGCCTCCCTCCTTACGGAGGATGGGGAGATCCGCTTCAAAAGCGACCAACGGCCGCTTTATGAGTTCACCCTGCGCGAAGCCGAGGCGGACCAGCTGAAGATCGTGAGCCAAAGTGAGGATTATGCCCTCGCGCCCGACGACTGCATGAGCGAGTACGAAGCCTCCTTCCGGAAGGAAGGCAAGCCGATTTACCGCATCATCCTCAAGAAAGGAGATTGACCATGTACCGTTTTTTCTACGATGAGCCGACCAATGGGGACATTTGCTTCCTCGTCATTTCGCCCGCGCCTTATCCCGACCGGGTGGAAGAGAAGGGGGACGTGGTCGCTTTGTGGAAGGGCGATAGCCTCATCGGGGTCAACTTCCTCCACGCCTCCCGATACCTCCCTTTGAAAGGAAACGGGATGATCCCTCTCCCTAACGAGGAGTTCTTGCGGGCCGCCAACGAAAAACTATCGGAGGCCTCCCTCCCCGCGTTCCCCGCGCCGGAAAACTCGGGCTACCGCGTGGGCAAAGTGCTTTCCCTCGAGGAGCACCCGCTCGATGAGAAGGCGAAAATCGTCCACCTCGACTTCGGGGATGGGTTGACGGTCGAAACCGTCTCCCGCTACCCCAACCTGGCGGTGGGCTTCCAAGTGGTGGCCGCCCTCCCGGGATGCATCCGCTTCGACGGGACTTTGTTTGAGGGGCAGTCTAGCCGCGGCATCGGCAATGGGGCGGACCTATGCTCCGCCTACGATTTGCGCCTCGGGGACGAGCGTTCCCTCGCCTTCGACGCCTCCGCCTATCCCGTCGGGGCGGACTTCTTCGCCTCTCACTGACCGTTCCTCGGAACGGTCTTTTTTTCAAGGGGTTTCCTCACGAAGGAACCTCCCGCAAAGCCTGGTTTTCCCTATTCATTGGTTAAGATAAAACTCTTTCCCTTCGCAAAAGAATATGCCTTTTTTCACATTTTCTTGAAAAGGTATGAAAATTTTTCATTGAATCGGGAACCCCTTCCCGTATAATGCTTATGAATGCGCATAAAGGGGGCGCAGAAGAAATGGACAATACGAAGGATAGGGTGACGATTTATCAAGTGGCTCAGGTGGCGGGGGTGTCGCTTGCCACGGTCAGCCGCGTCATCAACCATCAAGGCAACGTCACCGAGGCCACGCGCCAAAAGGTGCAGGAGACGATTGAGAAACTGGGTTACAAGCCCAGCCGCCTCGCCCAGGCTTTGGCCACCAACAAAACCACCAACATCGGGGTCGTCATCCCCTCAGCCAACTACGTCTACATCGCCAACGTCCTTAACGGCATCACCGAAGTCGCTAAGGAAAAGGGCTTAACCATCACGCTTTTCACGACTTCCCACAGCCGCGAGGAAGCCATTTCGATGATCGAGAAGGTCATCTCCTCCCACGTCGACGGCGTCATCATCTTCGACGATGAGCTCGACGCCGAGGACGTCGAGAAGATCAACTCCTACAACGTGCCGATCATCGTGGTCAACAACCACGTCACCGGCGAGCGGGTCGGATGCGTCTCCTTCAACTACGACGGCGCCTTGAAGAACGCGATCGTCGATTACTACCAAAAAGGTGGCCGCCATCAGATGACCTTCCTCCACGTGCACAACTGCGGGCGCCTCCTCGCGCACTGCGAGAAGATGTTCATCCAGACCAACGAGCAGCTCGCTCGTCCCTACAACGTCATCAACTGCGACGATTCCTACACCAGGACCTACGCCGACTTCCTCGAATTATTCCGCAGCCACAAAGAGGGTTACTTCATCGCCTACCGCGACTCCATCGCCGCCGCGGTGGAAAACGCCGCGACGGATTCGGGACTCCGCATCCCCCAAGACGTCGAGGTGCTCTCCCTCGTCGGCACGAAGTACGCCGTCATCGTCCGCCCGAAGCTCACCGCCATGCACATCGACATGGCCGAGGTCGGGAAGCGCTCGATGTACATGCTGATCGATTTGATGAACAACAACCTCGTCGACAAGGTCAGCCACTTCGACGCCATCTTGGAAAAGCGCGACAGCACCGAGTACTGAGCCAAAAAGCCAAAAGAAAAGACCTCTTCGCGAGGTCTTTTTCTCGTCTTCGTTTAGTCGCGGATTAGGAGGTCCGCGGTCGAGGTGTTCGTCGCGAAGGGGATGTTGTACACCGCGGCGATGCGCATGAGGGCCTTCACGTCGGGGTCGTGGGGCTGGGCCGATAGGGGGTCCCAAAAGAAGAAGACCATCTGGATTTGGCGCTGGGCGATCATGGCCCCGATCTCCAAATCGCCGCCCATCGGGCCGGGGAGGAACGGCTTCACGGGCAGCCCCGTGGCTTGGGCGACGAGCTCGGCCGTGTGGCCCGTCCCGCATAGCTCGAAATGGCTTAGCTCCGCCTTGTGCTTCATCGCCCAGGCGACCATCTCCGCTTTCTTTCCGTCGTGGGCCGAGAGTATCCGGAATCTTGTGTAAACGATTCCTAGTGCTGCGTTCGAATTCTAGTCACTTTGATTCGTAATAGGCAACGATTTCCCTCCAACACCTCA
>Ga0256406_1003603_pt1 | contig 19005 bp, 13 predicted proteins | sample RumenRJG_03DNA_FD_185986 | JGI IMG/M metagenome (GOLD analysis project Ga0256406, IMG submission 185986) | Bovine rumen microbial communities from Lethbridge, Alberta, Canada - RJG_03 | ecosystem: Host-associated > Mammals > Digestive system > Stomach > Rumen | place: Canada: Alberta | collected...
AAGGGGGTATTATGCTCGCATATCAGCCAACACATGGTAAAAAGTCAGTCCGAACTAGAAAAATCGCATTCTTGGCGGTTTGGGCCGCAACGCTCTGAGACTTTAGTAGGGTTGCGGATTTGAGGCTGTTTATTGCTTTTATAAGCAAAATTATACTTTAATTGTCAAAATTACAAATTTATTCTAACAAAAAGTATTAAAAATCAATATACAAGGTATTTATTGGTATAGAGGTGCCTGCTAACCATACATCAATAGGGTTGAAATTTTAATCCAATAATTATCAAATGTGGCCACGTAGGGACAGTTCCAGAACGGCATCAGATGATTGATACTCTCAGTATCAGACTGTGATACCCGGAGTATCAAGCTGTGATACTCAGCGTATCAGACTGTGATATCCAGCGTATCAGACTGTGATACTCACAGTATCAAGCTGTGATACCCGGAGTATCAGACTGTGATACGCTTCTGGAACTGTAGCGGAACTGTAGCCGGCACCCTGTGGCTTAAACGTAAAAGGGAGGCGGACCACTGCTGCGTGGCACGCCTCCCCCTTTAATGTCTTTACCCTGAAAAGTCTTAAATTATCAGAACTCTTTATCTTACAATATATTTCTTTCCATTGAAGATGTAGATGCCCTTAGGCAGACCCTTCACCGATGTAGCGCCGGTAGCCACCTTCACGCCGCTGAGGGTGTAAACATTGCCTGTGGCGTTATGAGCCTCAGCAGCTTCGGTGATGCCCTTGATGGCGGTAGTAGTTGGATCTACCTTGCCATAGAAGCTGAGCCATATATCTGAAATCCAGAACATTGAGCCACCCTTCACATCGCTGAAGCCAATGGTGATGACGGCATTGCCAAGGTCGTCGACTGTGAACGGTACATACAAATCGTAGTATCCTTTGTGGTAGAGGTCCATAAAAGTTCCTACACCGTGGCGGAAGTCGTACTCGGTAACACCCAGGGGTTCGATAAGCTCTTTGTAGAATGCGTTGTGGATGCGCATAGTGGTATCGTTAACCGTTACATAAGCCTTTCCGGTAATCGAGTCGTCAGGGATAACATTACCCCAGTCGAAGCCGTTACGGAACACTGAGCGAACCTTCAGCACGTAGTTGCCTGCTGGCAGACCGCCAACGGTCTGGGTAAGAGCTTCGGTCTTTGAGCTTGAACCGCCAATGTACCAGTAAATGTCATCACCAGCAACAGGATTAGTGGTTGTGCCTGCCCAGCCAGTCAAGCCGTGAGTATCTGCATCCACATCGCCGGCGAACGACGGGTTGGTAAGAAGGTCGGTAAAGTCGAGCGTTTCACCTGCCTTAGGCAGCACGCCAGATACAATAAACTTCTTCTCAGCTTCCTGCAGAGCCTGGAGGGCCTGGATGTACTCTTCTTCGCTCTCTCCGCTTTCAAGAGCATCGTTACCATCAGCTATGGCGTTGTCCAGATCCTCTGAACCAACCTCAGCCGGAATGTCTACACTTGCCTTCAAAGCCTCGGCACGTGCAATTTCGTGAGTAAGAGAGTCGCGGATGGCGCCGAACTTAGCCTCCTGCAAGTCTTTAAGATATTGTGCCTTGTCGCCGTAGTAGTTAAGCTTCACGTTGTCGAAGCCAATCCAGTTGGCAGTGGCATCCTCGCCAATGTTGATGCCTAAGGTAATGGCACCACTCTGGGTGAGGTCGTAGCCTATAGAATAATGTGAGGCAGTACCGTTGGCAGAGTTAACCTGCTTTACGCTGTCGTTAACAAAGGCTGTTACACCGGTGATGTCACTCGGGTCGCTGGCACCCTGCTGACAAGCAATCACATCGATATCAAGCACATAGTAACCAGCCGGCAGATTGTCCTTAGTGGTAAGGTGTGCATAGTTCTCGCCATTGCTCTGACCGTAGTTGGTGTTGCTGGCAACCCAGGCTTCCAAGAAAGGTTTAGTGAAGCCTGTAACATCACCAGTGGCATTCACGTGGATGTTAGGATTGGCACCTGCTTTCAAAATATCCCAGCCGGTGGTAGACGAGCAGTCGTTGTCTACAATAGCGATCGGGTGAGCATAGCTTGCATTGGCCACGCCAAAGGTGTAGAGGGCATCATCCATTGTGGCTTTGCCCAGCTGAATGGCCTCAAGGGTGAGTTCAGCCAGTTTTGCCTTGGCTTCGGTAATGGCAGTGGTGAGGGCATCCTTGCCATTCTTATAACTCTCGTCAGCAATCTTTGCCTCTGCGTCGGTTATCACTTTCTGCAGAGCGAAGTATTGGTTGTTGGCATTGTAGAACGAATCAAGAGCGGCCTTCAAGGCTGTTTGTGCCTGGTTAAGCTGTGTAAGGTCTACACTGGTTACATAGCTGCTATAGGCATTAATAGAATCGGTGAGCACCTGCTTGTACATGGGGTACTCGGCGTTGTCCTTCAAAGTGGTGGCCGAGTCAACCAGAGCCTTCAGAGCCACTTGTGCATCGGCTGCGTCAATCTGTTCCAGGGCTTTCTTAAAGGCCACTGTATCGCCTACAAACGAAAGCTTGAAGTTGTCTACAGCCAGCCAGTTGCCGGTAAAGTCGGCATATTTATAACCCAGGGTGAGTGTTTCGCCTGCGTTAATCTTTGTGGTAAGCGTATAGTGATGGAACTCACCGTTGCCGGTAGCAACATCTACAGTCTGGTCGTTGAAGTGCAGTTGTGCACCGGTTACTATCACCGAGGCGTCTCCCTGCTGTGTTGCCATGGCGTCGGCTGCGAGCACATAGGTTCCGGCAGGCAGTTTGCTGAGCACCTGGTAAACATCGCCTGAGCCCTTGATGGTTCTCAGCGATGAAGCCGACGATGAGGTCCACTGCTCCACAAACGATTTAACGGTGCTGCCGTCGGTAGAGGTGTAAGAGGCACTCACATTGCCCTTAAAGCCTGATGAAGTCCATCCCTTGAACGAAGTGCTGTTCTTGGCGTTGCTGGCAAAGTCGGCATTGGTGATGCGACTGGTCAGGTCAATGGTATTCGCAGCAGCAAACTGCTTCATGGCATATTCCAGTGCCAGGATGGCGTCGTTTACTTCCTTCACCGAAGTAGAGGTGAGCATGCTCGTGGCGTCGTCGATGGCGCCCTGCATCTCGTCGCGACCATTTACATAAATATCCTGCTGGCTGAGCATCTGGTTAGCTTTGTCGATGTCAGCCTGCAGGCTGTCGGTATTGGCAACCTCGGTTACCTCTCCAAGGAAAAAGTTGGCAAACTTCTCCTGAGCTGCCAGGTTATAGAAGTTCATTACGAAGTATGGACCCTGACCGTTGAACACATACTGTACCTGCTTCCATGCGGTACCAAACTTCACCACGTTGCCCAAATCGGTGTTGTCGTAGCCATTGGCGGCATCCTTGCCGGAAGTACCGTCAAGACTCTGGTAAGCGTAAAGCGAAGAGTTGGTAATGTTGTCGGTGGTACCGCTCTTTACATAATAAGAGAAAAGATACAATTTGCCTGCATCCACCTTCCAGCTGTCGAGCAGCGCACTGTCTGATACGGCACTGGTAGAACCCTTGTCGGCCAGCACAGAGAGAGCTTTGCCCGAACCTGTGGGTGTGTCATCGGTAGTTGCGAACACAGTAGATGAGAGCTCGTTGCCCGAACCACTCTTCCAACTGGTTAATCCCTGCGAGAAATCGCCGTTAGTAATCATGTTCTGGCCAGTAACCTGATACTTGCCCTTACTGTTCCTAACGACATCTCCTACATTCTGCGCACTAAGACTAGTGGCGAATGCCATTGCTGTGAGCGATAGTAGTAGAATTTTGTTCATTTTAATAGAATTTAGTTATTTTAGAATAAATGTTATTCACGTAGATTTGAATGGCTGCAAGAGCCTTTTCGGTGGCAAATATACATGTTATTTTAATATGATTATAATAAAAATCAAAAATCATAGCTTTTCTCACATTTTTTCATGTTAAAAACATCATCCTTTCATTTGTACCTACCACAGAGTTTAATTGTGTCATCAGGGTAACAATACAGAGCGAGAAAACTTTTGAGGACGTCTGGTCCATTGCAGAATTCCGGTGCTTATGCAGGCCTCTGAAAAAGTATTTAACAGTTACAGACTGAAAGTATACACCCTAAAAAAAGATAGAGAACAGAGGCTCAGTTGCAAATGTCTGCTTGCTTACAGATTAAAACTTTTTGTTAGGGCATTTCCGAAAAAAACAGTTTTTTTCAGCAGATTCGCCCTTGTAACAGCCCTGCATTGTTTATTGGGCATTTAGAAGAATTACATTAAAGAACATCTTTTTAGTTGCTTTTGTTGCAGTTGTGCTGGAAAATGCGTAACTTTGCAGCCGCAACAATGCGCCTGTGGCGGAATTGGTAGACGCGCTAGACTTAGGATCTAGTGGTTTAGGCCGTGCAGGTTCGAGTCCTGTCAGGCGCACAATATTAAATGCCAAATAGCTTGTTATCAGCTATTTGGCATTTTTGTTATTGAAATATTGACGATAGTGTGGCGGCATATTGGGGTTCATCCGACAAATCGTGCGATTTTGTCGGATGAACCCCAATTCTATCAAGTCGCGCATGCTTCCTACAAGCACGATGATTAGTAGTCGATGGTGAAGCACTTCTTGTGGTGGACGGGCTTCTCCAGCTCATCTACCATGGGCCATGGCAGTGTCTGGTGTCGCTTTTGTTATAATTTATTTTACCTAGCTTTAAATCTTTTTGAACAATTCTGCGTCTTTATAGTAGAAACATATAAAATCTGCAATAGACAATGAATACAGACAAAGACAAAACCTCCCTTGCGCTTTTGTCCCGGTTGATGGAGACGGAGCGCCCCAGGCTGCTGTGCTATGCCTACTACCGGCTGGGCAATGAGGCTGATGCGGAAGACGCGGTGCAGGATGCCTTTCTGAGGCTGAGCCAAAAGCTCACCGATCGTGTTGGAGAGATAGGCAACTGGAAATGCTATGTGTTTCGTACGCTCTCCAATCTCTGCTCCTCACGCGTCGCCCACGACAGCAGGGTGGCCACCATTCCCATAGACGGCCGCCTCAATATGGCTGCCACAGGAGAGGACGATAATAGGGAAGAGGAATTCAGGCGCGTCGGCCGCCTGTTGGACACATTACCCGAGGAGCAGGCCGAAGTAATAAAGCTTCGCATCTATGGCAACAACAGCTTTGCCGAGATGGCAGAAATTCTTTCGGTGCCGCTGCCCACGGTTAAATCCCGATTCCTCTATGGCCTCACCAAACTGCGACGGGCCATGAAAAATGAAACTGACGACTAAAACTTTCGAAAACCCTTAAATATACGGATTATGAATTGCAATGAGTTTAAGGCAAAGGTTGTCGACCTGTTCGACACCAACGTGGATGAGGCCACACTTAAAGAATGTCGCGCCCACATGGACAGCTGCCCCAGCTGCAGGGAATACTATGAGGAGCTGAGAAGAGCTTTCACCGAATTGGAGCCGCGCAAGACTTTCAACGCACATCCTACTGCGGGCCAGCGCAAGCCAAGCCAGCGTCTATGGCACGCCGTCGCTGCCGTAGCCATTTGTCTGGTGGGCTTTTTCTTAGGATGGAGCCATCTCTTCACGTCGGAGGCACATGCCGGACAGGCTCCGGCGTTTACGCTCGCCGATGGCATGAAGTGCGTGCAAAATGTGGGTAGCTTCCGTATGGTGGCCTATGCGAGAACTGCGCCCAAGGAAAACTTTGCCTATTTCGACCCGAAGGCCGACTTCGTGAAAGTGAATATCAGTCTGATGCGGCAAAACGACTCCACTTTCTTCCGCGTGGAGAAAGATGGTGGCCGGACCGTGGTCTGCGACGGAGCCAATCAATATATGTGGACGGGCGACGGTGCCTATGACAAAGAGGGGAAGGATGCCAACTTCCTGGAGTCGTTTGCCAGTCTGCTCTATCCTGAGAGGCTGCTCAAGATGCAGGACCAGGTGGTATGCCTTTCAGAGAAAAACAAAGAGACACGCAGCGAGACCGATTCCACCATCATCATCACCGTGGAGGGCAAGCAGCTCAGCGGTGACCTGAATGAGCTCTTTGCCAGAGGAAAGGAGAGCCTCATTCCCGTCGTCATCCGAAATGTCTTTTCCAAAAACGACGGACTGCTGCGGTCTGTCAACGTAACGGTGAACAATGTGGTGATGCTGCGCGTGGACAACATCCAGTATAACGTGATGATGAGCAAGAAGAGCCTTGTCGCTCTTCCCGATGCGCCATCGTCCAAGTGGGAGGAGATGAGGCCGCAGCCTATGAAGAAGAGGCTGTTGGGCCGTCTCCAGCGCATGGGCGCGGAGGAAGCGGCACAGGCCATGCTGGACGACCTCTGCAACGGCCGGGCAGCCGCCAGCCCTGCGTTCAGGCAGTACAAGCCCTACCTGGCCGCGTTGACCCATAAGTTTGCCGGATGCAAGGCCTCCAGTTTCACGGTAAGGAAGAAAGGCGACTATGCCGGAGTATTCGTGTTCTATCTGCTCACGCGCCCCAATGGCCAGACGGAGAAAAGCTACATCTGCGTGCGCAACGACAACGACCAGCATATTTGGATTGCCGACGGAGGACTTTAATCTAACTCGATTGCGTGAGTTGTCATGTTGGATATTGCTTTTTGCTGGTTATCGCTTCTATCCAACGACAATCCACCCTTATCAGTTAAACGGTATTTCGTAGTGTCCGTTGTTTAGAACATTCCAATATTGTTAGTGTCCTGCAGACGTCTGCAGGACACTAATAGGTTAAAGTAAGGAAGTGCGGGATGCGCGTTGTTCCTATTTCACGTTGCCCACCTTGATGAGGTATTCGGCTATCTGGACGGCGTTGAGAGCGAGGCTGCTGAAAAAGTATTTAACAGTTACAATTTATAAGTGTATTCCTTAAAAATGTCGAGGACGCGTCCACTGTAGGGGCGGCTAGGTAGGGTTAGGGGCCGCCCTAAGGACCCGGTTTGTCGGGCAATTGATTGATTGTGTTGGAATTGCGTGGCACTTAGGGCGGCCACGAGGGCCGCGCCCTACGGTGGACCGGTCCTCCGCAATTGTCAGTTTGCTTACAGATTGTAACTTTTTGCAGTGGCAATTCTGAAAATCACTCACTTTTTCAGCAGCCTCGTTGAGGGCGGCGCCCTTGCATATCTGGTAAGCAATTATCAGCGAGAGGAGAAATTATACGCCTTGTGAAGAACCATAAAAAGATATATTATCTTAGCTATAGAAACAAGGAAGCTACAGATAAACTGTTTGCCGATATTCAGCGGAAAATGAGTAGCTCAAATAAAGATATCAGATCCGTTTCCTATCACTTCGACGGTAACGCATGCGGCCATACGAACTCACAGGAGTAACAACAACCATTTTGAGCGGTCGAAGAAAGGTGTTAACCCAAATAGCCGCACAACGAGTATTGCACTTATAACCATTGTACAACAACGATGCAAGATTTTATCAATGAAAATCATTGACATTGTAAGATTATTTTCATATCTTTGCGAAAATAACTGTAGAGCTTATGGAAGTACGAGACATTTTCGCCTTGCGCAAAGAGGGGCACTACGCTGAAGCCTATGAGGCCATTATGCGCATATACGCCATTCACCAGGGACCACACACCAACTTGTGCATGTTCTGGTGCACCAATGATATGCTGAAGATGCGCATTCGTGAAAAGAAAACCAACGAGGCACGGCGACTGCTCTTACAACTGGTTCACCTTTACCCGCAAACCACCGATCGCCTGGGCCAGGGAAACCGCGCCATCATCACTGCAGCACTGGGTATTGACAGGCAGATGGAAGACTTCAACCTGATTTACTTTATGCCCTACTTTAACCGCATGACCAATGCCGACTGGCAGCCCTATGTGGTCAGCGGGCATAAGGTGCCTTCACTGGGACAGCAGGTGGTGAACCATTTGCTCAAGGACCTGCCCAAGCGGGATGCCGCCTATATTAACCAGATAGCCGACTTGTTCCGCACAGCTTTCCAAAAGTCACCTTATTATAAAGAGAACCTGCGCCACCTGGCACAGATGCACCAGCTGGTAGGCCACACCGGCAAAGCCATCGACACTTATCGTAAGCTGCTGAGCCGGCATCACGACAGCTACCTGTATGCCGAGCTGGCTAAGCTGCTAACCGACGACAAACAGAAGCTGGCCCTCTACTGCATGGCCGTTACCCACCAGTATAAGGATGAGTACGCCGCCAAATACCACCTTAACCTCGCCCTGCTCATGCAGTCTACCCTACCCCGCCGTGCTGCCTACGAACTGGACCGCTACTTTGAGATAAGAGAACGCAACTACCAGCAGATATCGCCCATTGCCAAACGCCTGAAAGCGCAGCTTGCCAACGTGCAGCCTGTGTCGGCCGTCGAAGAGCAGGTACTCTATGAGCGTGCTGCTGCCGAAGTGAACAAGCTCATTACGGCAGGCGTGTAATTTGCTCCAGCCCCTTTGGTTTACAATCAAGGCCAAACACCCCATCAGCCTGAGCAAACCACTATCGTTTTGCTTTTTGCATTTCTTTGTGCTTTCTTACGGTATCGGTTAAATTATTTGTAACTTTGCAGACACAACCAAGGTATTGGCAAAATGAATAACAAGGTACTTATCGACATCAAACATCTGCGCAAGGCATTTGGCGACCATGTGGTGCTGCGCGACATCAGCACTACCATCAGCGAAGGCGAGGTGGTGGCAGTTATCGGGCCATCGGGTTGTGGCAAATCTACCTTTCTGCGCAGTTTGAACCTGCTGGAAAAGCCCACATCAGGGCGCATCTTGTTTGAAGGCACCGACATTATGTCGCCCGAGATTAACATCAACAAGATGCGTGAGCGCATTGGCATGGTGTTCCAGCAGTTCAACCTTTTCCCCAACATGACCATTCGCCGCAATATTATGCTGGCTCCGGTAACGCTGGGCAAGATGTCGAAGCAGGAGGCTTCTGATACTGCCATCCGCCTGCTGCAACGGGTGGGGCTCGAGGACAAGGCCGACGAGTGGCCCGACAGTCTTTCGGGCGGTCAGCGGCAGCGCGTGGCCATTGCCCGTGCACTGGCCATGAATCCCGACGTGATGTTGTTCGATGAGCCTACATCGGCATTAGACCCCGAAATGGTGGGCGAGGTGCTGCAGATTATGCGCTCACTGGCACATGAGGGAATGACCATGGTGGTGGTTACCCACGAAATGACATTTGCACGCGATGTGGCCACCCGTGTGCTCTTCTTCAACGGCGGAGTAATCGAGGAAGAGGGCACACCTGCCGAAGTGTTTGGACAGCCAAAGTCGGAAAGACTTAAAAGTTTCTTAAAGAAGGTGTGATTTATCTGCCGCAGCCTTTTTTAATATTTTAGTATTGTGACGCCTCTTTTCTGAATTCATCAGGCCAGAGGTGATGGGCATAAGTGTAGCCATACAGCTCGTAGATGTGCCGCAAGCTGTCGAGGCGTTGCCTGAATGCATCAAAATTCTTCTTCCGCGGCTGCAGCCACTGCACTTCGGCCAGGGCAGCCATGCGTGGCAGCACCATATACTCCACCTGATTGGCATTGGTGATATATTCTGTCCACAGATTGGCCTGCACACCAATGATGTGTGCCTTGGCGCTGGCACTGAGCTGTGCAGCCACAGGCTCGGTGTTGTACACGTTTTTCACATCCGAGAAGCCGCCAATGCAGGGAGGCTCGCTGCCTGCATTCCTTGACTGGCAGTAATCGAAATAGAGCGACGACACGGGTGCCATGATAACATCGTGCCCCATGGCAGCTCCACGGGCACCAGGTTCGGCTCCTCGCCACGACATGATGGTGGCCGAGGTGTCTACATTGCAGCCCAGCAGTTCGTCCCAGCCTATCACTCGCCGCCCTTTGGCTTCCAGGTACTTCTGAACCCGGTTGGCAAAGTAGCCTTGAAGCAGTGCTTCCTTGCTCTGACTGCTGGCCGACTGCAAGCCCAACCGGGCAATCATGGCCTGACATTTAGGGCATTGCTCCCAACGCACCCGCGGACTCTCGTCACCACCAATGTGAATGTATTTGCCGGGAAAAAGCTCGCACACATGGTTAAGCACCTGCTTTACAAAGGTGTACACCTCCTCATTGCCTGCGCACAGAATGTCACGGTATACGCCCCAGAACTCACCCGTTTTATACGGTCCGCCCGTACAGCCGAGTTCAGGATACGAGGCCAGTGCCGCCATCATGTGTCCCGGCATATCCACCTCCGGCACTATGGTGATGTAACGGTCGGCCGCATATTTCACCACATCGCGTATCTCGGCATCGGTGTAGTAGCCGCCATAAGGCGTGCCATCTTCCACCTCGCTGTTATGTCCCAGCACCGTTTGTGCGCGCCAGGCACCCACTTCGGTAAGACGTGGATAACCGGGCACTGCAAAACGCCACCCCTGGTCGTCGGTGAGATGCCAGTGAAAACGGTTCATGCCATGCAGAGCCATCAGGTCGATATACGTTTTAACGAATTGTACCGGGAAGAAATGGCGGGCACAGTCGAGCATCATGCCGCGGTAGCCAAAGCGTGGCGCGGCTGCAATACGGGCGGCAGGCAGCGCCACCGGCTCAGCCGCAGTGAGTACAGGCAGTGCTTTGCGCAGCGATTGCACACCATAGAACACGCCGGCAGCTGTTGTACCCCAAACGGTAACACCCTGTTTGTTTACGGTAATGGCATAACCTTCGGGAGCCAGTTTTGCTTTGGGGTTAAGCACCAAATGAATGCCGCCCTTTGCCTTGCGGCTGACAGCAGTCGTGGAAAGCGTAAGTTTCGTAAGGTCGTGCACATACTGAGCCAGGAACTCGGCATTGCGCTGCATATCTACGTTGCCTGCCGTGTAATAAATCACCGTAGACGGCGTGAGCATATAGCCTGTCTTGCCGGTATTGTACGCAATGGTGTCGGGCAGGGGCACCACCTTGCTGTAATCGGCCGCAGGCTGAGCCCAGGCTGCAGTAAAAAACATCAGAAGGAGGGTAACAAGAAGTGTTGTTCTCATATAAAACAGTATTCGTTTATTATGTATTGCAAAGGTAGCAAAAAATGTGCGGAACGAAGTTATAGCCGCGAAATGTTTTTTGTTACATTTCCATACCGCACAATGGTAATCAAATTACCCGACTCTGGTAACCACGTTACCATGCTTTGGTAACCACATTACCCGACGTTGGTAACCACGTTACCCAACATTGGTAATCTGTGAAGTATAGTTCTTTTCCATGAGCATCCTTACATTATCGCACAAATTATTCGTAACTTTGCAAACAAAACCCATTATAACGAGGATGAAACATACCAGGATTTCTATCATTGGCTGGCTATCAGTTTGTTTGCTGATTGTCGTTACAAGCTGCGGCAACCGGCAAAAAGCGGTTAACAAACTCAGCGATTTGCCGGGCAGCAAGATTGGCGTACAACTGGGCACCACGGCCGACACGAAAGTATCGGCCATGGAGCACGACAGCACAGGCACCCGGGTGGAGCGGTTCACCAAGACGGCCGACGCCATACAGGCACTGCTGCAAGGCAAACTGAGCTGCGTGGTAGAGGACGAGCAGCCGGCCCGGGCCTTTGTGAGCCAGAACGAGGGCATTGCCATTCTGCCTCAGGCTTACAGCACCGAGCAGTATGCCTTCTGTGTAGCCCATGGCCGCCACGATCTGGTGAACCGCATCAACCATGCCCTCACCCTTCTGCGCAACGATGGCACGCTCGACAGCATCATCAGCCGCCACATCAACAGCAAAATGGGCGTGGCCTACCAACCCAAAGCCATTGGCCGGCCCAACGGCAAACTGGTGGTTGCCACCAATGCCACCTTCCAACCTTACGAGTACTACGAGAACGGGCGCGTGGTGGGCATCGACATTGACATTATGCAGGCCGTGGCCGATGTGCTGGGCATGACTCTGCAGGTAGAGGACATGAACTTTGATGCCGTGGTTACCTCGGTGCAGACGGGCAAGGCCGACGTGGGTGCGGCCGCACTTACCGTAACGCCCGACCGCCTGCGCAACGTGAGTTTCACCCTGCCCTATGCACACAGCCGGCAGGTAGTGATTGTGAAAAGCAGTAAAGTAACTGCAAGGCAGCAAAGTTTTGGCGAGAAGTTCAAGCAGGACTTCCTGGTAGAGGGGCGCTACCTGTACCTGCTGCAGGGCCTGGGCAACACCCTCATCATCACACTGTTTGCCATTCTGATATCGCTCTGCTTCGGGTCGCTCATAGCCATTATACGCACCACACACGACCGCACGGGTCGATACATGGTGTTGAATGCGCTGTGCAAACTCTACCTGGTGGTAATTCGCGGCACGCCTACCATGGTGCAGCTGCTCATTATTTATTACGTGATATTTGCAGCGGCCGACGTGAGCAAAGTGCTGGTGGCTATTGTGGCATTCGGAGTGAACTCGTCGGCCTACATGGCCGAGGTGGTAAGGGGCGGCATCATGTCGATCGACCGTGGACAGAGTGAAGCCGGGCGCTCGCTGGGATTAAGCTACCGGCAAACACTGCGCCTCATTATTCTGCCACAAGCCTTCAAGAATGTGTTGCCTGCCATTGGCAATGAGCTCATTACCCTGCTCAAGGAAACATCCATTAGCGGCTACATCGGACTGGTTGATCTGACCAAGGGCAGCGACATTATCCGCAGCATCACCTACGATGCCATTCTGCCCCTGGGCATGGTGGCGCTTATCTATCTTGCCATTGTGCTCTCGCTGTCGTCGGCCGTGGGTGCCATCGAGAAGAAGTTGCGCAAAAACGAACGCTGAGTCAAAGGTATATTGCGGTTTTCAATTAACTGAAAAGCAAACATGCAAACATCTAAACGAGAAGCCAACTTTGAGTTGTTGCGCATTATGGCCATGATGGGCGTGGTGTGCAACCACTTTTTTAATGATGGTCTGGATATTTATTCAGGGTTCAAGGTAGACGTAACCACCACCGCCGGCATGCTGCTTTACACCTTGCTGCAGCTACTTAAGCTGGTAGCACTGCCGGCAGTTAACTGCTACGTGCTGGTTAGCGGCTACTTCCTTATAGGAAAGCCAGTGCTTCGCAAGCAAGGAATATGGAAGGTGTGGAGCGAAACGTGGTTCTACTCGGTGGCCATCTGGCTGGTGTTTCTGTGCTGCGGCATGGTGCACTTTTCGTGGCACAACGCCTTAGGCTGCCTGTTGCCGGTTTGCACCAACGAGTACTGGTTCATCACCTCTTATCTTTTCCTGATGCTTTTGGCGCCGTTCCTTTCAATGCTTGCCATGCAGTTAAGCCGCCGCCAGTACACCTCGCTGCTTGTGGCGGGCTTCATGATATGCTTTGAATATCCGTTTGGCCGATGGCTCACCGATGGCAACATGCTCGTACTCTTTGTGTATTTGTTCTTGGTGGGTGGCTACACAAGGCGCTTCTGCCAGGCACCACAATCGGGCACGAAGCTTTGGGTATGCACGCTGCTGGTTATCGGCATCATGCTGGGCTACTGCCTGGGCAAGAATGCACTTGACGGCAACGCTGGCTTCAGCGTTTATGCCATGGCCTACAACGGACTGGTGCTGCCGCTTTCGGTGTGCGTATTCCTGCTTTTTAAAAACATTAAGATACAAGGCCGGCGCTTTACAACTGTCATTAACACGCTGGCATCATTCTCACTGTCGGTTTACATTATTCACGAGCACCCGCTCATTCGGCAGGTGCTGTGGGGCAAAGTCAGTGAAGTGCTGGCACACTATTCCACCTTATACACACCATTAGTATGCATTGTTACCTGCCTGGTGGTGTATGCTGCATGCACAACGGTAGACATGGTGAGGCACCATGCCGTTAAGTGGTTACGGTCTGGCATAGCCGCATGGCGCAAGTAGAAGGCTACATGTAGCCCCCAGAATACACTCACTCTGCCTACAAAACCGCAACCCTGACACTCGGCCGTGCCATCGCTGTAAACATTTACATAAGGGCGACCACACTCAGGGCAAACCAATTATCCATCCATAGTAATTTATTTTTAAACGTTTAATCATGCCACTGCCCGTGGCGTGCAACATGCAACGGCAAGGCAGCAACAACTCTTGCCCGCAAATTTACATTTTTTTTAAATGAGGCACGCTTTGTGGGTAAAAACAACAGGAAAAGGAAAGCCAGAACAAATAATTTTTAGTATTTTTGTAGCATAAAGCTAAAAGCGAATGAAATTATTAGGAAACATCATCTGGCTAATCTTCGGCGGTTTGGGCATCGCCGTGGAGTACTTTGTAGCCTCGCTGCTGCTCATGGTTACAATTGTGGGCATACCCTTCGGCATAGCCACCATGAAGCTGGGCATTCTTGCCTTGTGGCCGTTTGGCTCACATGTGGTTGATTCGGGCGACGACGTGGGCTGCCTGAGCCTCTTCATGAACGTGCTGTGGTTCTTTGTAGGCGGCATCTGGATAGCACTCACCCATCTGGGCTTCGGGCTGTTGCTTTGCATCACCATCGTGGGCATTCCATGGGGCAAGATGCACTTCAGACTGATGCACCTGGCACTGACGCCCTTTGGCAAGACGATAGTGAACAACGACCTGTAGACAGCTTAAAAACGCATAACAACAACCTATAACTAAATACAAATGAACAAGCAATATTTGTTGGGCTTCGATGTAGGCTCAAGTTCGGTGAAAGCCTCACTCGTAGATGCAGACAGCGGAGTGATGGCCGCCACAGCCTTCTATCCTGAGCACGAAGCTCCCATTAAAGCCATCAAGGCAGGCTGGGCAGAGCAAGACCCGCAAATGTGGTGGGACAATGCCAGGCTGGCCCTCAGGAAAATTATGAATGAAACGAATGCCACAGGCGATGACATCGTGGCTATCGGCATTTCGTACCAGATGCACGGACTGGTGTGTGTGGACAAGAGTCACGAAGTGTTGCGCGACGCCATCATCTGGTGCGACAGCCGGGCTGTGCCCTATGGCAACAAAGCCTTTAACGATCTGGGTGCCGACTTCTGTCTGAGCCACCTGCTCAACTCACCGGGCAACTTCACCGCTGCCAAACTGGCTTGGGTTAAAGCCAACGAGCCCGACATATACAGCCGCATTTACAAAGTAATGCTGCCGGGCGACTACATAGCCATGAAGCTGAGCGGAGAAATCAATACCACCATCGAAGGGCTCTCGGAGGCCATTGCATGGGACTTTGTAAAGAAGCAGCCAGCACAGTCACTGCTCGATTATTTTGGGTTCGACCGTAGCATATTGCCCGACATTGTACCCACGTTCAGCGTTCAGGCCGCTGTGTCGAAGGCTGCTGCCGAAGAACTGGGACTACGTGAAGGCACGCCCATTAGTTACCGTGCGGGCGACCAGCCTAACAATGCCGTGTCGCTCAACGTGTTTAATCCGGGCGAGATAGCTTCTACAGCAGGTACAAGTGGTGTGGTGTACGGCGTGCTTGGCGATGTGGCTTACGATCCTAAGAGTCGGGTAAATACCTTTGCCCACGTAAACTACACCCCCAAGCTCACCCGTCTGGGCGTGCTGCTCTGCATCAACGGCACCGGTATATTGAACGCATGGGTGCGCCGCAACATTGCACCCCAGGACATAAGCTACCCCGACATGAACGCACTGGCAGCCAGTGTGCCCATCGGCGCCGATGGCGTAACGGTAATTCCGTTCGGCAACGGTGCTGAGCGGGTGCTCGAGAACCAGGAAACTGGATGCTCTATCCACGGGTTGAACTTTAACCACCACACCCGCGCCCACATCATTCGTGCCGCACAAGAAGGCATTGTGTTTTCGTTCTGCTATGGCATGGAGATAATGCGGCAAATGGGTATGGACATTCACAACATACATGCCGGCAAGGCCAACATGTTTCTGAGCGACATCTTCCGCAACACACTGGCCTCTACAAGCGGTGCTACCATCGAACTGCTCGAGACCGACGGTTCTATGGGAGCCGCCAAGGGTGCGGGCATGGGTTGCGGACTCTATAAAAACCATGACGAGGCCTTTGCATCGCTCAAACGCATTGCTGTGATAGAACCCGACACTCAGCATGCTGCCGAATACAAGGAGGCCTACGAGCGGTGGAAAGACACGTTGAGAACTTGTATAAAACAATAATAACTAATAATCAACCAAATCAACAAACGCATTATGAAAAGTACTAACATTCCGGTAGTAAAACTGGGCATTATTGCTGTGAGCCGCGACTGCTTCCCTATTAAGCTGTCGACACAGCGCCGTGAGAACATTGTAAAAGCCTACAAAGGAGAAATATTCGACTGTCCCACAACGGTAGAGAACGATGCCGACATGCTGAAAGCTCTCGACGAGGTGAAGCAGCAGGGCTGCAACGCCCTGGTGGTGTTTCTGGGAAACTTCGGCCCCGAAACGCCTGAAACGCTTATCGCACAGAAATTCGACGGTCCCTGCATGTTCGTGGCAGCTGCCGAGGGCGACGGCGACATGATTAACGGTCGTGGCGATGCTTTCTGTGGCATGCTGAACTGCTCGTACAACCTGGGCATGCGCCACCTTAAGGGCTACATTCCCAAATATCCCGTAGGCACCGCCGACGACATAGCCAGGATGATAGCCGACTTTGTACCGGTGGCACGTGTGGTGCTGGGATTGAAGGGGTTGAAGATTATCACCTTCGGTCCGCGTCCACAGGACTTTTTTGCCTGCAATGCACCCATTAAGGGCCTGTATGAGCTCGGCGTTGAAATAGAAGAGAACTCGGAGCTCGACCTGCTCGTGGCCTACCGCGCACACAAGGACGACAAGCGCATTGCCGACGTGTGTGCCGATATGCGCAAGGAAATGGGTGAAGGCCGCTACTACGAGGAGCTGCTGCAACGCATGGCACAGTTTGAACTAACACTGCTCGACTGGGCCGAAGAGCACAAGGGATCACGCCAGTATGTGGCGTTTGCCGACAAGTGCTGGCCTGCCTTCCCGAAAGAGTTTGGCTTTGAGCCCTGCTACGTTAACTCCCGTTTGTGCAGCCGTGGCATACCCGTAGCCTGCGAGGTTGACATCTACGGAGCACTTTCTGAGTACATCGGCATTTGCGCCAGCGACGACACCGTTACGCTGCTCGACATTAACAACTCCACTCCGCGCTACATCTACGATGAGGACATCACGAAGAAGTACGGTTCGAAATACGATATTACCGACACCTTTATGGGCTTCCACTGTGGCAACACGCCAAGCTGCAAGATGTGTGCCAACCGTGCCATCAAGTTCCAGCTTATACAGAACCGACTGCTTGAGAATGGCGGCAAGCCCGACTTTACACGTGGCACCCTTGAAGGCGACATTGCTGCAAGCGACATTACCTTCTTTCGCCTGCAATGCGATTCTGAAGGCGAGCTTCGTTCGTATGTGGCCGAAGGTGAGGTGCTCGATGTACCCACACGCTCGTTTGGCGGCATAGGCATCTTCGCCATTCCTGAGATGGGCCGCTTCTACCGCCACGTGCTCATTGAGAAGCATTATCCGCATCATGGCGCAGTGGCTTTCAGTCATGTGGGTAGGGTACTGTTCGACGTGTTCCGCTATCTGGGTATCAAAGACATTCAGTACAACCACCCCAAGAGTCTGCCCTACTCCACAGAGAATCCGTTTGAATAAACGATACAAATAATAAAGAGACTGAGAGCCCGAAAGAAACAAGCTCTCGGTCTCTGTTTTTTTGTTAATCACTGAATCATAAATATCAAGTCAGCACTTTACACCATCTATGAATTTCTTCACCTTACGCATAGTTATCGGCTCATTATTTCTCGTACTTTTCCCATCTGCGGTCCATGCATGGAAAAAGGCCGACCTATTTGCCGATACCATTCCCCTAACCATGAAAAATGGACTTGTTTTTCTGAAAGTACAGGTTAACGGGCAGACCAGGGATTTTGTTCTCGACACTGGCTCACCCGGCGATGTGGTATTTGCACTGCCCGACTCAAAAAACTATTCTAAACGAATCACCCCAGAGTATATCTCACAGCTCAAGCCGAACGAGATCTTCGTCTTCGGCAGCAACCTTGCTGGCATGCATGGAGGCGGTGCCGCTCACGCTGCCCGCCTCTGCTTCGGCGCAAAGATGGGAGTAGGCGTAGGACCGCAAGGGCAAAGCTATACCATCCCTACGATGCAAGGTGGTCCGGAGACCATCCAGCCTTATGTCGACGGCTTCATTGCCTATGCCCGCCAACATCCCGAGCAAACCTTTCTGGTTACCCAATAGGTTGTGGCATCGCCGATTTCACTCCCGACGAAATCGCACCGTTGTTCCATGATGCCATTGAGGTTAAGAACATACACCTCCCTGAAAGCTTCTGGGATGAATTGATATAAAGCACCAAATTGATAGTTCTATAATGCAACCACATTGCTTTTGTGGACATTCGCAAAAAAAAAATCAGTTTCACAGAGGGGGAGACAGACATTTTGTTAACTACCACTGTATCCATAATATGCATAGTGCGTTTCCATATACAACAATAGGGATCCATTCATAGTATCATTACATAATTTTAACTTTTTGAATGACCATTAATTTCTTTTAGCCATTTCTTTTCTTATGTACACAATTATTCCTCTAATAATAAATGTTCCTACTATGAAACCGCAAGTTGTACCTAATATTTCTATTATATCCATAGGTAATAATACTAATAACGTCAGAAGGGGGTCAAAATTTTGGCACACCCCGTTTTCTTATTTATCGTTATTGATAGTTGTCAATATTACTTGGCTCTCGCCGAGTAACCGTCGTCGCTCAGCAGTGTCAAGTGAGCTTGCCACTGCCTTCGCTCCTTGGTTACTTCACCTCCTCGAAAATACTCCATGCTGATTATCAGCTGTTTACCTTTACTTGGGACAAATATGGATTGCTTCTAAGATAGGAATAAATAGAGAAAGATAAACATCAATAAGAATGATTCTAACAGGTGTACGGCAAATAAGTAGTTA
>Ga0256406_1003605_pt1 | contig 19002 bp, 14 predicted proteins | sample RumenRJG_03DNA_FD_185986 | JGI IMG/M metagenome (GOLD analysis project Ga0256406, IMG submission 185986) | Bovine rumen microbial communities from Lethbridge, Alberta, Canada - RJG_03 | ecosystem: Host-associated > Mammals > Digestive system > Stomach > Rumen | place: Canada: Alberta | collected...
AGATCGGCATCACGCGCACGCAGGTCGATGCGCGCGTCTACGAATCCATCGTCCTGCCGAACGAGCCGCTCGTCGCCGTCATGCACCGCGACCACATGATTGGCAAGGACCCGCACGAGGTGCAGGTCGCCGAACTCCAAGACCAGCCGCTCATCATCCCGCTCAGGTGGCAGTCCCTCTTCACGACCGACTGCCGCAAGCTCGGCTTCGAGCCGAACATCCTCTGCGTCTCCGACAGCATCGTGCAGGACCTCCTGCTCGCGAAGATGGGCATGGGCCTCGCCATCCTGCCGATCTCGTCAAAGACGCTGCTGACGGACGGCGACCTCTTTTACAAGCGGCTCGTGAATCCTGAAATCACAACACACACCGTCGTCGCCTGGCTCAAGAACCGCACGCTCTCCCAATCCGCGCAGCACTTCCTCGCGCTGTTCCGCGAGATGTTCCTCGGATGAGGCGTTTCCGCGTAATATTTCCATTAAAAACGACAGGAAAGGCTTTTCTTTCCTGCCGCCGCGTTATATAGTAGGAATTGGTTAAATTAGAAAAATAAGATGAAGTAGGAGGAAATAGAATGGAAGAACCAGTACGCATCCTGATCGTCGAAGATGAGCGCCGCATCGCGCGCTTCTTGCAGATCGAGCTTGAGCACGAAGGTTTCGAGACGGCAACGGAAGACAACGGCCAGCGCGCATTTGAGCGCATCGGGCAGGAGAAGTTCGATCTCGTGCTCCTCGACGTCATGCTGCCGGGCCTCGACGGCTTCGAGGTCTGCCGCAAGGTGCGCGAGTTCTCGAGCATCCCCATCATCATGCTGACGGCGAAAGACGAGCTCGAGGACAAAGTCACGGGCCTCGACCTCGGCGCCGATGACTACATCACGAAGCCTTTTGCCATCCAGGAACTGCTCGCACGCATCCGCGCGGCGCTCCGCAAGCATCAGACGACGGACAGCCCCGAGGGCGAGCGCCTGACGTGCAAGAGCCTCGTGCTCTACCCGAGCCGCTACGAGGTCACGGTCAATGGCGAGGAGATCCACCTGACGAAGAAGGAATACTCGCTGCTCGAGTATCTCCTGCGCAACAAGCGCAACGTCCTGACGCGCGACCAGATTCTCCAGGAGGTCTGGGGCTACGACTACGCGGGCGACACGAATGTTGTCGACGTCTACATCCGCTACCTGCGCGCAAAGATCGACGAGCGCTTCGGCGAAAAGTACATCTACACGGTCCGGGGCGTCGGCTATGTCATCAAAGACTGAGGAAACGTCCTCGCACTCCTTCCTGCACGCGCTGCAGAACGCGCGCATTTCCACAAAGATCACGGCGGTCTACGCCGTGATTCTTTTTATGCTGCTCATCTGCGGCATCGGCGCGATGGCGCTCGGCGTCTACTATGCGTTCTATCATCAGGCCGAGGTGGCCATCGAGCTTTCGGAGCGGCAGACCGTGGAAAAGGTCGAGGGCGGTGCCGACTTCACGCCAAGCTTCTGGAACGACGACCCGGTTCTCCCCGGTGTCGTGCTGCGCGTCACGGATATCACAGGGCGTGTCGTCTTTGAAAACGACACGCATTTCCCTTCTCTTTCCGATATCGAGGACAATACGCGGCCACGGCCACCGTTCTGGGCGGATCAGAGCATGGACGTCGCCGACATCGGCAATTCGACCATCTACCACGCGACCGTCGATGTCATGCACAACGGCTCGATCTACCGGCTCCATTTCCTGCGCACGATCACGGCCGAGAGCGCGTTCCTCAAAGACGTGCAGCACTTCCTGCTGTTCCTGATGGTCACGGGCTTCCTCATTGCGCTCTGTGCCGGCTACTTCCTGAGCCGGCGCGTGCTGCGCCCCATCCGCACCATGATGGCGACGGCGCGCTCCATCGAGATCGAGGACATGAGCCGCCGCATCGAGCCTGCGCCCGCGCATGACGAGCTCCACGAGCTCGCCGTCACGTTCAACCACATGCTCGACCGCCTGCAGGCGGGGTTCAGCCAGCAGCAGCGCTTCGTCTCCGACGCTTCGCACGAGCTCCGCACGCCGATCACTGTCATCCTCGGCTACTCCGACCTTCTTGCACGCTGGGGGCAGACCGACGAAGGCGTGCTCAAAGAGGGCATTTCCTCCATCCGCAGCGAGGCCGAGAACATGCAGCAGCTCATCGAAAAGCTCCTGTTTCTCGCGCGCGCCGACCAGAAGCGGCAGGTGCTCCACAAAGAGAACCTCGAGCTCTCCGAAATCGTCGAGGACGTCATGAAGAAGATGAAGCTTGTGACGAAGCAGCACACGGTCGAGCTCAAGGAAAACGAGCCCGGCACCATCTACGCCGACCCCGTCATGATGCGCCAGATGATGCGCATCTTCCTCGAAAACAGCGCGAAATACACGCCGGACGGCGGCCACATCACGGCGAGCTGCGTGCGTCATGGCAAATACATGCTGCTCTCGCTCAGCGATGACGGCATCGGCATCGCGCCCGAAGAGCAGCAGAAAGTCTTCGAGCGCTTCTACCGCGTCGACACCTCGCGTACGAAGGCGGAAGGCGTCAGCGGCACGGGCCTCGGCCTCTCCATCGCGGTCTGGATCGCCGAACAGCATGACATCCGCATCACGATGGACAGCGCCCTCGGCAAAGGCACGACCATCCACCTCTCCATCCCGCTCGTGGATGGGTGAGACAGAAAGTGTTGGAACCAGGTTTTCAGGAGGTCGGTTTCATGGCAGACGAGATCGTCCCCGTGCTCACGATCGCGGGCAGCGACGCGAGCGGCGGGGCGGGGATCCAGGCGGATCTCAAGACGTTCCTCGCGCATGGCGTCTACGGCATGAGCGCCGTGACGGCGCTGACGGCGCAGAATACGCTGGGTGTCCGCGCAATCGAGGAGGTGTCGCCGACGTTCCTCGCGGCGGAGATCGATGCGGTCTTCGAGGACATCCCGCCGCGCGCGGTGAAGGTCGGCATGGTGGCTTCGGCCGAGCTCATCCTCGTCATCGCGAAAAAGCTGCGCGAGCATCATGCGGAGCATGTCGTCATCGATCCCGTCATGGTATCGACGAGCGGGACGCCGCTCCTCGCGGCCGATGCGGTGAACATGCTCCAGAAGAAGCTTTTTCCCTGCGCGGAGCTCCTGACGCCGAACATTCCCGAGCTCACGCGGCTGACGGGCGTCGGCATCGTGAACCAGTGGACAATGGTGACCGCTGCAAGGCGTGTCGCGCAGCGCTTCGATGCAGCCGTGCTTGCGAAAGGCGGCCATTTTCAGGGGGATGCATCCACGGATTTCCTCGTATTTCCCGATGGCCATAGCATGATTTTTTCTGCACCGCGCTCCAGAAATCCGAACACGCATGGCACGGGCTGCACGCTGTCGTCGGCCATTGCGGCGAACCTTGCGAAGGGGGATTCGCTCGGAGAGGCCGTCGCCCGTGCGAAGGACTATCTGACGAAGGCGATCGGCTACGGCCTCGACCTCGGGCAGGGGCGCGGGCCGCTCTGGCACGGCTGGGCGCTCTCCGGGCGTTTTTTTGCGTGAACGGTTGCTTTGCGGTATAATGAAACGGCATGTTCCTATCCTGCCGAAAGAAGAGAGTTTATCAGATGAAATATGGAAAGTTCGTCGCGGCCGGCGCCGCGTTCCTGGCGGCCGGCATCCTCATCTCTGCACCTGCGGAGGCGCGCCGCCATGCGGAGCAGCCTGCTGCAGCGACGGAGACGCGCGACGCTGCGCAGACGGTGCTGACGAAAGATCTGGCGAAGACCGTGGAAACAAAAGCAACGACAAAAGATGTGACGAAGGAAAAAGCTGCTGACGATGCAAAGGACGTAGCGGCATTCCATGCGAAGAAGGTGCGCCTGACGTGGCCGGCCGTGCCGAGCGCCGTGCGTTATCAGGTCGTGCTGCTGAAAGCCGCAGGCGATGCGGCAGAGAACGTCGTCTGGTCGACGGACCAGGTCTACACGAACGGCATCGAGATCAGCCTCGCGCCCTACGGGGCACAGGCGGAAAAGTATTATTGGAAGGTTTGTCCACTCGATTACGCAGGCCAGGCTCTCGCGAAAGCGACGACGCCCGCGCCGATCACGGATGGCGAGCTCGATCCGAAGGCGCCGCTGCCGACGACGGAGTTCGAGAAGATGGACTACGCGCCGCTTTACCCGGTTTTTTCCTGGGTGCCGACGGCAGGCGCGAAGCACCATGTCATCGAGGTTTACCGCGTGAAGCCGGAGGGCAATCAGCTCATCCGCACGCTGCAGGCGGGCGAATATGACTACTATGAAGAGGGCGGCTATACGGTGCCGGGCACGTATGCCTGGCGTGTGCAGGCTGTCGATGAAAGCGGCTGGCCGCTTTCGGACTGGTCGCCGCTTTCAGAGTTTCAGGTGACGGCGCCGACGCCGATTGCTGCGCTCGGCGACAGCATCACGCATGGCGGTGGTGCGATGTCGACGCCTCCGGGGTATCTGCTCTACGACTGGGAGAGCTATTCCGTCGTGCCGGTCAAGAACCTCGGCTACAGCGGCAATACGACGCAGGACATGATTGACCGCTTCGAGCGGGACGTGCTGCCGTTTTCCCCGCGCGTGCTCGTCATCATGGGCGGCGTCAATGACTACCGCGGCACGGTCTATGGCTCGGAAACGGTCGAGCACCTCATCGCCCTGCGCGACAAGTGCAATGCCTATGGCATCACCCCGGTGTTCGCGACAGTCACGCCGATCAATCCGGGTCTCATCCGCCGCTACGGCCAGATCGAGATCCCGCCGTCCGACTGGCAGGTGCATCGCGACTACATCAACCACTGGATTCTCGAGCAGACGTACGCCATCGACGTTGCGAAGGCGCTCGAGGACGGTGCGGGCTGGCTTGCGACGAAGTACACGACGGACGGCCTGCATCCGGACTACCTCGGCAAGCGCTACATCGGCGAGACGATCGGCCGCTACCTTTCCGCGCATTTCCCATGGATCACGGGCAAGCTTGTGAAGAAGCCTATCATCCTGCCGGAAGAACCGGCGAAATAATCCTCGAAATCTGAGCAAACAGGCGCATTCCCCGAAAGCGTGCATTGCGTACATACAGAGAAAGCAGGGACCGGAATGCAAGAAGAAGGCCTCGTCTATACCAACGAAAACTGCATCGGCTGCAACAAGTGCGTCGGCGTCTGCTCGGCCATGGGCGCGTGCATCGCGCACGTCGAGGGCGGCAAGGCACAGATCGCTGTCGATCCTCTGCGCTGCACGGCCTGCGGCGCCTGCTTCGGCGTCTGTGCCCATGACGCGCGCAGCTATCACGATGACACAAAGCGCTTTTTCCGCGACCTCGGGCGCGGCGAGCCTATCTCGCTCCTGATTTCTCCTGCGCTCTCAGCGGAGTACCCAGAGCTTTACGGCCGTATTCTCGGCACGCTGCGTCATCTTGGTGCCCGGTACATGCTGCCCGTCGCTTTTGGTGCGGACATTTACACTTGGGCGACGCTCCGATATCTCGACGGGCATGACCGTGCGGGGCTCCTCTCTTCACGCTGCCCCGTCATCGTCTCGTATATCGAGCACTTCCACCCCGAACTTTTGGAGCAGATGCTGCCCATCCAGAATCCTACGATGTGCATGGCCATCTACGCGCGGAAACGGCTCCGCCTCACGGAAAAATTCGCATATATCGGTCCGTGCATCGCCGGTTCGTTCGATGTGCAGCGCAAAGAGCCAGAAGAATACGTGAGCTACAACCTCACATTCCAGTCGCTTTTGAAATACCTGCGCGCCCATGGCATCTCCGAAGAATCGTGCGACGAAGAAATCGGCTACGGTCTCGGCCTTTCCTATCCGGCGGCCAATGGCCTCGCCTCGAACCTCCACTGGTTCCTCGGTGATGACATCTTCGTGCGCGTCATCGCGGGCAAGCGCAAAGCCTATCGCTGGCTCGACCACAATGCGGACGCAATCCTCGGCGGCCGCCTGCTGTTCTCCATCATCGACATCGTCAATTGCGGCGACGGCTGTCTCGAAGGCACGGCAAAAGAACCCGGCCAGAACGAGCATGACGAGGCATTCTCCCGTCTCATGCAGTGCATCCATGCGCGCGAGCAGCTCGACGAGGAAGGGCCGTGGAGCAAGCGGATCCTGCCGAAAGAACGCCTTGCGCTGCTCAATGCGCGCTTTGAAGGGCTTCGGCTCGAAGACTATCTGCGCACATTCACCGACCAATCCGCACAGTGCCAGGACTGGGAGCCTTCGCACGACGAAGCTGACGCCATCTACGAGAGCATGCACAAATATGATGAAGCCTCGCGCCATATCGACTGCTCCGCCTGCGGCTACGACACTTGCGCCGACATGATGCGCGCCATCTACAACGGCTTCAACAACAGCCGCAACTGCATCCACTACGAGCAGGCCGAGGCTGACCGCCTCGAAAAGCTCAGCCTCTCCGACGAGCTCACAGGCGTCCAGAGCCACAATGCCTACCTCATTGCGACGCAGTACGGCGGCGGCAGTGCCGCGCACGGCACGACATTCGTCATGGCCGACGTCAATGGCCTCAAGCGCGCGAACGATACGAATGGCCACGCCGAAGGCGACCGCCTCCTGCGCACGGCCGCCCAGTGCCTCGCAGCCGTCTTTGGCAAAAGCTGCGTCTATCGCATCGGCGGCGACGAATTCGTCGCCATCGTGCAGAATCTCGAACGTGCCGCCGTCTGCGCCCGCCTCGCCGAGATCCAGCAGAGCCTCGAAGAAATCGACGTCTCCGTCGCCTTTGGCACGGCACACGCGGAAAGGGCTGCGACGTACAAAGAGCTCAAAGATGAAGCCGACAAGGTCATGTACAAAGATAAGCTCGCCTGCTACGCGCGTCATGGATGGAAGCCGAGAACATGAGCGGCAGAAAACTGAGGAAACTGCATACGAAATGCCCCGCATCCGAGCGATGCGGGGCATTGTGCGTCTTCGGAACCGCTGACCTGCGGGTGGTCAGTCGTTCCGCATGAGGTCTGCGATGGAGATCGCAGGCTTCTTTTTTTCGTCATCCGTTGTGCTGGAAGCGGAGGGAGCAGGGGAGGCGGCGTCTTCGGCCGTAAGGCCGAGGGCTTCGGCGAGGCTGTTGAGGCCGTGGCGGGTGTCGGGAGTCTCGCCTGCAGGCTTGGCATCGGATGACGCCCCGCCTGCCGCAGGGACAGCGGAGCCCGTGGAAACTGTGGAGATGGGCGTTTTGGCCGCATCGGCGGGGGTGTTTTGCGGTTCTGCATTTCCTGCGCCGGGACGGAAGCCGCTCGCGATGAGGCCGCCGAGCGGGCGGAGCTGGACGGCGAGCGTGTCGCCATTCTTGACGGGCGCCGTGAAGTCGACGGGGCGGCTGTTGACGAGAATCTGGGCGCTGACGCGGCTCGATGCGGCCGGCGGCTCGAAACCGACGGCGACGAGGGCGTCGCTGACGGTCGTGGCGCGGCGCTCGGACTTTTCATAGGTGATCTTGCAGCCTTCCGTCAGCTGCGTTTCTGTCGTCGCGCGCTGGCCGTCTTTCGTGAGGCGCACGGTGGCCGAGGGGATCTTGTGCTCCTCGCCCTGGTAGTAGAGCACGAGCGAGGCTTCGAGCTCGGAGATGCCGAGGGCTGTGCCGAGCGTCGGGGCTGCGCCTTCTTCGTACGTCAGGCGGTCGCCGTCGTGGACGGGCAGCGAGAGCGAGGCCGGGAGATCATTCTGCCGGATGGTCGGCGTGCTGACAAAGCTCGTCTCCTCGCCATTGAGCTCGTAGCGGATGCGGCGGCCCTGCGGCGGGCAGCCGGCCACGCGCAGCGCTTCACCGACGGTCGAAGCCATGCGGCTCGTGACAGCGGCACCGTCGTGGAGGACGGGGTCGGTGCCGGGCACGGCTTTTTCGCCGTCGATGAGGACTTCGGCCGGGATGGAGACGGCGCCGTCATTGAGCGTGATGTGGAGCGCGGGCGGCGTCTTCAGGGCTTCGGACAGCCGGACTTCGGGCGAGGCGCCATTTTCACCATGCGTGACAGTGATCTCGCTGCCTTCGTGGACGGGCGTGTCGAGGTCGCCGTCCACGCCGTCGACGGCGATCTTCGCGAGCGTGCCCATCGTGCCGGGGTAGGACTTGCTCTTGCCATCAACGGTCACCATGAGCGCGAGGCCCGGGCGGCCGTTCCATTTGCGCAGGTTGATGCCCGAGGCGAGCAGGGCGTCACTGACGGTCAGCGTGCGGAAATTGAACAGGCTGTGCTCCTGCCCGTTGACGAAGACGCGCAGGAAATGGAGCGTGTTCATGGAAGCAATTTTGAGGATGCCGAGCGGCGTGACAGCGTCCGGGGAGTGCAGGGGCTCCGGGATCTCGGCGATGCCCGCGACGATGTCGGGCTGGCGCACGGCGACGCGGTTCTCGGGCATTTCGAGCGCTTCGGCGACGTAGTCTTTGAGCATCGGCGTGAGAGACCCGCCGCCGACGAGCATGACGGCCTGCGGTGCCTGCCCGTTGAGCTTCGTGATCTCGCTGGCGATGGAGCCTGCGAGGTCGCGGATGGCGGGCAGGACGGGTTTGATGACGTCGGCGGCCGCGAGGTCGTAGCTCGCGCCGAGAATGTCGGAGAACGCGACCTGCTCGCCATGGGCCGCCGCGCGCTTCGCGTCCTCGGCGACGTTGAAGTCGAGCAGGAAGTTCTGGCTGATGGCCTCGGTGATCTCATCGCCAGCCTTTGGCACCATGCCGTAGGCGATGACGGAACCGTTCTTTGTGATGGCGACGTCGCTCGTGCCGGCACCGATGTCGACGAGGACGAGGTTCAGGTGGCGCATCGTCGGCGGGATCAGCACGTTGATGGCCGCGATCGGCTCGAGCGTCAGCGCGCGCATTTCGAGTCCCACCGCGGCGAGCGCGCTCTGCATGGAGTCGATGACCTGGCGCGGCAAAAATGTCGCGATGACCTCGGCTTTCGCCTGGTCGCCGCGCTGGCCGACGAGGCTCTTGAGCGGATTGCCGTCGAGCTCGTAGCGGATCGTGCTGTAGCCGACGCAGTAGTAGTGCGTCGGGTCATCGACGGTGTGCGAGGCTGCGAGCTTGGCCTGGGCCGTCTGCACGCCGGCGAAATCGAGGTCTCGCTCCTGCGCCGTCGTGATGACGCCATGGAAATCCTTTTCAGCCGTGGCGGTCATCGTGTAGAGCGCACGGCCGGCGGCGGCGACAGCCGCGCTCCGGAGCGTGCTGCCGACCTTTTTCTCGAGGCGGTCTTTGACCTGGCGGATGACGGCCGCGACCTGCGGCACGTCGTGGATCTGGCCGTCGAGCATCGCGCGCGTGCGGTGTTCCTGCCGGTCAGTCGCGATGATCTTGAGCGAGCCGTCGCCCTGCGCCTCGGCGACGATGCCGATGACGCTGCGCGTGCCGATGTCAAGCGCGAAGAGCAGGTCTTTCTTCGGCGCGGGCTTTTTCGGTGTTGCAGCCTTGGCGGACGAAGAAGATTTTTTCGCGTGCGCGCGCTTGGCGGCGGATGCCTTTTTCTCCGCCTCCGTCTTGCGAGGGCGGCCGCGATGGCGTGGTGCGGGGACGGCAGGGGCGGCGACGGGCTTTTCTTCGTCTTTTGCTGGCTCGTCTTCCTTTCTTGCGGGGGTCTCAAAAGTTTCTTCTTTCGGCACGGCCTTGAGCTCTTTCTCGAGGTCGGCCTGGGACGTGATGGGATTTGTCATGTGCGAGGTCTCCTGTATATGGGGAGAAGCAGCGCTTCTCTGAAAAATTCTCTTCAAAAAAAGGTGATTCTATTTATTTCGCGAATACTACCATAGAATCCTTTTTTGAAGGGAAAAGAAATCCGCAGAAATGGGTGAAATCTATGTCAGGAAATAAAGAAGTCATCACAGGAAGCGATTTCAAGCGCATGGTCATGGGCGCTTACAGCGAGTTCCTGCTCGAATACGAGAACATCAACGCGCTCCGGGGCGGCGGCACGCTGCCGGGCACGCATGTCCTGCGCACGATGGCCGCGGCCGTCCAGCCGCTCGCCGACACGAAGGACGACGGCATTGGCGGGCTCTCGCGCCGCGTCGCGACGGCGGCGCTCTTTGGTGCGCGCGGGCAGGCGGGTGTCGTGCTCGCACAGCTCTTCCGCGGCATCGGCAAAGGATTGCTCGGCAAGTACAACGCGACGAGCAGCGAATTTGGCAAGGCGTTCCAGTACGGCATCCTCTACGCACAGCGCGTGCTGCCGGAGGGTGAGGAGCGGCCGATCATCACGGTCGCGAAAGCCGTCGCGAAAGGCGCGTACCACGCCGTCCGCGCGAACGTGCCGATCACGGAGATCCTCGCGGCGGCCATCGACGCCGGCGAGGACGCATTGACGCGCATCGGGCGCGAGGACGCGGGCGCGCGCATCATGTTCAACTTCCTCAATGGCTGCATGAAGGGGCTCGACGGCAACTTCGTCTCGCCGGCCATGAGCTTGTCGCTTGGCCTCGAGTCGAAAAACGGCATGCCTGACCCGCGCGTCGACCAGGTCGCGCCGTACTGCATCCAGCTGCGCGTCAAGAACGCGACAGCCGACACGGACGCCCTGCGCCAGCAGCTCAAAGAGCTCGCCTCGTTCGTCCAGATCAGCCGCCAGCACGGCGGCATCGAGATCCACCTGCACACGAACCACCCGGGCGCCGTGCTCGAGCAGGCTGTCGGCTGGGGGCCGCTGCGCGACATGCGCGTGACGAACATGAGTGAGACGCACGCGCTGACGCCGCAGGACGCCATCATGCGCGTCGCCTGCGTCGCCGTGGCCGAGGATGCCATCGACGGCAAGGCGTGGCAGAAGGCTGGCGCCCATATCGTCGTCGCCGGTTCGCCCGGCTCGTGCCCGTCTGTCTCCGAGCTCGTCAACGCCGCGCACAGCGACCTCGCCGACAGCTACATCCTCGTCTCGTCGTACAAGGATTACCGCATGGTCTTCCGTCAGGTGCGCCGCCTGCTCGGCACCCGCGTCGAGCTCGTCCTCGCCGAGACGCCGGACGCGGCAAAGAAGGCACTGGCCGCATTTGACGACGCGAAGAGCGCGGCCGAAAATGCCAAAGCCATGCGGACAGCAGCGGGCATCTGAAGCCTTTTCAAGGCGGCAAAAACCGTCTCGAAAAAAACTTGAAAAAAATTCAAAAAAAGTGTTGACAAAAAAGCCGCGCACGTCTATAATAAGTCTTGTCGTTAAGACATGGCGCTAAAGCAAAGCGGTGAAGCGCTAAAGACAAATGAATGGGGTTATAGCTCAGTTGGTTAGAGTGTCTCGTTGACATCGAGGAGGTCACAAGTTCGAATCTTGTTAACCCCACCAGGAAATCACAGGTCCTGCCGAAAGGCAGGGCCTTTTCGTTTATCATGCATGTTTGCAGATCCGCAAAATCCGCAGAAAAAGATTTACACGCGGGCAAAAAGGGAATATGATAGATGTAAATTTGTAAATCGGGGGGTGCACATCGATGGAAAGAGAACAATTGATGGAACATGCGCGCGAAGGCGTCGCGAAAGTCTTGCGGAGGAAGCCGTCAAACTGGCGCAGCAACCTCTCGAGCTACATCCTGCTCGTCGAGCGCACGGACAAGCTGCTCTCCGAGCTCTCGCTTGAAGAAGCGATGGAGGCGTTCCCAGAGAGCGCAGGCGCGGACGGCGCGGCGAAGAACGAATGCGTCTGGCTCAAAAAAGACGGCGCCGGCAAGACGCTTGGCGAGATCGGCCTCACGACGTTCTTCCGCACGTACCGCGTCAATGACGAGCTCAACGAGTACGCCAAACTCGAAAAATCCGCCCGCAGCATCCTGCGCCCGCGCAACCTCGTCGAGCGCGTCCGCACCCGGGCGTTCCGCGCCATGAACTGGAGGCCGTGAGGGATGGAGCGGTGAATCATGATTCGGCAGGAAAGGCCGTCTGCACCGATGTGTGACAGGCGGCCTTTTTGTTGAAATGTGTAAACGTGGCGGCAAAAATTCCTAAATACGTGTAAATTCAGTAGAAATAACAGCGAAAAATGTGTAAAATAAAGGTAAAAAGCAAAGCAGTTTTGTGTAATAAGGAGGGGGTCGAATGGAACGACGCGCGATGACGGTCTTGGCTGCATGGAAGGCGCGAAAGGATCGGAAGCCGCTCGTGCTGCGCGGTGCGCGACAGGTGGGCAAGACGTGGCTCATGCGCGAATTCGGGCGGCGCTTCTATGAGAATGTCGTTTACTGCAACTTTGATGAAGCGACGGGGCTGAAGAGCCTGTTTGCCCAGACGAAGGAACCGGCACGCATTCTCGAACTGCTGTCGCTCCTGTATGGCGAGCCCATCCGAGCGGGGCGGACACTGCTGCTGTTTGACGAAGTGCAGGAATGTCCGGACGCGCTGAATGCCCTGAAGTATTTCCGTGAGCAGGCACCGGAGCAGCACATCATCGCGGCGGGGAGCCTGCTGGGGACGTATCTGGCAGAGCCGTATTCCTATCCTGTCGGGCAGGTAGATCTGCTCTCCATCTACCCGCTGACGTTCGCGGAATTCCTCACGGCCGTGGATGAAAAGCTCGCGTGCATCTATGACGCGCTGAAGCCAGATAATGAGATTCCAGAGGCTTTTCATGAACGCCTCATGGCTTCGTATCGCCAGTATCTCATCATCAGCGGCATGCCGGAATGCGTGGCTGCTTGGGCAGATGAGCGCGATCCGCGACGCGTGCGCGAACTCCAGCACGCCATCCTCGCGCTTTATGAACATGACTTCACAAAGCACAACCGCCGCGTGAACGCGGCACGCATCCTCATGGTGTACCGCAGCATCATTCCACAGCTCTCGCGAGAGAGTGAGAAATTCACGTATGGCATCGTGAAGAAGGGCGCGCGTGCGCGAGAGTTTGAAGAGGCCGTGGAATGGCTGGTTTCGGCAGGCATCCTCCATCGCATCTACAATGTCTCGAAGCCCGGCTATCCGCTGAAAGCGTATGAGATGCAGAGCCATTTCAAGCTGTTCTTTCTCGATGCAGGCCTGCTGGGGACGATGGGCGAGGTAGAGAACGAAGCCATTCTGTTCGACAAAGAATTCCCCTTCAAGGGCGCGATGATCGAGAACTTCGTCCTCCAGCAATTCCTCGGCAGGCTCCCCGCCCAGCCTCATTACTATGCACCAGATGCACAGCACGAGATTGATTTCCTGCTGCAGCTCCACGGCGAAATCGTGCCGGTCGAAGTGAAGGCGGGCACGATGAAGCAGGCAACGAGCTTCAAGCGCTTCGTCGAGAAATATCATCCGAAGATGGCTGTCCGATATTCTGCGAGGAACTATCGAGTGGACGGCGCATTCGCGAATCTGCCACTCTACCTTGCGGGAAGGATGGATTTCCTGCAGATGGCTTGCCACGGAAGCGGATTTTCATTAAAATGAAGGAAATGGAAGATAGTATTGACAAGGGGTGCAAGATGGAACACGATTTCACAGACAGACAGACAGACAGACAGACAGACAGACAGACAGACAGACAGACAGACAGACGATTTCTGCCATCATTGTGGCGCTGTCTGCTGATGGGCTGAAGCAGCTTGCAGAGTCGCTGGATTATCAGAAAGTGGATGTCTGCGGCGTTGTGGTGCAGAATGTGCAGGGCGTGAAAGTCCGTCTTTGCGGGCGCGATATTCCTGTATATGCATTTTCGGCATTGCGGGCATTGATGCAAAAATACGGGAACAACATCTATTACTTGCTTTGCGGCGTTGTGACGCACACGCGGGACTTGGGGGCGATGGCCTCGATGATGCTGAAGATCCATCCGACGATTTCCAAGGCTCACATCCTGAATGCGAATATCGGTTTCAGCGATTCGTGGTTGGGAAATCTCCATTATGCCGAAACCGAGGACATCAAATTTTTCGCGACGGGGATTTCTTATACGGAGTTCGGAGTGGATATTCGTCAGTTCCCGTATCGAGGAGTGAATCTCGGATATGCCAGCCAAGATCTTTTCAATGGATACCGCACGGCAAAGCATGTTTTTGCACATCATGACGATACCATACGGTTCGTGCTGATCGGTCTTTGCCCGTATATTTTCCACTATGATCTGGAGGAGTCTTTTTCCGTTCGGGGGCAGAGGTACCAGTACGATTTCATTTTCCAGCCAGAGGATGAACGGCTGGATCATGTCATCATGAAGGAGAGCGTCCGCAGGATCTATTGGTCGGAGTATGCTTCACATCCGGATCCGAATAACGACCGCGTCCGCTATATTCAGGATTTTCGCTTGTTTGGCGGCTGTGGCATCTTGGATTTCAAGCGCGAGCTCGAAGATGTCGGCGTCCATTATCGTGCAGATGTCCTCAAGAAGAACAAAGAGATTCTCGCGAACTATATCCAGCTATGCCGAACGCACCATGCGGTGCCCATTGGCGTGGTGTTTCCTTTTTCCGTTTGCTTGCAGGAGGCATATCCGGAGCGCGACCTCGCAGAGTTTCGTTCCATCCTGGATGATTATCGAAACATGGCTGGTTTCGAGGTCATTGATTTGTTTGATGAACGGTGGGACGAATCTTGCTTTCAGAATCTGTCGCATGTGAATGTCAAAGGGGCGGCTGTTGCGAGCACCATGATTGCGAAGAAAGTAGAAGAAATTTTGCAGAAAGGCCAATGAAGGTTCTGCAGCTTTTGCAGGGAAGGGAAGATGTGCATGGAAAAAGAACGTTTCTGGCGGGCGAAGGATGCCTGCGACACGCGGGCGATGGCGGATTTTCTCGTGGAGGAGCAGGATGCGCTGCTTGCAGAGGACGTGCCGATGGAGGAAAGTCCGCTTGCGTCGAAAGACGTGCTGTTGTTCGAGGGACGGCGGGCAATCCTCGTGAAAGAGCCGCAGCGGGCGGTCCGGTATGCGAATGCCTGGCTGCGTATCGTGCAGGAGCGGAACTGCATCTTCTGGACAGAGTATTTCAAGTGCCAGGCAGATGCACTGGTGTTGCTGAAGGATGATGCACAGGCGGCGCGGCTTTATGAAAAGTGCTGCCGGATGAATGCAATGAATCCGGAAATGCAGAACAGCTATGGGAACGTGCTGTTTCGTCTCGGGCAGATCAATGAAGCAAGAGAGCACTACCAATCAGCAATGAATATTCTGAAAAATCGGGGGGGTACTGGGCAGTTCGTAATTTCATGATGACGCTGCCCTCCGTCATTCAGACGGATGATGACGTGTCGCGGGAGACTCTGCGTTTGGTGCCGTGGAACGAAATGCTCGAAGAGGTGCCGCCGCGCGAGATACCGGAATTGACGCTCGCAGAGACGTTCGACCTACCAATCTTCATCAACTGCAACAACCGCCTCGGCTGCCTGCAAAAGCTCGTGGGTTGGCTGCTCGGGGCGGGATATCGCCGCATCTATCTTCTGGACAATGCTTCGACATATCCGCCGCTCCGTGACTATTATGCACACATTTGCCGCGATCCGCGCGTGTTGCTTGTGCAGCTTCCTGCAAATTTCGGCTATCAGGCGCTCTGGCGCTCTGGCGTGCTCCACCAGCTTGATATCCGCACACCGTATGTCTATACGGATCCTGATGTCCTGCCTGTTGAAGATTGTCCGAAAGGGCTCGTGGCGCGGCTGTACCAGATTTTGCGTCGGTATCCATTCATCGACAAGGTAGGGCCGGGCTTGATGATCGATGACCTGCCGGCAGGATTCGATGCGTCGGGCGAACGCTCGTACTGCCATGTGCCCGTGGAGGAACAAGTCTTCTTTGCGCCATGCGACACGACATTCGCGCTCTATGCGCCGCTTTATCATTACACGAATTTCATGTCGCTCCGCACGCGCGGCCGCCTGCTCGTACGGCATTTGCCGTGGTATCTCGACCGCGAGCACTTGCCAGAGGACGAACAGTATTACATCGAGCATGCGAATGACAGCTCGACATTTGCGCGTGCGTTTAAAGGAACAACGTGATTTTTCCATACGAAAACGACCTCCCACGTGATCGGGAGGCCGTTTTCGTATGCGGTTTTTACTGCACGTTCATGGAAAGCTCGATGAATTTGTTGGCGCGTTTGGAAAACGTCTGCTCAGTTGTCGAATTCTTGTGAGAGTCTTTTGGCGCTTGAGGTACTGCTGACAGATTTCAACTGGGATATAGCTGTTTCATGGAGCCGACGCAATCGTTCCAGCTGAGGAAGCCCTTCTTTGATGTATTCGGCATTCAAAATTTCGAGATTTGTCAAGATGATGAGGTGGAGGACATCAGCTTCGTCGCGAATGTTTCCTTTGCTGTCAGGATGCAGGTTCCGCCATTCTTTTGCAGTCATACCGAATAAGGCGACATTGATGAGATCAGCTTCCGAAGCATAAGTCTGCTGCTGATATCGCACAGGCAGTGCTGCGGGAATGAGATTTTCTTTGATGGCATCTGTATGGATTCTGTAATTGGTCTTCGCGAGCTCTCGGCGAACATTCCACTCTGTGGACAGATGCGTGCTTTCCAGCTGCTTCAAGCGCTGATAATCTTTGATGAGGTAGAGCTTGAATTCAGGGGAAAGCCAAGATGCAAATTCGAAAGCAATGTCATTATGTGCGTAAGTTCCGCCATAGCGACCAGATTTTGAGCGAATGCCGATTGCGTTCGTCAGGAAAATCCATTGTTGCGGGCGGAGGGAAAAGCGATTAAGGCCCGCTTGTTCCATGAGGTTATCAAAAGCGGATTGGCAAAACTGTGGATTGTGCAGTTTTTCCCATACACCGAGAAACTCCAAGGTGTTGCGATTGCGGAGCCAGTTCTGGATGACGTATCGAGGGTTATCAGGGTCGTGAAAACGTGCGATGTCTGTAATTGAAATATAGTCGTTCCCATTGCTGTCCAAGGTCGCACGGATCTGAATGCCTTTGGCTTCGATGGTACCATTGATTTTTGTCATGCTGTATCTCCTGAGTCTAAACGCATCGAATTCGACGCGTTTAGACTATTTGATGTTTACACTACGAATGAAGGTGCAGGGGAGATGGGAGGACATAAAAACCGCTCAGAGACGGGACGCATGCCTGCCTTTGAGCGGTCTTGTTTTCCTATGCCTTACTGCACGTTCATGGAAAGCTCGATGAACTTGTTGGCGAGCTTGGCTTTCTGGAGGACTTCCTCTGTGATGTCCTGGCCGGCTTCGACGATGACGATGCCGTTGTCCATCTTGATCGTGCGCGTGGCTTTCTTGCCGAGGAGGAAGCGGCGATGGCGCTCTTCCGTGGCTTTGTCCGCGGCGGCCTGCTTCGGGTCGACTTTCGGTGCGGCAGGAGCGGCCGGTTTCTGCGGAGCCGGAGCGGCTTTCGGGGGCTCGGGCTTTGCTGCCGGGGCTGCCGGAGCGGCTTTCGGAGGCTCTGGCTTTGCGGCCGGTGCCGGCGTCGGGGCTGGCTTGGCTTCTGCCTTCGGAGCTTCCGGCGCTTTTGGCGGTTCCGGCTTTGCTGCCGGAGCAGCAGGAGCGGCCGGAGTTGGAGCAGCGGCTGCTTTTTCGGCATGCGCGGCCGCGGGCGTCAGCTCATTTTTTTTTTCGCCCGTCGGATCGATGACGGTGACCTGCTTGCCGAAGATGGAAATCTGGTCGGCCATCACTTCGCTCGACGTGCCGTCGGGCGCGGTGATCTCGCATTTCTCGATCGTGCCGTCGTCGCCGATGAAGAGCTCGGAAATCTTGCCCTGGATGGAGCCGGTCTTCGTGATGGCCTTCGTGCCGATGACGCGGATGTTCTCGTCGAGCAGCGTCTCGTAGTCGCCAGCATCGTCGAGCTTGAGGATGTTCTCGCTGTTCGTGATGGTGACGGCGTCGTCGCCGATAGCGATGACGGATTCATACGGGATGAGCTTGACGCCGCGGTACCAGTCTTCGTCTTCAATCGTGATGGCGGCGACTTTGCCGTTCTTCGCGTCGATGAGCAAGGTCTTGCTCATGCCGAGCTCGCGGCCTTCGGTGATGCTGATGATCGGAAGGCCGAGGATTTCTACACTTTTCTTCATTTAGATTCCTCCAATGAAATTGTTTGCGTTTGCTGGATGCTGGAACTGTATATGCTCAGGACGTTTTGTCCTTGCTGGCTGATTTTTTCTCGAGCGCCTGGTCGGCGGCCTCGATCTCGGCGCGGATGGCATCCGGGATGTCGCCGAACGGCGTATCCTCGGCGTGGTGGCGCTGGAGGACGGCCTGGACGACTTCGAGGTAGCGGATGTTCTTCTCGAACTCCCGAGCGATCGCGGGATTTTCGGCGAGGATCGGGATGGAGAGCGCCGCATGGTAGACATTGATGCAGTCGGCGTAGCGCGCCTGCTGCTTCAAGAGGTTGCCGAGATCCATGTAGAGGTAGATGATGTACGGGTCGCTGACGTAGATGTCGACGGCGTTGGCGTAGGCGGTCGTGGCGTTTTCGAGGTCGCCCTTCTTCTGCGCGGCGTCCGCGTAGTCGAGGTAGTCGTCGAGGGTCGTGAAAGTCGAGAAGTCGGGAGCGGGAGCCTTGGGAGGTGCGGGCTTCGGCTTCGGCTTTTCGATTGGCTTGGGCTCGGGCTCTGGCTCCGGCTTTGGAGCCGGAAGGAGCTTTGGGGGCTCGACGGGCTTTTCTTTCTCGGTCGCACCCGCGGAAGGAGCTTCCTGCTTTTTGGCGGGTTCCACAGGGGACTCCCCCCGCCCTTCGGGCCCGTCCCCCCTCTGGGAGGGGGGCTCCGCTTGTAAGATAGGCTCTTCCTTTTTCTCGGGAGGTTTTTCTGGTTTTGCTTCCTTGACTTCGGCAGGAGCTTTCTTTGCCGCACCCGCGGAAGGAACTTCCTGCTTGTCGCCTTGACGTGCAGGGGACTGCGACGAGTCGCATAAGCGACCGCTAGGCGCTAAAGCGCCAAGCGTCTGCTTATCCCCCCGCCCTTCGGGCCCGCGAGCCTCCACTGGAGGCTCCGCGCTCCTCTGGGAAGGGGGCTTCGCCTGCAAGGCGGGCTCTTCTTTTTTGGGGGCTTCTTTTTGTTCCTCGACAGGTTCTGGTTTCGGCTCTGGCTCCGGCTC
>Ga0256406_1003608_pt1 | contig 18994 bp, 13 predicted proteins | sample RumenRJG_03DNA_FD_185986 | JGI IMG/M metagenome (GOLD analysis project Ga0256406, IMG submission 185986) | Bovine rumen microbial communities from Lethbridge, Alberta, Canada - RJG_03 | ecosystem: Host-associated > Mammals > Digestive system > Stomach > Rumen | place: Canada: Alberta | collected...
TAAAAAACTTTTGAAGTAGCCCCTGCATACAACGTTTTTAATACGATAAGAAAAGTGCCAGAAATCCCGTTATCACGGGGAATTCTGGCACTCATAGGTTCATCAACTGTCAAAGATGGGATTATACACGATCTGCCAGCCGATGTGTGATTTTCATTATCACTTTCTTATTTTCTGTAAATGGTCTAAAAATTCACTGAAAATTCACTGAAGATCCATCTTATTCCGGAGCACCCAGATGGTTCCGATCAGGAACAGGACGATGTAGACGATGTCCTGCCCGGCTGCAAACCCCATCTGCCTTGCGGTGAACAGTCCGGCTTCCCCGCCGTTCAGCCCAAAAACCATCGAGATTCCGTTGCCCATCAGAGAGTAGCTGATCGACGCGTCCGGTGTCAGATGTGTCAGCCTGTTGCCAATCAAGGTCTGCAGAACCGTCAGCCCGACAAACATCAGAACCGCTCCAAGCCCCCGCTTTGAACGCCAGAGGTTGCCGACGCTGATGGAAACAAAGATCTTTGTGACAATCTGCAGGGCCCCCAGCACAAACAGAATCACGAGCTGAAGAAGCATCATCCAAGGCGACATGCGGTCTCCGAACATCTCATTCATCGTTTGGAAAAATTCTGCCCAGTCCTGCTTCCTCATGATGAACAGAAGCGCTATGGTTCCGGACACAGCTGATGCGGCACCGCCCAGCGCAATCCAGATGAGCCCGTTCAGTGACTTGCTGAGCACCTGGGACTGTGTGGTGACCGGCAGCGTATTCATCAGATAACCGCGGCTTCCAAGCAGGTTGTCCCTGAAGTTCCGGGTTGTCATGACCAGCGTCATAACCGCCATCCCCAGAATCAATGCCCCGTAAACCAGCATCAGGATCAGTGTCACGACGCCCGGCACTGTCGAGGCCACGAAATCCCGCGTTCCTTTCATAATCGAGAACCGCATGGACAGGCCGGCCGCGGCTGCCAGAACCAGCATCGCCGCGTACAGCGGCAGCATCACCATCCCGACTTCCTTCATATCGTATTTCAACAGCTTCCTGAACATTCTTCTCCCCCTCCTCAGCAGGCAAACACTTCCCGGAATACATGGTCGATATCCTTGCCGTTCTCGGCAATCACCTCATCGCTCTGCTTGTGCAGGACAATGTGCCCTTTCTTCAGAAAAACCACCTCATCCAGCACCGTCTCGATGTCCGCAATCAGATGTGTGGAAATGACGACCAGCGCGTCCTCTGCATAATTGCCGATGATTGTCCGGATGATGAAATCCCTCGCTGCCGGATCGACGCCGGCGATCGGTTCATCAAGCAGGTAGATCTTTGCCCGCCTCGACATCGTAAGCACCAGCTGAATCTTTTCCTTGGTTCCCTTTGACATCGCCTTGAGCTTCTGCTTCGGTTCAAACCCGAGACTATCAAGCAGCTTCTCCGCCCTCTCGCGGTCGAAATCCGCAAAGAAATCGCTGTAAAATTCCAGAAGCTGCGTCACATTCATGTAGGGCGGCAGGAAATCCCTGTCCGGCAGATAGGCGACAAGCGACTTTGACTCCGGTCCCGGCGCGCTTCCCGCAATCAGAATCTCCCCGGAGGTTGGCTGAAGCAGGCCGTTGGCCAGCTTGATCATCGTCGTCTTGCCGGAGCCATTCGGCCCCAGAAGTCCGACGATCCGTCCCGGCATCAAAGTCAGATCCACCGCATCGAGCGCCAACGTCTTTCCATACCGCATCGTCAGCTTCCTGCACTCAAAGGCAGGCTGCTGTATCGTATCCATCTCTTTCTTCAACTCTTCCATGACTCCTCCTCGCGTCCTTCCGAACGTATCCGCTATCCTTTTTTCTGCGAAAAACCATCTGCCTGCTGTGCCTTGTGGCACATGCACCGATCGGATCTCCGGCACCGGCAGGTCAGGCTTCCCGGCTCCAGGCATCGACCGCCGCGGTGATTTCCTCCTTCGACATACCGATTCCCTGCAGCTTCCCAAACATCCGTGCTATTTCATCCTCCGCAATCTGCCTCCGAAGAGACCGGATCTTTTCCGGGTCTGAGGCAACATGCCGCCCGGCTGTCCGGTTTGTGTAGAGCACGCCCTCCTGTTCCATCTGGGCAAGTGCCCGCTGCATGGTGTTCGGGTTGACGCCCGCGTCCATCGCCAGCTCCCGTACAGGCGGAAGCCTGTCATCCGGCTGATAGGTGCCCGCAGCAATCTGCATCTTCAGCTCCGTGATAATCTGCTGATAGATCGGAATCCCGTTCTCAAAGCTCCATGCCACATCGAAGCGCCCCCTCTCCCACATCCGCCGTCTCTGCCCTGCGTGTCCCGGCATCTCCCTTATGCTCCACAATCAGGTGCATTCTGATGTGTCTGCTCCGGGTTATCCCTGCTCACCACCATCCTGCGGATGTGTATTTGTGTTGTTGTATTGTTGTGTTGTTGTATTAACTGATTAGTACAATAGCATTCAAAATCATCCCTGTCAACACCTTTTTTGTGTTTCCAGGGATGATTTCTAAAGCTATTTCTAAAACGGATTGTCTGTTCTCAGGACTTCTTCCGGTTTCGGGACTTCTTCCGGATGACCCGGGCTTTTTCAAGCTGCTCCTTCCGCTCTGCCTCCTGCTGGTCAACGAAGGCATTGACCTCCTCGACCTCCATCGCTGTCAGCCTGTGGATCATCAGCTTCCCGGCAAGACTGTTCTCATCACGGGTTTTGACATAGATATAGCCCAGCACACTGAAAACGACAGCTCCGACAAAGTTTACAAACAGATCCTTCATCGTATCAATGATCCCGATGTCAAGATATCCTCCGTTTACCACATAGCTCTTTCCGTCCGCCGTCTCAATCACCGTCCGGACAATGTTCCGGATAACAAAAGGCTTCTGACTGTGCGTCGGATCGAGCGTCACCGAACCAATCGTCTTTACAACAAAATCCTTCTGCATGTCCAGATAGAAGAACTGGTCACAGAAAAACTCAAAGAATTCCCACAGGACGCCAATCGTCATCGAAAAGCAGAAAGCGACAACTGCCAGGTAGAGCGGAGAAAGATTCAGCCTGCTGCTGTGCCGGTTCAGCAAATCGACCATCGCAAATCCGATCGCCGCACACAGAAAGCCATTCAGCGTGTGCAGGATCGTATCCCATCCAGGGATCAGCGTATAGAAATGGTTCACCTCTCCCAGGATTTCCGCTGCAAATATGAAGCAGTAGATGATCCCCTCAAACAGCGGAGGAATCTCGATCTTCAGCTGTTTTTCGAAAAAGGACGGCATCAGGAACAGGATGAGTGACAGAACGCAGAGGGCAGCTGCCTCATAGTTCCGCTGGAGCACGTTCAGAACCAGCGTCAGAATTACCAACGTCCTGAGCACCATAAGCAGCTTGAACGTCTTTTTATTCAGACGCACGCGGTAGCGAAGCCTTCGGATATACCGCAGCACATCCTTTTCTTTCTGAAACATCGCGAGATCCTCCCTTGAAAGTCTATGCTGTCAACAGTATAGCATGACTTCAGAAAATCGGAATAAATGTATGCATATCTGGAATGAATGATGGCAAAACCGGAATGAACTGACAGCATTTTGAAGTTTCAGATATCCTTTTTCCTTCGATTTCGAATATAATAATTGTAGATCAACACCCGATATGGAGGTTCGAAATAAAAAAACAACTGGCAGATGAAGCAATTCGTCTGACTTCTGAATTCATGGAGGCATTCTACAATGGGGATCCCAATCCGGTTTACGCAGTCGCTTCCCCGGACATCACCTGGATCGGTACCCAGCGCGGGCAGTTTGATATCGGCTTCAAGGAATTCCATGACGATATTGAGAAGATACTCCGCGACCTGACTCCGTCTCAACTGACCAATCAGCGTTACCTGATCTCCCAGAATAACGGCTGCATCTGCACAGTCATCGGGACATGCCATGTTGTCATCGTCGATCACACCGGGGCTGCATTTGAGGGCGAGCAGCGCCTGGTTGCAATCTGGCGTCTGGAGAAGGATGGCTTGAAGCTCGTGCACCTATCCAACACCATCCCGATCGGCGAATGGGCTGTGACGAAAGATGAGCAATTCCCCCGGAAGATGAGCTCATTTATCCGGGAATACATCAACCGGCAGGTCAAAGAGAAAACGGCGCCCGGGCTTCTGGTTGTCACAGATACGGAAAAGTCCCGCCATTACCTAAGAGAACCTGAGATTTTCTCGTTGGAATCTGAGAACAAGTATACAGTGATTTATCTGAAGGACACTGTCATCCGCACAAAGGAGCTTCTGAAGACCTTTGAACCGAAGCTCAGCTCGGTCTTTCTGCGTATCAGCCGGTTCAACATCATCAATATGAGCAAGATCGCCCACTTCAAGGAACAGGAACTTATCCTGACGAACGGACAGCACATCCTGATCCCATCCAGAAAAATTCCGGATATCCACAAGGCGGTATACCGGTTCTTTGACTGCAAAGAGGGTCATGATCATACAGGATCCTGATTTTGTCCGCAAGGTTCCAGAAAGCGTCTGTTTTTATTCCACCAGCATGGCTCTCACATCCGGCTGCCTTCTTGCCGCGCTTTTTCTCCTTCCGCGCCCTTGTAGACTGTCTGAGCATTCAGATCCCACACAGACTCCCGGTACACCGGCGCGCTCTCAAACAGATAATTGCCGTCAAAATCCGGCTTCCGGAACAGTTCCATCAGATTCTCGGCGACCTTCCTGCCGAGCATTTCCTTCGGATGCGGAAAGGACGTCAGCTGCACCTTTCCCATCCCGGCCAGGTAGGAGTCATCAATTCCGACAATGGACAGTTCCTGCGGCACGCGCAGTCCGCGCTTCAGTGCAAGATTGATCACCTGGTAGGCGACCTCATCGTTGTAGCACATCACCGCTGAGCACCCTTCGATCCGCTGGAACAGGTAATCCTCAATCGCCCCAAGGTTCGTGGTCATCGGGGTGTCAACCCAGACGACATGCCGCTGGTGGACTTCCCCGCCTCCACTCATCATGGCATCCAGGTACCCCGCATACCGGAACGCACCCTGCCGGTCGTCCGTCTTGAAGATTGCTCCAATCTTCCGGTGCCCCGCATCGAGCAGAAGCTGTGTCGCCCTCTGGGCAACCGCCTGGTCGTCAATCCGCACACAGGGCGCGTCGATCTGCGGATAGCTGGCATTAAAAAAGATGATGGGGATATTCCGCTCCTGAATCTCCCGATACAAGTCCATGTTCGGGTTCGGCAGCGCACTCTTGGCCGGTTCCACAATCAGGCCGTCAATGTTCCCCTTCTCAAGAATCTGCCGGAGCATCTCGCGTTCCCGCGTGACCCGGTTGTCCGTAAATGAAACCTGCATCGAGAATCCGTTCTTTGAAAGGACACGCTCGATCCCCTTGAGGGTCGGCGGAAAGATGTAGCTTTCATAGAACGTGCTCAGCACGGCGACGCTCATGTACCTCGGCTCATAGACCAGCTGGCGGACACCGCCGATGTACGTCCCGCTTCCCTGCACCCTGGAGACAATGTGCTGTGCCTCCAGCTCGCCGGTTGCATGCCGGACGGTCTGCCTGCTGAGACCAAAACGCTCGCTCAACTCCTTCTCGCTCGGAAGCTTGTCCCCGCTTCTCAGTGACCCGTCCGCGATTTCCTGTCTGACCCAGTTGATGATTTTCTGATATTTCGCTTCCTGTCCGGCCATCTGCCCTACCCTGTCCTGTTGTTTTCCTCTGTCTGACGACGGGTATTCCTTCTGCTCACACCTGCGCAGCTGCAGTCATCTTGCCATCCGTCCGCAGCTGGCAAGTCTGCTGTCCCGTCGTCCTGCTGCATGGCGGCATGCCGCGTCAAATACCACTGCATGCCGCCTGCTGTTTCCTGCTGCTTATATCTTTTCCAGATCTGCCTCTGTCGTATCGTCGCCGATTGTCACAAGCTCTGTCCCGGTCAGCTTCGCGAACAGCGCGATGTCCTCCCGCTTCAGTGCTGTCGAGACCACGGAGTGGTGCGCGCCGCCTGCGTAGCACCATGCTGCGGTTCCGATCTCGAAGTTCGGCTTGTGGCGGTACATGATCCGGGCCACCGGCAGCTTCGGCATCGGCTGCGGCTGCTTCACCAGCTCGATGTCCGCGCAGATGATCCGGAAATGATCACCCAGGTCAATCAGCGTGCACTGGATGCCGTCTCCTGTCACGCCGTCAAAGACCAGACGTGCCGGTTCGTCCTTGCCGCCGATTCCGAGCGGATGCACCTGGATCTCCGGCTTTGCCGCCGCGAAGGATGCCGGCACCTCCAGCATATGGGAGGCAAGCTCCAGCTCCTGTCCCGGTGTCAGATCATAGGTGTAATCCTCGATGAAGCCGGTCGCCCCTTTTCTTCCTTCCGCCATTTTCATAAGAACAGAGGAGAACGCACTGATCTTGTAGTCGCCCTCCGGTCCGAACCCGATGCCCTTTGCCATCAGATCCTGCGCCGCAAGCCCCGGCAGCTGGCTGAGACCGTGCAGATCCTGGAAGTTGTCGGTGAAAGCCGTCACACCATTCGCGGCGATGAACTTCTCGAATGCGATCTGATAACGCGCCTGCGTGCGGACCGCCTCTACATTGTCGGTCGCCATCGTGTAGCGGCTCTCATAATCCGCCATCTTCGCGTCGATCTCGGCTTTGGTCACCTGTTCGGCCAGATCCGCGATCTCACCGATGCCCCAGTACTTGACCTCCCAGCCGTACTTGATCTCGCATTCGAGCCGGTTGCCGTCTGTGACCGCGACATCGCGCATATTGTTTCCGAATGTCGCGACTCGTGTTCTGCGCGAGAGACCGATTGCCTTCGCGACCTGTGCGAAGCGGCGGATCTTCTCCAGAACCGCTTCATGCTGATAATAGCCTGCAGCCACCTCATGACGAATTCCGAGCTTTGCCAGGATGAAGCCGAACTCGCGGTCACCGTGCGCCGCCTGATTCAGGTTCATGAAGTCCATGTCAATGGAATCATACGGCAGCTTCTCGTTGGCCTGCGTGTGAAGATGCAGGAGCGGCTTCTGAAGAAGCTGAAGTCCCTTGATCCACATTTTCGCCGGGGAAAATGTATGCATCCAGGTGATAACGCCAACGCAGTCATCGTCGACCATAACCTTTTTCATATCCTCGACGCAGATCTCCGACGTCTCAACGGTCGGCAGAAGCTCGATCCGGATCACATCCCCCAGCTTCTCATTCAGAAAATCTGTCATCTTCTGGCAGTCTTCCCTGACGGACTTAAGGCACTCTCTGCCATAAAGATCCTGGCTTCCCGGGATAAAATATAATTTTTCCATGTAAAATCTCCTCGTATCCGATTTACTTGATAACCTGCAGCGACTGTCTGTCCGCAAAGACGGTGACAAAGATCAGGAACACAACACCCTGAACCAGCTGCATTGCCTGTGTGGTCAGTCCCATCATATTCAGACCCGAAATCAGGACGGTGTAGAGCAGCGATCCGATGATGACATTCAGGAAGCTGGACTTTGCGCCGCCTGAGATCGGCATCCCGCCGAGGACCAGCGCGATCAGGATCTGAGTCTCGAGCTGGTTGCCGCCGGAAGCGGTGACCGAGCCAACCTTGATTGCGTTGATAAACGCCGCAAATCCTGTGATGGCGCCTGCCAGCACATAGACCAGGAACTTCATCCGGTCTGTCCGGATGCCGGCGTACTTCGCCGCCTTCTCACCGGCTCCGATCGCCTTGAGGTGAATTCCGAACTTTGTGAAGCGGAAGGCCAGAAGGCCGAGCACGATGACAACCAGCGTGCAGATCATTTTCAGGGTCTCGTTCATGCCAAGCATCGTCAGCTTGATGTCCCCCATGACCGGGGAATTCGAGGTCATGTACTTGATGATCCCGCGGAAGAGGAACATCGTGCAAATTGTGACGATAAAGGACTTGATCTTCCGATTGACATAAAAGAATCCGTTCATCGCCCCGATCGCCGCGCCGGTACCGATTCCCGCAAGGATCGACAGCGGAATGCTGACCTTCGAGACCATGCAGACCACAATGGACGCCATGCCCAGGATCGAGCCCTGGGAGAAGTCCAGCCCGCCCATCGTCATGATGAAGAAGACGCCGGTGGAGGCAATCATGGTCACGTAAACCTGGGACATGACCAGGCTGAACTTGGAGACCATCCTGCCCTTCGTCAGGATATTGAAGACGATGAAGACCGCGACAAGCCCCACAGCCGGGAGCAGCTGGCGCATCAGCATCGCTCTGGATACCTTCTTCAGCTCCTCCTCGCGGGAAGCTGTTTTTGCTATGCTTTTTTCAGCCATGACTCTCCTCCTTACACCATCTTCTCAATCAGGCTGTTCTCATCGAGATCCTGATTGCGCTCCAGTTCACCGCTGATCTTCCCGTCCTTCATGATCAGGATCCGGTCGCACATGCCGATCAGCTCCATCAGCTCCTCGGAGATCATGATGATCGACTTGCCTTCCTTTCTCATCTGGTCCATCAGCTGGTAGATATCCTGCTTGACCTTGATGTCGATGCCTCTCGTCGGACTGTCGAGCACCAGGATATCCGAATCTTTTCCGATCCACCTGGCCAGGACAACCTTCTGCTTGTTCCCGCCCGACAGATCCGAGACAAACTGGTCTGTGTTGACCATCTTGACGGACATCTCCTTCGCATACTTGTTCGCGAAGTTCTTCATCTTTTTACCGCTCAGGAAACATCCCACCGATCTGAGCGCGTCCAGCGACGGCAGGCAGATGTTGTCGCCGATGCTCTGGTTCATGACCACTGATTCGTTGTCGCGGTCCTTCGAGGTATAGGCGATGCTGTGGGAAATCGCTGCCGGAATGCTGTTGATCGGCGTTCCATCCGCAAGCGTCACAGAGCCTGTCCTGTCAAATGAAGCCCCGAAGCATGCCTTTCCGACTTCGTGCATGCCTGACTCTGACAGGCCGCCGAACCCGAGGATCTCGCCCTTGTGCAGGTCGAACGAGACATGCTCGATCTGGCCCGGAACGGTGACATCCTTGACGGAAAGCACGACCTCCTTGCTGACCGCCTCGCCATAATCCGCACGGTAGTAGTTTCCGGTCACCTCACGGCCGACCATCAGGCGCTTGAGATCCTCCTCGGAAACCTGGCTTGCGGCCACCGTGTCGATGTACACGCCGTCACGCAGAATCGTGATGGTATCAGAGAGCCTGAGCACTTCCTCGAGGTCATGGGATATGAAGATGATTGTCCCGCCCTCGCCGCGGATGCGCTTCATCACCTTGTACAGCTCCTCACGGCCTTCCTGAGACAGTGCTGTCGTCGTCTCGTCGACAACTACGATCTTTGGCTTGAAGTATGTTGCCTTGACGATCTCAACCAGCTTGCGGTCCTCAAAGTTGTAATCATCCACCATGTCGCCGGCCTTGATGCGCCCGAACCCGTAATCATCCAGCAGCTTCTGCGCCTCCCGGTTCATTGCGTTGGTGTTCTTGATGCCCATGTGCACAAACCGGTCCTCATGTCCGAGGAAGATGTTCTCGGCGACCGTCAGGCCGGAAAGCGTTCCGAGCTCCTGTACGATGATCGAGACGCCCTCGTCGTTGGCCGCGACCTGGTTCTTCGGGTGAATCTCCTTCCCGTCCAGGATGAAATGCCCGCTGTCGATGGAATAGATGCCCGTCAGCATGTTCGTCAGGGTCGACTTGCCGGAACCATTTTCTCCGATCAGTGCATGAATCTCACCCTTGTTGATTGTAAATGAAACATCCTGCACCGCTTTCGTGATTCCGAAGGTCTTCGAAAGATGCTGGATCTGTAATCTGACTTCACTCATGTCCTTCTCCTCCTTCGATCACTTGACAATCTCGCCCTTGCCGACCTTGGTTGTCAGCGTGACGATAATCAGCAGCGCCAGACCTGAGATGACATCGTTGACGGCCGTCGGCGCACCGAGCGCCACAAAGCCGTAATAGATGATCTGCAGGAAGAACTCACCGATGATGATCGCCGGGATCGGGATCCCGTATTTCTTCAGTGCAAGGCCGAGGAAGCAGCCCATTGTCGGATAGAAGTTGCGGCTCATGGACGCCATGCCCGTCTCCGCGACCATCGAGGACCCGTAGCTGATCGTCAGAATCGCCTCGATTCCAAAGAATGCTCCGGAAATGACGAACGCGATGACCTTGTAGAGATTGACATTGATGCCCATATTCTTTGCGACAAACTCATTGGAACCGATGGCGTACGTATAGGTTCCGATCTTTGTATAGTTCAGAAGAAGGTACGCCACCAGGAATGCGATGACCGCCAGAATCAGGTCGCCCGGCATTGCCCCGAGTTTTCTGAGGTCGGACGGAAGCGTCGCTGACTGACCGCCCGCGATGTAGCTGGCGATGGACTCGTAGATCAGCGCAAGCCCGGTCGTGACGATCATCGACGGAATGTGAAGCTTTACATAGAAGAATCCGTTCAGGAGCCCGACAATCGCCCCCGTCAGGATGCAGCCGACGATCAGCCCGAAATATCCCATATTGAAACGGGATGCCAGCGTCGTTCCCACGATGGCGGAAAGCATGATGTTGGCGCCGATGGAGAAATCGAACATCCCCATGACCATGACAAAATAGAACCCGGCAGCGCCAGCTGAAATCATCAGCGATGATTCAAAGTAGCTGAGCAGATTCTTCGGCGAACCGAAGTTGCCGGGCGTGATGACCTTGAAAACCGCCCAGGAGGCGACGACCAGAAGGACCAGGATGAGAAATCCCATCGTCCTGCCCGAGAGCTTCCCGCCTTTCTTAACACGTTCAGTTGAACCCATACCAATACCTCATTTCCCGACAAGTTGTACTTGACAAGTCATCCTGAAAGAGAGGCCGGTATCACCGAATGATACCGGCCCGGTCATTTCTGTTGGAAAGCGGTCATGAACCATCCGCTTTGCTTTCAGTTTTGGTGCGCAGGCAGCCTGGCCTTTCGGCCTGTGCTGCGCTCAGCTCAGGTGCGGCTGACTCAGCCTTCACAGCCGTCCGCCGTCCGGAGAGCGTTCTCAGCCTGCCTCTGTTGCGGACTCTGTAGCCACCTCAGCCTCGGTAGAAGCCGCTGCTCCGCCTGCACGTGCTGCAGCATCTTCGATGGACAGTGCCTCAGCCGACTTGGTCAGATCCTCGAAGCTCTCATTGGAGAGATCCACGATCTCCTGATCGGTGTACGGAAGCTGATCAACGAAGTACTTCTCATATGCCTTGTAATCGTCAGCAGAGGAGACATACAGGTACGGGAAGTTGATCTCGTTGAAGGTTCCTGCGAAGTCTGTGTAGTTGCCCTTGATGGCGTTGTAAACCATCAGGAATGCGAACAGCGGATCGCAGTAATGCCCGCCGGACTCACCAGCCATGGAACCGTTCTCAAGTCTCTCTCCGAGATCTGGAAGGAAGTCTGTGGATACAATCGAGATATCCTTGGTCTTGCCGGCAGCCTCAACCGCAGAGATTGCGCCCTGCAGAGGCTCTCCGCCGCCACCTGCCGGAATCAGTGCATCCAGCTTCGGATCCGCGCTCATCAGTGCGTTGGCTGCCTTTGCGCCGCCCTCGGAAGTGGTTCCTGCATACTGCGGTTCGGAAAGGGCTGCCTGATCATCCGGATGATCCTTGTTCCACTTGTCAACACCGGCCTTGTAGCCTTCCCATCTGCCGAGCCATGTCGCATCACCCTGCTCCCAGCCGATCAGACCGATGTCTCTGCAGCCCTTGTCAAGCAGGATGTTGACCAGCTTCTCGCCGTTCTCCGGCTCGTTCTCATGAACAGCGCCGACATAGTAATCGGAAGCCTTAGCCAGATCATAGATATCCTTGCTGTTCTCCTCGCTGATGACGCGGAAGAACTGAGCCAGATAAACCTGGTTCGCGTTGCAGGTCGCGATTGCGGACTGCATCTCGGAATCTGCGGAGTTGCAGATGATGATGCCCTGGCAGCCTGCTGCGCACAGCTGCTCGACGGAAGCCGTAACCTTCTCGGATACATGTCCCTGGTCGACATACTGGACATTGACGCCAAGCGCCTTTGCGGCCTCATCCAGAATCTTCTTACACTGAGAACCAAGCACGTCCGTGGAGCTCCAGATGGAGACACCGATCGTGATGTCCTTGTTGTCGATGGTATCTGCCTGAGCAACGGTTGCCCCTGCCATCATCGATCCGATCATAGCGGCGCTGAGCACAGCGCTGACAAGTCTGCGTTTCATGATGATTCCTCCTTCAAATGGATATTGCCTGCTTTTCCCTGCTGGATTCGGAAGCCGGATCTGAGCCTTTTTCCGTCTGCCGGCCATCTGTCCCTTAAACACTGCGTTCCGGAGCCGCGGTGTTTAAGTTGTACACATACATCATGTCAGCCATCCACACAGGATTGTCTGTAACAGATGAAAACGGGATTTCATTTGTTGATTTCATCATGTTTTCACTGATTTCATCAAAATCTTTCGTCGTTTTTCATCTTGTTTCACTGTGTTCAGTATAGTCATGTCGTATACCATCGTCAATAGGTAAACACATCTTTGTCATAGTTGTCCAGTTTATATGCATAAAAATTGGCAAATCTGACCGTCAGTATTTACGATTCTTGACAGATTTACCAATTTTAAAAAGTGAAAATTATACATTTGTATAGTTGTCAGTTTGAATGTCCTTAAGTTGTAAAGTACATGTTAAGAATTCTCTTTACATATTCACCGAGGTCAATGGAGCCATCTTCATAAAAAGCAAGACGGCTGCCTTCCGGGGAGTTGTTCACAATCATGCCCTTCACGCCAGCGCCGCCCTTTTGCAAAAAAACGGAGGCGGCTGCCTTCCAGGGAGCTGTTAAGCTCCCTGGAGATGCAGCTGCCTCCTCAACCAGGGGGTGGGCAGCGCAGGATGACGTTCCGGTGTCCTCCGGGTGTTTTCGGCAGGTAACGCCCCGAAAGACGTTGCCCGTCCGCCAGCCCGCGCATTATGTCAATCTGAAACGGACCCGTCAGACGGAGCCGTCCTTGTCATATCTGCGTCTCCATGCAATCAGGCCGATTCCGCCCGCCGCAATCAGAAGCAGTATCAGATAAAGCTCTGGCTGTGCCGAATCTCCGGTCTTCGCTGCGCTCCGGGATGCGGACGTCACCGTCTGCTGCGTCCCGGATGACTTTTTCACTTCTGCCTTCACCGCTCCGCCGTCGCTGTTCTGCTTCGGTGCTTCAGTATCAGGGTTCTCCGTCTCCTCAGGTTTTGTAATACCCTTCACCTGTCCTTCATTCGGATCACCCGGAATGGTACTGTCCACCGCCTCGCCCGGTGTCACGCCCGGATTGTTTCCGCCCGGATCTTTCCCGTCAGCGACTGCAACATTCGTCACTTTTCCGGCTGCGATGTCAGCTTCCTTTACGACGTAGACAGCTTCAAAGCTTCTGCTTTCTCCCGGCGTCAGCAAGTCGAGCTTCCACAGGTCGCCGGTCAGCGCATCCGTCACCTCAACTGCTGCAATGGCGACATTGCCATCGTTCACAACCTCGATCTGGTAGTGGATCTCTTCGCCAAGTGTGTATCCCCTCGCATCCTTTGGAAGACTGATCGCCTTCTTCGTCACAGTCAGGTGGGAGATGCCTTCAATTGTCTTGTCCTCGGTCTTGCCCGGTGTCACATCCGGCTTGTCTCCGCCTGGATCCCTGCCGTCCGCGGCTGCGATGTTCTTCACGCTGCCTGCAAGCATATCCTTCTCTGTCACTGTGTAACGGGTCTCAAATGTTCTGACTTCGCCTGGCTTCAGGTCACCCTCAATTCTCCAGCTGTCACCTGTCAGCTCATCGGTCACCTCCACATCTGACAGAACCGTGTTGCCATTGTTGAGGACTTTGATCGTATAATGGATCACATCCCCTGCAGCGACCAGTATTCCCTCGCTCACATCAGATGTCTTCTCCACATAGAGACTGGAGTCCGATGCCTCAACCGGAACCTGAACCGTCGGCGGCGTCGGGATCACATCGTTCTCATTTGCTCCCGGCCTCTTTGCATTTCCGACCGCTTCATTTTCCACAAAGTCCTTCTCGACATCCTCATCTGTCACAATGTAAGATGTCTCGAAGCTTGCCTCCTCCTTCGGATCTAATGTTTCAACCTGCCACTTGTCTTCTGTCAGCTTATCCTCAATGTTCAGGTCGGTAAGCGTCACCGTTCCGTCATTGACTGCCGTGATCCTGTAGCGGATGGTCTCGCCCTTCACATATGCCAATCCATTCCCAGGCTCGCTTGTCACGATCTTCTTCAGCGTCAGGTGTGCAAACTGGTCTTCCTCATCTGTTCCTTCCCACGGTTTTCCAGCCTCCTTGAAGGCCACCTTCACCGTGTTGCTGTAGCTTCCGGCTGCGATGTCGGCCTCCGTCACCACATGATACGCACTGGTTGTCACCGTCTCCCCGGGTTTTACACCTTCAAATGTCTGCTTCCCGGTGAATGTCACATCGTTTTGCTCCGTCAGCACAATCGTCTGAACCGAATCGTAGATGTTTGTCACCTTGATGCTAAAGACGATCTGTTCGCCCAGTCTGTAGGACTTTCCATCATGTGTCTTGGTAACGACATTCCCCGCATCGGTGTCATCTGTTACGGTCAGATCACCAAACTCAAGACTGATGCTGTAGTTCGATTCCAGTGTGAACGGCTCCCTCAGTCTGCCGTCCTCTGTCATAGCCTGATCGCTCAGCTGCAGGGTGGCCAGGCGTCCGGTCTCCTCACCAGCACTTCCCCCATGCATTGTCTGGATCGTGCTGCGTTCTTTCTCCAGGATCTTGCAGGTGAAGGTGTTTTTACTGGTTCCCACATAGGTCTGGCTTCCGGTAAAGAGATAGCTGATCGTATGATTCTCTGCCAGGCCATCTCCGCTGATCGTTGCCTCCTTCTTCTCCAGCGGTTTGCGGTCGAACTTCTTCTCGGCACTCGCACTTGTCAGCGTGATCTTTCTCTGTATGATGGTCAGTGTGCCGGCCTCCTTCGCGATACCGGTGAACCATTCCGTCACATCCTTTCCAGTCTTGTCGGTTATCCTCACAGATGCAACCGGATTGTTGCCCGCCATCGTCTCCATGACGTTGGTGATCCGTCCGTCCGCCATACCCTCTGCGGTGAATCCGTCTGGCAGTCCTGTCACTTTGACTCCCGGAGCCGTCAGCGGGGTTCCATCATAAGTTTTATGTGCGCTGTCTGCCGTGAAAGTGATCTTAGCAGAGTTGTTCTTCGTGATGGAAAGTGTCCCCTCCTCCGTTGTGATTACATAGTTCTCCGGAATGAAATCCTCCGCTGTGTCATATGCAATCGTGTTCGGAACAGGATCCGTTGTCACATCCGTCACACTTCCGACTGCCCGAAGATTGTAGATCTGCGGCTGTCCGCCCGTCTCCACAATGGTTCCCTTCACGGTCACCTCAGGTTTTACAAGCGAGGTTCCATCATATTCCTTCGATCCTGAATCCGATGTCAGAGAGACCTGCCGCTTCTCGATGGTCAGTGTGCCATCCACCTTTGTGATCCTCGCGAACTGACTGGTCACATCCTGTCCATCCTTCAGGATCCGAACCGACTGAACCCTGTTGTTCCCAGGCTTCGAATCTGCCACATTTGTCGCGGTGCCCCCGACCTTCACCTCCGCCGTAAAACCTTCCGGAAGCCCGACCGTGCTGCTTTCGCCCTTTGTCAGCGCTGTCCCGTCGTAGACCTTGCTGCCGCTTGCAGCCGTGACGGTGATCGCTGTCTGATTCTGCATGATCTGCAGCGTTCCAGTCTGTTTCCGGATCGTGTAATTGCGCTCATCGAACGTCTTTCCTGCTGTCCAGGTGATCGTGTTTGGCACGATGCCGTCATCCGTTGTCAGTGCAGAGCCTGTTGCTCTGATTTCTGACACTTCTCCGCCGACAAAGCTCTTCTCACTGACAACCGTCACCTGCGGTTCGGTCAGCGGCGTACCATCATACGGTTTTGTCCGGCTTTCAGATCTCAGCTCAACGCTGCGCGGCGTCACCTTGAGGATTCCGGGCACCGTCAGGATCTGGTCCTCGTTGAACTGATCCGTCACATCCTCTCCGCTTGCAGTCTTCTTGATCACGTAGGATGCGACAACATTCTCCACATCGCCCTCAGCGACATTCTTCACAGAGCCCTCGACAACTGCCTCAACCTTGTACTCGCTCTCATATCCTTCTGAAATCCATCTGACGGTCACGTGATTCCCCGTGCTGTGTGCGGTTCCGTCATATTCCCAGGATCCGTCCGGGGCCGTGATCTCAAGCTGTGCATTCGCCTTTGTCACGGTCAGTATTCCGGTGTTCAGTGTGATCTTGTAGTTCTCTTCCTTGAATTTCGCTCCTTTCTGATAGGTGATGGTATTCGGCACATAACCAGCTTTTGTGATCGTTCCGATCGCTTTTATGTCGGTCACCTCTCCGTCTGCAAATCCATCCTCAGTGATCTTTACGTCCGGTCTGGTCAGCGGCCTGGTGTCGAACTCTTTGGAGGCTGACTCAGATGTCAGTGTGACCGACCGCGGCTTAATGCGGATGGTTCCGGAAACAAGAGTGATTTTCTCTGAATCAAAATTCTTTGTCACATCCGTGCCGTCCGCATTCAGAATCTGATAGGATGTAATGCGGTTTGCGACATCGCCCTCGCTGACATCTTTCACAGATCCTTCCACCGTCGCGGCAACTGTGTACTTTTCTCCCGCTTTCGCCGGAGACCATCTGACCGTTATGCCGGCACTGCCTGTAGTGTGTGCCGTTCCGTCATAGGTAAATGTCTGAGACGGTGCCGTGATCACCAGGGTCACATCAGCCTTCGCAATTGTCAGTTTTCCAAGTACCTCTGTGATCTGGTAATTCTTCTCTTTGAAAGCGGCATTCTTCGTGTATTCAATCGGGTTGTCGATTGTTCCTTCTTCAATGATGCTTCCGGTCGCCCTGACGTCTGATACCTCACCATCCACAAAACCATCGCCGGTGATGTCCACCTTTGGCTCAGTCAGGGCGATTCCGTCATAAGCTTTTGTTGCCCCCAACGACGTCAGGGTAACGGTTCTTTTCTGTATGACAAGTGAACCGTCTGTCACCTGTATGGTAATGCTGTACTTTTCCAGGTCGCTTCCGCTTATCGTGAAGTCTTCCGCCGCAAGCCCCATCCAGTACGTATCCGCGTCCTTTCCGGATGCTGTCTTCCCTTTCGCTTGTGTCTCATTCAGCTGCAGATTTATTGGAAGAGCGGTGACCTCCTTCCCATCTACAGTGATGGCCGTCGTATACCCTTCGACTTTATGTGTCATTCCGTCATAAGGAAGGGTTTCTGTATTCCCATCTACTTTCAGGACAACTGCCTGTTTTCTGCCCCACTTTGCAAAGAGGATATTCGGCGTATCCCCCTCTCCCGCAACATCGACCAGAATACTCTGTCCAGCTGCCACGTCCTTCCCGTTTCCGCCCGCACTGGTATTCCAGCCGTCGAAATAGTAGCCATCTGGAACGCTGAAACCTGCTCCGCCTTCACCCGTCGGCGAAAGCGCCTGGAACGAAACGTTGTTCTGAAGCGTCTCCGACCCGTTAACAGACTGCTTCTTTAACTGTTCTGCAACTCTGTAGTCCGACGGATAGTTGGAGTTGTACGTCAGGCTTGTCGTTTCCGACGGGTCGCCATAAACCGCATACAGCTTCAGGTTTCCTGTGATCTGAATCCGGTCGCCCGGGTAATAGGTGGATCCGGTACCATCTGCGTTGTATGCCCAGTACAGGAAGGCTGTCTTTCCGTCCGGCGCATTCATACTCTCACCGGACTGGATATCCGCCCAGGCACCGCTGGCGTACTTCTTCGGATCCGTCACAGCGCCGGTACCATGGTTTGCATCATACTTCACCGAGTACTCCGCCTTGTTCACATAGTACGGATACAGCGTGATATCACTGTAGATTATTTGTTGCAAAGTTGAAGGTTGTATACTGCGTTCCGTTCTTCGTCGCCCAGCCGATCCAGTCCACATCCTTCGGAAGCTGCACGGAATTGCTGCCACCTCCCTCGAAGATGATCTTTCTGTCTGCATCCTTAACGGTCGGCATCTTCGACTCACTGATGACCGTGCCATAACCGATTTTCAGGCTGATTGAAGTTCCGCTTCCGTCCATGGACAGATGAACGGTGCCGCTGTAGATTGGCTCCGCCCACTTTGCGTAGAGCGTCACGCCGCCCGCCGGCATGGTTTCATTGAAGTCAAACGCCTGCGTACACTCCGGATCCTTGTACCATCCCTGGAAGGTAAACTCTCCCGGAAGTCCGTCGGGGTGGCCTGGCTCAAAGGAAGCGTAGGACCTCAGAGGAGCTTCATAGAGCACCGATTCCGTTTTCAACATCTTGTTATAATTATAGAAGGAAAGATCATATGAGTTCCTTTTATAACGGATGTACAGGTTTGAACGATACTCGACGCTGCTTCCTGCAGATGTATCAACCCAATTGGACTTGTCTGTCGGTGTACTCGAACTTTTATAATAGCTGTTGATCGTAAAGCCATTGTATTTATTGGTAAAAGTAAAAGTCCCAGTATTTGATTTGGTAGAATTCGTCGGGTTGGAATAGCTATAGGTTTCGTTCAGATTCTCTTTGTAGTGGTTGATGGTGACAGAACCGCCGATCTCATATCCGTACAGATCGATCTTCGTAGTGCTTCCATAATGAGCAAGATTATCAAAGATAAAAGCGTCCAGAAACGTTAGGCGATTGCTTGTACTTCTATTATACCAATCATATTTCGCCGGCCAGGTATATCCGTTCTGCGCCAGGGTCTGTCCGTAGAGGCCGGTAAACGTTTTATAGTTCTCCCCCCTGTTATGAAGTGACCGTTGTCAAGAGGTAGCCACAAGAAATTTTGTTTTTCCTGACTGGTCACATTTGTACTTCTCTGACAGCATCTGGAAAGAGCTCTGATTTAACAGTCCCCGGCATGTG
>Ga0256406_1003610_pt1 | contig 18967 bp, 15 predicted proteins | sample RumenRJG_03DNA_FD_185986 | JGI IMG/M metagenome (GOLD analysis project Ga0256406, IMG submission 185986) | Bovine rumen microbial communities from Lethbridge, Alberta, Canada - RJG_03 | ecosystem: Host-associated > Mammals > Digestive system > Stomach > Rumen | place: Canada: Alberta | collected...
GCCGGCCGGAGGACCGCCGGGCCATTTTCGAGGAAGCAGCGGGCATTGCCAAGTACCGGCTGCGGAAGAAGGAAGCCCTGCGGAAACTGGACGATACCCAGGCAAACCTGCTGCGGATCCACGACATCGAGTGTGAAATCGAAAACCAGCTGGAACCGTTGGAGGCCGCGGCGGAAAAGGCCCGGCAGTACAAGGGACTGGCGGCTCAGCTGCGCCAGGTGAAAGTGACCCGTCTGCTGCGCCGGCTGGCCAGCCTGGAACAGGAAAAGACAAAACTGGCCGGAGACCTGGAAGCCCTGCAGCGGCAGCTGGAAAAGCTGGCGGAACTGAACGCTGCCCTGGAAACCCAGGCCGGGGAACTGGAGAAACAGCTGCAGCAGCAGGAAATGGAATACAGTACGTACCAGGAAGGCATCCTGGCCCAGGAGAAAGAGGCAGCGGGCTACCGCAGCAAGCAGGCCGTACTGCGGGAGCGGATCGGCCAGAGCCGCAACCGACTGGACCAGCTGGCCAAGGCCCGGGAACGGCTCACCGCTGAACTGGCCCAGAACCAGGAGAACCTCCAGCTGGTGACGGCGGAGTACGACAAACTGGAACAGGCCCAGTACCAGGCCCAAAGGGTACTGGAAAAAGCGTCTGCGGAAAAGGAGACCCTGACGGGGATTGTCCGGGATGCGGAAGAAAAATTGAAGAACTACCGGGAACAGGCCTTTTCCAGCATGCAGACCCTGGTCATGACCCGGAACAAATTGAGCAGTCTGCGCCAGGAACAGGACAGGCTGCACCGGCAGCAGGAAACCCTGAAGGACAAGGTCACCGAGGCAGAAACGGCCCTGGAGGACACCCGGAAGGCCCTGGAAGGGGAAAAGGACGCCCTGGGCGGCCTGGCAGACCGGCGGCAGCGGCTGGAGGAGAAGGCAGAGAAAGCCAGTGCCCTCCTGGAACAGAGCGTCCATGAATACCGGGACCTGGAAGCCCGGCTGCAGCAGCAGCAGCGGACCCAGAACCAGAAAAAGGCCCGGCTGCAGGTGCTTTCTGCCATGGAGCGGGAACACGAAGGCTTCAGCAAAGGGGTGCGCAGCGTACTGAATGCCCGGACCCAGTGGAAGGACCGGATCTGCGGCGTAGTGGCGGAACTGTTCACCGTGGACGACGCCTATGTGACCGCTCTGGAAACGGCCCTGGGCGGCGCCCTGCAGAACATCATCACGAAGGATGCCCGGGCGGCCCAGGAAGCCATCGGGTATCTGAAGAAGAACCAGGGAGGACGGGCCACGTTCCTGCCCCTGGATACCCTGCGGCCCCGGCAGCTGGGCGTGCGGGAAAAAGCAGCCCTGAACTGTCCCGGCATCATCGGCGTCGCTGCTGACCTGGTGCAGGCAGACCCGGAGCTGCACATTGCTGTCCAGTTCCTGCTGGGGCAGGTGCTGGTGGCCGATACCCTGGACCACGCCATGGCAGCCGCCCGGAAAGCGGACATGCGGGTGCGGATCGTGACCCTGGACGGGGACGTGATCTACGCCGGCGGCAGCCTGAGCGGCGGCCAGAAACAGCCGGGGAAGAGCTTCCTTTCCCGGAAACAGGAAATCCGCCATCTGACGGAAGAGAGCGAAGCTCTGGCCCGGGAATGCCAGACCCTGCAGCAGCAGCTGGAGGAACTGACCCAGAAGGGCCGGGAGCAGAAGGAACAGCGGCAGCAGTGCCTGACGGCTCTCCAGCAGATCGAAGTGGAGAAGGCCGGGGCGGCGGCCCGGGTGCAGCAGCAGGAAGCCCAGCAGAAGCGGCAGCAGGAGAACCTGGAGCTGCTGATGGATGAAAAACGCCAGGTACTGGACGACTTCCTGGCCCGGCAGCAGGAAATCAAAGAACTGGTGCCGAAAGTGGAACGAATGGAGCAGGACGACCTGGAGGGCAAGAAAGCCTCCCAGGCCCTGAGCGACGGGCTGGTGGAACAGCGGCAGCAGCTGGACACCGCCACCCGGAAATACCAGGATGCCCTGATCGGGGTGAACGCCGGCAAAAGCCAGCTGGAAGCCCTGAACACCCGCATCCAGTCCATCGACCAGCTGGGCCAGAAGACCCAGCAGGAAATCACGGACGGGGAAGAACAGACAGCGAAGCAGGAAGCGGCCATCACCCGGAGCCAGCAGGACCTGCAGGTGCTTTCCGGCAAACTGGAAGCCCTGGAACAGGCCCTGGCCGGTTCGGACGAGACCCGGCAGCAATACCTGGAGGCCCGGGAAGCCCTCCAGGAAAAACGGCAGCAGCTGACCCAGCAGAAAATGATCCTGAAGGGCCAGGAAGGCAGCGTGCAGCAGCGGCTGCACAACACCGACCTGGTGCAGGTGAAGAAAACTGCCGAGCTGGAACACAGCCGGCAGCAGCTGGAGGAAAGCTACGGGCTGACGGAAGAGGCGGCCCGGGAGGAAGCCCTGCCGGAGGAGACACCGGACGGAGAACTGAAACGGCAGGAAAGTGCCGCCACCCGGGAACTGGAAGCCCTGGGGCCGGTGAACCAGGCGGCCGAGGAAGAATTCCAGGCCGCCAAGGAGCGGTACGACTTCCTGCACCGGCAGTACGAAGACATGACCCAGGCCAAGGCCCAGCTGGAAACCGTGATCAGCGGCATCAACACCGACATGACCCGGCGGTTCCGGGAGGCCTTCGACAAGATCAACGGGTATTTCAGCGACTGCTATGCGAAACTGTTCGGCGGCGGCCGGGCCCGGCTGCGGATCCAGGATGATCATGCCATCCTGGACAGCGGCATCGAGATCGAAGTGCAGCCGCCCGGCAAGAAGATGCGGAACCTGTCCCTGTTTTCCGGTGGGGAACGGGCTCTCACCGTCATTGCGCTGCTGTTCGCCCTGCTGACGTATCAGCCGGCACCTTTTGTGATCCTGGACGAAATCGACGCCCCGCTGGATGAGACGAACATCGACCGGTTCGCCCAGTTCCTGAAGGCCTACGGGAAGAAGACCCAGTTCATTGTGATCACCCACCGGAAAGGCACCATGGAAGCCGCGGACGTGCTCCACGGGGTCACCATGGAGGAATCCGGCGTTTCCCGGATTTTGTCAGTGAAATTATCGGAGGTACCCGAATCATGAGTTTCTTGGAACAACTGAAAGACGGGCTCAGCAAGACCCGGCAAAACTTTACCGAACGGATGGAAGACCTGGTGGGCGCCAGCGTGGAGCTGGACGACGACTTCATGGATGAGATGGAGATGATCCTGGTGGCCGGGGACGTGGGCATCAAGACCACGGAGAAGATCATGGCCGCCCTGCGCAAGGCCGCAGCCACCCGGCAGATCAAGAGCCCGGCGGAAGCCCTGCCCTTCGTCAAGAACTATATTGCAGACCTGCTGAAGACCACCGGTCCCCGGATGCGCTTCAAGGGCCATCCCTCCATCGTTCTGGTGGTGGGAGTGAATGGTGTGGGCAAGACCACCACCATCGGCAAACTGAGCAACTATTACCGGCTCATGGGCTACAAGGTGATGATGTGCGCCGCCGATACGTTCCGGGCCGGGGCTACGGAGCAGCTCCAGATCTGGGGCAAGCGGGCCCAGGTGGACGTGATCGCCCACGGGGACGGGGCCGACCCGGCCGCCGTGGTGTACGACGGGGTGAAAGCCGCCATCGCCCGGAAAGCGGACGTGCTGTTCGTGGATACGGCCGGCCGGCTGCACAACAAGACGAACCTGATGAAGGAACTGGACAAGATCTACCGGGTCATCCGCAAGGAAATCCCCGACGGACCCCATGAGACCCTGCTGGTGCTGGACGCCACCACCGGGCAGAACGCCATCAGCCAGGCCAAGATCTTCCTGGAGACGGCCCATGTGACCGGCGTGGTGCTGACGAAGCTGGACGGCACGGCCAAAGGCGGTGTGGTCATCGCCATCAAGGAAGAACTGGGGCTGGACGTAAAGTGGATCGGCATCGGCGAAGGGATGATGGATTTCCGTCCCTTCGATCCGCAACAGTTCGTGGATGCATTGTTTGATACAAAAAAGGAGTAAAAAAAAGACTGCCCTTGTGGCAGTCTTTTTTGTTGGCCAGCACAGCTGGCTTCTATTGGCTAGTGACCAGTGACTAGTGACTAGTGACTGAGCCGCTTTGCGGCTCTCATTCCGGTTTGAACAGCTCCACCATCGTGTGTGCAGCAAAGTCGCTGGTCTTCGGGTCCGAGAACGTGTGGTTGGCGTTTTCCACCGGGATGAATTCGATGACGTTGTCATCTGCGAACTTTTGGGAATCCTCGATGGGGGCCAGCTTGTCCTTCGTCCCGTGGAGGATCAGCATGTCGTCCGCCCAGTCGAAGTATTCGTACTTGCGGATGTCGCTGTTTTTCAGGTCGTCCAGGAACTTCTGGTCGCATTTCATCTTGCGCTCGTAGCCCACGGACACTTCCTTGCCCTTCTTCAGCTTGGCCTGCTCCTCTTCCGACAGGTTGTTCAGCATGAGCTGGTACATGTTGATGCCCGGGCAGCGCAGCCCCACCTTTTTGAAGGGATTGCCGATCTCGGCCATGTATTTCAGGGTCAGGTAGGCGCCGAAGCTGACGGAGTAGTTGTACAGGTCCTGGGCGTGGAGCTCTTCTCTGCAGTAGTCGATGACCAGGGTCAGGTACGTCATGAATTCGTCCAGCACCAGTTTCTTCCGGGCATCCTGGCCGTGGCAGGGCCAGTCGAACACGATGGCGCCGTAGCCCTTGTATTTGCTGATCAGCTGCTGGGCGAACTTGGCGGCGGAATGGTTCTCCTTGTTGCCCCCGAATCCGTGGGTGCAGATCACCATATGGGGGATGTTCCGGAAATCCTTCTGGTAGAACAGCTTGCACCGGACGCTCAGGCCGTTTTTGTTGATGTCGATGTATTTTTCCATAAGGGTCAACGTTCCTTTCCAAGAGTTACAAGGTATAGTATAGAACAGATAAAGAAGAATTACCAGCCGATGCAGGAACCCACCACCAGCCTGATGGCTGGTCCCCCGCCCTTGAAAAGGGCGGATATCCTTGTTGTTTGAAGTTTGTCGTTTCTTGTCAAATGATTTTTTCGAAGAACATTCGGTTCAATAAGTTCTGCAATCAGTAACGTAATACTTCGCCTTAAGATTATCCGCCCTTTCCAAGGGCGGGGGACCGTTGCGCCTGCGCAACGGTGGTGGGTTCTTCTAACCACTAGCCACTAATCACTAAATCATTTACTCTCTATATATTTTTTAATTCCTATTGACATACTAGCAATTCAATGGTAAACTACGTCCATAACTTCAAAGCAAGCGCGATGATGAATGAGAGTAGGGGCCTGGAATGCAGGCAGCGAACCCGGACAGTGGAAGCGGGGATGACTACGGACCCTGAAGTGCCTTTCTGAGCGTGCAAGGTCGAACTGGCAATCGCCACAGTAGACTTTCCGACTGACAGCCGTTACCCTGTCAGGCAGGAGGATTGTCCTGCCTCTGAGGCTGTGCGGGCAACCGCATGGCGAATCTGGGTGGATCCACGGAACCAAGCTTTCGTCCCTATGGTGGGACGGAAGCTTTTTTTGTTATCCATAAACCCTATTAACTTACTATACATTACCTGCAATCCCGGGTGTACTGAAAAAAGGAGAGACTATCATGACTGAAATCGACATCCATGCCTTGAAACTGGCGCGGATCAAGGATCCGGAAATCGCGGAAGCCTGGAAGGACATCACCGTAAAGCGGGCCATGAATCCGTGCCCCATCGACTTTTCTGAATTCCATTCCAGCAATCCCCGGGCCCATACGGTCCAGAAGGAATACGAAGGCCAGGATCATTCCAACTTCAACCGCCGCCAGAAATACGCCGACGACGAGGAACCCCAGTTCACCACGCCCTTCGGTGACAAACCCGGCGACCTGCCGGTGGAACCGGGCCGCTATCGTCTGGTGTGGTCCAAGCACTGCCCCTGGGCCAACCGGGTGGCCATCGCCATCGACCTGCTGGGCCTGGACAAGGTGATCTCCAAAGGCGTGGTGGATCCCCTGCGTCCTGCCGGTGTGGTGGGTGACTGGTTCTTCACCCTGGATCCCGACAATGTGGACCCGGTGCTGAAGATCCACTCTCTGGGTGAAGCGTACCGCAAGGGCAACCCCAACTATGACCAGCGCAGCACCGTGCCCGCCATCGTGGATGTGAAGACCGGCGCCGTGGTGAACAACGATTACCACGACCTGACCACGGAAATCGCCGTGGCCTGGACGAAATACATCAGCCCCGATGCGCCGGACATTTACCCGGAAGACGAACGGGACGACATCGATGCCCTGAACGACATCATCTACGCCGACGTGAACCTGGCCGTGAACCTGGCCGCCCTGGTCACCAGCCAGAAGGATTACGAATTCTACTATGACAAGGTGTTCAACCGTCTGGACTGGCTGGAAAAACGCCTGAGCACCCGCCGCTACCTGATGGGCGACACCATCACCGACCCGGACATCCGGCTGTTCGTGACCCTGTCCCGGTTCGACCTGGTGTTCTACCAGAAATACTATGTGAACAAGAAACGCCTGGTGGATTATCCGAACCTGTGGAACTACGCCAAGGACCTGTACAGCAACCCGGCCTTCGGCGGCAACACCGATTTCGATTCCATGCGGAAGCGCTTCTACTATGTGGACCATACGCCGTTCGCCGACTTCCCCCGGATCGTCCCCAAAGGACCGGACATGTCCATTTGGGAAGAACCCAACGACCGGGCTGAGAAGTTCGGCAAATAAGAGCAGGTGAGAGGATGGATGCAGTCACAGGGACGCTGGTACAGCTGATCCGGAACACGGATCTGGTCCGGCGTCCAGACCTTTTGCGGCAGGGCAAGATCGCCTTCCTGGATTACCTGGCTTCGGCCCTCCAGGCCGCCCGGTATCCCCGGGTGCAGGAAGCGGCCCGTTGGGTTGGAAGCTTTCCCGGTGATACGCCTCTTCTGGGGCAGCCGGTCACCAGCCATCCCATCCAGGCAGCGTTCTTCAACGGGTTCCAGTCCCATTACCTGGACCTGGACGATGCCCAGAGCAGCATCGCCGGCCATTTCAGTACGGTGCTGTTTTCCGTGCTGCTGGCAGAAAGCTGGCCGGAAACCACGGTGAAAGAGTTCCTGACGGCCTACACCGTGGGCGCTGAAATCGAAGGCCTGCTGGGCGGGTACCTGAACCCGAAACACAAACAGCAGGGCTGGCATTCCACCGGTACCCTGGGCTCCATCGGCGGGGCGGCGGCCCTGGCAAAGCTGTATGGGCTGGACGAAACAGCCACGGCCCGGCTGCTTTCCCTGGGTGCCACCCAGTCGGCGGGCCTGGGACTGGAGGCCGGCAGCGATGCCAAACCCCTCCATTCCGGGTTTGCCGCCCGCAATGCGGTGTTTGCCTTCGAACTGCTGCAGCATACGGGCGTGACGGCCAGCGAGCGGCCCTTCAACAACCAGAACGGCTGGCAGAAGGTGTTCGGCAATCTGGAACTGGATCCGGCAGAACTGCAGCAGCGGTGGCTGAACCCGGGCCAGCTGCTGCAGCCGGGTCTGTGGATGAAACTCCATCCCTACTGCAGTGCGGCCATCGGCGGGGCAGCAGCCTGCAGGGAACTGTACAAGCAGGGCCTGCGGCTGGACGGACTGCGGGACGTAACGTTCCACTTTCCGCCGGGCGCCGATACGGCCCTCCATTATACGGCACCCACCACCGGCAAGGAAGGAAAATTCTCCATGGAATATGTGGGCTGGCAGGTGCTGACCCGGGGCGGGGAGGACGATGATCTGTTCGAACTGCCCCAGGTGCCGGAAGCCTTCCAGAAGGCTCTGCCCAGGTTCCATCGGAAGAATGACCTGCCGCCTGTGGAAAAGACGGTGCGGCGCACGGTGGTGACGGCCACGGACCTTACCGGAAAGAAATACCGGGCAGAAGTGCCCGATCCGCTGGGCAGTCCCCGGCATCCCTTCAGCGAACAGGATCTGGAAGAAAAAATGGTCAGGGCCAGGGGAAAGCAATGGACGGAAGAAATTTTGCGGAAGATGGAAACCTGGCCCCAGGGCATACTGGGTACCATCGGAAGTTTGTTATACGAAGAAAAGGGGAGAAGAGCATGAAGAATCCTGTAAAGAAAGTACTGGCGCTGGTCTCTGTGGGCATCCTGGCCCTTGGGCTGGCCGGCTGCGGCAGCAGCCAGGGTAACGATAAAAAAGCAGCCCAGAGCGGCGAAAAGAAAGCCATCGTGGTGGCCACCCGGGGTACGGCGAAACCGTTCTCCTATACGGATGACAAGGGCAACCTGACCGGCTACGATGTGGAGATCCTGAAAGAAATCGAAAAGCGGGATCCCAGCCTGCACTTCGAATTCAAACCCATGAGCCCGGACGCTGCGTTCGTGGCCATGAAATCCAAACAGGTGGATATGATCGCCAACCAGATGCGGCGGAACCCCACCCGGGAAAAGAAATACATCTACACCACGGAAAGCAACAACTACACTGCCCGGAAGCTGGTGGTGAAGGAAGGCCGCACGGACATCCAGTCCTTCGACGATTTGAACGGCAAGAAAGTGGCCATCACCTCCAACTCGGAATTCAATGACCTGGTGAAGGCTTTCAACAAGGACCACAAACCGGGCATCGATCCCATCTATTCGGACAAGGGTGCCGCCGAGAACCTGAACCTGGTGGCCACCGGCCGGGCCGATGCTGCCGGCGAATACGAATACGTGGTGAATGTGGCCCGGAAGGAACAGGGCCTGCCGGTCCAGGCTGTGGGCAGCGTGATGCAGTCCGTACCCACGTTCTTCCTGCTGCGGAAGGATCCGCAGATGCAGGCTGTAGCTGATAAGATAGACAAGATTCTGAAACAGATGAAAGAGGACGGCACCCTGAAGAAGCTGTCCATCCAGTATCTGGGGAAAGACTACACGGTCCAGCCCCAGTAAGAGAAAGAGAGGTTTGAACAAGCATGGGAAGTTATTTTAGCGTCCAGTATATGCTGGATTCGCTGCCGACCCTGGCCAGCTATCTGCCGGTAACGGTCTTCATCACCCTGGTTTCCGGGGTGATCGGGATCTTCCTGGGGATGTTGCTGGCTGTGGTGCGGGTGCGGAAGGTACCGGTGCTGAACCTGCTGACCCGGATCTTTATTTCGTTCATCCGCAGCACGCCGTTCCTGGTGCAGCTGTTCGTGGTGTACTTCGGGGTCCCGGAACTGCTGCAGAAACTGGGGGTGGATGTGGATTCCCTGCCTCCCATGCTGTTCATCCTGGTGATCTTCGTACTGCATGTGGGGGCCTACGGGGCGGAAATCCTCCGGGCCAGCATCCAGTCCGTGGCACCGGGGGAAAAGGAAGCGGCGGCCAGTCTGGGCATGACCACCTGCCAGATCTACCGGCGGGTGATCCTGCCCCAGGCCTTTGTGCTGTCCATCCCGCCTCTGTTGAACGAAATCATCAGTACCCTGAAGAGCACGGCCCTGATCTTCAACGTGGGGATCGTGGATATGATGCGCCAGGCCGATCTGATGGGGGGCAACTCCCAGCGGTACCTGGAACTGTACGTGGATGCGGCCATCCTGTACGGGGTACTGATCTTTGCCCTGACCGTGGCCGGGCGCCTGACCGAAAAACATTTCAATGTGGAGGAACGGGCCCGCAAAGTGCAAGTAAGGAGTGTGGCAGTCAATGGATGAACCCTTTATCGATGTGGAATATTTCTGGGGCGCCCTCCAGGCTGTGCTGCCTTACGTGAAGGTCACCCTGGGGCTGACCCTGGCCAGTGTGGTGCTGGGTGCTATCCTGGGCCTTGTGTGCTGCCTGGTGGAAGTGCGGAAAGTCCCCGTATTGAGCCAGCTGGCCAAACTGTACGTGCTGGTGTGCCGCAGCCTGCCCAACATGGTGCTGCTGTACCTGGTGTATTACGGGGTGCCCATCCTGCTCATGGCCCTGTCCCGGGAGGGGAATCTCCCTCTCCACGTGGAAAAGGTCACGGCCCTGCAGATCGCGGTGGTGGGGCTGACCCTGCATACGGGGGCCTATCTGACGGAAATCTTCCGGGCGGCGGTGCAGTCCATCCCGGCCGGGCAGCTGGAAGCGGCGGAATCCATCGGCATGACCTGGCTGCAGGCCTACCGGCGGGTGATCCTGCCCCAGGCGGCGGTGTTCTCACTGCCGCTGTTCGCCAACCAGTTCCTGTCCACCATGAAGAGCACCAGCATCGTGTTCGTCATTACGGTGATCGAGCTGTTCGGGGCGGCCAAACTGTACTGCGAGGACAACTCCCAGTATTTTGAAGCATATATTGCCGTGGCCTGCATCTACTGGGTCATGGGCGTGGTATTCGAGTTTTTGTTCGACCGGCTGGAACTGCGGCTCGGCCGGTATAAGAGGAGGAATGTGGCATGATCCAGGTGGAACATGTAGAAAAGAAATTCGGCAAACGGACGGTGCTGCGGGATGTATCCATGACGGTGCCCACGGGCAGCGTGACGGTGATCCTGGGACCTTCCGGCAGTGGCAAGACTACGTTCCTGCGGACCATCAACTTCCTGGGGCAGGCCGACAACGGCACCCTGCGGCTGGATGAGGACAAAGCGGTGGATATGGCCCACGCGTCCAAAAAAGAAATCCTGAACGTGCGGCGGAACACGGCCATGGTGTTCCAGCTGTACAACCTGTTCTCCAATATGACGGTGCTGGAAAACGTCATGGAGGGGCTGATCACGGTCCAGAAAAAGAGCAAAAAAGAAGCCCGGGAACGGGCCCTGGATTGCCTGAAGGAAGTGGACATGGACCAGTACCAGGATTACTATCCGGTGCAGCTTTCCGGCGGACAGCAGCAGCGGGTGGGCATTGCCCGGGCCCTGGCCATGAACCCCAAGGTGATTTTGTTCGATGAACCCACCAGTGCCCTGGACCCGGAACTGGTAGGCGAGGTGCTGACGGTAATCAAGAAGATCGCCAGAGAATGGAAGGTGACCATGATCATCGTCACCCACGAAATCGCCTTTGCCCGGGAAATCGCCGACCAGGTAATCTTCATGGAAGACGGCCTTATCGTGGAAGAGGGGACGGCGGACGAGGTGCTGAGCCATCCGAAGGAACTGCGGACCCGCCAGTTCCTGAACCGGTTCCTTAATAACAGTTGCCTGGCCTGCCAGGTGCTGGAACAGGAAGGGGGCGACGGCTTATGGCATACGCGCGTCAGCTGACCGTGGAGGACGCCGCGGTGTACTACGATGTGCTCCACCGCAGTTACCAGACGGACCGGCCGTATCCCATCTCGTTCTCGGCCATGGATGCCACGCTGGAAGACGAGGAAAAGTGGCTGGCGGAAACGCCCACCTACGGGTGGTTTGAAAATGACAGGCTGATCAGCGCCATCTCCCTGCGCATGCCCTGGGGCAATCATCCGGGGCCCAAGGTGGCGCCTCACATCGGCCAGTTCATCACCGACCCGGACTACGCCCACCAGGGGTATGCAAAAAAAATGCTCCACTGGGTGGAGGAAGAGGTATTGAAAAAGCAGCTGAAGGCACCCTTCGTGACCCTGGGTACCGCCAACACCCATCCCTGGCTGAAGGATATGTACCTGCATCTGGGCTTCCACATCATCGGAGAAAAACAGCTGCCGGGCAAGAAACACAAAACCATTTTCCTGCAGAAGGATTTATAAAAAACGTCATACGTCAGTCGTCATACGTCATACGCCGATGGAAGCCAGCTAACGCTGGACTTGAATCAAAAAAATGAGCCTCTGGCGAATTTTATCCTTTAGCGTATGACGTATGACCTATGACGTATGACAGGGTAGGCTGTCAGAAATGCGACTGCATTTTTCTACAGCCTCCTTATGCTATAATGAAGGTATTACAAAGTAAGGGGCGTGATCATCCATGGATCCACAACAGATCATCGAACAGGCGGTGGACGGCCGCTATAAGGACGAATTGATCGGCCTGAGCCAGAAGATTTGGGAACTGGCCGAAGTGGGGTACGAGGAATTCCAATCAGCGGAAACCCTTTGTAAGGCCCTGGAAAAGCACGGGTTCACTGTGACCCGGAATCTGGTGGATATCCCTACGGCCTTCAAAGGCGTCTGGGGGAAAGGGAGCCCAGTCATCGGCATCCTGGGCGAATACGATGCCCTGCCGGGCCTGAGCCAGGAAGCGGGCTGCCCGGTGAAGAAACCGGAACATGAGGGATGCCCGGGCCATGGCTGCGGCCATAACCTGCTGGGCACCGGGGCCCTGGCTGGGGCGCTGGCGTTGAAGGATTATCTGGAATCCACCGGAAAACCGGGCACCGTGGTGTACTTCGGCACGCCGGCGGAAGAGAACCTGAGCGGCAAGACGTTCATGGCCCGGGATGGGGCCTTCGACGGGGTGGATTTCTTCCTTTCCTGGCATCCGGCAGCGGAGAACCGGACGGCCACGCCACACCTGAACGCCAACGTGTGCCGCACCTACAAGTTCAAAGGCATCACGTCCCATGCGGCGGCCGCTCCGGAACTGGGCCGCAGTGCCCTGGATTCCTGCGAGATCATGGGGGTGGGGGCCAACTACCTGCGGGAACATGTGATCATGGAGGCACGGATCCAGTACGCCTATCTGGATGTGGGCGGCCGGGCGCCCAATGTGGTGCAGGACCATGCGGCCGTGCGCTATGTGGTGCGGGCTCCCTACTACCGGCAGGTGAAGGAAATCGTGAAGCGGCTGGATGATGTGGCCCGGGGCGCAGCCCTGATCTGCGGTACGCAGGTGAGCGTGGAACGGGAAAGCGGCTACTCCGAGTACATCAACAACAAGGTGCTGGCCCAGGCGGCCACGGAAGCCTTCCATGAGGTTGGAGTGCCCAAATGGGACGAGAATGATTTTGCCCTGGCGAAGAAATTCACGGACTCCTTCAGCGACAGCATGAAGGAAAAAGAAAAGGAAATGCTGGTGGGCCGGTACGGCAAGGCTCGGCTGGCAGAAAAGCTGGAACAGCCCCTGGATACGGAAATCAAGGATTTCGATCCGGACCGGGAAGACCTGGACTTCGGTTCCACGGATGTGGGGGATGTGGGCTTCATTGCTCCCACGTACTATTTCACGGCGGCCACGGAAGCCTTCGGCACCCCGGGCCATTCCTGGTACAAGACCGGCCAGGTGAATTCCCCCATCGGCTGGAAGGGCATGCTGACCGCCGGCAAGGTCATCGCCCTGACGGCCGTAAAGATGCTGGAAGATCCGGCCAAGCTGGAAGCCGCCAAACAGGAATTCCTGGAAAAGAACAACGGCCAGTACGACTGCCCGGTGGCAGGCGTGGAAAAACTTCCGAAACTCTAACTCAAAAATCAAGGGAGTGTTGCAAAAAGCAACACTCCCTTTCCTTTGGCTGCCGACTAGTGACTCTCAGTACCACCGCGTCATGGGCAGATTGTTGTTGTTCCCCTTGGTCATCAGGGTCTGATGCACATCGATGTAACCGATGTGGAAGGCGGCGGCACAGCCGCACAGGTACAGGTCCCACATGCGGACGAATTCCGGATCCTTCCAGCGGGCCACTTTTTCGTGGACCTTGCAGAAGTTGTGGTACCAGCACAGCAGGGTCTTGCAGTAATGCTGGCGCAGGCTTTCCACATCCAGTACCCGGAAGTTGGCATCGTAGGCGTGGGAAATCAGCTCCCGCAGAGAGGGCAGGGTGCCGCCCGGGAAGATGTATTTCCGGATCCAGGGTTCGGATACTACCTCGTCATGGCCGGTGATGCAGTGCAGCAGGAACATCCCGCCGTCCTTCAGCAGGTGGTTGGCACATTCCATATACGTGGCGTAGTTGGAGCGGCCCACATGTTCCATCATGCCCACGCTGGCGATCCGGTCGAAATGGTTCCCCAGGCCCTTGTCTTCCAGATCCCGGTAATCGCACAGATCGATGGTCACCAGGTCTTCCAGGCCTTCTGCCTTGATCCGTTCCTGGCCCTTTTTCCACTGTTCCTTGCTCAGGGTGCAGCCATAGCCTTTCACGCCGTACTTCTTGGCGGCCTCGATGAGCAGGAAACCCCAGCCGCAGCCGATATCCAGCAGGTTCATGCCCTTTTTCAGGTACAGCTTCTGCAGGATGTAATCCACCTTGTTCCGCTGGGCCTGTTCCAGGGTGTCGTCGGGGTGCTTGAAGTAAGCACAGGAATAGCTCATGGTCGGATCCAGCCACAGCTGGTAGAAATCGTTGCCCAGGTCATAATGGGAGGAAACTTCCCGGGCCTGGTCTTTTTTCTTTTCCGACATGTACAGGATATTCCGCAGGCTCTTCCGGTCCAGACTGAAACGGTCGGCCTGTTCCAGCAGCGTGCACAGCATATGGAACAGATCACCCTTGATTTCGATGTCACCCCGCATATAGGCTTCACCAAGAGCCAGTTCCGTGGATTCCAGCAGTTCCTTCTTGGGGATGTCCTTGTGGATGATCACCGTGAATTCCGGCTTGCCTTCCCCGATGGTGTACTCCTCGCCATGGATCTGCACATTGAAGCAGTGCTTGTCGAAATGACTCAGATAATAGATGAAAAAGTTATCCATGATCTTATGCAGCATAGCAATCATGACTCCCTTCGATCCGCAAGACGGGCGGGATCCGGTTACAGATTCCTCTCGAACGTGGATAATATACTCTTATATTATAACACGATTTTACCAATGTTCAATTGCGCAATTAATAACGCAGAAACAGAAAAATAGAATCTTGTCTATCCAGGAAATAAAACAGTTTGTTTGTGCTATAATGAGTAAAATCATTGGAATTTCATGAAATTATCGGTTGGAGGTCTTACCCATGAAAAAGAACACCCTGCGATTCCTGCTGCCCCTGCTGCTGGGGAGCCTTGCGGCCCCGCTGCCGGCCCTGGCCCGGGTGACGGCCAATGTACCGGTGGACAGCCCCTATTACGATACGGTGGACAAGCTGTCGGCCATGGGGTACCTGGAAAGCCTGCCCAATGGAGCGCGGCCCTACAGCAGGCAGCAGCTGGCCGGGTGGGCCCTGGAGGCCGAAAAGAAGGCCGAAACGAAACCGATGCCCGGATATCTGGCCGATGAGCTCCGGGCTCTGGAACAGTATGTGGCTCCGGAAATGGCCCTGGAGAGAGGCGAAGCGGCCTCCGATCCGGTGCGCCTGCGCCAGGTGAGCGTGGGGGCCGGGTATCGTCACGGGGATGCGTTTACCTATGAAGACCGGGGCATTGGCAGCAGCTGGGCTCCTTTCAGCCGCAACCGGAACGGGCACAAAATCGGGCGCAACGGAAATGTGGCCGCCCAGGTGGAAGTCAGCGGCAATCTGGGCAGCGAGACAGCGGTTTCCCTGCGGGGCCGGGCAGCCTGGGATAAGGACAACGAAGGCACGGCCAGCCTGGAGGAGGGCTACCTGAAGACCCGTACCGGGGCCTGGGCCTGGGAAGCGGGCAAAGAAGCCCTGACCTGGGGCCAGGGCGCCGGGGGCCATCTGCTGCTGGGCAACAACATGAAGCCGCTCACCACGGGGCAGGCCCATTTGAACGAACCCATCCAGGCAGGGGGCTTTCTGAAGTTTTTGGGCCAGGTGGATTTCCACGCCTTCTACGGACGGCTGGATGGGGACCGGGCGGAAGATGCGGCCCGGTCCGGACGCCGGGATTACAACCATCCGGGCTTATTGGGCCTGCGTCTCGATGTGACACCCACCCGCTGGCTGACCCTGGGGGCGTCCCGGGTATCCATGCTGGGCGGGGACGGCAACGGTCTGGACAGCAGCGACTGGGGACACTGGTTCTATGGACACAATGCCGATACCCACGACAAATGGAACGACATCGGCGGCTTCGATTACCGGCTGCGGCTGCCCGGGGTACAGTTCTATGGCGAATTCTACGGGGAGGACCAGGCCCACGGCCTGCCCAGCGACTGGGGCTGGCGGAGCGGGGTCTATCTGCCCCAGCTGACGAAGGACGGTGCCTGGGACCTGACCCTGGAGACGGCCTATACCAATAAGGATTGGTACCGCCACGGCACCTTCCAGCAGGGCTGGACCTACAGCGGGGACATCCTGGGGGATGCCATGGGCACGGACAGCCGGACGTACTATGCCCGGGTGAACCACTACCTGCCCGGGGAGACCCGGCTGGGACTGTATTACCAGCGTACGGACAGAGACCGGGGCCAGAACGGACCCCGGGTGGATGAATGGGCGCTGACCGGACGGAAGAAACTGCGGACGGACCTGTACCTGGATGGCACGCTGGGCTATGCCCGCATCCGCCAGGGCAGCAGCGATCATACCTGGTTCGCCGGAGCCCAGGTGGACTGGCAGCTGTAGCCGTCAGTACCGCTGGCGGCTGGCTATTTCCAGCAGGCGTTCACGCAACTCCCGGGACCGATGGCGGGCCAGGGGCAGCACCTTGTCGTTGCGCAGGGTCAATTCCGTGCCCCAGACATTTTTCACCCAGCGCAGGTTCACCAGGTAGCTGCGGTGCACCCGGTGGAACAGGAACCGTTCCAGCTGTTTTTCCAGGGTACGGATGGATTCCCGGTAGACATAGCTTTCCTGTTCCGTGGCCACCAGGATGCGGGACCCTTCGGACTTAAAGTACTGGATGTCCTCCAGAGACAGCCGGTGCAGCCCCTGCCAGTTGCTGAACAGAAATGAATGGTTCTGGTTCAGCCGTTCCTGCTCCATCAGTTCCTGGAGATCCTTCCAGAACTGATAGGGCTGGAACGGCTCTTTGTAATACCGGTACAGGGGGATCCGGTAGCCTTCCAGGGAGTAGCGGCCGGTGCTGGACAGGACCATGATGGGGACCCGGGTATCCAGCTGACGGACGGCCCGGGCCAGCAGGAGCAGGTCTCGGGTTTCCCGGGTGGCTCCCAGGATGACCAGGTTGAACCGGAATCCCTGCTGGAAGTCCTGCAGGAGTTCCGCTCCTTCCCGGTAGAGCTGCAGCTGGACAGGTTCTGCCACTTGTGGCAGTTGGTGGATACTGGTGGTGAACTGGTCACGTTGTGTCGGATCGTTGTCGCAAAGGGCAATGTGGAACATGGCATGGGCCTCCGTCTGTTAAATTTTTTACACAATACCCAGTATACCATAAATACTCATAAAATGCAGAAAATTATTGAACTTTGTGCATTTCCAGTGGATAAATTGAAAAATTCACGAGATTTTTTCCCGGGGATACGGTATAATGGTCTGGTAATCGAAATCAGAGAGAAGAGGGCGCGTCATGTCCATTTGTCAGGAAGAACGAGTGATCTACCATTATTGTTCCGTCAGCGGGTTCATGAACATCCTGCAGAACCAGTGTCTCTGGCTGACAGAAGCTTCTTTCACCAACGATGCCTGGGAGAACCGGATGCTGGATCCGATCTTTGAACAGGCCCTGGAACAGCTGGTGGAGGAGGGGGAAATCCCCTGCAGCCAGATGGATCAGGCCCGGGATCTGTATTACCACCATTCGGCCTGTTTCATCTACCTGGGCTGTTTTTCGGAACAGGGGGATATCCTGCCCCAGTGGCGCAGCTATGCCGATGACGGACGGGGCTTTGCCATCGGCTTCAATCCCCGGGAGATGGGCTTCGATTGTTCCACCGTCCATCTGAATGCGGATTTTGCCAACAAGTACTATCTGAAAAAGGTCATCTACATGACGGAAAACCACGGGGAGCAGTTCCTGCCCCTGGCCCGGAACTGGATCCGCATGCGGCTCACCCGGGGAAAGCACCTGAACGAACGGGAAATCCGCCGGGCCATCGCCGATGATGCCACATTCTCGTCCCTGCGCTATTACTGCAAGGACGCCAGCTTTGCCTCGGAAAAGGAACTGCGGGCCCTGTGGCTGCCCGTGCTGCTGAAGGACGAGGAGGGCCATATGGCCGCCGGCAACCGGAAAGCCTATAAGCAGATCCGGTTCCGTCCGGAAGCCAGCCGGCTGGTGCCTTATACGGAGATGCCCTTCGCCCGCAGCACTGTACGGGAGATCGTGCTGGGGCCCAAGAACGACATGAAGGACCACCTGGACATCCTGAAGATGTTCCTGGCGGCCAACGGGTATGATGACCGTACCCTCACTCTCAAGATTTCCAAATCATCTTATCGGTAAAGGAGTATCCCATGAACGACGAACTGTTTGCCCAACCTTCCATTGCCCAACGGATCTATGATGCCCTGGATGAACAGGGGTATCTGCCCCGGGATTTTTCCATCCGGAAGCTGGTCTATCCGCCCAAGATCGCCGGCATCGAATTTGCTGACGGTTTCTTCGAAGGCAATGTGACCGGGCCGGAAAAGGGAGAAGAACCGGCGCCGGAAGTCATTGCCGCTACGGAAGCCCTGCTGGCCGGCCATATGAGTGAGGCCGTGGAGCAGCTGGAGGATTTCTTCACTTCCGATATGGAAAACCTGATGAACGACTATACCCTGATGCTTCAGCAGTGGGTGGATGCCCACCGGGAGGAAATCCATCCGGAAGACCTGATCTGGTATGCGGGCCATCTGCTCCAGGAGGCGGACAATCCGGAAATCGTGAAATATGCCCTGACCCTGACGGAATTCGCCGACCTCCACGACGATGAGGAACTGGCACCGCTCATCCGGCTGCTGGCCCAGTGCAACGAATTCACCCTGTATTGCCTGCGGAACTTCCTGGTCTGGGAAACGGCCCAGGAGGAAATCTTCCAGACGGCCCGGCTGGTGTATGGCTGGGGACGGGTCTTCGCCCTGGAGGAACTGGAACCCCGTACGGCCCAGGTGCGGCAGTGGATGCTGGAAGAAGGCTGGGAGAACGATGTGAACCCTGAATATACGGCCAAACTGATCGCCGAAGGCATCGATCTGGTGGGGGTGCTGGAACAGGCCAGCCTGAGCCCGAAAGCCTTCCGGGGTGCTGTGGGACTGGTGGAAGCCCTGCTGGAGGATGAACCGGTGCCGGGCATTTCGGAACTGCGCCAGCCGGTCCAGC
>Ga0256406_1003611_pt1 | contig 18960 bp, 14 predicted proteins | sample RumenRJG_03DNA_FD_185986 | JGI IMG/M metagenome (GOLD analysis project Ga0256406, IMG submission 185986) | Bovine rumen microbial communities from Lethbridge, Alberta, Canada - RJG_03 | ecosystem: Host-associated > Mammals > Digestive system > Stomach > Rumen | place: Canada: Alberta | collected...
ACATGCGCCCTCCTATAATGTTTTGCAGTTGGCAGACCGCAATTTCATTATAGCTACGCTGTCAGAGACTCATCGGTTAACCTCTTTTGAACTCCCGGACTATCCGGGAGTTTTCTATAAACAAAAATCAATCTCAGTGATGATGAGATTGATCGGCTGAAAGCCATGTATCTGGAATGATCAGCGGGTAAGAATCCGCGTTCTTCTGACAAAATATTTGCGCTCATACAGCAGCTGGCTGGCTTTTTCCAGAAGATCATGATCTCTGGTGATGCCAAAGACCGTGCTGCCTGAGCCTGACATCAATACGCCATCGAAGCCCAGCGCATGCAGGGCTTCTTTTACGCTGCGAATCTCGGGCACAAGCTGTACAGCCGCATCCTCCAGGGAATTGCCAAGCGATGAAATCACACCCTGATAATCATTTTCAATCAATGCCCTGCACATGGCCATGCAGTCAGGATGGATGGGATCTGTCTTGTCACTGAGAGCAAAGGCCTCCTTGGTGGAGACACCGCGTTTGGGCTTGACCAGCAGGATTTCAAAGTCAGGATGGCATACAAATGGCTGCAGGATCTCGCCGATGCCCCGAACAAAGGCCGGCTGATTCAACAGGCAGAACGGTACATCGGCACCGACCTCCTTGCCCACTTCAATCATGTCATCCCTGCTCATCTGCAGGTTTAACATGCGGTTCATCATGCGGATGGCTGCCGCCGCATCGGCACTGCCCCCGGCCAGACCTGCCCGGGTTGGAATATGCTTGTTCAGTGTGCAGGCAAAGTTTTCCGTAAAGCCATAGCGGTCACGCATGACCCGGATCGCCTTGATCACCGTGTTTTTCTCATTGACCGGCAGAAAGCTGCGGTTGTTGGACAGGGTTGTTTCCGTGGCAATATCCATTTCCAGCACATCATAGAAGTCAATCGGCACCATGATCATTTCCAGATCATGATAGCCGTCTGCTCTTGTGTCTTTGATATTCAGACACAGATTGATTTTGGCATAAGCACGTTCTCTCATAATGTATCGTACAGCTTTCTTAACTCCTCTTTGCTCAGTTCCTGCGCTCTGGTGCGGGGATCAATGCCTGCCCTTTCAAGGACAGCAAGTGCCTGATCTCCTGAGCCAAGATAGTCTCTGAGATTATTGTAAACCGTCTTTCTTCTCTGACGGAAGCAGGCTTTGACAAAGGTGAAGAATTTCTGCAGATCTTCCGGATCAACAGTTTCCGACCGGCGGGCAAACTGAATGATCACACTGTCCACATTCGGACTGGGATTGAAGGATCTGGCCGGCACATTGAACAGCTTCCTGACATCATACAGTGTCTGTGCCTCCACACTCAGGGCACCATAGTCCTGGGTATTGACACCAGCCACAAAGCGTTCTCCCACTTCCTTCTGCACCATGACCGTAATATAGGGAATCTCAGGTGCTTCCTCAAACAAACGGAACAGGACGGGTGTGGTGATGTAGTAAGGCAGATTGGCACACACGGAAACACTGCCGTACTGTTCCCTAAGTTCCTGCACTTTTGTCTTGATATCACAGGTCAGAAAGTCCTGCCAGATGATTTCGATATTGTCATAGGGTGACAATGTATCTGCCAGGACCGGTTTCAGATCTTCGTCGACTTCATAGGCGGTGACATGTTTCGCCACGCGGGCAAGCTGCTCGGTCAATGAGCCGATGCCTGGTCCGATTTCAATGACGGCATCTTCGGCATGAGCCTGCTGGGCACAGCGCTCCACAAGCATCGGATCCACCAGGAAATTCTGACCATAGCCCTTCTTTGCATGCAGGCCATAATCTGCCAGGATTTGTTTTGTCCGGGATGGTGTTGCAATCCACTTTGTCATTTCAGTGCCTCCTGGAGTTCTTCTTTACTGATGCCAAGCGCATTCAGCCTGCTCAGCATGGTCTTGGCGTTGCCATTGCCAAGATGATAGAGCTGTCCGATCTTCTCACGCTTTTCCCCACTGTCAGGACGTCCTGACAGGCCCAGTGCATACATATCCTGCATCGTCAGATGACTCTCTTCCGTAAATGTAATCAGATTGTCCAGTGCATCCTGGATCGTTTTGTCATCCGCATGCTCAACGCCTACTTTATGTGTCGTATGGGCATGCGCTTTATCCACAAAGGCATTCATACAGCCAGGCACGGCATCATTGACTGCCTTGCGGATGCGATTGCCAGGAGAATCCGGATCCGTCATGACAATCACACCGCGACTTCTGGCAGCCCGCTTGATCAAACGCAGTGTCCAGTCAGAAAGACACGTACCATGGGTTTCCACCGTATCGCAGTCATACAGCTGTTTCAGCCTTGCCGTATCATGGTGTCCTTCCACTACAATCAGTTCTTTGATCCGTTTCTTCTCAGCCATGGAGATACCTTTCATAGTTAGCCATCACAACATCTGCCATGTGTTCCACACTTTCATTGCGCACAGATGCCATCCTGGCAAGAATATAGGGAATGTTGGCCGGCTCATTGCGAGTGCCGCGCACTGGTTCCGGTGCCATGTACGGACAGTCGGTCTCTGTTAGCAGCCACTTTTCATCTACCGTTTCCACAACTTCAACCGAATGCCGGGCATTCTTGAATGTCAGTGCCCCGCCCAGCGCAAGAAAGAAGCCGAGCTTTGTGAATTCCTTTGCCATTTCCCTGGTGCCACAGAAGCAGTGCAGCAGGCCTCTTGGATGGACCTGTTTCATCAGGTCATAGGTATCCTGCATGGCATCGCGGGCATGGACTGCCACCGGCTTGTTCAGTGCTTTGGCAAGTTCCATCTGTTTGACAAACAGATCTCTCTGCAATTGCCGGATGCCTGGATCCTTGACCCAGTGATATTCCAAACCCATTTCACCAAGTACGCTGACCTGGGGCAGGGCGGCGTCTTTTTCAAACTGGGCATAGTCAGCATCCGTGATCTTGTCAGCGTCTTCGGGGAAGATGGCCGCCGCGACCTGATAGTGTTCAGGATCTTTGCCAGCAAAGGCGATGGCCTGCATCGTCTCTTCATGTTTCAGCGTGATGATCAATGTTTTGGTGATGCCGGCATTTTCAGCGCGCCTGACAACATCATGGAAATCATCGTGGAATGCCTCATCAAACAGATGGGCATGTGTATCAACATACTGCATATTACTTACCGAGGCAGAACCGGCTGAATATTTCATCCAGCAGATCCTCCCTGCCTGCCTTTCCTGTCATTTCTCTTAAGTCTGTCCATGCCTTCTGCAGGTCGATGGTCACAAGATCCAGCTCCATGCCAGCTTCCAAAGAGGCAATGGCATCCTGCACAGAATTGCGGGCGGCAATGGCCAGACCGATCTGCCTTTCGTTATTCAAGGTATCAGACTGTGCGGCCAGCAGCTCTTTCTCATACTTTGTCTCAATGGCATCTTTCAATGCCTGCACGTCGCCCCTTCCGGCGCAGATACAAAGCTTGCCCGGCACTTCCTGCAGATCTTTCTTGTTATAGACGACAATTCTGTTTTTATCTTTTGTCATCGCCAGCAGCTTTTCATCTTCTGCGTCCTGGCGGGAGGCATCAATGACCACGATGACAAGCTGTGCCTTGTGCAGTGCATCCATGGTCTTGGCCATGCCGATCTGTTCAATCTTGTTGGATGAATCATGCAGGCCGGCCGTATCAATCAGGTTCAGTGTGATATTGCCGACCAGCACACTGCCTTCCACAAGATCCCGGGTTGTACCGGCCACATCCGTCACAATTGCCTTGTCTTCTTCCAGCAGGGCATTCAAAAGAGAGGACTTGCCAACATTCGGCTTGCCAAGAATCACGGTATCAATACCTTCTTTGATCAGCACCGCATCCTGGGCTGTCTCAATGATCTGATCAATCTGCTTCACCCACTGTTTTGCCTTGGGCAGGATTTCCTCTTCGGTCAGCTGGTGGACATCATCATATTCAGGATAGTCGATGTTGACTTCGATGTTGGAGATGATCTGGGTCAGATCTTCTTCCAGCGGCGCCAGCAGTTTTTGAACGGATCCCTTGACGGCATGGACCGCACTTCTGGCATTGACTTTGTCACGGGAGCGGATCAGATCATTGACCGCTTCAGCCTGGGTGAGGTCCATTTTGCCATTGAGAAAGGCACGTTCCGTAAATTCACCGCGTCTTGCCATGCGCACACCAGTGCCTAATACGATGGAAAGAATACGGCGGGTGATATACATGCCGCCATGGCATGACAGCTCCACCACATCTTCACCCGTATAGGACTTTGGTGCCCGGAACAAAGAGACAAGCACTTCATCCACAGGTTCTTTGCCATCATAGACCGTCGCAAAGTGGATGGTATAGCCAGCCGCATGGGAATAGTCTTTGTGTGTGATCTTTTCCGCAGCGGATATCGCATTTTCACCCGAGATGCGAATAATGGAAACGGCCCCCATAGCATTGGCAGTCGCAATCGCCGCAATTGTATCTTCCATGTCTGTCTCCCTTCATTTCCTTATTAGTATACCTTCCCTTTCTTCTTTCCGCACAGATTGCACCGATCACACCGATTTGCATTTTTTCCTGCACAAAGGCTACACTAAGATTATGAGCGATACGATGATTGCAAAAGAAGCACTGCAAAAAGCAATGGTGCATTGCGGCATGAAAGACTTGCGGCCGATTCAGCAGAAATGCATTCCGTTATTGAAGCAGGGAAAAAGCCTCTATGTCCAGGCTCATACCGGAGCTGGCAAGACTGCGGCGTATCTGTTGCCTGCATTGGATTGCATCAAGGAAAACAGAGAGACCCAGGTGCTTGTACTGGCCCCGACCAGGGAGCTGGCGGTGCAGGTGGAACAGACGGCCCAGCGGCTTTCCCTGTATACACGCATTCATACGGCCTGCCTGATTGGCGGCATGCCGATTGAACAGCAGGAAAATCTCTTGAAACAAGGAGCTGAACTGGTGATTGGCACACCAGGCAGGCTGCTGGATCTGATTCATCAGAACAGGCTGAACCTGAAGCGTGTCACATTGACAATCATTGATGAAGCAGACATGATGGCAGGCACTGGCCAGAGTGAACAGACAAAGCAGATTCTTGAGCAGGTAAAAGGACAGCGTGCTGTGTTTTCCGCGACGCTGCATGAGGATGTCAAATCCTTTCTGCCAGAGCCTTATGAAGAAGTGATTCTGGATGAGGCAAAGCTCAGCCAAAACATCAAAGCCTATGACATCCTTACCCAGAATAAGAAAGAGACACTGTTGGAACTGCTTCACGAAGACGGCATCCAGCAGGCCATTGTATTTGTGAATCATCGTTCGGATGCCAATACAATCTGTGACGTTTTGTCTCATCATGAGATTCTTGCGGCACCGTTTTCTGCCTACTTTGATGAGGCAAAGCGCCTGCATACACTGCATCAGTTTGAACAAGGTGAAATCCGGGTATTGTGTGCGACAGATGCGGCCGCAAGGGGCCTGGATCTCACCAGCATATCCAGAGTCATTCACTATGATCTGCCGGTGGATATGGATACTTTCCTGCACCGCTCTGGCCGCTCCGGCCATCAGGAACAAGCCGGCATGACGATTGCTTTGCTGGATCCGGATGATCAGGACAGTGACATGGGAAAGCAGATCATGGATATCGCAGAACCGTATCAGATCCGGAATCAGGCCGGTGATCTTTCCCGGCCAATTGCAAAAGCAGCAGCAGAAAACGTGGATGCCACGGAAATTTTGTTATCGCTTGGCAAAAAAGATGGGATCCGCATCAAGGATGTGATTGGTGCTTTGTGTGCCAGGATGCCGTTTGAAAAGATCGGCCGGCTGCAGTTGCAGGACCGCTATTGTGCTGTCATCATCTTTCTGCCCAGAGAAAAAGTCCTGCCATTGCTGGAAGGACTGACGATCAAGAAGAAGAAAGTCAAAGTGCAGCTTCGCCAGAAGAGTGTGCTGGCATAAGCTGGATGGTTCCGTAGCTGATCAGCTTGTGGACATCATACAGACTGTCGAGGATGGCACAGGCACGCTGTCTGTCAGTGCCAGTCGGTGCATTGATGCTGGGCACCATGATGACATCAATACCGGCGCGATGGGCAGCTTCAACCCCATAGCATGTGTCTTCCAGCACCAGTGCATCTTCCGGTGCTGTTTTCATTTTGGCAAGCAGCGTCTGATAAATCTCAGGATCAGGCTTTCTCTTTTTCACTTCATCACCGCATACGATGCAGGAAAAATACTGTGTGATCTGCATTTTTGCAAAGCGCTCCATCGTCTTGATGCGGGATGTGGCCGTACCAACCGCCATCGGAATCTTCTTCTCTTCCAGACAGGCAAGCAGCTCCTTTGCGCCCGGCATCAAAGACAGATCACGGTCCATCTGCACATCTCCCAGCGCAAAAACATCATCCCGCAGCTTGTCAATCTCATCAGAAGTCAAAGCAGGCAGTTCCTTTCGAAGCATATTCATGACCATATCGCCATTGGTGCCAACCGCTTTATGAAATAATGGCCCAAACGCCGGCACATGATTCCTCTTGCCCACTTCATTCCAGATCTTCTGCCAGATAAATTCCGTATTCAGCAGTAAACCATCCACATCAAAGATCACCAGTTTCTTCATGCCCATCTCCTTCTGTCATTTCAGCCCTGCTATGATAGCAGGTTTTTCATGCAATGCCAGAAAGAACAGCAGAATTCATATTCTGCCTGCATTATTCTTCGGTTCTCTGCGGCAGCTTCAATACGTCATCTGCCAGTTTTTTGATACATGTTTTCTGGTGGTCTGCCAGCAGAATGGTTCTGCCGGCAGCTTTAAGATCCAGCAGAAATGTCTCCAGATGTTCAATTGTCTTTTGATCAAGAGAGGCAAATGGTTCATCCAGGATCAATACCTCCGGATTCAATGACATAACCGCTGCCAGTGCTGCCCGTTTTTTCTGTCCTCCGCTGAGATGATACGGCGCCTTGTCTGCCAGTGCTTCCAGGTGGAACAGTTTCAGACAGTCATTTGTTCTTTCTCTGACATCACGTTCTGACAGTCCCATCTGCCTTGGCCCAAATGCAATCTCATCATACACACTGCCATTGAACAGCATCACATCCGGGTTCTGGAACAGATAGCCGATCCGTTTATGAAACATTTTGGCTCTCTGCTGATCTTTCAGGTATTTCTGATCAATCTGTACACCATCAAAGAAGTAAGTGCCATTCTGGGGAAAAGACAGGCCGTTGAGAAGCCGGAACAGGGTTGTCTTGCCAGCACCATTGGCACCTTCCACTGCCAGGCATCTTCCTTTGCCAAGTGAAAAGCTGAGGTGTTCCAGCACTGGCGGTTCATTTTCACTGTATGCAAAGGTAATATCTTTCAGTTCCATCAAGCACATATCACAGTCCATTATAATCGCCTGTAAAGCCGCGGCACTGCATGGCTTCATACATCTGCTGGTTCATTTCTGATCCGCGCACAAATGTGATGCCCATGACACCGCCAATGGAATTGTACTTCTTCTGATTTTTGCCCACCGAGCGAAGCTGCACAGAAGTCAGCAGATCATTGATCAGGCTTCCCAGCAGAACAATGTATTTCAGGGTGAGATCAAGCGTGAAGATGAAGACGGCAGGCAGATGGAGCTTTCGCAGTGCTGTTGTGATGTGATTCCATTGGGTTGTGTGGTTATAGATCCCAAGTGCACTGACACAGAGAAACACCTTGGAAATGATGAAAAGATCGTTGGAAATCAGGGTTGGACGCATCAGCATTGCCGGCAGCAAGAGCAAACAGGCAAGCAGCGATGCCCTGCTGCTGGCTTTGACAACAGGCAGGATATCTTTTGCAGGCCATGTGCAAAGATATCCAAGGATCATGGCAGCACATGCCATGAGCAGGATTCTGCTTTGGGTAATGGACACGGACAGGATCAGGATCAACAGCAGGCACAGTTTGAAAACAGGCGGCAGCGTCCGCCCTTTTTCATGGCCATGCTGAACACGGATCTGTGCCATGGCACAGCCAATGGTTTTGATCGTAGAAAGAACGAAACGGCTGCCATCCTTTCCCGGATGGTAATCATCTTCTTCTTTCATCCAATCCGGCAGCATATTTTCCTTTCCTTGCAAGCGAAAGCAGCTTGAAGATGATGATCAGAAGTGCCACGCCAATGATGGCAGACAGAATATAGGCAGCAATCTCATTCATACCATCAATGGCATAATCAGAGATCAAAGCAGATAATGTCCAGCCGTTTTTCAACCCTTCAGGCACATAGCCCAGTGCTTTGCCATTGGTGGCAATGGAGGCAATTTCATCGGCACCCCATTCACCCCAGGCAGTGCCGGATGCCAATAAGCCAAGCGGTGTGGCCGCAATCAGTGCGGCAAGCAATGCAAACACAGGCAGATGTCTTTTGTTTTCTGTCTGTACGTTACTGCTGTCAAACAGCAGATCCGGTGATGTCTTCTTCACAAAGGCAAACACAGCTGCGGTAAAGACAGCCTCAACAACACCCGCCACCAGCAGATGAGGAATCATCATAGCTGGAATGGAAACAGAGAGTCCATAGGGACAGTACAGGGCATTGCCGGCAGAATCTTTAAATAATAATGGCTGGATGCCGAATTCAATGGCTGCACATAATGCGGCAAGATTGATACCAATGTAGGAGGCAATTGCCGCCGATACATAACCAGCTCCTTTGTGCCTTGTGCCGGCAGCCTTTAAGATCAGCTTGTAAATGCCATAGCCGGCATAGGGCAGTACAAAAGCCATGTTAAAACAATTGGCGCCAAAGGACAAAATGCCGCCATCCCCAAAGATCACTGCCTGTAACAGCAGTGCAATTGATACAGCAATACAGGCCGCATCCGGCCCGAATAAGATCGCAATCAAGGTGCCGCCAACGGCATGTCCGGTAGTACCACCGGGAAGCGGAACATTGAACATCATGCCAAGGAAGGAAAAAGCAGCACCAACACCAAGATACGGCATCTTCTCCTTTGGCAGATCATGATTTACTTTCTTCACAGCATGAACCCATACCGGGACCATGGCTGCTCCCATCACAGCACAGGTGGCTGGTGAAAGATAATTCTCAGGAATATGCATGGTATTCTCTCCCCATCAAAATCAATTCATTGATTTCATTCTACGGAATCGAGAATCTCTTCACAAGCCCGGTGGGGGTTATTACATATACTTCGAAATTGCTTTCTTGAACTCTTCCAGTGTTTCCATATCCCCATCCTCAACGGCATGGGTAATACAATGGGTCAGATGTTCATTGATGATCTCTTTGCCAAGACTGTGCAAAGCAGACTCCACCGCTGCCAACTGCATCAGAACCTCAGCACAATCCTCATCATTTTCGATCATTGTCTTCACATGTGACAGATGACCAGATGCTTTGGCAAGACGGTTCATCTGCTTTTTCTTTTCCTCCACAGAATGATAGTGGCCATGCGTATGATGATGTTCATCATCCTGATGATTTCTCATGTTGTCTGTATGTACCTTATTCATACCTATAAGTTTATACGATGAAATGTATCTTTCTCATCCACCAGAATACAGTATTTGTAGCAATCCAAAGGTATGTCACTACATATGAAAGTAATGAAAAAAGCAGGATTCATCAGGTATTATGATGATTCTGCTTCAAAATAATTCAGTCTGCATTTGCATTGATCTGATCAATGACTTTACGGATCCCCATCCATACGTTCAGATCCGGGAAGATATCAACAATACTGCCATGATCTGTAAATGGTGCTTCCTGAAGAACAGACAGATCCTTCATCATGCCATTGTGGACAATGTATTCCACAATCTGATTGACGAAGTAGATCTGCCGGGAATCCAGATCTGTATTATTCAGATAGGCCGCAAATGCCTGCTTGGCAGCGTTCATATCGAGACCGACAATACTGCGGACAAACTCACCTAATGGCTGGTTTCCATATTCTTTTTCATACTGTTCTTTGGTGCCGACTTCACTCCAGAGAACCTCTTCCAGAATTTCCAGATCATGTTTTGTCAGCGGCTGATTTGACTTCAGTTTAGCAATCGTTGCCATATCCTGATGTGTACGGACATAGTATTCTGCTTTTTTCTTATAGTTTTCCAAAGGTCTGTATACTGCGTCAGGGGTATGGATCGAAATATCCAGAATATCATCCGAGAAGTTCGTATCGTAATGCTTATTATGCCCCTGAATATACTTCATCAGATCCCGCAGTTCTGTGCGTATCTTTTCAAATTCAAAGATGCCGGCATGATCCAGATAACTGGTATGAAGGATTTGATTGATGAATTCTGACTTTGCCTGGATTTCCGGAACGTTGGCAATATCTGCCACTGCTCTGACATGGCGGACCAGATCTCTGCGGCTGGCGGTATATTTCTTATTCATCAGAATGGCCAGCTCAATACCATAAACAAGTGCATCAAAACGTACTGCGCTGATATCACCGATATCCGGCAGAATCAACGGTGCCACTTCCTCTTTGACAATCAGAATATCCGGATACGTGATTCCCTGATATCCTTCCTTTTTGGCATATTTTTCCACATAGCGCAGATGCTGGCGTACAGCAAAGTTATCCTTGTCAAGCTTGGATACTTTTGCACACATCGTATCAACAAGATCTTCCCTGAACTTCTTCAGCTCTTCCGTCTGTGTTTCAAGTGTCTGCAGTTTATACGCAATTTCAAACTGAAGATTGAAAATGGCGCTCTGCAGCGGAATCTGAACTGAAGGCTTCTCTGGCTTACCCATGCGGAAGAACTCAAAATTTCCACAGAAGTCAAAGATATAGAACTTGTCTTTATCATTGCCATCAATCAATCCCGGGCACAGTCTTGTGCCGCGTCCAATCATCTGCCAGAACTTTGCTTTACTCAGCACTTTCTTAAAGAACACCAGATTCAGCACTTCCGGTACATCGATTCCTGTATCAAGCATATCGACAGAGATGGCTATCTGCGGCATCTTGGCAGGATCAGAGAATTCATCAATGGAGTGCTGAGAGAACTTGATCTGGTTATCAATCACCTTGGCAAAGTCATCTGGCAGCCAGGAATAATACTTGTGGAAAACCTGCAGAATCTTCTCGGCATGTTCATGATTCTTGGCAAAAATGATTGTCTTGCCAATCTTTTCACCATAATCAATTTTCAGGCCTTTATCCATGAGAGTCTGCAGCACTTTGCGGATAGTATCCTCGTTGAATACCCATGAATTCAAAGCTGATGATTCAATGAATTCAGGAACTTTTCCATTCTCATCTGTGAAGCAGTCCTCATATTCTTCCTTTTCTTCTTCGGTAAGGTCATCATAGTGAATACCTATCTGCAGGAACTTCATCTTTGTCTCAATGGACTGATAATTCACCAGATAGCCATCCTTCACAGCCTGTTCAAGATCATAGCCATAGGTTGGCACACCGTTTTCCAGATCAAAAACCTGATATGTATTCCTGTCAATTTCGTCTTTTGGTGTTGCCGTCAGTCCGACAAGAAGGGCATCAAAGTAGTTGAAGATATCACGGTATTTGTTGTAGATGGAGCGATGTGCTTCATCACAGATGACCAGATCAAAGTGTCCGCTGGAAAAGATCTTCCCTTCCTCATCCTTTGCCGTATCAATCAGATTGATCATCGTCTGATAGGTCGAGAAGATGCAGTGGGCATTGTAATTGTCTTTCTCTTCCGTGATGTTACTGACGGAGAGATCTGGCAGCAGATTGACAAAGCTGCGCTTTGCCTGTGTAACAAGCGCTGTTCTGTCTGCCAGAAACAGCACATTCTTGATCCAGCCGGCGTCCATCAGTACTTTGCACAATGCAATCACGGTTCTGGTCTTACCAGAGCCAGTTGCCATCACCAGGAGTGCTTTTCTTCTGTTTTTTTCATCAAAGCTTTCACATACTGCTTTGATCGCTGCCTCCTGATAGTACCGGCCGGCAATCTTGCTGTCGACAACAATATGTTTCAGGCTTGTACGCATCGCCAGCAGATTAAACCACTTCTCCAGATCACGCTTGGACCAGATCGCAGCACATGCACGCTCCGGATACTGTCCATCAATGATTCTTGTATCAAAGCCATTGGTCAGAAAGATTACCGGTCTGCGATGATACTTTCTCTCAAGACTATCCGCATATAATCTGGCCTGTTCACGTCCTTTGGCAACATCTACACAGGTTTTCTTCGCCTCAATAACGGCAAGAGGACGCATGGCATCATCATACAGAACATAATCCGCATACCCTTTGCCAGAGTCATTGGGCATGCCATCAACCTCTACCTCATTAGCCCAGTTTCTGCCTTCAACCCAGCCAGAATCAACGAGCATCGAATCAATATAAATCTTGCGTGTCTTATACTCAGAAAGATCAACCGGCTTACTGACATAGCTGGTAGACTGCTGTTCTCTGCGCTTGGTCAGCTCTTCTTTCAATGCTTTATTTTCAGCAATCAGAGCCTCAAGATCAACTTCAGGAACGGCAGCTTCCTTTTTCTCTGCAGGAACATCAACACTGTGTGTATCAATCAATGATGCATCATACTTATGTTCTGTATAGGTTGGTGCATAGCAGTAGGCAACAAAGTCCAGGATATAAAACAGATCACAGAGACATAGCTTTGCCTGATCCAATGACATACGGGCATTAGAATGGGCTGCCTGATTGCCAAGACGGCGAATGAACTCAATTCTGCGTCTGATATCAGGATCTACGATATCCTCAAATTCATCCGTATGAATCAGAGTTACAAGATTATCCCGATAAGGCATCTTCAACTCACTGTCCACGGAATACATCCACTTTACAGCCATCTCCATAGAACGACGGCAGTTGATAATACATGCCCCGGGATCAATCTTTGCAATCTTCTCAGCAGACTGTGCCACCGAAGCAAATGTATGAAATTCAGGATACTCTTCCAAATAATCAAAATTCGTCATACACCCACCATCTTCCCCTCAAGAAAGACACAACGAAACTCTTTACATTAATCCTAGCAAAGATAACCATCAAATGTAGCAATTCCTAATGACGAAAAGCCCTAAAATTTCTTTATCGCCATTCACTTTATCTGCAATTCCTGAAAAATGAATGGTCATGCTTCATTCAACGAAGCATCAAATTGTAATTGATATTCTGAAATAGGCATGTTGTGCTTGGTTTGTTCTGTTTCATTAAACACAACGGAATTTGTGTTGTAATCAAACAACAGAAAATCCTCCTCATATTTAATTGCGCACCAGAATTTTCCTTTATCGATATCACCCGTGAGTTCAACTGTGATTGGCAGCTCATCTGTTTGATATTTCAGATGTCCTGTGAAATTGTCCTGATCAATTCGATGATCAAACTGGATTACAGTATTCTCCATCTTATAGTACCTGTCGATCCAGTCTTTCTGCAGCTTGCGATAGAACTCACCACGACACTTCCTGACCTTAAAACTTCTTCCAATAAGATCGTTGTAGGAATAAAACCTCATTGTTTTTTTATACATCTCATAGGTACCGGAAGAAGCTGAGAATATATCATCCTCACCGCCAGTAATTATCAACTGATACTTCTGCATTGATTTAATATCTGGGATTTTGATGTCAATAGGATTCTTATCTACATATTCACTATAAACAGGATGCTGATCCATATCATTCAAGCTAACCTGCACCTTATCCTTACCATCATAAGGAGCATATATCTGTAATGTTTCATCAAAATCATTATATGAGATCAACAGTTCTTTAGTCTTAATCACCGCATGGTAATAAATATGAATTCCATCTCTGACAAGACCGTTTTTATAAAACAGCAGAATACCTCTGTCTTCCTTCGCACTCTCGAACCGAAGTATTTTTTCGCAAGAAATGATCTTCTGATTTTGATTCTCTTTTACAGCCAATGCTTCAGCGATATTTCCTTTTAAATCTGCAAAACAGATTCGATCTGCATCAACGCCTTCAACATAGATGCTTGAGTATTCATGTATATCTTTGATTGATATTGGATCGTCAAATGTATGCCACTCGCCCATGTCAATCCGATAGATCGGAATTGTTAGCTTCGGAATCATATGAAGCTCATGCTTAAAATACGGCAGCGAAAAAGGAATCTGCAGAATATGGGACTTACTCATATCTGCTTCTTGATCGAACTGACCAGTAAAAACACTCTGCATCTTTATATGGATCTTTTTATCTTCTGTTTGATAGATTTGATACAAATTGTTTTTATCAACGAAGAACTTATTGGAGAACAATGTCCCATTGGTTGTTCGATCAATCACCTTTACATAATTGAAACCATCTTTGATTTGTCCCAGCATATCCAGCCTGTATATATGCTGATCACCATACTGGGCAAACTCTGAATGCTGCACATGATAGTTGCTTTCGTTTACCTGCAAAATGAGGTTTTCCTCTTTGGCCGAACTAATCAATGTAATGTAATTTACTTTGCGATACACCGGATATTGATGAATTTCAGACTCAATTGTCACGCCATTAACCAGCTGCCCATCAATTTCATTCTGACTTACATCGGAGAAGAAAATATATTCGCCGTCTATCTTCAATACATCATGCTTCTGAACATATTTATTTCCAAGAGCATAGAAATTGTTGTAAAAGTACACATCTACACCATCAGTGTGCGATGAAGGCTTTTCAACGATCTGAATTTCACCAGAATAGCTGCTGGTTTCCTTTAATTCATGGTTATTCTGACCAAAAAGCATAAAGCTTCGATGCATCTTATCACCGCTGTCAAACAACACTTTTTCTCCGCAAGTAATCTGGTATTCGATGTTAGACAGAGGATCTGTTAACATGATTGACTGTGCCGACATGAAATATCCACCCAGCTTTTTTACAATGCGTTTAGGAATGAAGATTTTCTCTTCACTTCCATCAGAAACCCGTATTCTGACATCTCTTGGATTATTTTCCTCAGAAAACATAAAATCTGGAATCTGGAGGTATACAAATGTCCCTGTCAAAATAAAATCCGGCTGCCAAACAGCATTCTCGCTTCTGTGTCTATATTCTTCAGCAAAGAATAATTTCCTATGTTCAGACAGCCAGGTATCAAACACTGGTTTCAGATACTCCTGATAAGGAAGCTTTGCTTTGTCTTTGTTCCAATAATATGTATCAATGTAAATCAGAATAATCTTTGTATATTCGATCAGTTCACTGAACCATTCGACATTTTCAATAAGATCCTTCGTTGTCTTGATTAATTTATATGTTTTTGCGGCATTCTCTATCGTGCCAGAAGTGCTTTCATAGCGTTTACTGACATCAAGATAAACATACTTCAGGATAGTTTCAATGTTATCAGGCAGCTCATACCTAAATGGATCTTTATAAATATCAAATGTAAACGAAATAAAGTCGTTCAAATAATATCTCGGGGTAATGGCCTGTCGAATGACAAAGTTAATATATCTGTTCTCTTCTCCTTTTGCATAATACGCCAGAATGTTACGGATCATTGCATCAAGTCTCTGCTCAGACCGATTCTGATACAGATCCGCATATACATCCCGGACATGATCCCAGTAATTGCCATCGTAGTAGTCCAGGGCAATAAGAATCAATGAAATCACAATCCTTCCGCGATATGCATTTCTTGCATGTGTCCGATCATAGTTATCTTTCAGACAGAGAATAGCATTCTTGTGTATTTTCTCTTTGATTTCATTATTGCCGGCAATCTGCAGTAAATCACAGCCAATCAGCTTATTCTGATTAACCTTATTAATCAGAACCTGCATAATATCATTGACATCAGTGCCGTCAAACTCAGGCATTACATAATGGACTGTTATCTCATCTGGAGAAACAAATACTTTCTTTAGATTATCATTACTCTTTTCAACCGGATGCTCTGATTCTTCCTGATTGTTGTCCTTTGCCTTCTCAACTTGAGTCTTTGCTGACAAGTGATCACTTTTTCCCTGTTGTGTTTCTGTATTTTGATCCTGATTTACATCATCAGAAGCACGCTCACTGATCTCGGAAGCATGCTGATCTTCAGCTTCCTTTTGTGTTGTTTCCTGTATAGAGAAAGGTTGATCTTCCGGCACGACTTCAGGCTTTTCTTCCTTCGTTATCTCAGATCCTGTATTTTCTTCCTCAGATAATTGATCATCATGTTCCTGCTGATTCTTTGTATTTTCATTCGGTGTTTCAAAGGCACTGCATCTTATTTGATTGACGATCTGGATATCATCCTGCTTTTCAGCTTCATTCTGCTGAGCTTCTTTTTGAGGAGAAGATTGCTCTATCTGCCCATCGTTAACCTCTTCTGCTGATCCTGCATTGTCTTCTGTCCACTCAAACTCAGGCAATACTCGTACGTCATCAGAAACAGGCTGATTACGCTCTGCAGTCTTTTCAGCAGCATTTAAATTCTTCTGTCTTGCAGAAGAATCAATGTGATAATCTGATTTTCTTTTGGAATGTGAGTGAGATGTCTTTCGATACCATAAAAATCCAGAAAGTGCCGCAATGATTTTCTTTAGCCCATTAAACATTATTTGATTCCCCCAAGAATTGCCGATAGTAACCGTTTGGCATATTTTTTCTTCATCTGTTTATGATAACTTTGGTTGTAATAATTCCTCAGACACTTGTAACAAGTCGTTTCGTCATCGCAGCATGGTTGATTTACGATATCCTGTGCCGTACGAAGTACATGATCCATCACATCGTCATTCATGATCTGTTTAACGTATCCTGCCCCACCAGGTACATTGTCATAGAGAATAATTGCATATCTATTGGTATCTTCCGCTATGACAAGACCATTAATATCTGATCTTTCAATCTGCAGATAGTGACTCATTCCTTCCAGAATCGCAAAAGCCAACGTGATCATTTCATCTTTTTCAGCTGAAATATTCAGATGAATTTTCACGACATCCGTGGAGAAGACATGTCCTAAAGCGATATGTTCCAGCTTATCATTGCTGCATTCAGCATTAAATGGCGTATTGTGCTTTTCGTGAATCGCATTCTTATATGAAGTTCTATCCACCTTTGTGTATCCGCAGACCGGGCAATAGTAAAAGCTATTTTCGTTGATGATAGCAAGCTTATCATTCTTATATGATTCAATGTGCATAGAACTGCGATAGTCGTAATAGGCCTGGTCCTTTTCACCTCCGCCGATATATTGAGCCTTACTGCTGTATGTTTTTATTGGTCTGGCCGTTCGGGATCTTCTGGCAAATTTATCTGTAGAAAAGCCAAGATCAGGCTCAATAAAATATCTGTTTTGTGTATGTACAACTGTTTTACAAATCGGACACTCAGTCATATCTGCGATAGGAGTATCGCTGATTTCCAGGTTGCCACAGTTCGGGCATTCATAGTAAAAATACCTTTTCAATCCGCCTTTTCTTGGAACATTTATATATCTTGATACGTATTTCTGGCCATCCACAATAACTTCTGAACCAGGTGCATATTCAGAAATAGCAATACTCAGATCTCTCTGTAAATTGATATCTGTATCTTTTCTGTATTTTCCCATCACATCCAGATCTACGACATCCACTGGGAATCCATATTTCGGAATGACAGCATTTTCTGACAAGGCAGCAATAACAGATTCAGTACTCATATCATGAATTCTTCTCTTGAAGTATTCTGCCTCACTGTATTCCTGAGCAGCTGCAGATGTGCTTTCTGCTTCCCTCATGCGCTGCAGTTCACCCATCTTTTCATTAATAAACAGGTTCAATTTACTTTCCGGACTCTGAATTTCGTTTAACCATCCAAAATTCTGCAGCCAATGTAAATTTGTACCTGGCAGGATATTCTGATCAACAAAAGAGCCTAGATCTGCAGGTCTGGATAAAAGGTATTCCTTGAAATGAGCCATACCGTCTGTATACAGCAGCTTTTCGATATCCTTGAATTCGTCTGGATACTGTCTGAAAAAGAAGCTGAAAGCTGTTGCCAGAATGTGGCGTACAACAATCTTAGCATTTGAAACGCTGAAAAGAGGCGGATTCACACTTCCGTTAATCAGTTCATATGGATGGTTGTAATACGTGAAATCATGTGAATTATTGCCGCAATACGTAACGACAAGTGCAGCGGCATCTTTACTTCGGCCGGCACGTCCTGCTCGCTGGACATAGTTTGCAGGTGTTGGCGGTACATTCCGCAAGAATACATTTTCAAGCGAACCAATATCAACACCCATTTCAAATGTTGTTGAACTGCTTAAGATATTGATCTTTCCTTCTTTGAATTTCTTCTGGTATTCTCTTGCCTTATCCCTCTGCAGCTGCGCTGTATGCTCTTCTATGACGACCTTTTCAATCGGTATCGTCATGTACTCATGCCGGTAATAATCATCTTTCCGGGCCTGATCCGGATCACAGCTTACCAGTGTTCCGCCACAGTCTTTCTCAGGGCAGACATGATGAATATTATAAGGTGTAATCTTTTTACATCTTGAGCAGATATACCATCTCTTCTTGCTGTATGGATGAATGCGAAAATTCTCTGCCGAGATCTGGTACAACCCAGTCATGCCATCTTTTCTTGCTTCATTGATCAGATGAAGATTTTTTAGAAGTATAAATAACTTTTCAGCCAGATCATTTGCTTCTTCATAGCTGCATTCTTCAATTTTTGCCAGATATTCAATCAGTGAATTGCTCTTTGATTTTCCGTTAACAGGCAGAAAACTGTGAATATATCGATCTAATGATTTATCCCCTGTTTCTTTCTTCAGAACATAAAAGCTCTCATCATAGCCATACTGAAAAACATCTTTGAATTTCTGAATTGGAATATTTGCAGACTGATAATTCGGGAGTTTGACAGTTCACTGGCATAACCATGAATAGAATAACCAATGATGATGCGGGATTTCCGCATTATTTTTTGTCAAATAATATGCTTCTGTATATCGTACATCTCGTACATATTGTATAA
>Ga0256406_1003612_pt1 | contig 18959 bp, 14 predicted proteins | sample RumenRJG_03DNA_FD_185986 | JGI IMG/M metagenome (GOLD analysis project Ga0256406, IMG submission 185986) | Bovine rumen microbial communities from Lethbridge, Alberta, Canada - RJG_03 | ecosystem: Host-associated > Mammals > Digestive system > Stomach > Rumen | place: Canada: Alberta | collected...
GTGGTGAGGTAGTTCAGAGTCTGCACTTCTCCGGAGTAGAGCGTGTTGAACGTGGAGCTGTCGTCCGCAGCTGCCTCGCTCCCGGAAGCTCCGGCCGGGGCGCTGCCTGTGCCGCTGCCGCAGGCTGCCAGAGACAGACACATGGTGCCGGCCAGGGCGCCGGCAAGGAACCTGTTTGCCTTTTTCATTCGAACCTCCTCTTCCGCGGAATGGCCGCGGCTTGCTTTTCCAGCTCCGGGCCTGCTGCCACAAGGACGCCGCGGGAGCTGGTTCTACTTATCCGATTCCGGTGCCGGGTGATGCCGGGAAGACTCCTGACAGAAAACGGCACCCAAATTGGTATAATTGTATACAAATATACGTCAGCAGCAAAAAGCTGTCAAGATGATCCTGTTCCTGCCATAATTTTCATTGAACCGCGCGGGGATTGGGTTTATTGTACCCTCTGTAGCTGCAGTCATCCCTATGCGGGACAGCCAGGCCGGGAAGCGCGCCGGCATTCAAACAGGAGGATAGGCAACCATGAAGTACATCGACATGCACTGTGATACGATCTCTGACATCTGGTATGCGACGTTGTCCGGGGACCGCGGCAATCAGTCACTTCGGCGCAATCATCTGATGATTGATCTTGAAAAACTGACAAAGGGAGACTGTCTGTGCCAGAATTTCGGCCTGTTCGTCAAGCTGCATCACTTCCTTGAATATGACAAGGATCCTTACCGCAGTGACAGCGAGAAGGTGACAGGAGATCTTGCACCATATGAGACGGTGCAGCGGCTGATCGGTGTATTCCGCGAACAGATCGCAGCGAATGCGGATCGGATCCGGCAGGTGACGAACGGAGTTCAGATCCGGGAGAATGAGAAGGCGGGGCGGATCTCCGCGCTGATGACAATCGAGGAGGGGGGCTGCTGCGAGGGCTCACTGGACCATCTTCAGGCGCTTTACGATGCAGGTGCCCGGATGATGACACTGACCTGGAACTATGAAAATGAGCTGGCTTACCCGAACTATCCGGATGAAAAGCATTATTTTGCATTCGAGCCCGTAAATGATCATGGGTTAAAGCCGCGCGGACAGGAATTCGTCCGGCGGATGGGAGAGCTCGGCATGCTGGTGGACGTCTCCCATCTCTCGGACGCGGGCTTTATGGATGTCGCGGCTGCGGTGAAGGGGCCTTTTGTGGCAAGCCACTCCAATGCGAGAGCGGTCTGCGGCGTGAGCCGCAATTTGACGGATGAGATGATTCGGATGCTGGCGGAGCACGGCGGTGTGATGGGCCTGAATTTCTGCAAGGACTTTCTCGCAGAAAATCTGGGTCGGATGAGACATGAGATGTGCGAGGCGGCTGCGCGGCACGCGAAGCATATCATTGAGGTAGGCGGAGAGGACTGCATCGGAATCGGGTCGGATTTTGACGGCATCGGCGGGTATGACGATATGGATGCCACCGTGCTGCCGGAGCTGGCCGAGACGCTGGAGCAGGCAGGGCTTTCGAACCGGCAGGTCGAAAAGATCTTTTACGGCAATGTGCTCCGCGTGTATGATGAGGTATTGAGGTGAGTTCCCTGCCGGATGTTCATGCGGGGGACAAAGAACCCGCATTCCTGCCTCGTGCAGCGCGCCGCAGACCCTCCCGGATGTCCAATGAGGGGGATAAAGAACCGGACTGGGATATCGGCAGGCGAACCGGACAGAACATGCAGGCAGAAAGACAGGGCCGCCGGAAAAGCAGCCAGATCATGCAGCCAGATAAAGTAGTAATACAAAACAGACAGGCATTTGACAGACAGGAAGACAGACAAAACAGACGTCTGATATTTGTTATGGAGAGGAGAACAGACATGGAGCCATTTCACTATCAGGATTTGGAAGCACTGGGGACAAATCTGCCGGACGACATTCTGAGCCGGAAGATGGCTGGGGATTTCGACGGAGAGCGGAGACTGATCGACCTGTGGCTTGGCAGGGATATCAGCGAGGCACTGCGCGGCAAGCTCCGGGTGGAGAGGGAGATTTCGCGGTTCCTCGAAGCGGATTATCCGTACACCTATGAGCAGGCCCTCGAGAAGGCGCGCGGCGTTCTGCCGGGTCTTACGGAGGCGCAGTTTGCGCGTCTGCAGGATGAGGGACGGATCGACTGGATCTATGTCCATGGGAAGGAGCATTTCATCAGCAGCACCGCGGGGACGCTGCGGAATGATCTGGCACATGCCAAGACGCGCAGGCTGCTGGAGGAGATCGGTGCGGTGCCTCCGGCGGAGAAGAACGGCAGCGGTGCCGCTTCGGCGCAGGGAACGAGCGGCAATCCGGAGCCGGAGAAGGAGAGCACCTGGCTGTGCTCGCTGCGGGATATGCATGAGAAGGGTAAGGACAGCTGGACCTTCCGCATCCGCTTTACGCTGAAGATCGAGGACAGCGCGTTCCGCCCGGGACATGTGAAGGTATATCTGCCGGTGGTCTGTGCATGCGATTATGTCAGCAATATACGGATTCTCGGGACATCGTCGGAACATTATGTTCTGGCGAGGGAGGATGCGCCGCAGCGGACGATTCTGTTTGAGGAGAATATGACGGAGAATCATCCGTTCTTCGTCGAATACGAGTTCACATCCACGCCGGTCTATCATGATCTTTGGTCGGAGACGGCAAAGGAGGAGAACCGGAAGGCCTCAGCGGCACTTGGGGCAGCCGGAGACGATGCACAGAGATGCGGCGGGATCGGCGTCCTGCGCCCGGACGGACCGCTTCCGGAGGGAGTCAGGCCGGAGGACCTCACGGAGCAGCTGCCGCATATCGCGTTCACTCCCTTTATGCGGAGTCTTGCGGAGAAGCTGACCGGACAGCTGGAGACGCCGCTCGAGAAGGCGCAGGCAATCTACGACTACATCACAGAAGAAGTTACCTATTCCTATGTGAGGTCCTATTTTGCAATCGAGAATCAGGGCGAGTACTGTGCGTTAAACCGGAAGGGAGACTGCGGCCTGCAGGCCCTGATGTTCATTACGCTCGCGCGCATCGTCGGGATTCCTGCAAAATGGCAGTCAGGCAATGAGTTTGACGACTGCCCGCCCGGCTGCCACGACTGGGCTCAGATGTATCTGGCGCCGTGGGGCTGGCTTTACTGTGATCCATCCTATGGCGGAGGAGCATTCCGCTCAGGCAGGGAGGAGAGAAGACGCCACTATCTCGGAAATCTTGATCCGTTCCGGATTCCGTCCAATCCGGCGTTTCAGAAGCAGTTCGAGCCGCCGATGGTGTATCTGCGCCATGATCCGTATGACAATCAGTCCGGTGAGGTGGAGTATGACGACGGCAGTTTGACGGAAGCGGAGTATGACACCGAGAAGAAGCTGGTGTCCTCGGTTCATCTGGGGTGATGGACAGGCACCCGGGGAAATCCTGAGAGCCAGAAGAAGCCGGCGTCTCCGGCTCATCTGGGGGAAGGAAAAGCACGGCGGATTCCGCAGAACGCGCGGTATGGGGTGTGACGGTGAAGATCGCAGGTGTGATCGCAGAATGCAATCCTTTCCATGAGGGGCATCGCTATTTGCTCGAAAAGGCCAGAGAGATCACGGGAGCAGACCGGGTGGTCGTGCTGCTGTCGGGAGATTTCGTGCAGCGGGGCGAGCCGGCGGTGGAACCGAAGGAGATCCGGGTGCGGCAGATTCTTGCCGGCGGCGCGGATGCCGTGCTGGAGCTGCCGGTGCTGTACGCCGCCTCCAGCGCCGAGTATTTCGCGGACGGCGCGGTGAATATTTTTAACCGCCTTGGCGGAGTGACGGATCTGGTATTCGGCTCGGAGAGCGGCTCACTTGAGCCGCTCTCCAAAGCGGCCGATCTCCTTCTCCGGGAACCGGAGCAGTTCCGGCAGGCGCTGCGGCGGCATCTCGCGGAGGGAATGACGTATCCTGCGGCCCGGAGTGCCGCCGCGGCGGAAACCGCGGGCATCCGGCTGCCGGATACGGCCAATGATCTGCTTGGGATGGAATACCTTCTCAGTGTGCTGCGTCTGCGGGAGGGGGGCAGGAACGTGACCTCGATTCGTCACGTTCCAATTGATACTGACCCTGGCACCGCGGATACCAGGGCTCCGATGCGGGAAAAAAATGCCTCGGACATGTCTTTCGCAAACGCGGAAAAAAACGGGGCGGGCAGTGATGCATGCCGGTTTACGCCGCACGCGGTGAAGCGGATCAGTACAGTTTCCGCCTCTGCGCTCCGGGAGGAACGAAGGAAGACAGATCCGTCGGCGGTCTGTCCGGATGATTTTTCAGACATGCTGTATTACCGGATCCGAAGTGTGCTGAAGGAAGAGCGCACGCGGCCTGGAGCGCCGGCGCTGGATGATTTTCTCGATGTCACGCCGGATTTTGCGGACAAAATCCGGCGCGCGCTGCCGGAATATGAGGGCTTTTCTGCCTTCACAGCGCGTCTGAAATCGAAGGATCTCACCTATACCAGAGTGTCGCGTGCCCTGCTCCACATTCTCCTGGATATCCGGAAGAGCGATCTTGCGGTGTTCCGCGTGCCTGGATATGTGCGGCTTCTCGGTCTTTCCGGAGATGCGGGGAAAGCAGGGGATCTGATTGGCACGCTGGTGTCGGGGCAGCTGCCGGTGATCGCGGCGCTCGGACGGGACCGGAACAGAATTCCGGCTCCTTATGAGCGGATGCTGCAGACCGACCTGTTCGCCTCGGAATTATACGATGCGGTCTATGCCCGGAAAGCAGGGCGCGCGGCGATTCTCTCGGAGCATGCCAAACCGGTGATCCGGGTGTAGGCCGGGCTATTTTCATGCAGCGGCTGCTCATGGATTGTGAGGAATTGCGAGGAATATAGATGGCAAAAAAAGAAAAGGAAGTCAAGACAAACGCCATGCGGATTCTCGAGCGGGAGAAGATACCCTTCGAGCACTTTTCTTATGAGCCGGACAGCGAATTTGTCGATGGAGTACAGACGGCCGACAAGCTGGGACTGCCGCATGAGATGGTATATAAAACACTGGTGGCAGTGGGATCGGACAGGAACCATTATGTATTTGTCATTCCCATTGAGGCGGAGCTCGATCTCAAAAAATGCGCCAGGTCCGTCGGCGTCAAATCCGTGGAGCTGATTCATGTGAAGGAGCTGTTCGGTCTCACAGGCTATGTCCGCGGCGGCTGCACGGCGATCGGGATGAAGAAGCAGTTTGAGACGAGACTCGATGAGAGCGCGCGGCAGCAGGCGCAGATTTACGTGAGCGCCGGGCGGATCGGCGCGCAGATCCGGTTGGCGCCGGATGATTTTCTCAGGGCGGCGCGGGCGCAGTATGCGGACCTCACGGAGAGATCATGATGTCGGCTTTTCTGCCAGACAGGAAATCAGCTTCAGGCGCAGCATGAGGGCCTCACGGAGACGGCATGATGGCCGGTCCTGCCGGAACCGGCAGAAAAACGGCAGCGGAGAAAGCTCACCATAAAAATACCTGTATTTGTGTATACATATCCATTGACAAAAGGTTCTGACAAGATTATCATCTGTCTAACAGTTGCTCAGAAACAGACAAAAGTCTGTATCGGGCGGACTGAGAGACAAAGTGACCGGCAAGGGCGCCGTCACTGTTCCTTCGGGGACAGTGCGGCGCCCTTTTCATGATGAGAAGAGAGCCAGTGTCACTTGCGGATCGCTGCAGACAGCGCGGCGGGGGAGGAGATCGTTATGAAAAAGAATCTGATGTCAATTCTGCTGGCAGGTGTGATTGCGGGAAGCCTGGTGGGCTGCGGTTCCTCCGGAGGAAGTTCCGCTTCCACCTCCACGGCAGGCACCGCCGGTACACAGGCGGCAGCTGCGCCGTCGGGAGACTCGGTTACGGTCGGTATATTTGAGCCGAAGACAGGCGAGAACGGCGGCGGCGGCGCGCAGGAGGAGTTAGGCATCGAATATGCGAACTCGGTCCGGCCGACGGTCAAGGTGGGCGGCAAGGATTACACGGTGAAGCTGGATTGGCAGGACAACCAGTCCGACAAGACAGTTGCCGCAACGGCTGCCCAGAAGCTGATTTCAGACGGCGTGGTCGGTGTGATCGGCGGATACGGCTCCGGTGTCTGCATCGCCGCAGGCTCTTATTTCTCTGATGCGAAAATCCCGGCAATCGGCACATCCTGCACCAACGCAAATGTCACGCTGGGCAATGATTATTATTTCCGCACCTGCTATCTTGATCCGTTCCAGGGCAAGGTTATGGCGAACTGGGCATATGACAACGGGTATAAGGAGGTCGCCACCATCGACAACATCGGCAACGAATATACCAGCGGTCTTGTGAAGACCTTTACAGATGCGTTCACGGCACTCGGCGGGACAGTCAAGGATGCTGAGACCTTCCAGACCAACGAGTCGGATTTCAAGGCCATTCTGACCAATGTCAAGAACAGCGGTGTGAAGGCTGTCTTCGCTCCCACCGATTACCTGTATGCACCGCTCCTGCTGAATCAGGCAGCTGATCTCGGTCTGTCCGTGCAGTGGATCGCCGGTGATACCTGGTACAGCAATGTCCTGATCAAGGATGCCGGAGACAATGCGAACGGTGTGGTGGCAGATACCTTCTACTCCGAAGGCGGCAACGCAGATTTTGACAAGGGCTTCAAGGAGTGGATCAATGCGGATGCATCCCGCAAGGCGACCAACCTCGATTCGGATGCGATCGTCGGCAATCACGCGGTAGCATACGATGCATACATGGTTCTGCTGGATGCGATAGAGGCGGCGGATTCCTTTGACGGAACCAGGATCCGGGATGCCATTGCCTCCATGGATGCGAGCGACGGCTTTGCCTGCGGCCCGTACAAATTCGATGAGAACGGCGATGCCATCAAGAATACATCCTATATCTGCACAATCAAGGATGGCGCATGGACATTCCAGAGTGAGGAAACCGTAGACAACTGAGCACACGAGATTCCTGATCTGATTACTCCGGCCAGCTTCTGACCGGAGTAACTGCGTTTTATCTTTCCAGCGCTGGTGCCGCAGAAATGCGGCATGGGGGTAAATATGTCCTTTTCTTACTTTATTCAGCAGCTGCTCAATGGTCTGTCCCTGGGCGGCGCCTATGCCCTGATCGCGATCGGGTACACCATGGTGTATGGCATTCTGCGCATGATCAATTTTGCGCACGGCGACGAGTTTATGATGGCGGGGTACTTCATGATTTATTCGATCGCGGTGTTTCCGTGGTTCATCGCCATTCCGGTGGTGATACTCGCGACGGTGGTTCTCGGTGTCCTGATAGAGCGGGTGGCCTACCGGCCGCTTCGCAGCGCGCCGCGCATGTCGGTCATGATCAGTGCCATTGGCGTGTCGTATCTTCTTGAAAATCTCGCGAATTATCTGTTCACGGCGATGCCGCAGAGTTATCCGCAGATCCCGATTCTCAAGCACGTCTATACCTTTGGGGACATCAGTGTTTCACGCGTCACCATCCTTGCACCGATTCTCACGATTATTCTGACCATTCTTCTGGTTATGCTCGTGGACAAGACTAAGCTCGGCATGGCGATGCGCGCCTGCTCCAAGGATCAGGAGACGGCCCGGATCATGGGCATCAAGGTTGATCATATCATCACCATGACGTTTGTCATCGGCTGTGCCCTGGCGGCAGTCGGGTCCATCCTGTATTTCACCGACCGCAACACGGTCCAGCCTTATTCCGGATCTCTGCCGGGTCTGAAATGCTTCGTCGCTGCGGTCATTGGCGGAATCGGGAATATCCCGGGTGCTGTCATCGGAGGATTCATTGTCGGTATCTGTCAGATCGCCATCACGGCGGCAGGATACTCCGTCTTCAGCGATGCATTTACCTTTGTGCTGCTGTTCATCATCCTTCTTGTCAGACCTTCCGGTCTGTTCGGCGAGAAGGCAGTGGAAAAGGTATGAGGAGGTACACTGTGAGTGCGAACCGAAAAAAATATATACGATGGATTCTCGATGCGGCGCTCATCGCAGCCATTCTGATCTACCTTGATATCCTGCAGGCAGATACCACCGCACATTCCTATGCCATCACAATCATTGAGCGGAGCTGCATCTATGCGGTAGCCGCGGTGTCGATGAATCTGATCATCGGCTTCACGGGGCAGTTTTCACTCGGGACAGCGGGCTTCATGTGCATTGGCGCGTATGTCACCGGCATTCTGACTATTCCGGTGAAAATGAGAGATCAGATATATTATCTCTATGGAATGGCCGGCTGGCTTCACGATATCCGGCTTCCGATGCTCGCAGCGCTCGCCATATCCGCGCTGATCTGCGGCGCGATCGCCTATGTGATCGGATGGCCGGTACTGCGCCTGAAGAGCGATTATCTTGCCATTGCGACACTCGGTTTCTCTGAAATCATCCGTGCGATCTTCGGCTGGGACGGCCTCGGCAAAATCACAAACGCCTCCTACGGCGTATCCAATATTCCTCCATTTGCCAATATCTTTGAATGCGTCGCCATCTGCGGCGTCAGCATTCTGATCATGAGCCTGCTCATCCGCAGCAGCTACGGGCGCGCGTTCAAGGCGGTCCGTGACGATGATGTGGCAGCGGAGGCAATGGGTATCAATCTGTTTCATACCAAGCAGCTGTCCTTCGTCGTATCCAGCGCTTTTGCCGGTGTGGCAGGCGGCCTGCTGGCCGTTTTCATGCGCTCGGCTGTCACAAGCACATTCACGGTGGCATTGACCTACAACATCCTTCTGATGGTCGTGCTGGGCGGCATCGGATCGGTGTCCGGATCCATCATCGGCGCTTTTCTGGTGACGGGGAGTCAGGAGTGGCTCCGGTTCCTTGACAAGGAATACTTCTTCTCCGATCTGTTTCCGGGTCTTGCCGGGACGGCGTTCGGGGCAGCCAGGGTACCGCTGCTTCGCAACGGATTCCGGATGGTCATCTTCAGCATCCTGTTGATGGTGGTGGTGCTCTTCTGGAACCACGGCATCACAGGAAGCAGGGAACTGAGTTGGGAGCGGATCGCCGGCATTCCGGCTGCAGTCAGAGAGAAAAAGAAGAGAAAGGCTGAGGCAGCGGAACGCCGGGCAAGAGAGGAGGCAGCGGCAGCAGCGTTGGAGAAGGAGGTGCGAGGCCAATGAGCGGACAGAAAGAAGCCAGGGAAACAGTGCTCCGCCTCGAGGATCTCACCATGCAGTTCGGCGGCGTGGTGGCTGTCAACAACCTCTCCATGGAAGTGAAAAAGGGAGAGATTGTCGCCCTGATCGGGCCGAACGGAGCCGGGAAGACCACTGCGTTCAACTGCATCACCGGGGTGTATCAGCCGACAAACGGACGCATCGAATTTCAGGGGCAGACGCTGATGGAGGGCTGCCCGACCGGACGTGTTGCCAAATCCTATGCGGGAGAGAACGCCGGCAAATACACAAAGAATATTCACCACTCGCCGGATGAAATCTGCCGCGCCGGCATTGCGCGCACCTTTCAGAACATCCGCCTTTTCCCGGGACAGTCTGCCTTTGATAATGTGCTGGTAGCAAAGCATATGCGTGCGAAGCAGAACCCGTTCACGGCAACGTTCGGTCTGAATCACAAAGAGGAAAAGCGGATGCGGGAGGAAACCTGGGAGCTCCTGCGCGATCAGAATCTGGACGGATTTGCGGATTACCCGGCGGGCAGTCTTCCCTACGGGATGCAGCGAAGACTGGAGATCGCGAGAGCGCTCGCCACGGATCCTACGCTTCTGTGTCTCGATGAACCCGCGGCAGGCATGAATCCGCAGGAAACGCTGGAACTTTCCGATTTCATCTGCAAAATCCGGGATCAGTATCACCTGACGGTTCTGCTGATCGAGCATCATATGAATCTGGTCATGGGTATTTCCGACCGCATCTACTGCATCGATTTCGGCAGATTGATCGCGGAGGGCACAGCGGATCAGGTGGCCAATGACCCGAAGGTGATCTCCGCTTATCTGGGCATGCAGGAGGTGGTCTGATATGCTGATCGTGAGAGATCTGAACATCCGCTACGGCGGCATTGAGGCAGTCCGCGGCATCAGCTTCGATGTGCCGGACGGCAAAATTGTCACACTGGTCGGCGCAAACGGAGCCGGGAAGTCGAGCACATTGCGGTCGATCATCGGACTGGTGAAGCCCTCCGGCGGCAGTATCCTTCTGCGGGACAGCTACATCCGCGGCAGACGTACCGATGAAATTGTGTCGCAGGGCATCACACTGGTCCCCGAGGGAAGGCATGTATTCCCGGATCAGACCGTGCTGGAGAACCTGAAGATCGGTGCTTATCTCCGCAAGGATGATATTTCCGAGGACCTGGAGCGCGTCTATACCCTGTTCCCGCGGCTGAAGGAGCGGTCGTGGCAGCCCGCCGGCACGCTGTCAGGCGGCGAGCAGCAGATGCTGGCAGTAGGCCGCGCCCTCATGGCAAATCCGGCCCTCATCATGATGGATGAACCCTCGCTCGGCCTTGCACCGATCGTGGTGCAGGAGATCTTTTCCATCATCCAGCGTATCCATGATCAGGGGACGACAGTGCTGCTGGTGGAGCAGAATGCGAATATGGCGCTCCGGATCGCGGACTATGCGTATGTCATCGAGAACGGCGCGATCACCATACAGGGGACGGGAGCGGAGCTGCTGAAGAATGAAAGAGTGCGTGCAGCGTACCTTGGGACCGGAGCAAAATAAAGCCGCGCTGGAAACAGGAATGGGTATGAATTGCCGCACCTCTGAAGGAAACATCCTGCAGTACCATGGCGGTGATGCCCATGGAACCCCTGCAGGAGGCACTTTTCAGGACGAGAGCGGGGAAAGAAAACGACATACTTGCAGGAGAAGACAGAATGCTGTTAGGATGGTGCCGCGGAGCCTTGTGCTCCGCGGCATCATTTTAGATTCATGGTATGGACAGCGCATGTACCTGGGTGGCGCGGCGGCGTATATGTCTGGTGACATGGTGCACTTGTTTTAATGGTGCGTCCGGCGCATGTATCCTGTTATGCTCCTCGCGCACGCATGATGCGGGGACGGACTGCGCTGCATGATGGAGGTTGTAAGGAGACGGATGGAGAAGACAATACTGATTCTGAACACCGGAGGAACGCTCTCTTCTGTGATGAAGGAGAACGGTCTCGCGCCCGGGCTGACGACCACGGATATTCAAAAGGAACTGCACATGGTGTCTCAGGGAGTCAACCTGGAGATGCAGGATTTCTGGTCAGTCGACAGTGCCAATATCTTTCCGGAGGACTGGGCGGCTCTGGCCGGGAAGATCGCCGACATCTGGCAGGATTACGACGGCATCGTCGTAATTCACGGCACGGATACCATGGCCTATACCTCCTCCATGCTTTCTTTTATGCTGCTGAACATCAGTATTCCGGTGGTTCTGACAGGCTCTCAGCTGTCCATGGCGGATCCTGTCGCGGATGCTATGGAGAATCTGCGGTGCGCCATCCATTTTGCCGCGACGGGCTGTGCAGGCGTCTATGTGGCGTTCAACCGGAAGGTGATGCTGGGCTGCCGCACATCGAAGGTGCGATCGCTCTCCTTCGATGCGTTCGACAGCATAAATTATCCTGAGGCTGCGCGCATCAGCTCTCTGGGCATGCGGGTCAATGAGGCGGTCCTTCCGAGGCGGAGCGGCGTATTTCATCTGGAAAACGCGTATTCGGACCGTGTATTTCTGCTCAAGATGTTTCCGGGGATCCACCGCGAGATTCTGCGCAGTCTGGCGGGCGCGGGATACCAGGGAATATATATCGAGGCCTATGGCATGGGAGGCATGCCCTTTCTCAAGCATGATTTCATCGCAGAGATCGCGGACCTGACGGCGCAGGGAATCACTGTGCTGGTCGGCACACAGTGCCGCTATGAAGGAAGTACGCTCAGCGTCTATGAGACGGGCAGGCGCGCCCTGGAGGCGGGGTGTCTGCAGGCGTTTGACATGACCGGCGAGGCGGCGCTGACCAAGCTGATGTGGGTCCTCGGGAAGACAAAGGACCCGCAGGAGATTCGGGATTATTTCTCGGTCAGTCTCTGCAGCGAGGTCTCTGTAGGTGTATACTGAAGGAACAGAAGCTACAAATCAGGAGGCATTACAATGGGTAGAAGAGTAGTTCTCGCCGGGGCCTGCAGAACGGCCATCGGCAAAATGGGCGGGACCCTCAGCACAACTCCGGCACCGGTGCTGGGCACGATCGTGATCAAAGAAGCGCTGAAGCGGGCCGGCGTCAGCCCGGATCAGGTGGATGAGGTCTACATGGGCAATGTCATCCAGGCCGGGCTCGGTCAGAATCCGGCCCGCCAGGCAGCTGTCAACGCGGGAATTCCGGTTGAGGTACCCGCGACCACGATCAACGTTCTCTGCGGATCCGGCCTGCACTGCGTCAATCTGGCTGCAAAGCTGATCTCCATGGGAGACGCCGATATCATTGTCGCCGGCGGTATGGAGAACATGTCCATGGCACCGTACCTGCTGTACGGCGGGCGTTACGGATACCGCATGGGTTCCGCAACGATCGATGATGCGATGATCAAGGACGCCCTGACGGATGCGTTCGGCGGATACCACATGGGTATCACGGCGGAGAATATCGCACATGACTGGCATCTGACCCGGGAGGAACTGGACGAATTCGCGGCATGGTCCCAGCAGAAGGCAGAAAAGGCGATCAAGAGCGGCGCCTTCAAGGATGAGATTGTCCCGGTTACAGTAAAGTCAAAGAAGCAGGAAATTGTGTTTGACACAGATGAGGGCCCGCGTTTCGGGACGACTGTGGAGACGCTTGCAAAACTGAAGCCTGCGTTCCTCAAGGACGGCACCGGTGTGGTCACGGCCGGCAATTCCTCCGGCATCAATGATGCGGCTTCCGCTATCGTCGTCATGAGCGAGGAGAAGGCAAAGGAGCTTGGGACCGAGATCCTCGGCTACTGGGTCGGTGGAGATCTTGCCGGTGTGGAACCCCGCATCATGGGAATCGGCCCGGTCGCTGCCACGAAGAAGGTCTGCGCAAAGACCGGATACAAGGTCGCGGATTTCGACCTCATCGAGGCGAATGAGGCGTTTGCAGCACAGTCTGTGGCAGTTGCGAAGGAGCTGGGATTTGACAGGGACAAGCTCAATATCAACGGCGGCGCGATCGCGCTCGGCCATCCGGTCGGATGCTCCGGCAACCGTATTCTTGTCACACTGCTCTATGAAATGAAGAAAGCGGGTGCGCACAAAGGCCTTGCAACGCTCTGCGTCGGCGGCGGCATGGGCTGCGCGGCCATTGTGGAGAGACCCTGAACATTCCCGGCGGGGACGGATCTGATACGAAAAACGGGATAATGGACTGATTCAAACGGAAAAACAGACCGTTGACAGATCCCAAAGTTTCTCGTACAATTATCTTCGCTGTCGGGGTTCCGGCAGCGGAGATCATGCGTGCGTAGCTCAGCTGGATAGAGCGTCTGGCTACGGACCAGAAGGTCGCGAGTTCGAATCTTGTCGCACGCATTACCCCATATGATTTCACAACAGGAAAACTCCCGGAGTAGCCGCTCCGGGAGTTTTCCTGTATTGGGGAAGGCGATGGCTGCAGGGCAAAGGATAACGATTCAGCGTCCGGAATAATCCTCTGAGGTCTGATCGCGGTTCCTGCACATCGTTCCTGCACATCGGGCAGATTTGAAAAAACCGGGCGGTTTTCTGAGAGGAAAACCGCCCGGGACAGTTCTGTCAGCCCATGACGACAGTCACGTCGACAGACTTCTTTGAAGCATCAAACGGAATGACGTTCCCGCTGATCGGGGTGCCGTCCACAGTCATTTCCTTTACCCCCTTCTCGACATGAGCGGGATTGGTGATGCTGATGTTGTACTCCACGCCGCGGAAAACGCGGTGGATGCGGAAATCGCCGAAATCCGCCGGCACGCAGGGATCAATCCGGAGGCCCGCATGAGTCGGCGCGATGCCGAGGATGTACTGGGAGATATCGAGGAAGGTCCACGCCGCGGTGCCTGTCAGCCAGCTGTTCTTGCCCTCGCCGAAGTATTTTGCCTCCTTGCCGGCGACCATCTGGCAGTACACGTAGGGCTCCGTGCGGTGAATCTCTGAGATGTCCTCCGTATAGGCAGGGCAGGTCTTGCGGTAGATGTCGAATGCCCGGCCGCCGTGCCCGAGAACGGTCTCCGCGATGGATACCCAGGGGTTGTTGTGGCAGAAGATGCCGCCGTTCTCCTTGTATCCCGGCGGATAGCTGGAGATTTCTCCGAGCTCCAGGTGATACCGCTTGTACGCGGGCCACAGGATGCAGATGCCGTATTTTGTGTCGAGCAGCTCTTCAATAGAACGGAGCGCAGTCTCCGCCTGGCCGGTTTCTACGCCGCAGCCGGCAAGCACGCAGAAGCCCTGCGGCTCGATGAAGATTTTGCCGTCCTCACACTCGTCCGATCCGACCTTATCGCCGTGCGCATCGTATGCCCGGAGGAACCAGCGGCCGTCCCAGCCGGCGGTCAGAACCGCCTCATTCATCTCGCGGACCGCGCTGCGCGCTCTTGCCGCTTCCTCCTTGTCGCCGCGCACTTCACAGAGCTCGGCATATTCTTCGCCGTATTTCACAAACATGCCGCCGATGAAGACGGACTCGGCAACCGGTCCCTCGGAGGGGCCGAAGGTCTGGAAGGACTCGCCGGGATGCGCGGAGAAGCAGTTGAGATTCAGGCAGTCATTCCAGTCGGCGCGGCCGATGAGCGGCAGCCCGTGTGGACCGCGGTGATTGATCGTGAAGTCGAGGGAACGCTTCAGATGCTCCATCAGACTGGTCGCCACAGACATATCGTTGTCGTAGGGGACGGTCTCGTCCAGAATGGAATAATCGCCGGTCTCGCGGGTGTACGCGCTGACCGCGGCAATCAGCCACAGAGGATCATCGTTGAAGCCGGAGCCGATGCCGGCGTTGCCCTTCTTCGTGAGCGGCTGGTACTGATGGTAAGCGGAACCGTTCTGGAACTGCGTGGAGGCAATGTCGATGATGCGCTCTCTGGCCCGCTCTGGAATCAGATGGACGAAGCCGAGGAGATCCTGGCAGGAGTCGCGGAAGCCCATGCCGCGTCCGATGCCGGATTCAAAATACGACGCGGACCGGCTCATGTTGAAGGTCACCATGCACTGGTACTGGTTCCAGATGTTGACCATTCGGTTCACCTTGTCGTTGCCGGATTCGAGGTGGAAGCGTCCGAGCAGATCCTTCCAGTAGGAGCGGAGCTCCTCGAAGCTGGCCTCCACCTGGGCGTCTGTCTGATAACGGCTGAGCATCTCGTGGGCTCTTGTCTTGTTGATGATCTCATCCCGCGCGGTCGTGCCTGCCGCCCATTTCTCGTCTTCCGGATTTTCAATGTAGCCGAGTACAAATTCAAAGGTTTTCGTCTCGCCCGGCGCGAGGGTGACGTTGATCTGCTGTGCCGCGATCGGGGACCAGCCGCTGCAGACGGAGCCGCGGCAGCCGCCGTTCAGGATTGCCTCGGGCTGATCGGCGCCGTTATACATCCCGATAAATTCCGAACGAATGGTGTCAAAGCCGTCGATCGGGCAGTTGACAGAGCGGATGGCGTAGTGGTTGCGACGCTCGCGGTATTCGGTCTTGTGATAGATCGTGGATCCCTCGATTTCGACCTCGCCGGTGGAGAGATTGCGCTGGAAATTCTCGCAGTCGTCAGACGCATTCCACAGGCACCACTCCACATAGGAGTAGAGTTGTATGGATTTGGTCTCCTGGGAGTCGTTCGCCAGCTTCACCTGATCAATCTGGCAGGCATCGTTCAGCGGCACGAAGGAGAGCACCGATGCAGTGATACTGTTCTTGCGGCCGGTAAAACGGCTGTAGCCGAGGCCGTGTCTGCACTCATAGAAGTCCAGATCGGTTCTGGTCGGCTGCCAGGCCGGGTTCCAGAGGGTGTCGCCGTCCTTGATATAGAAATAGCGACCGTTGTTGTCGTAGGGAACGTTATTGTAGCGGTAGCGCGTGAGCCGGAGCAGCTTGGCATCCTTGTAGAAGGAGTAGCCGCCCATGGTGTTCGAGATCAGACTGAAAAAGTCCCTGGTTCCGAGATAATTAATCCACGGCAGAGGCGTTTTCGGAGTGGTGATGACATACTCCTGATCTGCATCGTCAAAATATCCGAATTTCATACTCTCTTCCTGCTGTCCTTTCTGCCGCGGATACCGCGGCATTGAGAGAGACCCGGCTGCGGGCAATGGGTCCCTGATGAATGAGCGACCAAATATGAGGCTGGTATCCGTGACTGACACGCAGGCAATGCCTGCGGCGGAGGTGTGTGCCGTGATGGCTGCAGCCGCTGCTTCGTCTGCAGCCGGTGTATCCGCCGGAACGGTGCAGCCACGGATGCAGGTCCCGATGGCCTCTATGTTAAACGTTTAAGGAACGCAATAGAACGCTCTGTCACAGATTATACAACGGGGGATTTTGGAAATGCAACTGGAACTGATGGCGTTGACGATGAAATGACAGAGAGAAGTCCTGAAAATATGTGCATTATGTTTTAACATGGCGCAATTTGAGTAAATATTTTGTTCAAAACGTCACTGCGCACGAAGATGCCGCCTTGCAATATCCTTCTATTTGTAATACTATTTTCGGAGGGATGGTTCGAAAACGATTGCGGAATTCGGGCTGCAATGCAGAAGGGGGAAAATAGCATGGTTTCATTGAAGGATATTTCTGCCGCGTGCGGCGTTTCCATAGCGACGGTCAGCAAAGCCCTCAATCATCACACGGATATCAGTGAAGAGACCCGGGCGAATGTCCTGCGTGTGGCCAATGAGATGGGGTACTATCCGAACTCTGCGGCGAAGGCACTGAAAACCAACCGCACCCACAACATCGGTGTTTTATTTGTGGACAATGCCCAGAGCGGCCTGACACATGACTTTTTTGCCTATATTCTCAACAGCTTCAAGGAGAGCGCTGAGGCGAGAGGATATGATCTGACCTTTATCAACAGCAACAAGACCAGACCGAACAAGATGTCTTATCTGGCACACGCCAAATACCGCGGCTTTGACGGCGTATGCATCGCGTGCGTCAATTTTTATGATCCGGAAGTGATCGAGCTTGTGCGAAGTGACATCCCGATCGTGACCATCGACCATATGTTTAACAACCGGACGTCCATTCTTTCGGACAATGTCAAGGGAATGCGCGATCTGCTGACCTATGTCTACGGGAAGGGACACCGCCGGATCGCCTACATCCACGGCGAGGAAAACTCGGCGGTCACGCACAGCCGTCTCTCCAGCTTTTTCCGGACGGCGGATGAGCTCGGGCTGACGATTCCGGATGACTACATCAAAGAAACACCGTACCGCTCTACCAAAGAGACGGAGCAGCGGACAGCGGAGCTGCTGGACCTTCCGGAGCCGCCGACCTGCATTCTGTACCCGGATGATTTCTCGGCGTTCGGAGGAATGAATGCCATCACGGAGCGAGGATTGTCGGTGCCCGGCGATGTCTCCATCGCGGGGTATGATGGCATCCGGATTGCGCGTCACATCGAGCCGCAGCTTACGACCATCCGGCAGGACACGCAGCGGATGGGCAGGGAGGCGGCTAACGAGCTGATTGAACTCATCGAACATCCGAAGACCACGCTGGTCAAGCAGATCATTGTGGAAGGAAGCGTCTACGAAGGCGGAACAGTGAAGGACATCCGCGCGTAGGGCAGAAATGCCGAACCCGTTCCGCAGCCGGACTTGCCCGGGCTCTGACAACGTCGGATTCTGATATCGCCCGGATTTCGGCGACGAAGCGGGGATCAGCAGCGGTCTGACGTCCGCGGCGAGCGGCTGCAGGATAAAAAGAGCCATGGCAGGGCAATTACAGAGAGCCATGGCAGGGCAATCACAGAGAATAGTCGAAATCTTCCTCCCCGAACTCCTGGTGATGAAAGGAGAGGAGAAGCTGAAGACAGGCAGGGCGGCGGTGCTCCTCACAGAAGGCAATGGCGTCCAGCACCTGGGACTGGTTCAGAATATGAAGAGAGAGGACCTGCCGGAGTATGCCGGGGTCATCCTTTCTGGTCATCTCAGCAAGCAGATCGGGGAGATTTGCAGCGAGCCAGCTGCGGTAGAAGTCTCTCCGCGCAGAGGATAAGTCAATCGGCCAGGCGAGACGGCTGATGGCGATGGAGGCCTGTTCCATCGCACCGGCATAGGTTTCAAACAGGCAGTCGTAAGCGCGGAACTGAAAGAGTGTGTCCGGATCGGGTTCAAATGCAAGCTTCTGTCCGAGACAGACGAGCTCCTCTGCCTGGGGCAGAAACAGCGCCTCGATATCATCCTTTCGAAAGACCACATCGGGAAAGAGGACAGTGGCGCTGCGTGGCGCTGCCTCGTCGGCTGCACCGTGTAAGCACGGCGCGGCAGTCTTGGATCCATCCTGTACGGAGGACCCGGGCGCCATCGCGGCGGCAGGCCCGCCGAGGTCAAAATCAAATCGTTCCAATTTGCTGTTCCCGGTGAAGGCAGACGGCTCAACCTGCCGGACGGAGGCGGGAAAGCGGATGGCTCTCAGATCTGTCCGGTGGAAAGCACCGGTGCGGATCACGGTGACCGGTGCCGGAATGGTGTACTGTGTATCGTGACCGAAGTAGCGGACGAGGCAGCAGCCGGAACCCTCTCTGAGCAGCAGGGAAGAACTCTCGATGGAGCAGGCACCACCATGGGTGCGGATCGGAATAAGGCTGTCCACCTGATCGTTCCATCCGCTGTTCTCCAGAGCGGCCTCCCCGATCCTGCGGATGGAGGCGGGGAGGTCAAAGCAGGAGAGCGAAGGGCAGTCCCGGAATGCATGGTCCCCGATCGCTTCCAATGTATCGGGCAGGATCAGATCGCACAGATGGGACTGCCCCTCAAATGCCTGCACGCCGATTTCTACGGTGCCCGGCAGTACGGCGTAGGAT